>Ga0315556_1000642_pt1 | contig 21698 bp, 20 predicted proteins | sample SalMarSW160310MG_FD_202112 | JGI IMG/M metagenome (GOLD analysis project Ga0315556, IMG submission 202112) | Salt marsh sediment microbial communities from the Plum Island Ecosystem LTER, Massachusetts, United States - Salt Marsh Sediment SW1603-10 ...
GCGGCGCCCCGCGGCCCCTTTTCCGTGCCCGCAAGTAGGGATAGGATGGTCCGGCCGCAGCAGCCTGTCTGTGGAACACGTCACGGATGAAGTGGCGGCGCGCGTAAATATTTGTCATGGGCATGCGTGGTTTGACCAACTTCCAGCTCACCGACGACGAGAAGGAGCAGATCCGGGCGCGCATCACGGCGCTCGAAGTCGAGCATAGCGACCTGGACTACATCATCGCCACGCTCTCGCAGGCCCCGATCCACGACCAGCTGCGGCTGCGCCGCCTGAAGAAGCGCAAGCTCATGCTGAAAGACCAGATCGCCATGCTCAAGGACAGGCTGATCCCGGACATCATCGCGTGATCGCGCTGGTGCAGCGGGTCTCGGAGGCCGAGGTCAGCGTCGGCGACGAAACGGTGGGCGCCATCGGCGCCGGGATCCTGGCGCTGATCGGCGTCGAACGCGGGGACGGCGAGCGGGAGGCCGGCCGCCTGGTCGAGCGCGTGCTCGGCTACCGAATCTTTCCGGACGCCGAGGGCAAGATGAACCTTTCGCTCGCCGAATCCGGTGGCGCGCTGCTGGTCGTGCCGCAGTTCACGCTCGCGGCCGACACCCACAAGGGCGCGCGCCCGAGCTTTTCCAGCGCCGCCCCGCCCGCCGAAGGCGAGCGCGTGTTCGAGCGCTTCGTCGCGCTTGCCGGCGCCCGCATCGCTGCGGTCGCGAGCGGCCGCTTCGGCGCCGACATGCAGGTACGGTTGGTCAACGACGGTCCGGTGACTTTCTGGCTGCAGGTTTCGCCGCAGAATAGGTCCTGAAGCCCGCCGGCGCCACCACTTCGAGCAGTTCGACGTTCTTCGAGTGCTCGATCTCGCGGTGACGGATGCGCGGCGGCTGGTAGAAACAGCTGCCCGCCTTCATCAGCACCTCGCCGACGCCCTCGTACTCGAAACGTACCCAGCCCTTGAGCACGTAGACGAACTGCGCGTTGCAGTCGTGCACGTGCCACTCGCCGTGGGGCGCCCTGCCCGGGCGCGCCCGGATCACGTGCGCCACGAGCTTGCCGCGCGTGGCGCGGCGGATTCCCAGATCGCGGTACTCGAAATAGTTGCGCAGCCCCCGCTTCTCGAACTTCGCCTTCGCGAGGTGAGTGACACTGAACCTTTTCGCACGAGTCTTCGCGCTCGCCTCCTGTTTCGCCTTTGCCATCGGTTTCTCCTCCTGCCTAGCCGGAACCGGCCAAATCGGCGTAAGCTTGCGGCGACCAGTTTCTCACGTTTCGATTCCCCCGAATTTCAACTTCCCGCATGTACGATCAGTTCGTCGGCACCAAGCCGGTCGAGGAGCGTCACCGGTTCGACCCTGCGCGCCTGGACCAGTACATGCGCGCCAACGTCGAAGGCTATTCCGGAAAGCTTGAAATCGAGCAGTTCCGCGGCGGGCAGTCGAACCCGACGTACCGGCTCTCGGCCGGCGGCAGGCGCTACGCGCTGCGTCGCAAGCCGCCGGGCAAGCTGCTGCCTTCCGCGCACGCGGTGGACAGGGAGTTCCGCGTCATCAAGGCGCTCTACGGGGTCGACTTCCCGGTGGCGCGGCCCTACGTGCTGTGCGAGGACGATACGGTGATCGGCACCGCCTTCTACATCATGGACTGCGTCGAGGGCAGGGTGCTGTGGGACCAGGCCCTGCCTGGCATGTCGAAGGCCGAGCGGCGCGCGATCTGGGACGAGTTGAACCGGGTGATCGCGCTGCTGCACAGCGTGGACTACAAGGGCGTCGGCCTGGAAGGCTTCGGCAAGGAAGGCAGCTACGTCGAGCGGCAGATCGCGCGCTGGACCAAGCAGTACCGCGCTTCCGAGACCGAACGTATCGAGCCGATGGACAACCTGATCGACTGGCTGCCGAAGAACATCCCGCCCGGCGACGAAACCAGCGTCGTGCACGGCGACTACCGGCTCGATAACACCATCTTCCACCCGAGCGAGCCGAAGATCCTGGCGGTGCTCGACTGGGAGCTGTCCACGCTCGGTCACCCGTTGGCGGATTTTGCGTACCACTGCATGAGTTGGCACATCCCGCCGGGCAAGTTCCGCGGCATAGAGGGCCTGCCGTTCGAGGAGCTCGGCATCCCGACCGAGCAGGAGTACGTCGCCATGTACTGCAGGCGCTCGGGGCGCTCCGGTATCGACCCCAGCACCTGGGATTTCTACATGGCGTACAACCTGTTTCGCATCGCCGCGATCACGCAGGGCATCAAGAAGCGCGTGGTCGACGGCACGGCAGCGAGCACGCACGCGGTTGAAGCCGGCAGCAAGGCGCCGCTGCTCGCCGAGCTCGGCTGGCAGCAAGTCGAGAAAATTCTGAAACGAGCGGCCTAGGAGAAGAGCATGGACTTCGAGTATTCACCCAAGGTTAAGGAGCTGCAGAAGAAGCTCGTCGCCTTCATGAACGAGCACATCTATCCGAACGAAAAGGCCTGGTACGACCACTGCAACGGCCCCGACCGCTGGCAGCCGGTGCCGATCATCGAGGCGCTCAAGCCCAAGGCGCGCGCTGCGGGCCTGTGGAACCTGTTCCTGCCGCGCTCGCCGCGCGCGCCCGAGGGGCTGTCGAATCTCGAGTACGCGCCGCTGTGCGAGATCATGGGCCGCGTGAGCTGGGCGCCCGAGGTCTTCAACTGCTCTGCGCCCGACACCGGCAACATGGAAACGATCGAGCGCTACGGCACCGAGGCGCAGAAGGACGAGTGGCTCAATCCGCTGCTGGAGGGCAAGATCCGTTCGGCGTTCCTGATGACCGAGCCGGCGGTGGCGTCGTCCGACGCGACCAACATCCAGACCCGCATCAAGCTCGACGGCGACCACTACGTCATCAACGGCACCAAGTGGTGGTCTTCTGGCGCTGGCGACCCGCGCTGCAAGGTCTACGTCCTGATGGGCAAGACCTCGCCCGACAATCCGTCGCGCCACAGCCAGCAGTCGATGATCCTGGTCGCGGCCGGCCTGCCGGGAGTCAGGATCGTGCGCCATCTCAAGGTGTTCGGCTACGACGATGCGCCGCACGGGCACATGGAGATCGAGCTCAAGGACGTGCGCGTGCCGGCGTCCAACATCCTGCTGGGCGAAGGACGTGGCTTCGAGATCGCCCAGGGCCGCCTCGGCCCGGGCCGCATCCATCACTGCATGCGACTGATCGGCCAGGCCGAGCGCGCGCTGGAGAAGATGTGCAAGCGCGCGAGCGCGCGCGTCGCCTTCGGCCGCACGGTCGCGGAGCAGGGCGTGACGCGCGAGCGCATCGCCGAGGCACGCATCATGATCGACTCGGCGCGCTTCATGGTGCTCAACGCGGCCTGGAAGATGGACACGGTCGGCAACAAGGTGGCGCGCAAGGAAATCGCCATGATCAAGGTCCTGGCGCCGAACATGGCCTGCAAGGTGATCGACTGGGCGATGCAGGCGCACGGCGGCGGCGGCGTCGCCGAGGACTTCGGCCTCGCCGCGGCGTACGCGCACGCCAGGACGCTGCGCTTCGCTGATGGCCCGGACGAGGTGCACCGCAACCAGATCGCCAAGCTCGAGATCGGCGAGCAGACCACCGTGGCCGAGGCCGTCGCGCCGAAGAAGCGGTCCTAGGCATAGTACGGGAGGAGAACTCATGCTCAAGCTGTGCGGCTTTCACGTCAGCAACTACCACAACAAGGTGCGCTTGGCGCTGCTTGAGAAGGGAATTGCGTTCGAAGAAGACCCCGGCTGCAAGCCGTCGCAGGAGGATGCGTTCCTGGCCCGCTCGCCGCTCGGCAAGGTGCCGTTCATGGAGATTGACGGCGCGGTGCTCACCGAGTCGCAGGTGATCTGCGAGTACCTCGAAGACGCGCATCCGGCGAAGCCGCTCTACCCGCGCGATCCGATCGCCCGGGCGCAGGTGCGCGAGCTGATCCAGTACATCGAGCTGCACATGGAGCTGGTGGCGCGCCGCCTGTACCGCGAGGTTTTCTTCGGCGGCAAGGTGTCCGACGAGACCAAGAAGCAGGTCGAGCGGGATCTGGCGAAGGGGGTGCGCGGCTTCGCCACACGCGCCAGGTTCGAGCCGTACGTCGCGGGCAAGGACTTTACGCTGGCGGACTGCTCGGCCTACGTCCATCTGCCGCTGGTGTCGATGGCGAGCAAGATGGCTTTCGGGCGCGATTTCCTCGATGGCCTGCCGCAGGTCAAGCCCTATCTCAAGATGCTCGGGGAGCGCCCGGCGTTCGCGCGGGTGAGCGAGGACCGCAAAGCCGCGCAGGCCGAGATGGTCAGGAAGTAGCCGAACCGGTGCACGGCTTCGCGCCGCTGGGAGATTACCTGCGCTTTGCCGTCACGCTGACGGCGGTGCTCGACCCGTTCCTCGCGATTCCGATTTTCGTCAGTCTCACCGCCGGGCGCGCGGGCCTCGAGCGGGCGCGCTTCGCGCGCGTCGTGACGCTGACGGTGTTCCTCGTGCTAGCGGGTGCGGCGCTGTTCGGCGACGGACTGCTGACGTTGATCGGCGCGAGCCTGCCTGCATTTCGCGTCGGCGGCGGTCTGGTGCTGCTGCTGATGGCGCTGGCGATGCTGAACGCCCGCGTGGGCGGCGTGCGCCAGTCGGCGGCCGAGGCCGAGGAGCTCGAGGCGGGTGAAGTCTCCGGCGTGGTGCCGCTTGCCGTGCCGCTGCTTGCGGGGCCGGGCGCGATCAGCACCACGATCATCGCCGCGCAAGCGCGCTCGCTGCTGCACCTCGCCGCCATCGTCGTCTGCATCGCGGCGGTATGCGCGCTGCTGTGGTCGGTGATGCGCTTCGCCCATGCGCTCGCGCCGCGCATGGGCACCACCGGACTGAACATCGCGACGCGCCTGCTCGGCCTGCTGCTGACCGCGATCGCGATCCAGACCATGGCCGAGGGGCTGCTCGGGCTCTTTCCCGGGCTGCGTTGAATCAGGCTTCTTTCGGTACGGGGCGCGGGCGGCCGCTGGCGTCTATCGCGACGTAGGTGAGCGTCGCCTCGGTGACCTTCACCACCTCGGGGTCGTGCGGGCGCCGCTCGGCGTAGACCTCGACGTTGACGGTGACCGAAGTGTTGCCGACGCGCACGACGTTGGCGTAGAACGAAACCACGTCGCCGATCTGCACCGGCTGCTTGAACACGAACGAGTTGACCGCCACCGTGGCGACGCGGCCGCGCGCAAGGCGCCCCGCGACGGTGCCGCCGGCAACGTCCACCTGCGCCATGATCCAGCCGCCGAAGATGTCGCCGTTCTGGTTCGAGTCGGCAGGCATCGGCACCACCCGCAGCGCGGGCAGTTTGCCCTCGGGAATCTTCATCGCTGTTCCTGCTTCGATTCCAGGTAGTGCAACGGGCCGCCGCGGAACGGCGCGAAGCCGGTGCCGAAGATCAGCCCGGCGTCGATCAGGTCGGCGTCGGCGACGATGCCCTCGGCGAGCACCGCCCGCGCCTCTGCGAGGTAGGGCTCGATGAGCGATTCGACCATGTCACCGCGCGGCTCGCCGGCCTGGCGCTTTACCGTCCTACCGTCGACGTAGTGGTAGATTCCCTGCCCGGTCTTCTTGCCGAGCTTGCCGAGCGCCACCTTGTTTAGCAGCACCTTGGGGGCGTCGGGCTCGCCGCTGGCGCCTTTCTTGGCCAGTTCCTTGCCGGCAGCGAGGCAGATGTCCAGCCCCACCGCGTCGGCGAGCTCGATCGGCCCCATCGGCATGCCGAACGATTCCATCGCCGCGTCGATGGTCTCGGGCTGTATCGCCTCGTCGAGCATGCGGAACGCGTTCTGCATGTAGGGCCCGAGCACGCGGTTGACCAGGAACCCCGGCGAATCCTTTACCGGCAGCGGCAGTTTGTCGATGCGGCGCACGAACGCGGCGGCCTTGCGCGCCAGCGCCGGATCCGTGCGCTCGCCGGAGACGACCTCGACCAGCATCATCTGCGGCACCGGGTTGAAGAAATGGATTCCCACCAGCCGCGCAGGATCCTTGAGCGCGACGGCGATGTCGGCCAGCTTGAGGCTCGAGGTGTTGGAAGCGAGGATTGCCCCCGGCTTGGCCGCCCGCTCGAGCTTGGCGAAGAGCTCCCGCTTCGCCTCGAGATTCTCGAAGATCGCTTCGATCACGACGTCGGCATGCGCGGCGCCGGCGCCGGCCACGTCCGGGATCAGGCGGTCCAGCGCATCGCGCACGCGGCGCTTGTCGCGCAGCCGGCGCTCGAACAGCTTGGCCCCACGCTTGAGCGCCGGCGCGATGCGCTCGGGCGCGGTGTCCTGCAGCGTCACCCTGATCCCGCGCAGCGCGCAAAGCGCCGCAATGTCGCCGCCCATCACGCCCGCGCCGACCACGTGCACGTGGCCCAGGTCCAGGTCGGTCGCCTTGCCGAGCGACTTGAGCCGCTCCTGCAGGAAGAAGACGCGGATCAGGTTGGCCGTCGTCGGGTGCTCGAACAAGGCCTTGATCGAGCACGTCGGGTCGTCGGCGGCGGCGAACGGGTCGCCGTCGTGTTTGCGCCACAGCTCGATGATCGCGTAGGGCGCCGGGTAGTGCTCCGGGTTCGCCTTCCGCGCCACCTGCTTGCGCGCCTGCGCGGCGACGTAGCCGCGCAACGGCCCGAGCATCAGGCGCTGCACGAGCGGCAGCCGGCGCGGCGCGGGCGCTTCCAGCGTCAGCATGCGCGCGGTGTTGTCGAGGATCCTGAGCGGCACGGCCTGGTCGACCAGCCCCATTCGCTTGGCGCGGCGCGCGTCGACCGCGCGACCGGTGAGCATCATGTCGAGCGCCGCGGCCGGGCCGATGCGCTTGGGCAGCCACTGCACGCCGTGCCAGGTCGGCATGATGCCGAGCATCACTTCGGGGAAGGCGAAGCGCGTCTTCGGGTCGTCGAGCGCGACGCGGTATCTGCAGGCGAGGGCGAGCTCGAGCCCGCCGCCCATGCAAAAGCCGTTCATCAGGGCCGTGGTGGGGAAGGGCAGGCGGGAGAGCTTGTCGAACACGTCCCAGCCGAAGCGCGTGAACTCAAGCGCCTCTTCGGCGTCCTTGAAGCGGGTGAATTCCTCCACGTCGGCGCCGGCGACGAAGCCCTCCTTCGCCGAGCGGATGATCAGCCCCGTGGGGCGCGCAGCAGCGATCTCGTCCAGCGCCGCGGCCAGCTCTTCGAGCGCTTCACGCGAAAAGGTGTTCGCCGATTCGCCCTGCCTGTCGAACGTCAGCCAGACGAGCCCCTGGGCGTCCTTGTCCCAGCGGAAGTGCTTCATCACAGCGCCTCCACCAGCATCGCGCCGCCCAGCCCGCCGCCGATGCAGATCGAGGCGATGCCGCGCTTGGTCCCGGTGCGCTTTAGCGTCTTCAGCAGATGCAGCACGATGCGCGCGCCCGAGGCGCCGACCGGGTGGCCGAGCGCCACCGCACCGCCGTCGACGTTGAGCTTTTCCTCGTCGAGCGCGCCGAGCGCGCCGTCCAGGCCGAGCTGCTCGCGGCAGTAGGCCTCGTCCTTCCAGGCGGCGAGGCAGGCGAGCACCTGCGCCGCGAACGCCTCGTTGATCTCCCAGTAATCGAGGTCGTTGAGCGCGAGGCCGTTGCGCTTGAGGATCGGCGTCGCCGCGTGCACCGGCCCCAGCCCCATCTGCGCCGGGTCGAGGCCGGCCCATTGCGAATCGACGATGCGCCCGATCGGCTCCAGGCCGTGGCGCGCGACTGCCTCCTCGGAGGCGAGGATCAGCCAGACGCCGCCGTCGGTGATCTGCGAGCTGTTGCCCGGGGTGACGTTGCCGTACTTGCGGTCGAAGAATGGCTTCAGCTTGGCGAGCTTTTCGACCGATGCGTCGCGCCGCAGGCCGTCGTCCAGCGCATAAGCGTTGCCGTCTCGGTCGTACAACGCCTCGAGCTCGCCGCCACCGGCGGCGAGGTGTCCCGCGTCCTGCGCCGCGGCGACGCGCTGGTGGCTGCGGACCGAGAACGCGTCCATCTGCTCGCGCGTGATGCCGAAGCGGTGCGCGAGGTTTTCCGCCGTCTGCCCCATCAGCAAGCCGACGATCGGGTCGGTAAGGCCCTTCATGATGCCGATCACCGGCGCCAGGTACTTGAGGCGCAGCTTGGCCAGTTGTCTGGCCTTCTGCCCGACCGATTTCGCCTGGTACCAGTCCGCCAGCCACAGCGTCATCGCGTCGGAGACCAGCAGCGGCGCGCGCGAGAGCGCGTCGACGCCGCCCGCGAGCACCAGGTTCGAGCGCCCGGCGACGATGTTGTTGACCCCCGAATCGAGCGCCTGCATGCCCGAGGCGCAGTTGCGCATCACGGTCCAGCCCGGCACCTTCTGCCCGCAGCCCATGCGCAGCGCGGCGACGCGACCGATGTTGACCTCGTCGACCGAGGGCGCGGCGCAGCCCAGGATCACCTCGTCCAGCTCGGTGGGTTCGAACTTCTGGCGCAGCAGCAGCGCGCGTCCTGCCTGCGTGGCGAGGTCGCTGGCGGCGAACGGCCCGGGGCGGTTCTTCGCCTTGAGGAACGGCGTGCGGGCGCCGTCGACCACGTAAACGGCTTTGGCGGTCATGGTCAGGCCGCCTTCGCCGCCGGCATTTCCTTCGCCAACTCGCGCATGATTTCGGCGCGGCCGAAGTCCTGCTCGAAATCGTCGACCTTGATGACGTCGCGGCGCAATGCCTCCTTGCTCTGCCACTGGGCGTACTCGTCGGCGCTGATTGCGCCCAGGTCGCGCGCGAGCGCCGCAGCATCGTCGCCGGCGCGCGGCGCGATTACGCCGCGCTTGACGGCGTCGCGCAGCTTGCGCTCGATTGGCTCGCAGGCGATCGTCGCCACCAGGGCCGCCTCGAGGTTGGCCGTCGGATCGGCGTCGGCGCGCGCGAGGTACATCCCCGCGGTGAGGCGGTCGCGTGCCTCGCCCGGCGCGAGCAGCAGCTGCGCGCACTGGTGGTTGAGGCGGTCCGAAGGCGGCGCGAAGCGCTTGCCGAGCGGGAACAGCACCGCGCGCAGCTTGAGCGCCGCCAGGCGGCTGGGAAAGTTCGCGATGATCGCATCGAGCGCCTGCTGCGCCTGGTACAACACGCCCTGCAGCGAGTGTTCGAGCAGCGGCAGGTCCTCGCGCCTGCGGCCCTGGTCCTCGTAGCGCTTGAGCGCGGTGGAAGCGAGGTACATTGCGGACAGCACGTCGCCGAGGCGCGCCGAGATCTTCTCCTTCCGTTTCAGCGAGCCGCCCAGCACCAGCATCGAGACGTCGGCGGCGAAGGCGAAGGCCGCCGAGATGCGAGACAGGTCCTTGTAGTAGCGCCGGGTCTCCGGCGCGGCCCGCGCCGGCGCCGGCGCGAAGGCCGAACCGGTGAGCGCGTGCACGAACGCGCGCACGCCGTTGCCGAGGGTATGTCCGACGTGCGCGAACAGCGCGGCGTCGAATTCGCGCGAAGCCTCGGCACCGCGCATCTCCTTCGCGGCGCGCATTTCGCGCAGCACGTAGGGATGGCAGCGGATCGCGCCCTGGCCGAAAATGATCAGGCTGCGCGTCAGGATGTTGGCGCCTTCGACCGTGATGCCGACCGGCACTACCTGGTAGCCGCGCCCGATCCAGTTGTTCGGGCCGAGGCAGATCCCCTTGCCGCCGTGGATGTCCATCGCGTCGTCGATCACTTTGCGCACGCGTTCTGTCATGTGGTACTTGGCGATGGCCGAGATCACCGCGGGCTTCTCGCCCGCGTCGACGGCGCCGGCGGTCATCACGCGGGTGGCGTCCATCAGGTAGCAATTGGCCGCGATCCGGCCGAGCGCGTCCTCGACGCCCTCGAGCCTGCCGATCGGGGTCTTGAACTGGCTGCGCACCCTGGCGTAGGCACCGGTGTAACGGGCCATCGCCTTCGCGCCGCCGACCGAGGACGCCGGCAGCGAGATCGAGCGCCCCGCGGCAAGGCAGCCCATCAGCATCATCCAGCCCTTGCCCGCGTACTCGCGTCCGCCGATGATCCACTCGAGCGGCATGAACACGTCCTTGCCCGAGTTCGGCCCGTTCTGAAATACCGCGTTCAGCGGCAGGTGCCGGCGGCCGATCTCGACCCCCGGATGGCTGGTCGGCACCAGCGCGCAGGTGATGCCGAGGTCTTCCTCGCCGCCGAGCAGTCGCTCGGGGTCGTAGAGCCGGAAGGCCAAGCCGAGCAGCGTCGCCAGCGGGCCGAGCGTGATGTAGCGCTTGTCCCAGGTGACGCGCATGCCGAGCACTTCCTTGCCCTGGTGCATACCGCGGCAGACGACGGCGAAATCCGGGATCGCCGCGGCGTCCGAGCCCGCTTCCGGGCTGGTGAGCGCGAAGCAGGGGATCTCGAGCCCCTTGGCGAGGCGCGGCAGGTAGTGATTCTTCTGCTCCTCGGTGCCGTAGTGCAGCAGCAGCTCGGCCGGCCCGAGCGAGTTGGGCACCATCACGCTCACCGCGGCGGCGTTCGAGCGCGTGGCGAGCTTCATCACCACCGCCGAGTGCGCCAGCGCCGAGAACTCGAGGCCGCCGTACTTCTTCGGGATGATCATGCCGAGGAAGCCCTTGTCCTTCATGTACTGCCAGACCTGCGGCGGCAGGTCCTGCCGCTCGTGGGTGATTTCCCAGTCGTCGCACATCGCGCACAGCTCTTCGCACGGGCCGTCGACGAAGGCCTGCTCCTCGGGCGAGAGCCTGGGCGCCGGCACGGCGAGCAGCTTGTCCCAGTCCGGCCGGCCGGAAAACAGGTCGCCGTCCCACCACACGCTGCCGGCGTCGATGGCTTCCCGCTCGGTCTGCGACATGTCCGGCAGGATGCGGCGGTACAGCGCCAGCAGCGGGTTGCTGATCACGGCCCGTCGCAGCGGCGCGACGAACACGAGCGCCAGAACGAGGGCGGCGACGCAGACGATGATGAATTCGAGCATGACGGTCTCCTCTATCGTTTCCTAGGCGGCTATCCTGACGTTGCCGTGCTGCGGCAGCGGTGCGAGCAGGCCGGCGGCGAGGAACGCGACCAGGCGCGCCTCGAGCAGCTGCGCGTCGTAGCGGTCCTCGGGTTTGCAGCCGGCGATCAGCTGCACCGTGTCGGTCGCCGCCAGGGTGTAGGACAGCGTGCCGAACATGAAGTGCATGCGCCAAACGAGCTCTTCGAGCGGGACCTCGGGCAGCGCCCCGGCCAGGGCGGTCTTGAAGCGCTCCATGGCCGGCGCGTACAGCTGGCCGATCAGGGCACGGATCTGCTTCGCCGGCTCGGTATAGGTCCGGCCGAGCAGGCGGATGAAGTTTCGCCCGCCCCCCTTGGCGTCCTCGATCATGCGCAGACTGGCGCCGATGAAGGCACGGATGATCTGCTCGGGCGCGAGCGGCTGCCCGCCGGCCTGCTGCTCGAGCGCATCGAGCGCGGCGACGCGTTCGGCGTTCATCGGGTCGAGCCGGCGGCGGAACAAGGCCTCGATCAGCGCGTCCTTGGAGCCGAAGTGATAGTTGACGGCGGCCAGATTGACGCGCGCGGTCGAGGTCAGCAGCCGCATCGAAGTGGCCTCGAAGCCGTGCTGCATGAAGAGCTCCTCGGCGACGTCGAGGATGCGGGTGCGGGTCTCGTGTTCCGGCTTGATCGCGCGCAGGGGCATGGCGGGGGGAGGGGCTGACGGCCGGGCAAGATTCAAACGAACGTTTGAATCCTACGGCGCCTGCCGAGCGGCGTCAAGCCATGGCAACCCGGATATGCGAGGCTTGCGCGGTGAACGGCGGTTTTCTCCTCGGTCTGGTGCTGGCGTCGATGCTGTGGCTGTTCTTCGCCTTCGGCGCAGTGGTCAACTTTCAGGTCTGGCGCGCCTGGCGCAAAGCCAGGGTAGGCGAGCGTGTGCCCTCGGGAATCCCCTTCCTGCCCGGCCTGTTCGGCGCCATCGCGATGTTTCTCACCCTGCCCACGCTGGCGACCTGGCTCGACTGGCAGCCCGGCGGCTGGGGCATGGTGCTGCTGCCGCTGCCGCTGGTGCTCGACGTCTACTGCCTGGGCTGGATCCTGCTGCTGCCGTTCGGCTGGGGTGGGCGCAAAAGCCACTAGAATCGCGGGTTCGCCATGGCCCGCCGCGCGCACAACTCCACCCCCACCCAGCCGCTGAGCGGAACCGAGTGGCGCGCCTTCGCGCTGCTGCTGCCCTACCTGCTCGAATACAAGTGGCGCGTGGCCGCCGCGCTTGTGTTCCTCGCCGCGGCGAAGGTCGCCAACGTCGCGGTGCCGCTGGTGATGAAGGAGGTGGTCGACGGGCTCGACGCGAAGACCGCGATCGTGGCAGTGCCCGCGGCGCTGCTGGCGATCTACGGCCTGCTGCGCTTTTCCACCACCATGTTCGCCGAGTTACGCGACGTGGTCTTCGTGCGGGTCACCCAGCGCGCGATCCGCCGCGTGGCGCTGGGGGTGTTCCGCCACCTGCACCGGCTCTCGCTGCGTTTTCACCTCGAGCGCCAGACCGGCGGCATGACGCGCGACATCGAGCGCGGCACGCGCGGCATCTCGACCCTGCTGTCGTACCTGTTGTTCTCGATCATCCCGGTGATCCTGGAGTTCGGGCTGGTCGCCGCGGTGCTGCTGAAGAAGTTCGACTGGCACTTCGCGGCGATCACCTTCGGCGCGGTCGCCGTCTATCTCACCTTCACCGTGCTGGTGACCGAGTGGCGAATGGAAATCCGGCGCCGCGCCAACGAGCTCGACTCGAGCGCCAACACGCGCGCGATCGACAGCCTGCTGAACTACGAGACGGTGAAGTACTTCGGCAACGAGGAATTCGAGGCCCGGCGCTACGACGAGAACCTGCTCAAGTACGAGAACGCCGCGGTGCAGAACGAAGCCTCTCTCGGACTGCTCAACATCGGCCAGGCGCTCATCATCGCCGGCGCGGTGACCGCGCTTATGTTCCTCGCCGCGCAGGGCGTCGTGGCGCAGCAATTCACGCTCGGGGACCTCGTCCTGGTGAACGGGCTGCTGATCCAGCTCTACATCCCGCTCAATTTCCTCGGCATGGTGTACCGCGAGATCAAGCAGGCGCTGATCGACATGGACCGCATGTTCCGGCTGCTCGCGGCGCACCGCGAGATCGAGGACCGGGCGGACGCCGCGGAGCTTCTGCCGGGGCCCGCGGCGGTCGAGTTCCGCGACGTCGACTTCAGCTACGAGCCCACGCGGCGCATTCTGCATGGCGTGAGCTTCGCCATCCCCGCGGGGCGGCGGCTCGCCGTGGTGGGCCATTCCGGCTCCGGCAAGTCCACCCTGGCGCGGCTGCTGTACCGCTTCTACGACGTGGGCGGGGGCACGGTCATGGTGAACGGCGTCGACATCCGCGACGTGCAGCAGCAGTCGCTGCGCGCGGCAATCGGCATCGTTCCGCAGGACACGGTGCTGTTCAACGACAGCGTGCGCTACAACATCCACTACGGCCGGCCCGACGCGAGCGAGAACGACGTGGTTGAGGCGGCGCGCGCCGCGCACATCCACGATTTCATCCGCAGCCTGCCGGCCGGTTACGAGACGATGGTCGGCGAGCGCGGCCTCAAGCTTTCCGGCGGCGAGAAGCAGCGGGTGGCGATCGCGCGCGCGCTGCTCAAGGACCCGCGCATCCTGATCTTCGACGAGGCGACCTCGGCGCTCGACTCGAAGTCCGAAAAGGCGATTCAGGCCGAGCTCGAGAGAATTTCCAAGGGGCGTACCACGCTGGTCATCGCCCACCGGCTGTCGACCGTGATGGACGCCGACCAGATCCTGGTGCTGGCCCAGGGCCGTGTCGTCGAGCGCGGCAGCCACCGCGAGCTGCTGGCGGCCGGCGGCGAGTACGCGCGCATGTGGGCGCTGCAGCAGCAGGCCGCCGCCGCCGAGGAGACGCTGGAGCGGGTCAAGGCCGCCTGACGCCTCGGTTGGCGGTGATATTTCACGTTCTTTCGAGAAACGGGGGATAGCCCCTTATTTTTGCTTGCATTTTTTTCTAGCCGTGCTATACACTGCGGGCATGCAACAACAACCAGAACGACAGCTGCATCAGCTGGAGAAGATCGTCGCGGTGTTTGCACTGCTCGCGGTGCTGCTGCTCACGGTCGGTTTCGCGCAGGCGCAGACGCGCAAGGTCTTCCTGCGCTCGAACGCGGTGCTGGTGCAGGACGTCAACAGCGGCCAGACGATCCTGGCCAAGAACTCCGACTCGGTGATGCCGATCGCGTCGATCACCAAGCTGATGAGCGCGATGGTGCTGCTCGACAGCAGCGTCGACATGCAGCAGCGAATCGTCGTCAGCAGGGAAGACGTCGACCGGCGCAAGGGCACGCGTTCACGTCTGCGCCCCGGCTCGAGCCTGACGCGCGATGATCTGCTGCTGCTCGCGCTCATGGCGTCCGAGAACCGCGCTGCCGCCGCGCTGGCGCGCACCTACCCGGGCGGAACCAAGGCGTTCGTCGCGGCGATGAACGCCAAGGCCCGTGCGCTCGGCATGCAGGATACGCACTACGTCGAACCCACCGGGCTCAATTCGAACAACGTCTCGAGCCCGCACGACCTCGCGCGGCTGGTCAAGGCGGCCGCGGACTATCCCCTGATCCGCGAGTACACGACGCGCGGCAGGGCCAAAGTAGAGGCGCGCGGACATACGCTCGCGTATCACAACACCAACCGTCTGGTGTCCAACCCGCATTGGGACATCGACCTGTCGAAGACCGGCTACATCAGCGAGGCTGGCCGCTGCCTGGTGATGCAGGTGACGGTCGCCTCCAGGGAACTGATCGTGGTGTTGCTCGATTCCTGGGGCAAGTACTCGCGTATCGGCGACGCGAACCGCATCCGCAAGTGGCTCGAAAGCAGCGCGCTGGCCGACTCGCGCGGCTGAGCGGACGGGGCGGCGTCAGCTTTTCGGGTTCCGCAGTCGCCGCGGACGGCTTCCTCGACGACGTCATTTCCGGCCTGTCGCAGCCGCAGAAGGCGCTGCCCCCCAAGTACCTGTACGACGCCGAGGGCAGCCGCCTGTTCGAGCGCATCTGCCGGCTGCGCGAGTACTACCCGACGCGCACCGAGCTCGCGCTCACCAGACGCCACCTGGGCGAGATCGTGCGCTTCGCCGGCGAGCATTGCGAGCTGATCGAGTACGGCAGCGGCGAAAGCGTCAAGACGCGCATGCTGATCGAGCATCTCAGGCCCTCGCGTTACGTCCCGGTCGAAATCTCCGAGGCGGCGCTGCGCGACGCGGCAGTGCGCCTCGCGCGCGAATTCCCATGGCTCGAGATCGCCGCCGTGGTGGGCGATTTCTCGCGCCCGCTCAAGTTGCCGCCGCGGGTTGGGCGCAAGGCACAGCGCCGCGTGGCCTACTTTCCCGGATCGACGATCGGCAACCTCTCGCCGGCTGAGGCCGAAGGCTTCCTGCGCATGACGCGCGCGCAGGTCGGCGCAAGCGGCGCGATGCTGGTGGGCGTCGACTTGAAGAAGGACGCCAACGTCCTGCACGCTGCCTACAACGACGCCAAGGGCGTGACCGCGGCGTTCAACCTCAACCTTCTGGCGCGCATCAACCGCGAGCTCGGCAGCGACTTCGACCTGCGGCATTTCCGCCACTACGCGTTCTACAACGCCTCGCTCGGACGGGTCGAGATGCACCTCGTGTCGCTGCTGCGCCAGAGCGTGCGGGTGGGGCGCAGCCGCTTCCAGTTCGACGCCGGAGAGACCATCCACACCGAGAATTCGTGCAAGTACTCGCTGGAGGAGTTCCAGGCGCTCGCCGCCGAGGCGGGCTTCAGGGGCGCGCGGGTATGGCGCGACCGCCGCGGGCTGTTCTCGCTGCACGGCCTGACGGCCGGCTGAAATCCCTCTACGCCGCGCCTATGCGCGCCGCCCGGCGGTGGCCGATGGCGTGCGAGATGCGGTCGGCGGCTTCCTTCACCAGCGCGCCCCATTGCGGCTTCATGCGGTCGGCCGGGGTCGATAGCGACAGCCCGGCGATCAGGATGCCGCTGTCGTTGCGGACTCCCGCCGCGACGCAGCGCACCCCGATTTCGGCCTCCTCGTTGTCGGTCGCGTAGCCCTGGCGCTGAATACGTTCGAGGTCGCGCTCGAGCAGCGCGACGGTGCTGAGCGTGTTCTTGGTGTGCGGCGCGAGGCCGGTGCGCTTGGCGTAGTCGCGCAGCCTGGCGAAGCCGTCCTCGAGCAGGAACAGCTTGCCCGCGGCGGTGAGGTGCAGCGGCGCGCGTGCCCCGATCGCGTGCACGATGCGCATCGCCGAGCGGCCCGCCGAGGTGCGTTCGACGTAGACGATCTCGTCGTCGTGGCGCACCGAGAGATTGGCCGTCTCGCCGGTCTGCGCATGCAGCTCGCGCATCACCGGCAGCGCCAGCTCGCGCACGCTGATGCGCGACTTGACCAGGTTGCCGAGCTCGAGCAGCCGCATGCCGAGCCGGTAGCTGCCGGGCTCGATGCGGTCGACCAGGCGGTCAGCGGCCATCGCGGCGAGGATGCGGTGCGCGGTGGACGGGTGCAGCCCGGTGTACTGCGCGACCTGCTTCAGGCCGAGCGGCTCGGGGTGCTTGGCCAGTACCTCGAGCAGCTTCATCATGCGCTCAATGACCTGGATCGGGCTCTTCGGGTCGTCTTTGGTTTTGGCTTTGGCGCTGGACACGGAATTGCTGCGTAGCATCATCGGGACCGATCGATTGTATCTCACGATGTGAAATCGGGCGAGGCGGTGGCGTGATATCCTTGATCGCTACCTCGTCTCTGTTTCAAAAAAGAAAAGTCACCACCCATGCACAGCGGACGCCGCGTCGGCCTGTTCGTCACCTGTCTGGTGGACATGATGCGGCCGCGCATCGGCTTCGCCGCTCTCAAGCTGCTAGAGGGCGCCGGCTTCGAGGTGGTAGTGCCCGCGACGCAGACTTGTTGCGGCCAGCCGGGATGGAACTCGGGCGAGCGCACTTCCGCGCGCGCGCTGGCGGAGAAGCTGATCGGCGAATTCGAGGACTGCGACTACCTGGTGGCCCCGTCGGGGTCGTGCAGCGGCATGATCAAGACCCACTACCCCGCGCTGTTCGCGGGCGAGGGCGCCTGGCTGGCGCGCGTCGAGGCGCTTGCCGCCAAGAGCTGGGAGCTGACCGACTTCCTGCTCAACGTCGCCCGGCTCGAGCTGCCGCCCGGGCGCTTCAGCGGCACCATCACCTACCACGATTCCTGCGCCGGTCTGCGCGAGCTGGGCATCAAGCAGCAGCCGCGCCGGCTGCTGGCGAAGATGCCCGGCGTGACGCTCACCGAAATGAAGGATAGCGAGATCTGCTGCGGTTTCGGCGGCACGTTCTCGATCAAGTTCGGCGAGATTTCGGCCGCGATGGCCGAAACAAAGTGCGAGAACATCGCCGCCTCCGGCGCCGGCACGGTAGTGCTGGGGGACCTGGGCTGCATGCTCAACATCGAAGGCCGGCTGCGCCGCCGCGGCGACCAGACCACGCGCGTGCTGCACGTCGCCGAGCTGCTCGCCGGGGATTCAGACTGATGCGCAACCAGTCGATGCTATTCAAGGCGCGCGCGCACGGCGCGCTCGCCGACGTGAGGCTGCAAAGCGTGATGAAGCGCTTCGGCAGCGGCTTCGTCGACAAGCGCGCCGCGGCGCGCGAGGCCTACGGCGTCGGGGCGTTCGAGGCGCTGCGCGACGCGAGCGCGGCGATCCGCGACCGCGGGCTGGCCAACCTCGACGCCTGGCTGCTGCGCTTCGAGCAGGAGGCGACGCGGCGCGGCGCCACGGTGCTGTGGGCGAAAGACACAGCCGAAATCCGCCGCCACGTGCTCGAGATCTGCGCCCGCCACGGCGTGAAGAAGGCAATCAAGTCGAAGTCGATGGTGTCGGAGGAGGCGGGGCTGAACGAGGCGCTCGAGGCCAACGGCGTGACCCCGGTCGAGACCGATCTCGGCGAATACATCATCCAGCTGGCGAAGGAGCCGCCTTCGCACATCATCGCGCCGGCGATCCACAAGGACAAGGAGCAGGTCTCGGACCTGTTCGCCGAGCACCACCACCGCCCGCGCCTGACCGACACCGAGGCGCTCACGCGCGAGGCGCGCGAGATGCTGCGCGGGCACTTCCTCAGTGCCGACCTCGGCATCTCGGGCGGCAACTTCCTGGTGGCCGAAACCGGCTCGGTGGCGATCGTCACCAACGAGGGCAACGGCCGCATGGTGACCACGCTGCCGAAGGTGCACGTCGCGATCACCGGCATCGAGAAGGTGATCCCGACCCTCGAAGACCTGTCGACCCTCAACCGCGTGCTGCCGCGCTCGGCGACCGGGCAGGAGATCGAGAACTACTTCACCATCGTCACCGGCGCGCGCCGCGAAGGCGACCTCGACGGCCCCGAGCACATGTACGTGATCCTGGTCGATGCCGGCCGCACCCGGCTGGTCGGCAGCGACATGCAGGAGATGCTGCGCTGCATCCGCTGCGGCGCGTGCATGAACCATTGCCCGGTGTTCCAGACCGTCGGCGGGCACGCCTACGGCTGGGTCTATCCGGGGCCGATGGGATCGGTGCTGACGCCGGTCTATGAAGGGATCGAGAACGCGCTCGACCTGCCGCAGGCGGCGACGCTGTGCGGTGCCTGCGAGGTCGCCTGTCCGGTGAAGATCCCGCTGCCGGAGCTGCTGCGCAAGCTGCGCGAGCGGCAGATGCAGGCCGGGTTGCGGCCCTGGCGCGAACGCGCCGGGTTCCGCCTGTGGGCCTTCGCCGCCAAGCGGCCGCGGCTGTACGCGCTCGCCACCCGGATCGCGGTGCGCGTGCTCAAGCTGATGGGCGGCGCCAAAGGCCGCATCTCCCGGCTCCCGCTCGGCTCGGGCTGGACGCTCGGGCGCGACATGCCCGCGCCCGAGGGACGCAGCTTCCGCGAGCTCTACGCCGCGCGACGCGCCGGATCAGGCAAGTAGCACCTGCGCCGGGCCTTGCGCCTGGGCGAGCAGCTCGCGCGCCCGGCGCCGCCATGCCTCGGCCGTTTCGCCTTCGCCGTCGAGCAGCACGACCTCGACCGCGCCGCCGAGGGATCGCCCCAGCGCTGCCGCGACGGGGACGACCTGCTCGGGCGGCGTAGCCGTCGAGCACAGCACCGCAAGCGGCGCCCGCAGCGCGACGCGCCAGGCGCAGGTGACCACGATGTCGCCATCCGCTGCCGCAGCGCGCAGCTCGCTCAGCACGGCGCCGCGCGCGATGTGGAACGACCAGCTGAGCGGACCTCGGCCGGCGATTGTCGCCAGCATGCGCTGCACCTCGTCCGCGGCGGCTCGCAGCGCGCGCTCCATTGCCGCGACGTCGAGCGGGCGCAGGGTGGCCGACGGGTAGCCGACCTCGCGCGCGAACGGCAGGCCTGCCAGGTGCAACAGATCGATGTCCTCGACGAACAGGCCCACCAGCTCGGCCTGCATGCGTGCGGCGAGCTGCGCCGCGGCCTGCAGCGTTGCGCGGCCGCGCGGGCCGGCATCCAGCCCGACCACGATGCGCCGCAGCGTCATCGTTGCGGTCCGCCGCGCCGGCCGCCGCGCGGCGGCGCGCCGGCGCCGAAACTGCGCACCCGCTCGGCGTATTCGAGCAGCCGCTGCTCGACGCGCAGGTTCAGCGAGCCTGTCGCGAACCTCCCGTCGGCGCCGCGTGCGCCGGCCGGCATCCCGGTGAGGATCTCGATGCCCTGATCGACATTCTCGACCGGATAGATGGCGAATTTCCCCGCGGCGACCGCCTCGACCACTTCGTGACGCAGCATGAGATTGTTGACGTTCGCTGCGGGTATCAGCACGCCCTGCCCGCCGTTCAGTCCGCGCGCCGCGCAAAGATCGAAGAAACCCTCGATTTTCTCGTTGACGCTGCCGATCGCCTGCACGTCGCCGTGCTGGTTGACCGAGCCGGTAACCGCGAGCGATTGCCTGATCGGAACCTCCGCCAGCGCCGAGAGCAGGGCGTAGAGCTCGGCCGAGGAGGCGCTGTCGCCTTCCACGCCGCCGTAGCTTTGCTCGAACACCAGGCTCGCGCTCACGGCGAGCGGTTTGCTGGCGGCGTAGCGGCCCGACAGGAAGCCGGACAGGATCAGCACGCCCTTGGAATGAATCGGCCCGCCCAGCTCGGCCTCGCGCTCGATGTCGATTACCTTGCCGCCGCCGAGGCGCACGCGCGCGGTGATGCGGTGCGGCGAGCCGAACGAGAAGCCGCCGAGTTGCACCACGGCCAGCCCGTTGACCTGGCCGCTGCGCTCGCCTGAGGTGTCGATCAGCAGCCGGCCGCGCAGCGTCTCCTCCTGCAGCCTCTGCCGGATGCGGTCGGAGCGGCGCTCCTTGGCGTCGATCGCACGCTGCACGTCGGCGGCCGAGATCAGCTTGCGCTCCCCGGCCTGCGCCCAGTAGTCGGACTCGCGCAGCAGATCGGCCAGGCCGCGCATGCGCACCGAGACCCGGTCGGCGTCCCCCGCGGCGCGGGCCCCGTGTTCGATCACCCGCGCCACCGCGTCGCGCTCGAGCGGGCGCAGCTTCATGCTGCGCGCGACGGTCGCGACCGCGCGCGCGTAGAGCAGGTCGGAGCCGGGCTCGCGCGGCATGTCCTCGTCGAAGTCGACCGCGACCTTGAACAGCTCGCCGAACTCGGGGTCGAGGTCGTGCAGCAGGTAGTAGATCATGCGCTGGCCGATCAGCACCACCTTGACGTCGAGCGGGATCGGCTCGGGCTCGAGCGAAACCGTGCTGATCAGGCTGAGCATCTGGCCCACCGATTCGGTACGAATTTCGCGTGCGCGCAGCGCGCGCTTGAGCGCCTCCCAGGCGAACGGTTGGGTCAGCACCTTGAGCGCGTCGAGCACCAGGTAGCCGCCGCTGGCGCGGTGGAACGCGCCCGCCTTGATCAGCGTGAAGTCGGTCACCAGCGTGCCCATCTGGGCGATGTGCTCGATGCGGCCGACCAGGTTGTCGTGCGTCGGATTGTCCTCGTAGACGATCGGCGCGCCCTTGGCGTCGGCGTGCTCGATCAGCACGTTGACGCGGTAGCGGCGAAACGTGACGTCGGACTCGTCACCGTGCGCCAGCGCGATGCCGAACAGCGTCGGCTGCTCGCCGTCCTTGGGCTGCTGGAACACCTCGGCGTGGTCGAGCACGTCCTGCTCGAGGGCGGCGAGGTACTCGCGCACGTCGGGCAGGGCCTCGTACTCGGCCTTCAGCTCCTCGATCAGGCTGTGCGCCGCGTTACGCGTGACTTCGCGGTTGAGCTCGCGCAGCTTGTGCTGCGCCTCGCGCCGCCATTTCGGCACTTCCTGGATCACGCGCTCGAGGTCCGCCTGCAGCACCGCGATCGCGTCCTCGAGGCGCTTCTGCTCGTCCGCCGGCAGCTTGTGGAACTCCTGCGGGCTCATCACCTCGTCCTTGCGCATCGGCGCGAAGCCGAATCCGCTCGGCGTGCGCAGCAGCGCGATGCCCTGCTCCTTGGCCCGCTCGCCGATCTCGCCGAAGGCCTTCTCCTGGTGCTCGCTGAACGCCGCTTCGATCTCCTGCCGCCGCCTGCGGTACTCGTCGGTCTCGAAGGCGGCCGGGATCCCGGCGCGCAGGTCCTGCACCAGCCGCTCCATGCTTTGCTTGAACTGCAGCGCGCGGCCCGCCGGCAGCTGCAGCGCGCGCGGCTTGTGCGGCGTGTCGAAATTGAACACGTAGCACCAGTCCGGCGGCACTTCGCGCGCCGGGGCGGCCTGCT
>Ga0315556_1000644_pt1 | contig 21667 bp, 15 predicted proteins | sample SalMarSW160310MG_FD_202112 | JGI IMG/M metagenome (GOLD analysis project Ga0315556, IMG submission 202112) | Salt marsh sediment microbial communities from the Plum Island Ecosystem LTER, Massachusetts, United States - Salt Marsh Sediment SW1603-10 ...
GTGCGGCTGGGGCGCCTCGGCGAGGTCCCGGTGGAGCACCGTACACGCCTGGACGAGTTCCCCGGCAGGGTGGAGCAGGTCCTGACCCGCGCCCTGGCGCTGAAGCCGTCCGACCGCTTCGCGACGGCGGGCGAGATGTCGGCGGCGCTGGTGGATGCCTCGGAGCACACCTCCGTGCTCACCGACGAGGAGGTGCGGCGCCTCTTGGACCGCGCTGCCGAGCTACAGGCCCTGGAGCCCCTGGACCCGGAGGGGGGGCTGACGTTGGGTGCCGTGGAGCAGGTGGCGGCCCAGGTCGGGATCCCGCCCCAGCACGTGCGGCAGGCCGCGCGAGAGTTGGCGGGCACCGAAGCGCACGCCGTCGTCCGGGCGCGCGGGGACCTGCTCGCCGACCGTTCACAGCGGCCATCCGCCCCGGAGGGGAAGTGGGACCACCTGGTGTTCTCCCGGATCGTAGACGGCGAGGTGCCGGAGTTGCCCCCGGCGCCTACTTCTGTCCTTACTGTCCGGCCGGCGCCTCCGGTGTCACCCCGAGGTTGTATAAGATGAACGAGTAGACATCGGCGTTGATCTCCAGCGACTTCTCCGTGGAGGACGCGCCGTGCGCCGAGTTGGTCTCGACGCGGATCAGGATCGGCGCGTCGCCCCCCTGCGCGGCCTGCATGGCGGCCGCGTACTTGAATGAGTGCGCCGGCACCACGCGGTCGTCGTGGTCTGCCGTCGTGATGAGCATCGCGGGGTAATGCGTGCCCTTCCGGACGTTGTGCACCGGCGAGTACGCATACAGCGCCTTGAACTGCTCCGGATCGTCGCTCGAGCCGTAGTCGGCGATCCAGTTCCAGCCGATCGTCCACTTCTGGAACCGGAGCATGTCCATCACGCCGGCCTGCGCCACCACCACGCTGGCCAGGTCCGGGCGTTGGTTCGTGACCGCGGCGACGAGCAGCCCGCCGTTCGACCCGCCCTGGAGCGCCAGCTTCTCCGTCGACGTGTACTTGTTGGCGACGAGCCACTCGGCGCAGGCGATGAAGTCATCGAAGACGTTCTGTTTGTTCAGCTTCATCCCGGCCTCGTGCCACGACTCCCCGTACTCGCCGCCGCCACGCAGGTTGGCCTGGGCGAACACGAAGCCGTTCTCCAGCAGCGCGACGCGCAGCGCCGAGAAGCTCGGTCCCAGGGAGATGTTGAACCCGCCGTAGCCGTAGAGCAGCGTCGGATTGCGGCCGTCGAGCTCGAGGCCCTTCCGGTAGGTGAGGAACATAGGGATGCGCGTGCCGTCCTTGCTCGTGGCGAAGACCTGCTTCACCTCGTAGTCGTCGGACGAGAAGCCCGGGACCTCGGCCCGCCGGAACTCCGAGGACGCGCCGGTCGCGATGTCGTACTTGAAGATCGTGGGCGGGTAGTTGAACGACGTGAACGTGTAGAAGACGAACGCGTCGTCCGAGAGACCGCCGAAGCCACTCGCGGTGCCGACGCCCGGCAGAGCGATCTCGCGTTGGTTGGTGCCGTCGGGATCGAACACGTACGCCTTGGTGGCCACGTCCTCGAGGTACGTTGCGAAGAGCTTGCCACCGGCGGTGCGCGCGCTCTGAAGCGCCTGCTCCCGCTCGGGCAGCACGTCCACCCAGCTCGACTCCTCGGGATGACGCGAATCGATGCGCACCACACGGCCGTTCGGTGCGCCGTGGTTCGTACGCACGAGAAATGCGTCGCCCTCGTGGTCGATCACGGAGTACTCGTCGTCGGTGATGTCGGCGACGAGCGGCGCGAACGTTCGGCCGGGCTTCGTGAGATCGCGGTAGAACACCGCGTTGCCCTTCTTGCCGGAACCGCGATCGGCCACGTCGAGCACGGCGTAGCGCTCGTCTTCCGTGGTGCTGAGGATGTGGAACCGCTGCGGGTGCGCCGCGTCCTCGAAGACGAGCTGGTCGTCCTCCTGCGCTGTGCCCAGGCGGTGGAAGTAGACCCGGTGGTTCTCGTTCTTGCTCGTCAGCTCCTCGCCCGGGGCGGGCTCCGGGTAGCGGCTGTAGAAGAACCCGCCCCCGGCCCAGGCGGCGTCAGAGACCTTCACCCACCGGACCACGTCCGGCAGGGTCCGCCGCGTCGCCACCTCCATGACGTGGTACTCGCTCCAGTCGGACCCGCCGACCGACTCGCCGTAGACCACGTACTTCCCGTCCCGCGACGGGGAGAAGGCGGACAGCGTCGTCGTGCCGTCGTCCGAGAAGGTGTTCGGGTCGATCAGCACCTCGGGCGTACCGTCGATGCCCTTCTGGACGTAGAGCACGCTCTGGTTCTGCAGCCCGTCGTTCTTGGAGAAGAAGTAGTACTCGCCGTGTCTCGAGGGCGCTCCGTACCGCGGGTAGTTCATGAGCTGCTTGAGGCGCTGTTTCAGCGACGCCCGGAAGGGAATGCGGTCGAGGTACGCGAACGTGGTCGCGTTCTCGGCCTTCACCCAGTCGATCACCTCGGGTGCGTTGTCGTCCTCGAGCCACCGGTAGGGGTCGGCGACGCTCACCCCGTGGTAGTCGTCCACCTGGTCGACGGTGCGCGTCGGCGGATACTCGACCGCCGGCGCACGGCTGCATCCCGAGATCGCCAAAACCGCCGCGAGCGCGGCGGCCGGCGCGAGCCTGTATCGCATCTTGGTGCCTCGAATGGTTAATGATCGCCCCCACGACGAGACCCAGCCTAGGGCACGACGGCGCGGAGTGCCAGCTCGGCCAACGACATCCAGAGCGACGACGAGGTCGGGGGCATCGGCGTCGCGCGCTCGCGGACGCCGGGCGGCCCGTTCGAGGACTACTACTTCATGTGGTCGGAGGGCGGGTGGACGGGGCCGGATCAAGCATCGAGCCGGTGAGGATCACGAAGGAGGGCGTGGCGCCGGACCCCATCGAGCGCTACGGCTTCTCGACCACGAACACCGCGAACGGCCACAGGGGGATCCCGATCTTCCGTTCGAGCCGGACCCGGCAGCCCGCCTCCTCCAACGCGGGAAGGACCTCCACGGATCGGCACCCCAACGAGATCGACGGGAAGTGCCACACCACGCTCTCGACCACGTCCGCCAGCCAGCGCGTCACGGCTCCGGTGGGCTCGGCCGAGTGCGCGATGCCCACGAGACCCCCGGGCCTCACGACACGCAACATCTCCAGCGCGCCCTTCCTGGGATCGCCCACGGGGCACAAGCTGTACGTGGAGAGCGCGACGTCGAAGCTCCCGTCGGCGTAGGGCAGGCGGAGGAGGTCACCGAGCTCGAACGTCATGCGGTTGGCGAGACCCGCGGCCTCGGCTCGCTCCCGTGCCACGCGCGACATCCCCGGACTCACGTCGACGCAGGCGACGCTCCCGCCATCGCCGACGTCGCTCGCCGCGAGCAGCGCCGTCGATCCCGTGCCCGCTCCGCAGTCCAGGACGCGATCTCCCGCCCTCACGGCCGTCTCGACGAGCAGGCGCCGACCGCGCTGGTCGCTGCGCGCCGTCAGCAGACCGTGTTGCGCATCGTAGCGGGGGGCTACGCGATCGTAGACGCGTAGAAGGTCCGGCCCGGGCAGCGCATTGCGCATGGCCTCTAGCTCCCTCCCGACAACCCCATCGCTTCAAGCGTCAGGCGACCCAACTCGTCCCGGAGGTCGGAGCGCACGCGCGCCAGCTCGGGCTGGTCCATGAGGTTGTCCATCTCGTAGGGATCGGCTCGCATGTCGTAGAGCTCGTCCAGGTCCGGGTGGTGGGTCCAGTGGATGTACTTGTACCCGTCGGTCCGGACCATGCGGTAGTCCATGTCCAGGAGCCAGGGCATGGGCTTCTCGTAGGTGTAGAACTCCACCATGATCGCCTTCCTCCAGTCGGCCGGCTCGGCGCCGGCCAGGAGCGGCACCAGCGACCGCCCCTGGATCTGGTCGCTGATGGGCACACCGGCCAGCTCCAGCACGGTGGGGGCGATGTCCACCGAGAGAGCGAGGCCGGAAGGGCGGGATCCGGCGCGTACGAGAGGCGGATAGCGGACGAGAAGAGGATTCCGGATGGACTCCTCGTAGGGTAGCCGCCGCTCCAGGCTCAAGCCGTGCTCCCCGAAGAAGAAGCCGTTGTCGCTGGTCAGGATGATCAGCGTGCGGTCCAGCGTGCCGCGCTCCTCGAGGGCGGCCATGATGCGCCCGAGGCTCTCGTCTACGGCCAGGAGCATCTCGGCGCGGCGGCGGATGGTCTCCTCGCTGGTCCCCGGGTCCAGGATCCCGCCGAACTGTTCGGTGATGTCGGGGCTGGCGCGATACGCCAGCGCGCGGCGCACGGCGGGCATCTCCCCCAGCTCGTCGAGGGACGAGACCACGTTCGGGCGGCGCGTGAAGACCTCGTTCTCGTAGCGGCCGCGGTGGCGCGGCGCGGGCACGTACCCGAGCGACGAGTTGGGGTCCACCGAGCCGTCGTCCCGCTGCTTCACGTCGGGGTGGACCGCCTTGTGGGCCAGGTAGACCAGGTAGGGCTCGTCGGGGCTGCGGGCCGCGATGAACTCGAGGGCCCGGTCGGTGAGGAGGTCGGTGGTGTATCCCGGCACCACGTGGAGAGCTCCGTCCTCGAAGAGCTCCGGGTCGGTCGATCGGCCCTGGCCCGGCAGGCCCGCCCAGTAGTCGAACCCCGGGCGGGGGGTGGGGTCGTTGCCCATGTGCCACTTCCCGAGAAAGGCCGTCGTATACCCGTCGGCCTGCATGGCCCGCGGGAACGTCTCCAGGGAATGGCTCAGCAGGTCACGCGCCACGTTGTCGATGATGCCGTGCCGCGACGGGTACTGGCCGGTGAGGATGCTGGCGCGGTTGGGGGAGCACAGCGGAACCGCGTGGAACGAGTTCGTGAAGAGGGCTCCTTCGGCGGCCAGGCGGTCGATGTTGGGCGTCTCGAGGTACGGGTGGCCCGCGGCGCCGAACTCGTCCCAGCGGAGGTCGTCCACGACGACGACGACCACGTCGGGAGGTGGTCCGCTACCAGCTGGCGTGGCCGCGGCATCCGGCGATCCCGCCTCCTCGGTCCGTGGGGTGCAGGCCCACCACACGAGCGTCAGGAACAGGGCGGCGGGCCGCAGCGTGCGCGCGACGATCATTGGGGTCTCCGGCGAGAGGCGAGCGGAGAGGATGGCTCACGGAGATAGTGCAGGGCAAGTGGCCGCGCCCGACGAGGGCCACCTCACATCGGTGCCGTGATCCTTGCGACGTGCGTGCCCGAGCGCACACCGTCGAACATGACCCTCCGAAAGCCGCTGCTCGCCCGGGCCGTGCTGTCGCTGTTGGTGGTCGCGGCGTCGTGCGCGCCGTCCCACCTCTCGGGCCAGTCCCCGGGTCGCTTCCAGGTCGGGCTCTACGCCGGCTCGCTGTCGCATTCGCTGCTAGGCCTGGTGAGCGGCACGATCTCCGGCATCGGCGGTCCGAGCGGCCTCGGCGTGGACGCCGACGTGGAGGCGGAGTCCTCGACGCTGGTGGGGGGACAGCTCGGAGGCCGCTTGTCGCCCGCGTTCCGGATACGCCTGCGCCTCGCCAGGGCGACGACGCACATGCGCCTGATCGCACGCACCGGACCGATCGGCGCGTTCGGCCCCCAGGTCTTCACGTTCGACGGGCTCGGGGACGTCGCGGTCTGGCTGGCCGACGTGGACGTCGCCTGGACGCCCCGGCGCTTCGACGTACCCGTGGCTCCCTATGTCTTCGCTGGCGTCGGCGCGAGCAACTGGGCCATCTCCGGCCTCGAAGACATCGGGGTGCTCCCGCCCCTTCTCGAGAGCCCGGTCAATCTGAGCCCGGTGAACACTCTCCTCCCGGGCGCCGTCGTCGGCGTCGGGCTCGAGCTGGGCTCGTTCGGCCCCCTGACCGCGGAGGTGGAGCTCGCCGACCATGTGACCGGCGATCCCCTCGCGGACGACGACTTCCGCATCGGCGCCGCCTTCGCCGGATTCGGGCGGGCCAAGGACCTCGTGCACAACTTCTTCGTCACGGTGGGAGCGCGGGTCGCGCTGGGGGGGTGAGCGCCGTCGTTCGGGTCGCTCCTCTCGGAGGTCGGGACTTCGTCACGCGCCGCTTGTGGGGCCGACGGCGTTGGACTAAGTACCAGACGAGGGCGGGTAGTCGCTGCATGGACGGACGTCGCGCGAGGTCGGCGACGCCCGAAGGAGGCCGCCATGAAGCTCGCCCAGACCGCGTACGACAACGCGGAGACGGGCTGCTGTGCCCGGCTGGACCCGGTCCAATGGGACGAACGGGAGCTGTTCTGGCACGAGAAGCCCTTCCTCACGGACCACATCCGGTCCTTCTTCCACGTACCGCTGAACTTCGGCTCGGTGATGGCCCGGGACCACGCCAGCATCGAGGCGGCCGAAGCCTACCCGGAGCAGCCCTTCTGGCTGAGCGACGAGGTGTCCTCCTGGGGCTCGGACGTCTTCGTGGCCGTGGACCGCAACGTCCCCGGAGCCCGCATGGTCCGACTCTCGGGGGCCTTCCTCACCAAGGTGTTCGAGGGGCCCTATCGAAACGCCCGCCAGTGGGTACGCGAGATGGACTCTTTCGTGCGCGACCGGGGCCGGACGATGGACAAGGTCTACTTCTTCTACGCCACCTGCCCGAAGTGCGCCAAGCGCTTCGGGAAGAACCAGGTGGTGTTGGTGGCGCAGGTGCACTGACGTCGTCGCACGCCGCGTGCTGTCGGATCGACTGAAGAAGGTCGGCGAGACGGCCGTATCCTGGAGAAAGGGAGGTCGCCGTGCTGTACGTACCCGTAGTTCCCCACGTGCCCCACGATCCGCCGTCTCCGCGTACCCGCGAGCTGGCCGGGCTCCTTTCCCGTGTGATCGAGGAGTACGAGAACCATCACCCCGCGGTCACGGGGAGCGAGGTGCGTGCGGCGCTCGCGATGGCCACACGCACCTCCCGGGGCGGCACCATGGAGGCCCGCGCGGTGGCGGGTATCCTGGCCGGGTTCTTCGTGCTCCTGGGCGGGGTTGCCTTCTTCGTCATGCGGGGGGGGAGCATCGACGTGGAGTCTCTTCCGATGGTGGCGGTGACGATCGCCATCATCGCGCTGCTGGGCGGCATCGTTCTGTTGAGGCGCGTGTCCGGGAGGTGAACCCGACCTGTTAGAGCCCGGCGGCCAGGCGCCGGTGGAGCTCGACGAGGCGCGGTGCGTCTTCCGGGCCCTTCCGGTCGAGGAACGCCAGCGCGTACAGCTCAAGCGCGTCGGCGGTCTCCGACGCCAGGCCCTGCTCCAGCTCCCACTGCCGGTGGCGGGCCAGGGCGACCCAGTCGGTCAGGCGGCAGCCACGATCGAACACGTGCCGCATGGTCGCCGAAGCCGTCGCGGGGTCGGCGGCGACCAACGCTTCGACCCGCTCGGTGAGATCGGCCAGCAGGGCGCGCCCCCGCTCCCGTACGTCGGCGACGTCGGGGTGCGAGAGTTCCCCCAGCTCGTCCCGGAGCCCCGCGAGCCACGGCTCCTGCAGCCCGCGGACGGCGAAGTCTCGGAGCACCTGCGCCGCCAGCGTGTTGTGCGTCCCCTCCCAGCTCTCCACCACGATCGCGTCGCGCCATAGACGCGGCAGAGACGAGAAGTCCTCGATGGTGCCGTTGCCGCCGAGCACCTCGATGCCGTCGCGCACGCCGGCCGTGCACGCCAACGCGGTCCAGCTCTTGTTGAGCATCACCGCTATGCGTCGCGCGGCAACCAGGCCCTCGTCTCCTCCGCCGGTGTCGATGCGGTCGCTGATCGCCAGGACGCGGAACGTGGTGGCGAGGGCCGCCATCGTGCGCACCTTCATGCGCGCGAGCAGCTCCTCGACCGCCGGGTACTCGAGGACGGGCTGTCCGAACGCCCGACGACGGGCGGCGAACGTCCGCGCCTCGACGAGCGCGCCGCGCAGCAGGGCGCAGGCCATGACGGCGTTGTGCACGCGCGAGGTGTCGAGGACGATCCCCACCAGGTTGCGGAAGCCGTCGCCCAGGGGGCCGATCGCCTCCCCCAGGGCGCCGTCGAGCTCGATCTCGCCGGTCGCCATCGAGCGGGTGCCGAGCTTCCACTTGAGCCTGCGCAGCCGGAACCCGTTGGGGGCGCCGTCGATGGTGCGGGGGACGAGGAACAGCCCGAGGCCGTGCGTGCCCTCGCCGGCGCCTTCCGGTCTCGCGCTCACCACGAACAGGCCGGCGTCGGCGACGGAGCAGAACCACTTCTCTCCGGAGATCCGGTACCAGCCGGGCCGGTCGGGCGCGGGGACCGCGACGCAGGCGTTCAGCCCGACGTCCGAGCCGCCCTGCACCTCGGTGACGAACTGCGCCGCGTGCAGGCGGCGCCCGTAGTCGCGCTCGAGGAGCGAGGGGAGGTAGCGCGCACGTTGCCCGTCGGTGCCGACCCGCTGGAGGAGCTTGATCGCTCCCGCCGTGCACGCCACCGGACAGGCGTGCCCGCCTTCACCGTGCTGGCCCAGGAGGTAGACCAGCGCGCCGCAGCGCACCTCGTGGCCCGGCTCGGCGAGCTCGGCGAGCACGCCGCTTCCCCAGAAGATCCTGCCGGCCTCGTGATAGGTGGGGTGGAAGAGGACCTCCTCCAGCGGACGTCCGTCGGCGTCGTGGCTCCGGAGCGCCGGGAGGTGCTCGTCGCGGCTCGACTCCTCGATCAGCGCAGCGAGGTGCTCGCCGGCCTCGTCGGCGACTGCGCGCAGCCTGGGCGCGATTCCCGCGAACGCGGCGCCCAGGTGAGACTCGAGGAGATTCTGGAAGAAGGGGTCGCCGTCGAAGCGGTTGGCGCCGAGCGCCTGTCGCCAGTCGGTGAGGTCGGCCCGGCCGGCCTCCTGCCCCACGATCGTTCGTGGCATGATGCCCCTCCAACGCACTGGACCGTTCTGACGGTCCTGCACCGCACTCCAGAAAGGTACCACGGGCCGGGAGGGTCGTCGCGTGGCGCCGGGGTCGGCCGCACCGAGGGCGTGAGGCCCCGCTTCAACGCCGGATCAGGAGGTTCTTCACGGAACGGAGGAACACCAGGAGGGCGGTGCGCAACCGCACCCTTCCGCGGTAGAAGTCGTCGATGGCGCGAACCTTCTTCTCCAGAAGGCGGGGATGCACCACGGGCAGGAGAGGAGGGCCGGCGTTCCCGTCCGAGCGGCGCGCGACGAACATGTTCTGGCGATACCACCAGTCCACGGAGTCGTTCTCCCAGAACGCCCACCGAATGGCGTCGTCGCAGGAGTATCCTCTCTCGGCGAACAGCCGCTGCCAGTGGGCCGGCCAACGCTCGTTGACATGATGATCGCCGCCCTGTCCCGGCACCGCCGCCGAGAACAAGATCACGTCGGACGTCGCGGCGAGGAGCTCCACCAGCCGCTCGCCCGCGGTCGGTGACAGATGCTCGGCCACCTCGAGGCAGAGCGCGAGATCGAACCGTCCCGGAGCACGCACGTCCGATTCCAGGTCGACGACATGGACGTACTCCCGCGGGATCTCCAGCAGGTCGTCCTCGACGAATTCCCCTTCCAGGCCGAGGACGTGGCAACCGTGGCCCCGGAAGACGGCCAGCCAGCTTCCCGTTCCACAGCCGAAATCCACCACACTCCCGGGCTCGAAGCGCCGCATGAGGTGCGGCACCATCTCGGCGGCCGCCCTTCGATTGTGCGTGGCGCGGTCGTGGACGTAGCGCGGTCGTCTCATCGCGAGCCCGTGGGTGCTCCGGAGCCCGTCCCCACCACCACCCACAGCCCTTGCCCGGCCGGCACGTGCACGGCGGACAGGTCCACGGCTCCGCTCTCCTGTAGCCCTGCGACGGCCGGCGCCGTTCCCACCGCGTCCGGGCCGATGCCCAGGGCGTCCCGGTCGATGTCCAGCGACACCACCTGGTCCCGGTCCGACCACGACGCGAGGGCGATCAACACCCGGTCTTCCCGCACGTAGGTCGTGGCCAGGACGTCGTCACGGCCGGTTTTGACCGGAGCGTCCTCCAGCCAGTACCCCAGCATGCGGCTGTCGGCGATGCCGAAGTCGCCCATCATCCTCCACACCGGGCGGGGATCGGTGTCGCCGTACTTCCGTGCCGTCATTCCGTACAGCATGCCGCGGTACGGACGGCCGCCGTCCTGGAGCATCTCGCCCATGAGCCCGAAGGGGAGGCCCGACACCTCGGTGATCCAGTAGTCGGGGCCCTGATCGTAGTCGAAGTACTCGCCGAACCAGAGGCGCGAGATGTAGGGAAAATGCTCCATGTACAGCATGGCGCTGTTGATGAAGCCGTCGCGCACGTTGAACTGGTTCGCGGAATGGAGGTCGATGACCACCTCGGGGCGCTCCTGGTGCAACACGTTCACCAACCGGCGCACCGTTCCGCGGCTGAAGGCGATGTCGTCCAGATAGAGGCCGTCGATGTGCTGGTTGTGGGCCAGCCAGCGTACGCCTTCGATGTAGTAGTTCGTCCAGCGCGACGTGCCCTTGTCGAGGATGGCCGCGTCGTCCACGCGCCAGGCGTGCCAGGCGGAGTGGTAGTGGTCCTCCAGGTGCTCCTGCAGCCAGGAATGGCCGCCACCCTCGCCGTCGTTGAAGACCTCGTCGCCCAGGCTCCGGAGCGCGAACAGCTCCCACGCCTTGTAGGTAAGCTCGCGGATGGTGTCGTAGAGCTTGACCTTCACGCCCTTCGCGTGCGCCTCGTCGATGTACGCCGACTGCGCGCCGAGGTTGAAGAAGGGGTAGTTGATGTAGGGGTTGATCTCGGTCGCGTGATGGATGTTCACGACGGTGCCGCCCCACGCCACGACCGAGTCCACAGGGACGTACTGGTGGACGAAGCGGGTGTCGAAGTGGGTACGGGTGTCGATGGGCTTGAACGGCGTGATGAGGAAGCGGACGTTGAAGTGGAGCGTATCGCCTGCGGTGAGCGTCCGCGGCCCCGAGTAGTTGCGGGCCACCACCGCGCCGTCCTCCTGGCGGATCCGAATCCCGCCCCGCCCCTCGTTGAACCACGACGGCGGCATGAGGAGCGGCTGGTTCCGGTAGAAGTTCGTGTTCAGGGGGCGGACGTAGTTCTCGTCCCGGAGCACGTATTGCAGCCCCCGGTTCATCCCACCGAGCCAGACGCCCTCCTGGTGGTTCTCGACGGCCCACTTCCAGTCCACCGACGCGGGCCGCCGTCCGCCCTTGCGCCCGAGTCCGAGCATGTACGTGGCGGCCCCGGGGTCGTAGCGGACGGGGAGGACGATGTCGTCCACCGCCACGTCCCGCTCCGCCACCAGCGACATGCGCACGTCCATCATCCCGTCGTATTCCAGCGTCCCGCGCACGTCCAGTGCGAGCCCGTCCGCGGCGCTGTGCGCCGTCCACGTCGCCCGTCCCGGCGAGGCGGAAGTCATCGTCGGGCCCTCGCCCTGGAACGTCAGTACCCTTCCGCCCGTCACGACGTCGAGCGTGAGCGGGGCCGCGAGGATCGGACGGGCCGCGTCGGACAGGCCGGTGAGCTCGGGGGTGAAGAAGCTCTCGATGGAAGCCGGCAGCCCGGTGGCACCGAGGGTCACCTGGCGACCGAGCACGCCGAGGGTGCGCCCCTCCACCGTCATGGGCACGAAGGGCGGGACGACGTAGTCGGGGTCGTCGCCCACGGTGGAGTCGAGCCACGCCAGGCGGGTCATGAGGTCGGGCTCGTCCTCGCCGCCCTTCACCGCAGCTGCGTCGCGTACCTGCAGGGACACCACCACCGACTGGCTTCCCCGGTCGGCCGTGGACACCGTGACGCTTCCCTCCACCGCTCCCGGCCGCTGATCGGCGGGGACCCGGACTCCCAGCCAGAGCGGCTGCACCTCGCCGGCGGGGACGTCCACCGTCTTCTCGAAGGCGACGCCGTTCTCGTCCACACCGCCGCAGTTGTAGCAGGTCCACGCCCATCCATCGGGGAACCCGTCGAACGTCACGCCCACGTCGTCCAGCGGTGCCGCGCCGCTCACCGCGGCCACCTGGAACGTGAACGCCTCGTCGCGGAGCACCTCGCTCGCGAAGGCGGCTGGGTCCGGGACCTCGGTCCAGTGACGGGGAATGAAGCGGCGCATCCGCACGGGGCGGTCGCGCGGCTCCGCCACCACGCGCCATCCGTCGGGCGCGTCGTTCATGAACGCGGCCTGCTCGGCCGGCGTGGCGACGACCTCCATGGGGAAGAACGAGTGGAACGCGTCCACCGACTGGATGTGCGTCGTCCGCGCACGTGGCAGCGTGTCCATGTCGGCGTTCCGCACGCGGGACGCCCAGGCCGGGTCAGGGGCAGGTGCGAGGTCGTCCGGGTAGGTCACCGTGGGGTAATACCCCCCGGTCGAGGTCCAGGGCAGGTAGTAGACGTGGTAGACGGCGCTCCCCGGATTCGGCTGGAAGACCAGGTCGCCGGAGGCGTTCTCCACGCGGAGCGCGACCACGTTCGTCACGGGCTCACCGGTCGCCGCGTCGAGCACGACGATCGACTTGTCCGCCGGATCGGCGTCGTGTCGGCGCCAGGGGATGGTCACCGCGACGGCCTCGGGCGCCCCGGCCTGGACGACGGCCGCATCCAGCTCCACCACCGCCCGGTGGTTGCCCCACGACGTCCCCTCCGAGCCGGCCGGCAGCCACGGCTCCCAGTCTCCCGCCTCCCAGGCCACGCCGTCCACGACCTTGGAGAGGGTGGGGGCGCGGTACAGGGGAGCGGTGTCGGGTGCGGCCTCGCCGCAGCTGGCGGCGAGTCCCGCCCAGAGGAGGGCGGTGGCCGCTCGGGCCGCGGGGGTGGCGTATCGACGGAGGGCGTTCATGGGGTCTCCCCGAGCGCCAACGCGCGGCGCAGGATGCGGCCGTCAAGGTCCTGGAAGAGGGTGTCGGCGGCCCTGTCGAGGGTCGTCGTGTCCGGCGTCCCACCGAGGGCGCGGCCGGCGGGGATGGCCAGGAGGTCGAGGCGTGTGCCCTGCGCGCCGTTGGCGGTGGCCGCCCGGGTGGCATCGACCACCCGACGGAACTGCTCGCGCGCCTCGTCGTCGTCGCCCGTGCGCCGCGCCGCCACCCCCAGGAGGAAGCGGACGACGCGCTCCTCGGGCTCGTAGGGGCGTCCCTGCCCCAGCGACTCGGGCCACGTCAGCGCGGTGGTGAGCTGCTCCCGGGCAGTGGCGGCGTCGCCGGCCTCGAGGGCGTCGAGGGCCAGCAGCGTGTGGGCCCACTCGAAGAGGCGGTGGCTCTCCCGGGCGTTCTCCGAAGGAAGCACCTGGACGCCCGCGAGGATGCGGGCAGCCTCGGCGGCGCGCCCGACCTCGACGAGCGCCCGGGTCTGGAGGAGCGCCAGGTTGAAGTCGTCGGGAAGGCGCGCCCGGGCGTCCGCGACCGCCGCGAGGGACGCGTCCCACGCGCCGCGCTCCTCGAGCTCCCGGACCAGCGCGACGTGGAGGATCCGGTTGTCGGCGTCGATCGTCACCGCCTGCCGCAGGTCGGGGATCGGATCGGCCCCCCGCGCCTCCTCCAGCAGGAGCGCGCGCGCGGCGTACGCCGGACCGTAGTCGGGCGCGTCGCCCATGTCCGCCATGAGGTCCGCCGCCTCGGCGGGCCGGTTCACCGCCCAGAGGTTCAGGGCGTGCAGGTACGTCCACCGCCAGTCGGCGGCGTGCTCGTCGGCCCAACCCAGCACCGGCAGCGACTCGCGCCGGTAGGGGAACTGGAAGGCGGGGGAGCCGGGATCGGTCAGGAGGGAAGCGTCCTTCAGGAGGTACGCCTTCCACGCGCGGTGCTCGGCGGGCACCGGCCGGCCGGTGGGGAGGTCCAGGAGCGACAGGGCGTCCCGGCGCAGGCCCAGCTCGGCGTAGCCCACGGCGAGCTCCAGCAGTGTCTGGTCGGGATACTCGCCGCCCAGAGCCTGGCGGAGCGCCTCGGCGGTGGCAGGCGTCGGACGCGTCAGGTGCTCTTCGGCGCGCGCCTGGTGCTCGAGGGGATCGAGGCGTCGGAGCTCGGCCAGGGCCTCCCGGGCCAGCACACGATCGCCCGACAGCCGACCGACGATCGCGAGCGCCCGCCATGCCGACATGTCCTGGCGGTCGTAGTCGATCGCCAGGCGCGCATACCGTGCGGCATCCTCCCAGCTTCGCTCCCCGATCATCATCTCTGCAAGTTGCGCATAGGCCACGGCCCGATAGGTGGTGCTGCGCGCCGCCCACCCGAAGGCGTCGCGGGCGTCAGCCGTGCGTCCCAGCGCCCGGTCGTGGATCCCGGCCAGGAAGTTGGCGCGGGCGTCGTACGCGTCGAGCTGCCGCGCCCGATCGGCCCGCTCCAGCCCTCCTTCGTAGCGCGCCGACCGGTAGTCGAGCTCGGAAAGGCCGAGGAGCGCTTCGCGGTTCCACGGCTCGGCGCCGAGCGCCTCTTCGAACAGGTCTCCGGCCTGGGCGTACCACCGCCCCTTCGCCAGCTCACGGGCCTGGAAGACCGCGCGGTCCGCGTCCGACATGGAGGGGAACGCCGCCGGGTCGGTCTCGAAGGGTCGGGAGAGGCGTCGGGACGAGGGGTCGGTGTCGTAGTCCAGCGCGAGCGCCGGCGCGCGTACACGCACCGGCAGGCCGGGCGTGACGTCCACCGTGGCGTGGAACGGCTCCAGGGGGCCGAGGGACAGCGGGAGCGCGGCGACGCGCTCCTCGCCGGACCATACGTCCAGGGTGTCGTCCACCGCGACGAAGGCGTTCACGCCGATGGTGGCGCGGCCGTCCTCCACGGACACGTACAGCGCGCCGCGGTCCGAGGCGTCGGAGAGCCCTCCGGTCCCCTCCAGCGGGAACCATGTCTCCGTCCAGCGCGACGACGACCCCGGGTCGAAGCCCGCCTGGGTGATGGGGTTCACCTCCGCCCCTGGCGAGTACTGCACGAACAGGCGTCCGGCCTGGAACTCCACGTACTGACCGTCGGTGTCGGTGAGGAGGTCCTCCCAGATGCCCCCTTCGCGGGACAGCGCCCACAGCCAGAGCTTCTGCCCCGGCATGTCCTCGTAGCGGGCCCAGTGGCCGAAGCCCCAGTCGTCGTCGTGGTAGTAGCCGCCGAAGAAGTCGTGGAGCTCGCCCACCACGTGGTACGACTTGTGGCCCCCGAAGGTGTTGTTGCGGTAGAGCGGGAGGTAGCGGCCGCTGTCGTCCACGGGCCAGGCGCGCACGCGTCCCGAGTGTTCCAGGTAGGCGTCTCCGGGGAGGGTCATCTCCAGGTCGTTGCGGGCGAACGCCGCGCCGGTCACCCAGTTGTAGTAGGGCTGCTCGAGGGGCGTCGGGTTGGACCAGAAGACGTTGGTCTGGAACGCTGCCTCGTCCGCCGGGAGTCGGACCTCCACACGCCAGGGCGTGCGCGAGGGAAGGTCCATGCCGCCCACCCAGCAGCTCACGCTCCCGTCGGGGTTCACCGCCAGTCGGTAGTCCACCGGGGTGGCGGTGGCCGGCGTGTGGCCGATGACGCCGAAGTTGAACTCGATGCCGCCGGAGGTCCACGGGCCGCGGAGCGCGATGTTGCGGAACTTCATCACCTCGTTCCGATAGACGAACTCGTGCCCGGTCGCCTTGACTACGGCGCCCCATACCTTCCCGCCCACCTCGGGAAGGACGAACACCTCGATCCAGTCGTTCTCGAGCTTCACCACGTTCCAGGGCCGCCGCTCGGCGGTGGCCGAGTATCCCTCGAAGGAGTGATAGGGGTAGAGGCGCGCGTCGCGGGCGAGGATCGGGATCGGGTTCGGCTCGCCGAACGGATAGGTGCGCAGCGTGCGCACCTCCTCGGAGATGTGCGCGACCTGGGCGGCGACGCCGGCGGGCGCCAGGAGGGGGAGCAATGCCGCGGCCGCGAGGCGCGTGGCGTGGGAAGCGCGCATGGTCATCCTCTCATGGACCCGGGGGACCCGCGGGTCCGAAGATGGCCCCGCCGGCCGCGTGCCCGCTAGCAGGTCGGCCCCGCCTCGGTCGTTGGCGCTCCTCGACGTAGCTATGGCTATGCCTTCGTCGCGCCGCCTACGAATCGGGGCCGTGGCGCTCCCAACGAGAAGCGACGAGCGTCCGTACCTGCACCTTCCCGGGACCCGCGTCCGTGAGGGAGCTGTGGATGCTCATCTCGATGCGGGATACGTTGGCGTACATCCCCGTGGGTCCCTGCCCGCAGCTCAGATAGCGCGACATCGGATGGCCGAGGAGCCTGCCCCGGGTCACGAACCGCGTGTTGCCCATCACGTGGCTGGCGGGATCCTGCTCCGTGACCTCGATGCCCGCTTCCTCGTACACCTGGAGGAGCGCGGCCCACACCCGCGCGGGGGTGGCCTCGAGGACGTCACCCACCGCTTCTGCGTCGGGAGCCATGTGCACTTCGGCGCCGGTCCCCGTTTGGGTGACGGTGGTGGGTGCGGAAGCCGGCTGCTCGAGGGGCGCGCGGCCGCCACAAGCAGCGAGGAGAAGCACCGAAACAGAGAGAGGCAGGTGGCGGAGGCTGCTACGAGCCGCCTTCATGGGATCCTCCGGGCGTGCTGCGGTGGCAGCGGGGCGCCGCCGCCTCGTGGGTGTCTTCACGGAGGGTCTGGCCTGTATACCGGAATAGGACGCGTCGAGATCCGTCGGGCCGTCGGGCTCGGGCGGCTCGCCTGCGCCTCAGCGCTCCAGGCTCTCGCGGTCCCACCCGCCGAGGTCCGCCACCGTCTCGTAGGTGCTCCGCGCGAACCCCGCGAGCATCGCGTCGGGATGCGGCGACCGGCGCACGGCCTCGTACGGGAGGATCCACTCCCGCATCTCGAGGTCATAGCCGGCGGCCGCGGGCCCGATCACGGCCTCGACGCAGCCCGCCGGCTCCGGATAGGCGTAGGCGTAGAACGCCGGCCGGCAGCACCTCTCGAACATGTCCACCAAGTGCTGTGCTCCCGTCGGATGGGAAGGGTCCCGAGGGGTCAGAGGATTCTTGACCTTTCCACAGACCGTGGGGGATCTTTCGAACGTACCGACGGACCACGTCCGCTGGGCTGCAGTTGGCATCCACGACAGCTCCCGAGGGCGGAATCGAGGGCTCTGCCCGAGAACCCGCGGGGAGACTGTATCCCCCCCAGAGACCACCGCATGACGCAACGCACCCGACGCCGAGTGCCTGCGGCGCCTTTGTCCCATGCGCTCTCGGTTCTCGGCGTGTTCGCACTCGGCGTCATCGGTTCGGGATGGCTGGCCCGATGGCTCGCCGACACCCCCGTCTCGTACCTCTTCCTGCCGGCGGGGTACGTCGCGGTCGTGCTCGTGCACGAGCTCGGACATGCCGCCGCCGGGCTGTTGCTGGAGTTCAGGGTGGTGTGCCTTCTCATGGGGCCTGCGCGCGTGGAGTGGTCCAAGGCAGGGCGGGTTGCGCTCCGACTGAACCGACGGCTCAGCCTGTGGGGAGGTGCGGTTGGTTTGGTCCCGCGGGTGCACCCGTCCGGCGAAGCCCTGGGCACCTTTCGCAGACGCATGATCGCAGTGCTGGCGGGAGGGGGCGGCGCGAGCGTGGCCGTCGGGGCCGTGGCGCTGGGGGTGTCCTTCATGAACCGTCACCCCGCCCCGCAGCCGTTCGGGGACGGTGCGTCGTGGCTCCAGTTCCTGGCTCTTTCCTCCGTGGTGATCGGTCTGGGACAGGCGGCTCCCATCAGGATCGGCACCCAGCGAAGCGACGGTCTGCGGATCCTGAGATTGCTTCGCGCACGCCCCGGTGCCGACCAGACACTCCTCGAAGCGATCGTCGTGGCCAATATGGACGGCGTGCGCCCCCGCGAGTGGCCTGTCCCCGAATCGCAGACATTCGCCGCGATCACGGATCTGCCCACCCTGATGCTGATCTACTACGGGCTGGTGGATCGTGGCCGCCACGCGGAAGCCTGGGATGTGCTCGATCTCGCCGCCAACGGTCAGGACGGAGGGAATGGGGGAACCTGGCAGGCGGTGAGGGATCTGGAGCGCACGTATCTGCGCGCCGTGTACTGTAAGGACGACGCCCGCGGCCTCTTCAGCGCGGACATCCCGAACTGCGACCCGAACGTATCCGCGCTCAGCCTCCTGCGAACACGTGCCGCCCTCATGGTCGCGCGGGGAGAAGTCCAGGAAGCGATCCGGTGCGTCGACTCTGTGCGCCACATGCGCTCGGCGTCGGGCACGTCGGGCCTCGCCCAGTTCAACCTGTCCGAGATCGACAGGATCCTCGCGTCCGCGGGCTGAACCACCACTTGCGCTTCCGCCGCCGTGACGGCGCGCCATTCCTCCTCGGCCCCCACATGCCATCGACACGCGCAAGTGGCGTGTGTCAGCGGTGGGGCACGGCGCTCGAACTCCGTCGGAACCGGTCATGGAGGTCGGGGTGGAATAGGACAGCAGTTCCGATGGCCGCACGCCGGCTTCGGACCCCTGAGAGACGATCTCCCGCCCCCTCGATCGGTTCGTCGCCGCACCCGGCCTCCCCATCCCGTGGGAGTGAGCCATGCCGCACAATCGAGGATCCCGGAGCCGCCCTGGGCTGGAAGCCCACGGCATCCGTAATGTCGGTAACGTCTGGTGGAATCTCCGCACCCCGGAGCTCTACGAGCACGCCGTTCAACGCCACGAGGGTCTGGTGGCCCACCTGGGTCCCCTGGTGGTGCGGACCGGCCAGTACACGGGCCGTTCCCCGAAGGACCGGTACGTCGTGCGGGAGCCCTCCAGTGAGGAGAACGTCTGGTGGGGAGAGGTGAACCAGGCCTTCGATCCCGCCCACTACGCATCGCTGAGGGCACGCCTCACCGCCTTCTACCAGGGCCGTGACCTGTACGTGCAGGACTGCTGGGCGGGGGCCGATCCCGCTTATCGCCTGCCCATCCGCGTCGTGACCGAGACCGCGTGGCACAACCTCTTCGCCCGGAACATGTTCATCCAGATCCGGGACCCGGAGACGCTGGCCGCCCACGAGCCCCAGTTCACGATCCTCCACGCCCCGGGGTTCACGGCGAGCCCGGAGGAGGACGGGACGAACTCGGAGGCCTTCATCCTGATCCATTTCGGGAAGAAGGAAGTGATCATCGGCGGGACGGCGTACGCCGGCGAGATCAAGAAGTCGATGTTCACGATCATGAACTTCCTCCTTCCGCCCCGCGGCGTGCTCACCATGCACTGCTCCGCGAACTACGGGAAGGACGAGGACGACGTGGCCCTCTTCTTCGGGCTCTCGGGCACCGGGAAGACGACCCTCTCCGCCGATCCCGGACGCACCCTCATCGGGGACGACGAGCACGGCTGGAGCGACGAGGGCGTCTTCAACTTCGAGGGGGGATGCTACGCGAAGGTGATCCGACTCTCCCCGACGGGGGAGCCGGAGATCTACCAGACCACGCGCCGCTTCGGGACGATCCTGGAGAACGTCAACATCGATGCCCGCACCCGGCACCTCGATCTCGACTCGGCCGCCTTCACGGAGAACACCCGCGCCTCCTATCCGATCTCGCACATCCCGAACGCCACCCGAAGCGGGATGGGTGGGCACCCGAACCACGTCGTCATGCTGACGGCGGACGCGTTCGGCGTGCTGCCTCCGGTCGCCCGCCTGAGCCCCGACCAGGCCATGTACCACTTCCTGTCCGGGTACACCGCGAAGGTGGCGGGGACGGAGCGGGGGGTGACGGAGCCGAAGGCCACGTTCAGCGCCTGCTTCGGTGCCCCCTTCATGGCCCTGAGACCTTCGGTCTACGCCGCGCTCCTCGGGAAGAAGACCGAACAGCGTGACGTGAAGGTCTGGCTGGTGAACACGGGCTGGAGCGGAGGCGCCTACGGCGAGGGGCACCGGATGGAGCTCGCCTACACCCGGGCCATGGTGCACGCCATCCTGGACGGCACGCTGGAGCGGGTGCCCACCCGGGAGGATGCCGTCTTCGGGCTCCGCGTCCCGGAGTCGTGCCCGGGCGTGCCGCCGGAGGTGCTGGACCCCCGAGCAACCTGGAAGGACGGGAGCGCATACGATGCGCAGGCGCGGAAGCTGGCCGGGATGTTTGCCCGGAACTTCGAGGCCTTCGCGCCCAACGTCCCGGAGGGCGTGCGGGCGGCGGGGCCGAGGAGCGGTTAGGAAACGGGGCCGGAACGGCGACGGCTGTCGCCGCCGCGAGCGGGCCCGAAGGCCGGGTTCCCTTCGGGCCTACTCGTCTCCCGCTGCGGCCAGGACCGGCGGGGCGGCCGAGGTCTTCCCTCCCGCCATCTCCTCGGCGTCACGCGCGATCGCATCGACCATGTCGCTGAAGATGAGGGCGTGGATCGGGTAGAGCGCCCACCAGTACAACCAGCCCAGGAAGCCGGTGGGCGCGAAGAACGCGGTCTGCACCAGGCGCGTGCCCCCGTCTTCTGGGATCGCCTCGAACTGGAGCCACGCCTTTCCGGGGACCTTCATCTCGGCGCGCAGCCGCAGGAGCGCGGGGCCGCGGACCTCTTCCACGCGCCAGAAGTCGATGGCCTCCCCGGGGTAGACCTCCTCGGGGTGCCTCCGTCCCCGGCGGAGCCCGGGACCACCGACGAGCTTGTCCAGGATCCCCCGTGTCTCCCACGCCCACGCCCACACACGCCATCCCCGGTCGCCACCGAGGGACGAGAAGCTCCGGAACACTGCCGCCGGGGGCGCCGCAACCCACCGTGTCCGCTGCTCCCGGAAGATCCCCTCGCGGTCCTCCAGGCGGACCCCCGGGGTACCCCCGGACAACGTCCAGCGCGTGGCCACGTTTCCCTCTTCGGTCCGCACGAGGGCGCGCTCCACCGCCTCCCGGTAGGGGCGAGGCTCGAGGTCCGGGAAGAGCGCGCGGGCGCGCGACGTGTCTCCGAGCACCGGCTCCACCACCCCTTCCACCAGCGGTACCGCCAGGGCGTTGGGGATCGGCGTCACCAGGCCCACCCAGAGGGCGGCGAGCCGCGGGGCCAGGACCGGAACGGCCAGGATGGCGCGCGGAAGCCCCCGAACGTGGGCGTAGGTCTTCATCATCCCCTTGAACGTCACCGGAGGCGCGCCGACGTCGATGACGCCGAGGGTGTCGAGACGCCCCAGCGCGCCCACCAGGTAGTCCAGGACGTCGCCGACCGCGATGGGCTGCACCTCGTTGAGGATCCAGCGGGGTGCGATCATGGCGGGCAGTCGCTCGGTCAGGTACCGGACCATCTCGAAGGACGCCGATCCGCTCCCGATGATGGGGCCCGCCCGGAACTCCGTGGTGGGCAGCCCCTCCCGGAGGATGCGTCCCACCTCGGCCCGGCTGGCGAGGTGGGCCGAGCGCCGCCGGATGCCCGAGTCCGCGGGGAGGATGCCCCCGAGGTAGACGACCTGGCGAAGGTGCCCGGCCGCCCGGACGAAGTTGTGCGCCGCGGACCGGTCCATCGCCTCGAAGTCGGAGCCCGCGTACATCGAGTGGACGAGGTAGTAGGCGACGTCCACGCCCTCGAGGGCCCTGACCAGCGTGTCCGGACGCTGGAGATCCCCCTCCACCACCTCCACGCGGTCGCCCCAGGGGCGGGCCATCGCACGCTCTCGATCCCGCACGAGGACGCGGACACGGTGCTGCCCGCCGGCCAGCAGCCGCTGGACGACCCTCCCGCCGATGTAGCCGGTGGCCCCCGTGACGAGAACGTTCATGCCTTGCCGTCGCCTATCGATTGTCGAGATCGTGGGTCCGTATGTTGTAAGATGTACAACTAATGTATAAT
>Ga0315556_1000646_pt1 | contig 21661 bp, 18 predicted proteins | sample SalMarSW160310MG_FD_202112 | JGI IMG/M metagenome (GOLD analysis project Ga0315556, IMG submission 202112) | Salt marsh sediment microbial communities from the Plum Island Ecosystem LTER, Massachusetts, United States - Salt Marsh Sediment SW1603-10 ...
GTACGGACCTACCTCAAGATCTCGCTGCTGGGCTTCGGCGGGCCCAACGCACACCTGGCGCTCATGCTCGACGAGGTGGTGGAGCGCCGCCGCTGGATCTCGCGGGAGCGCTTCCTCGAGATCGTCGCGCTCACGAACCTCCTTCCCGGCCCCAACTCGAGCGAAGTGGCCATCCACGTGGGCTACACGCAGCGGGGGTGGGCCGGCGCGCTCGCAACGGGGCTCACGTTCCTGGTCCCCACCTTCGTGATGGTGACCGTGCTGTCCGCGTTCTACTTCCGCTTCGGCACGCTCCCGCAGGTCGCGCCCATCTTCTGGGCCCTGCAACCCGTCATCGTCGCGATCGTGCTTTCCGCCGGATGGAAGATCGGGCGTGCTGGGGTCAGAACGGTCGCGCAGGGCCTCCTGGCGGCGGTGGGCGCCGTGGTGAGCCTCGCGTCGGGCCAGGCCGTCATCGGGGCGATGTTCGTGGGCGGTGCCGCCACCTGGTGGTTGCGGAGGGGGGAGCGCAGCGGGCCGTCGGGCGGCTCCGGGCGAGGCGGGCCGGAGGGCGGTGAGCGCAGGACCGCAAGCCTCTTCCTCCCCGCCGTCCCGGCCGCGACGGGGGTGGTCGCGGCTCTCGGAACGCTCGGCTCGGTCTTCTTCACGCACCTGTGGATCGGCTCCGTCCTCTTCGGGGGAGGATACGTCCTGGTGGCGTTGCTGCAGCCGTACGCGGTGGCGCGATACGGATGGGTGACCTCCGCCCAGTTCCTGGACGGCGTCGCCATCACGCAGGCCGTGCCCGGACCGATCTCGACGCTGTCCGCCTTCGTGGGCTACGGCGCGGCGGGCGTGCCCGGCGCGCTGCTCGGCACGGCCGGGATCTACCTTCCGGCGTTCGTCGGCGTGCTCCTGGTGGCACCGCGCCTGGCGCGCCTGCGCGAGGTCGACGCCGTCCGCCACGCTCTGGAGGGGGTTGTGGCCGTGGTCGCGGGCGCGGTGGTGGGCGTGGGTGTCTCGCTCGCGGTGGCGGGCGTGCGCGACCCGGTGGCGGGCCTCGTCGCGGGCACCGCCCTCGTCCTCGCGCTGTGGAAGAAGGTGCCGGCGCTCTGGCTGGTGGCGGGCGGGCTGGGCGTGGGCGCACTGCGCGTGCTCTTCGCCTGACCTTCAGCGCACGCCCACGCGCCGCCGCTGCCACGCTCCGGCGGCCAACGCGCCCAGGAGCAGCGCGAGCACCGTCCCGAACGAGGCCTGACGCGGCAGGGCCGGACCGGGGATCACGGTGCCCAGATGGGTCGCGACCCATGCCGCCGTCCAATCCCCGATCGGCCTGCCGAAGGCCGTCGCGAACGCTTCGGCGACGTCGTCCCGCGACCTCCAGAAGCGGCCGAAGCGTTCCGCACCGTACTCGCGCTCGAGGTCGCCGAGGAGATAGGTGGCCGTCTGCGTGAACGCGGGGGGCGGCGCCAGGTCGTAGACCGCACCGAGGGCCGAGGGGAGTGTGCGGGCCACGCGCGCGTCGGACAGGTCGTCGAGGAGCGCGTCCCGGCGGGGGGAGAGGACCTGGTCGGCACACGCGTCCCTTTCTCCGGCCATGCACCGCTGCAGGCCAAGGTCGGTGTCGGACCAGAAGGCGTCGCGCCGACCGAACGCCTGGTTCCCGGGCCGCTCCTCGTCCTTTCCCCGGAAGGGGGGGGGCGGCGTCGTGCTCTCGGCGAAGCTCAACGCGCCGGCCCGGAGCCACGCCTCCACGGCCGGCCCCGGCAGGCCGTGGAGGGCGACGAGCCGACAAGCCCGGGCGAGGTTGCTGTGCCGTTCCCCGTCCGATCCCCTCCACGTGTGGAGCTGGGCGGGCTTCACCGGAGCCGGCTGGACGAGGAGCTGGATGCAGTACGGCGCGCCGTCGAGGGTTCCGACGTACGTCTCCTGGCGGGTGCGCGCGTCCGGAGGGTAGGCGCCCTCGCTGGCGAAGGCGGGCGATTGCACGAAATACCCCACCGTCACGCCCCGGCCGGCTTCCTCCCGGTCCGACAGCTCTGCGCTCAGCAGGGCGCGGATCGCCGTCAGCATCGCGGGATCCGCCAGGGCGGGCGGGCCACCGACGGCGATGCCGTCCTCGGCGGTGGCCAGGGCCAGCGCGGGGAGGGAGTCCATCCAGCGGATCCTCTGGATGAGGGCCCGGGTGCGGACGACGTCCGCGCGGAGCGCCGCCGCCCGAGTCTCCTCGGGCAGCCTGGCGTGGGCCTCACGCCGCGTGAACACGGACGGCGGGAGCGCCCAGGCCGAGATCAAGGCGCATCCCCCCACCGTCAGTCCGATCCAACCCTTCAACGCAGGCGCCATCTCGTGCTCCTCATGGCCAGCGCCGCCAGCACGGCGATCCACATCAGGGAGAAGAGGAGGTGCGGGTCGAGCGCCGCGCGGGTGCGCGGGGCTCCCTGGAGCACCCACGTCCGCCACATCGAGGCGAGCTCCTCGGTGCCCAGACCGGAGGCGCGCCGCAGGGCATCGCCCGGATTCGCCTCGGGGTCCGCCCGCAGCCGGTCCCACGCCCCGGCACCGCCGGCGCGCAGGGCCAGCCAGAGCAGGGCGCTCCGTGCGTTGCGATCCTGCATCGGGCCGTACAGCCGGAACCGGGACAGGTATTCGTCGCAGTCGGGGATCGAGCCCGACTCGACGCACGAGATCCAGAGCGGCTGACCCTCCCGGCTCCCGGGCGCCCAGGCGGAGACGAGCGCGCGGCGCTCCTCCGGTGTGTACCAGTCGTCGAGGGGCCTGTCGTCGAGGTCCAGGCCCATCGCCACCCAGCAGGCGACGGCGTCGGCCTCCAGGCAGGCGTGGGTGGCCTTCGACGGCGTCGTCGCCAGCTCGAAGAAGGCCGCGCGGGCGGCATCGGCGCCCGGCGCCCGGACGGAAGAGCCCGCCCAGCGTGCGACGGGCGGTGGAAGGTCGATCCCCAGGGTCGTCGCGATCACGTTCTCAACGCCCGACCGCACCGCGGAAGCCGGCCGCCACGCCCCGAGCTCGACGCGCCGCACCGTCCCTTCCACGGAGATCTCCGCCGGCTCGTTGGACCACTGGAAGACGTAGGTCGTACGGCCGGTCGACGGGCTCGACGCGACGAACGGGGCGTACCCTTCCCACACTTCCCGGAAGAAGCCCTCCGCGGCTCGTCGCTCGTCGGTGGGCGCGAGGATCCTCAGCGGGCCCACCGCGAGGGTATCCACGGCCGTAACCCGCCCCGGCCGGGAAGCTCTCTCGCGTGCCGCCCGGGCTTCCTGTGCGTCCCGGTCCGCTTCGGCGGCCAGGGGCGCGACGTCGTGCAGGTGGCGCACCAGCTCCGCCTCCGTTTCCTGCGCGCGGATCGGAGCGGGGAGGAAGGCGAGCGCCACCGCGATCCCCGCGACCGTCCGACGCCTCGCTCGCTCACACATCGATCAGCGTCCAGTTGCCGGTGAACACCTGGAACGGCCCCGGCGCGGACACGAGCGCGTGGAAGACCCACTGCACGACGTCGGTGTGCCGGAGGATGCCGAAATAGGGAAAGACGAACTGGGAGAGGAAACTCCCGAAAATGACGAACACGACGCCTCCGGCGAGCACCCACAAGGTGGTCTTCACGGTCCCGGCAGCCATCGCGGAGAGCAGCGCGTAGGAGACCAGGATCGCGGCGAAGAAGCGGATCGCGAGCTGGTCCGGATAGGCGTGCAGCCCCACCGGAAGGGAGATCGAGGCCACGGCGACGTGGGCGCCGATCCAGAAGGCGGAGGCCGGGAGAAGGGCGAGGACCGCGCCCGCGCCCATCTTGACCGCGGCGTAGCGCCAGCGGGAGATGGGAAGGCTGAGGGCGTAGACGTGGCCGAGCTGATGGTCCCAGTTCCACGCGGACAGCGCGAGCGTCACGCCGATGGCCGCGGCGAGGAGTGGGAAGAAGGGGAGCCATACCTGGTAGGTCGAGACCACCCGGTACGCCTCCAGCGCGGGGCCTTCCATCCCCGGCGAGGATCCGAGCCCCTGGACCGCCAGCAACGGAAGACCGTAGGCCGCGAAGATGAAAGGCAGCAGAGCGAAGCGGATCTGCTTCCAGTGGAGAAAGAGCATTGGCTGATACATCGCTCAGCTCCGGTAGGGGGGCGTGGGCCGCGATGAACGGAGGAGCTCGACGAAGCCTTCCTCCAGGTCCAGGTCCACGACGTCGCGCAGGCCGATGCCCGCCCCGTCGAAGTAGTGGCGCATCGGGTCCTGCCATCCACGCACGATCCACGTCTCGGAGCCTGCGCCGTTGAGCCGCTCGCGGGAGAGGATCGTGAACGGCGGCTCCTCCGGAACGGCGGGCGCGTCGGCGACCTTGATGCGCTTGATCCCGTTCTTGAAGGCCTGCATCGGCAGCTCGACCACGAGACGTCCGTCGTCCATCACGCCCACCCAGTCGCAGATGCGTTCGAGCTCGTGGACCAGGTGGCTCGAGATGAAGACGGTCGCGTTGGTCTCCGAGACGTAGTCGAGCAGCGCCGTGAGGACGTCACGGCGCACCACGGGGTCGAGGCCGTCCGTCGGCTCGTCCAGCACGAGCAGGTCGGGTCGCTGGGAGAGGGCGAGCAACATGAGGAGCTTTCCGGTCTCTCCCTTGGACATGCGCGAGATCCTCCGCTCCGGGTCCAGGCCCAGACGCTCCGAGAGCTCGTCGGCCCACCCCGCGTCCCACAGCCTGAAGAACGAAGCGTGAAAGCGGACCTGCTCGCGAACGGTGAGCGCGGGGTAGACGTGGGGCCGCTCCGGCACGTAACCGACGCGCGCGAGGACCTTCGGCATGTCGCGCGGCACGTCCCTTCCCAGGACCCGGATCGTGCCACGATCGGGCTTCAACATGCCCATGGACATCCGGATCGTCGTGGTCTTCCCCGACCCGTTGGGCCCGAGGAAGCCGTAGATCGAGCCGGTCGGCACGCGCAGGCTGAGGTCCTTCACCTCGAAGGACCCGCCGGCGCGCCACGCGACGTCCGTCATCTCGATGGCGCTATTCACGGATTTCGACTCCGGTTTCCACGTTCAGTGCCCGCGCGAGCTCCTCCACGGAGATCCCCAGACGAGCAGCGTCCTGAAGCAGGGTGCGCACCAGCTTGGTCGCCTGTGCCGCGCGCTCCTCTTCCCGGACGAACGTCGGCACCTCCTGGACGAACGTCCCCTGGCCGTGCCGTAGCTCGACGAAGCCGTCGGCGGCGAGGTCCCGATATGCCTGCACGACCGTCGCCGGGTTGACCCGGAGGTCACGCGCCAACGCACGCACGGAGGGGAGGGCGTCTCCGGGGCCCAAATCTCCCGCCGCGACCGACATGCGCACCCGCGCGGCGATCTGTTCGTAGAGCGGTGTCGGGCTCCTCGGGTCGATGTCGTCGAACACGGCCGGCTCAGCCTGCAGGTGGGGTGGCGGGAGGACCGCACACGATCCCGCCGTTGGGCCACCCCGGGGGCACCGTGAAGCCGTAGCCGAGCCCACAGATGCGATCCAGCGCCGGGTGGGTGAAGACCGCGGTCCAGCCCCTCGCGCCGGCCGTCACCACGTCCACCACGAGGTCTTCGCTGCGCTCCCAGTCGAGGGAGTCGATCTCGGAGGTGTACGTGCCGTGGTCCGCGTAATGGATCTCCTGGGCCACTGCCATGCGCTTCAGAGCTTCCCGGATCGCGTCCAGGAAGTCGCTCTCGGCAGGGCCGCGGGTCGGCGCGGATACGGGCGGAGCCGAGAGCCACGCGGGCAGCGGTTCGGTCCGTCCCGTGTCCTCGATCCGGTAGCGCCGCACGAAGTTCACGTGGCTTTCGCCCAGCCACCGGCCGAGGACGCGCCGAGCGCCCAGGTACTGCGGATCCAGGCGCACCGGAACGTCCACCACGGCTTCGGGCCTTCCGGAGGCGCCCAGGACGGTCCAGGCTCGGGTACCGTCAGGGCGTGCGCCCGGCTCGCGGATCCACAGACGGCCGTCGCTGGCCACCCGAACCACCCGGTAGCCGGGCGGCGACGCCGGCGGAGCGAGGCCGGCGAGCGCGCGCCGGACGCGGCTACGCTCGTCGCGCCGGAGGGCTCCGTCCACCCAGAAACGTCCGTACAGCCAGACGTCCATGCCGAACAGGCTGTCACCCGAGAGCACGTTCGCGGAGGTCTGGCGTGCGAATGCACCGGCGGAGTCGAACACGGACAGGCGACCGGTCGTGCCCTCCAGGGCGGCTACGGAGTCCCCGGGCCACGGGTACACGCGGGACAGCATCCGGAACTCGCCCGGGCCCTGACCAAGCCGGCCCCACCGGCGCACGAACGAGCCGTCCGGCGCGTACAGAGACAGCTCGGACGCTCCACCGTCGGCGACCACCACACCTCCCGAGGCGAGGGGGAGGAGACCCGTCACGTCTTGGAAGGTGTAGTGCTCGTCCCCTTCGAGGACACCGATCTCCAGGACCGGGCCGCCGAGCGCCAACACCGGGACCGCGCTCCCTTCCCGGGGAGTGCGCGCCTCGCCGCAGGCGGCGAGCGCGACCGCGGCGGCGAGAGCGGCAGTGGCTCCAGGCCTCATCGACGGGCTCCCAGTGTATTAGTGTATCGGTCCACTAATACAGTAGGACGATCCGATCTCGAAAACAAGGGATTTGTTGCCGAAGAGAACGGGAGTCCCTGTACGGGGGGCTCTGGAAGACTTAAATAGTCCCCAATCATGGAGAACTCGCCCCCCGCCCCGGGGCCGTCGGAGGATCCTGCCGGACGGTCCGAACGGCACGCCCTCGACGGCGTGCGCGCGGCCCTGCACGAGGACTTTGAGATCCTGCGCACGCTCGGGCGCGGGAAGATGGCGTCCGTGTACCTCGCCCGGGACCGGGTGCTCGGCGTTCTGGTCGCGATCAAGGTGCTGAACGCGGAACAGGCCCGGGATGAGACGGTGCGGCGCCGCTTCGAGCGCGAGGCACGGGCAGCCGCCTCGCTGGCCGAGCATCCGAACGTGGTGGCGGTCCAGCGCTTCGGACGACTGCACGACCAGAGACCCTATCTGATCATGCAGTACGTGAAGGGCCGCACCATGGAAGAGCGCCTGAAGGCCGAGGGCCGACTCTCCGTGGCCGAGGCCAAGCAGGTGATCCGTGAGGTCGCGTCGGCATTGGGCGTCGCCCACGCCAACGGGTTTCTCCACCGTGACGTGCGGCCGGCGAACATCCTGTGGGACGAGGAGCACCGGCACGCTCTCCTCACCGACTTCGGCATCGCGGCGATCCTCGCCTCCAGCGGAGAGGAGACCACGCGCCTCACGCGGACCGGCCAGCTCATGGGCGAGCTGCGCTACCTGAGCCCCGAGCAGCTCCACGACGCCGAGCTCACCGAGATGGCGGACGTGTACCTCCTGGGGGTGCTCGGCTACGAGCTGCTGACCGGCGAGGGGCCGTACGTGGCTCGCTCGAACACGGATTGGATCACCGCCCACCTGCGGCAGGAGCCGCGGGACCTGCGCACGCTCAGGCCGGACGTCGACGCCGCCACCGCCGACCTCCTGAAACGATGCCTGGCGAAGGAGCCGATGCACCGGCCCAGCGCGGCGGACGTGGTGCGGGTGCTGGACGATCGAGGGCTGGCCCCGGTGGGTGTGGTCGCGGGGGAGACTTCGGATCTGCAGGAGCTGGTCAAGCGCCGGGTGCCCCAGATCGTGCTGATCACGATCGCCGCCGGCTGGTTGCTCCTCCAAGGCATGGACCAGCTCGTCGACCGGGGTGTCCTGGGCAATCTCGCCTATCGGCTGACCCTCCCCTTCGTCGGAGCCGCTGTGCTCGCTTCGACGGTGATCGCCTGGTTCCACGGGCAGAAGGGGAAGCAGAGGGCCCCCGTCGTCGAATACGTCCTCCTCGCCGTCACCGCCGCCCTCTGGGCGGGTGTGACCGCGTGGATCATTCTCGGGAGCTGAGTCATGACGATGTCGTTGCGCACAGCGGCGCGCTCAGTCGGGGCTGTGGCCGCCGCCGTCCTCGCGTTCTCACCGCACACCGACGCTAACGCCCAGAGCGCCCCGCGCGTTCCACGCGACGCTCCTCCCCGCTACCACCCCCTGCCACCCATGCGCCAGCAGGCGAAGGAGATGCAGGGGTGGGTCGAGCAGCGGTTGACGAAGGTGCTTCCGGGGCTCATGTCCGAGTACGGCGCGGACATGTGGATCCTGTCGATGCGCGAGTACGGCGAGGACCCGGTGTTCTGGTCGATGATCTCACCCACGACCTTCGCCGCGCGGCGGCGCTCGATCTACGTGTTCACGCGCCAGTCCGACGGCTCGGTGGAGCGCCTCGCGCTCGGGGGCTCCGACCAGGGCGGGCTCTTCCAGATCTACCGCTCGCCACATCCGACGCCTACCGGTGAGGAGGCGGAGCTGTGGGGCGACGAGCAGTGGCGGCTGCTTCGCGAGATCGTCGCCGACCGCGACCCCGGCAACATCGTCCTGAACATCGACGACACCTGGGCGTTCGCCGACGGCCTCGGCGCCGGTGAGCGCGAGGCGCTGGAGAAGGCGCTCGGACCGGAGTACCTGAAGCGCGTGAAGCGCGAGCCACGGTTGGCCGTCGACTACATCGCGGTGCGCGTTCCGGAGATGATGCCACGCTACCGAGAGATCGAGGAGACCGTCCACGCGATCATCTCCGAGGCGTTCTCGAACTCCGTCATCACGCCCGGCGTCACGACCACGGCGGACGTCGTCTGGTGGCTCCGCCAGAAGGTGAACGACCTGGGCTTCGACACGTGGTTCCAGCCGTCCGTCGCCGTGCAGCGGGCCGACGGCGAGCACGAGGGGCCCGACGCGGTCATCCAGCGCGGCGACCTGCTGTGGACCGACTTCGGCGTGATCGGCGAGCGGCTCAAGACCGACACGCAGCACCTGGGCTACGTGCTGAAGGAGGGCGAGACCGACGTGCCCGCCGGGCTGAAGGCATGCATGGCGGCGAGCAACCGCATGCAGGACCTCACACTGGAGGAGATGAAGCCTGGCCAGACCGGCAACGAGGCGCTCGCGGCCGTGCTGTCTCGCATGAAGGACGAGGGCATCACGGGGTCGCTCTACTCGCACCCCATCGGCGACCACGGCCACGGCGCAGGCCCGCTCATCGGGCTATGGGACCGCCAGGAAGGCGTGCCCGGCCGCGGCGACGCGAAGATCCGCCCCTCCACCTGGTTCAGCATCGAGCTGCAGGCGACGGTGCCCATCCCGGAGTGGGGCGGGAAGACGGCGTCGTGCCGCCAGGAGGAGGAGGCGTACCTGGACCCGAGCGGCGACCGGCACTGGGTGTTCCGGCGTCAGGATCGGTTCCACCTGGTGTGGTGAGGCCGCTCGAGCGCCATTCCCCGTGAGCGACCGCCCGTCCTTCCTGGAGGAGTTGAAGCGCCGCAAGGTCGCCCGTGCGGCCGTGGTGTACGCGGCGGTCGCCTGGGCGGTCCTGCAGGTGGCGGACATCGTGGTGCCCGCGTTGAGCCTGCCGGAGAAGATGGTCACCGGCGTGGTGGTGCTGGTCTTCCTCGGGTTCCCGATCGCGCTGGTGCTCGCGTGGGCGTTCGACATGACGCCGCGCGGGGTACGGCGCACGGCGACGGACAGCGGGGCGGAACGCGCCGGACCGGCGTCACCGCACCGCTGGCTCTCCGCGCGCACCCTCGCGCTCGCCGGCACGCTCCTCGTCGTAGGTTGGATCGGGGGCCGCTTCCTCCACCCCGGTAGAGGCAGCGCGAGTCCGGGCGGCCCGCCCTCCGTGGCCGTCCTCCCCTTCCGCGACCTGGGCACGACGCTCGACGAGGCGCATTTCGCCGACGGGATTCAAGACGACATCCTCACCCAGCTCGGGCGTCTCGGTGCGCTCCGGGTCACGTCACGCACGTCCACCGAGCGGTATCGGGAAACGGAGAAGGACATCCCCACCATCGCAAGCGAGCTGGGAGTGCGAGCGGTGCTGGAAGGTGGGGTGCAGCGTACGCCGCAGCGGGTCCACATCAACGTCCAGCTCATCGACGGCGTCACCGACGAGCACCTGTGGGCCGAGACGTACGACCGGGAGCTTACGGCCGACAACGTATTCGCCATCCAGTCGGAGATTGCCCGGGCGGTGGCCGAGGCCCTGAAGGCGACGCTCACCCCCGAGGACGAGAAGACGCTGGCAGAGGTGCCCACCCGCGACCTGGAGGCGCTGGACCTGTACCACCGGGGTCGGAGTCTCATGGACGAGACCGACGACCAGGAGGCCCAGACTGCCGCCATCGGGGTCTTCCAGGAAGCGGTGCGGCGCGATCCGTCGTTCGCGCGCGCGTGGGCGGAGCTCACCCGGGCGCTGAGCTGGCAGATCCGCATGGGCGCCGGCCGGGACACGCTGTCGGCTCGACAGGCCCGCGACCGCACGCAGGAGCTGGCCCCAGGCAGCGTGGACGCCAACCTCGCCGAGGGCTACTACCTGTACTACGCGCGGGGCGACTTCGAGGGAGCCCTGGCCGCCCTCGAGCGGATCGACGCCGTGCAGTCCAACAACTCGGACCTGGTCTTCTACCGGGCCAACGTCCTGCGCCGCCTCGGCCGTTGGAGCGAGGCGACGGCCCTCTTCGAGCGGACCGTGGAGCTCGCGCCTGAAGACGCACGGGCGCTCTCCGAGCTCGGATGGGCGTACCAGACCCTGCGGCGCTTCGACGAGGCCTGGGACATGTACCAACGCGCCATTCGGGTGGCGCCGGAGTTCTCCCAGCCGGTTCGCACCGAGGCCGACATCGCGCTGTGGGGCCGGGGCGACACGACGCAGGCGCGCGCCATCCTTCCGTCGTTGATGCGTGTGGCGGAGGACGATTATCCGGCCGTGGTCGGTGCAGATCTGGTCTACGTTCAGCGCAACCCGGCCGCCCTGGACATGGCCCGTGAGGTCCACCTGCCCCCGACGAGCTTCTCCCAGTACTATCTGCACCCTGACGGCCCCGTGCAGCTCTGGCGTGCCCGCATGGCCTGGGCCCTGGGCGACACCGCTCGCGCGCGGTTGGCGGCGGACGAGCTGGAGCCCGCGCTCGTCGAGGCCATGCCAGCACTGGCTCAGGGTGGGGCACCCGCGCCGGAGGGCGAGGATCTGTTCGGCGCGAACGCGAGCCTCCACGCGATCCGGGGGTGGGCTCTGGCGTTCCGGGGTGAACACGCCCGCGCTCTGGCGGAAGCCGACAGCGCGGTGGCGCTCTACGGTCCGGAGGAGGACGCCGGCGACGGCATGGCCATGCTCAGGCAGCGCGCCCAGATCCGCGTGGTGGCGGGTGACCTGGACGGAGCGGTGTCGGACCTGCGCAAGCTGCTGGAGCTTCCGGGGCTGACCACGGTCTGGGAGCTGCGTCTGGATCCGTTCTATGATTCGCTACGTGGGCGCGCGGACTTCCAGGAGTTGGTCGCGGGGAGCTAGAACAGTCCCACCCTTCCCTTCACGCTCGCGATCAGCTTCGCGGGGTCGTAGCCCACGCCCTGCTTGAACACCAGCTCCACGTTGCGGATGTCGGAGATGTTCGCGGCGGGGTTCCCGGCGATCACGACGAGGTCCGCCTGCTTCCCCACCGCGAGGGAGCCCACGCGGTCGGCCCGCCCCAGGTAGGTGGCGCCGTTGAGCGTGCAGATGCGGATGGCCTCCAGCGGCGTAAAGCCCGCCTCCACCAGGAGCTCCACCTGCCGCTGGTCGGAGTAACCGGGAATGACGCCGCCGTAGCCCGTGGGGTCCGTGCCCGCGAGGAGGAGCCCGCCCGCACGCGCGAAGCGCAGCTCCATCGCCATGTCCTTCGGGAGGAGCGAGGCATACGGCGACTGGACGTTCTGCTGCACCTGGGCGAAAGTCCGCTCGAACTGCTCCTTCAGGATGGGGTCGAGCACGTCGAGGCCCGGCGGCTCGGGCCGGCCAGGGGTGAACGTCTCGAACACCGTGAGCGTGGACGTCACCGCGACGTGCTGTTTGACCAGGAAGTCCACGAGCGCTCCGAACTCGGGACCGTCGGGATCGACCTCGTCCAGCGCCGCCATCCCGACGTTCTGGCCCGGGCAGGCGTCGGGACGCTTGTCCTTCACGAAGTCCGTGGCGACGAGGAAGCCGTGCTCCAGGTCGTCGATGCCCAGCTCCGCGGCCTCCCGGTACGTCACCGAGCAGAGGTGCCCGGTGATCTTCAGGCCGCGGCCGTGGGCCTCCGCGGCCGCCGTCCCCAGCTCCGCTCGCGTGATGTGCATGTAGGCCTTGAACGACGTCGCGCCGGCGTCGGCCCAGAAGTCGACCATGCGGCGTGCGTCGTTCGCGTCCTTGAGCGCGTACATCTGGCCGAGGGGCAGACCGGGGCCCTGGAGATAGGGCGCCGTGGCGTCGATCCACGGCCCCGGCTTCTCACCCCTCGCGATGGCCCGGGCGATGGCCAGCTCGCCGTACCCGTTCACGTTCCCGGCGGTGCGCATCGACGTCACGCCGCCCGCCAGGTAGAGCCGCGTGAAGCTCTCCGTCAGGTTGCCGTACACCCCCGGTCCCGTCGGGTAGTACAGGTGCTCGTGCATCATGACGAGACCGGGAATCACAGACCTGCCCGTGAGGTCCATGACCCGCGCCCCGGCGGGAATCTGTATGGAGGACGTGGGGCCCATCGCCACGATGTCGCCGTCACGGATGACGAGGGCCTGGTCCGGCCGCGCAGGCGCCCCGGTGCCGTCGATGACCCGCACGTGGGTGAGCGCGACCACGGCGGTATCCACCGCGACGTACTGGCGGACGTTGGGTGAGAGGGTGGGCCTCTGGGCCGCGACGGGCGCCGCCAGGAAGGCCAGGAGGAAGAGGACGGCTCCACGGTTCGTACACATGCGGTGAGCTTAGGGCCGGCCAGGGGTGACGTCCACCCGAGATGGCGCGAAGCGGCTCCACCCGACATCTTCCGATTCTCTCGACCCTCCGACCCCCCGCATCTTGGCCAGCAACCCTCCCACGAGGCGCCGCTCCTTCGATCGGCGCATCATCGAGGGCCCCCTCCCGGGGGCCGTCTGGCGGTTGGCGTGGCCCACGATGCTCCAGAACGTGATCGGCGGCCTCCAGGGCGTCATCGACCACGTCATGGTCGGCCACTACGTCGGCTACACCGGCAACGCCGCCATCGGGGTGTCGTGGCAGATCTTCCTCGTGGTCATCGTGTTCATCTCGTCGGTCTTCACCGGGATGGGTGTGCTGGTGGCCCGCTTCACCGGCCAGAACGACGTCGAGAAGGTGAACCGGACGGTCTACCAGGCCTTCCTGACGGCGGCGGTGCTGTCCGTCGGTCTCATGGCTCCGTTGGGATACTTCCTCGCGCCGAAGCTGCTGGTGCTGGTGAACGCCGCCCCCGCGGTGCAGGCCGAGGCGCTGCCGTACCTGCGCACGATGTTCGTTTTCAGCTTCGGCATGATGATGTTCTTCATGACCGGCGGAGCCTTCCGGTCGGCCGGCGACGCGCAGACGCCCCTTCGGCTGGGCGTGGTGCTCACCGTCCTGAACATCGTCCTCAACGTGATCTTCATCCGCGGGCTCGGCCCCATTCCCGCGTTCGGCACCACCGGAGCGGCGATGGGCACCGTCATCGCCGGGGGCGTGGTCAGCGTGATCGTCCTGGGGCTCCTGCTGTCGGGGCGGGCGGTCGTGGCGTTCCGGGGCCTCACCTCGTGGCGCCCGGACCCGCACATCATCCGCGAGCTGTTCCGCTTCGGGCTGCCGACGGGGATTCAGGGCGTGGCCATGAACCTCGGTGGGGTCTTCCTCCTTCGCTTCGTCGGCTCGCTCCCCCAGAGCGCCGAGGCGCAGGCGATCTACGCGGTGAGCTACACGCAGCTCTTCTCGTTCATCACCTGGACGTCCGTGGGAATCATGGGGGCGACGGCGGCGATCGCCGGCCAGAACCTGGGCGCGAACAAGCCGGAACGTTCCGTCCACGCGGTACGCGTGGCTTCCGGCATCGGGCTGACGGTGGCCGTCTTCATCGGTGCCCTCTTCGTCCTCATGCCGCGCGCCCTGCTGGGGATCTTCGACATGCACGAGCCCGAGCTCCTGCGCCTGGGCGTCCAGCTCCTCCGCTACCTGAGCATCTCGGGGCTCTTCATCACGGTGGCGCTCGCATACACGGGCGGGCTCCAGGGCACCGGCGACACCAAGAGCCCTCTCTACATCTCCATCGTCTCGCAGATCGTGATCCCGCTGGGGATGTGCGCGGTGATCCAGGCGGTGCGGGGTCTCAATCCCGGCGACATCTGGCTCGCGATCGTGTTGGGCCACCTCACCCGCTGCGTGCTGAGCGTCGCCCGCTTCCGTCAGGAGAAGTGGCGCAGCATCGAAGTCGACATCGGGCCCGCCAGGGCCTGAGCGGGGAAACCCGCCGGGCGCGGCGGGTACGGGGTCCCGACGAGACGACCCACCAATCCGACGGGAGGCAATCGCATGGCCAGTCAGTACTGGCTGATGAAGTCCGAGCCCGACGTCTATTCCATCGACGACCTGGAGCGGGACGGCTCCACCATGTGGGACGGCGTCCGCAACTACAGGGCGCGCAACAACATGCGGGTCATGAAAGTGGGCGACCAGGTCCTCTACTACCACAGCAACCAGAACCCCCCGGCGATCGTCGGCGTGGCGCGCGTCGGCCGTGAGGCCTATCCGGACCCGACGCAGTTCGACCGGAAGAGCAAGTACTACGACGAGAAGTCCGACCCGGACGACCCCCGCTGGTCGCTGGTGGACATCGAGTTCGTCGCGAAGCTTCCGCACCCGGTCGGTCTCGACGACGTGAAGGCCGAGAAGGCCCTCGCGGAGATGGAGTTGGTGCGCTTCGGGCGGCTCTCCGTGCAGTCCGTGCGCCGCGAGGAGTTCGAGCGCGTGCGGAAGATGGGCGGCCTGTAGGGAGCGTCGGCCATCCTGCCGCAGGGACCAGGCGGACCGTTTCTTGCAGCGTCCACGACCGAGCGATCTGATCCAGCATCACCGGCCGGCAGACCCGTGACCCAAGACGAATCACTCGGGAACGGACGTGTTCTCGAGGGGGGCTTCAAGCGTTTCGCGCCGGGAGCCGACCAGATCCACGTCCCTACGTCGTCCAGGAAGGCGGCGCTCGCGGGTATCGCCATGTACCCGGCGTGCCGGCCGGAGGCGGCGCGCGCCCAGAGGATGGCCTGGCGGGCCACCGCGCTGCTCGGCCCGCGTGCGCTGTCCGGTCGGCCGGCGCCGTGGACGCCGCCGATGGACGACGCGGTCTGGACGGCGTTGACCCGGCAGTGGCGATGGGAGGTCGGCGACTTCGACGCGGTGGCGGTCGCGTCCCGTGGGGGAGAGGAGGCGACGCTCCGACTCCTCCTCATCCGGAACGGGGAGCCCGGCGCGCTCGCCAAGATCGCCCCCGCCGGCTCGCCCGGGCTGGAGCGCGAGGAGACCTCTCTGCGGCTACTCATCCGCTCCCGGCCGCACGGCTTCACCGTGCCGCAGGTACTCTCGAGCGGCGAGGCCAACGGGTGGCGCTTCCTCCTCACCCGGCCGCTCCCGCCGAAGATCCACCGCATGGCCGCGTCACCGCCGCTCGGCCGTATCGTCGGCGAGATCCACATGGGGCTCTCGTCCCTCCCCCGCCCCTCGCCCCTGCCCAACCACTGGTACCCGATGCACGGAGAGCTCGCGCCCTGGACCGTACGCGAGCTTTCCACCGGAGACCTGATCATCCTCGACTGGGAGAAGGCCGCCTGGGCGCCTCCAGGTGCAGACGAGGTCTTCTATCGGGCGGCCGCCTCGGCATTGACGGACGAGGCGCCCGGCCCGATCCACGTGCGCGAGGCCGTGGACTTCTGGCGCCGGAAGCTCCGTTCGGAGAACGCGCTCCAGTACCGTGGCCAGGACTTCGTGGACCGGCTTCAACGGGCGCTGGACCGGATGGGACACTAGCTCCGCGCCTTTCCCCCCCGCTCCTTGCCGTCGGGGCCGGCGATCCGGAGGTTGGGGCATGACCCACTTCCGAGCTTCGGCAGGACTGGTCCTCGCGGCCTTCTTCGTGCCGCTCATGACTCTCCCTCAACTGGTGGCGCAGGGCACCCCTGACGCCAGGGCGCTGGGCGTGCCCCTTACCGGAACGCCGGGCCGCTTCAATGCAATCACGGACGTCGCGGGCGTGGAGGTGGGACATTCCACCATCATCCGCGGGGAGGGCCGTCTCGTGGTCGGAGAGGGCCCGGTCCGGACCGGCGTGACCGCCATCCTTCCGCGCGGACGGGCCGCAGGCGACTCCGCCTTCGCCGCCTGGTTCACGCTCAACGGCAACGGCGAGATGACCGGCACCACGTGGATCGAGGAGTCGGGGATCCTCGAGAGCCCGATCCTCATCACGAACACGCACAGCGTGGGCGTCGTGCGCGACGCGGTCATCGAGTGGATGCGCCGGCGCGATCCGTCGTTCCTGTGGGCCCTGCCCGTCGTGGCCGAGACGTACGACGGGTCCCTCAACGACATCAACGGCTTCCACGTGAAGGCGGAGCACGTCTTCGCAGCGCTCGATGGGGCCCACGGCCGCGCGGTGGAGCAGGGCGCGGTGGGCGGCGGCACGGGGATGATCTGCCACCGCTTCAAGGGCGGCATCGGCAGCGCGTCACGCGTGTTGCCGGAGGCCGAGGGCGGATACACCGTCGGCGTTCTGGTGCAGTGCAACCAGGGCGCGCGCTCCGACCTGCGTGTGGCCGGCGTACCGGTGGGCGAGATGATGCCCGAGCCGGCGCCCTGCTACGCCGACCCGTCCGTGCCCGCCGAGGACCGCTTCCGCGGCGTGCCGTTCTGCCCCGGCGTCGGGGGCGGGTCGGCCGGCGAGGCGGAGCCGACACCCGAGGGCGCCGGCTCGATCATCATCGTGCTGGCGACGGACGCGCCGCTGCTCCCGACGCAGATGAAGCGGCTGGTGAAGCGCACCGCCCTCGGGCTGGCGCGCATCGGCGGGATGGGATACAACGGCTCCGGCGACATCTTCATCGGCTTCTCCACGGCCAACCGTAGGGCCGCGGCGGAGCGGGGGGAGGTCGTGGGGCTGGAGATGCTGCCCAACGACCGCATCAATCCACTCGTCGGCGCGACGGTGCACGCGACGGAGGAAGCCATCCTCAACGCGATGCTGGCCGCCCGGACGCTGACCGGCATCAACGGATACACGGTCCCGGCGCTGCCGCACGACCGCCTCGCCGGGATCATGGAGCGTGTGAACGCAGCCCTGAGGAGGCCCAGGTGAGCGATCTGGTCCAGAATTATGTCGGCGGGAAGTGGACGCCTTCGTGCGCCACCGAGGCGCTCGCCGTCCTCAATCCGGCCTCCGGCGACGAGCTGGGCCGCGTCCCGTTGTCACCCCGCGCCGACGTCGATTCGGCCGCCAAGGCCGCGAAGGGAGCCTTCCCCATGTGGCGGGCCACGCCGGCCGTGGAGCGGGCGCGCGTGCTCTTCCGCCTGAAGGCGCTCCTGGAGGAGAACAAGGAGGAGCTGGCCCGCCAGCTCACCCGGGAGCACGGCAAGATCGTCGCCGAGACGCGCGGGGAGATCCAGCGCGGCATCGAGAACGTCGAGCACGCCTGCGGGATTCCGACGCTGATGATGGGTGACACGCTCGAGGACATCGCGCCGGGCATCGACTGCGAGACCGTGCGCCAGCCGCTGGGGGTCTTCGGGATCATCACGCCATACAACTTCCCGGTCATGATCCCGCTGTGGTTCTGGCCGTACGCGGTTGCCACGGGGAACACCGTCGTGCTCAAGCCCAGCGAGCAGGACCCGCTCACGCATCAGAGGATCGTCGATCTCGCCGAACGCGCGGGCCTGCCGCCCGGTGTGCTCAACGTCGTGCACGGGGGGCGGGAGACCGTGGAGGCCGTGTGCGACCACCCGGACATCGTGGGTGTGTCGTTCGTGGGGTCGAGCCGCGTGGCGGAGATCGTGTACAGGCGGGCCACGTCCACCGGGAAGCGTGCCCAGTGCCTGGGCGGTGCCAAGAACCACATGATCGTCCTCCCCGACGCCGACATAGACGTCACGGCGGAGGCGTGCCTCAACTCGGTGTTCGGCTCGTCGGGCCAGCGTTGCCTGGCCGGCAGCATCTTCGTGGGTGTCGGAGACGCCTGGGGTCCGCTCCGTGAGCGGATGCTCGACGGTGCGGCCGCGCTGCGCATCGGCGACGGACTCGAGCCCGACACCGACATGGGGCCCGTCATCTCGGCGGCCCATCGCGACCGGGTCAACCGCTACATCACGCAGGGCGAGGCGGACGGGGCGACGTTGCTCCTGGACGGCCGCGGAGCCACCGTGCCCGACCTGCCCGGGGGCAACTGGGTGGGCCCGACCGTCTTCGAGGACGTCTCCTTGGAGAGCTCCATCGGCACGGAGGAGATCTTCGGGCCGGTGGCGTGCCTGAACCGGGCCCGCACCCTCGACGAGGCCATCGGATGGATGCAGGTGAGCCGCTACGGTAACGCCTGCTCGATCTTCACGACCAGCGGCCGAGCCGCCCGGGAGTTCCGCCACCGCGCCGGCATCAGCATGATCGGGATCAACATCGGCGTGGCGGCGCCGATGGCGATGTTCCCCTTCGGAGGATCGAAGGGATCGTTCTACGGCGATCTCAAGGCCCAGGGCCGGGACGCCATCGGCTTCTACACCGACGCGCGCGTCGTCATCTCGAGGTGGTGATCCCGACATGAGCACCCTTTCCGCGTCCCCGACCAACGCCGACATCGTCGCCGGGCAGAGGGAGTACCTCCTTCCCGCGATGCTGCACATGTACTCCGAGCCGCTCGCGCTCGTGGAAGGAAAGGGCGTCCGCGTGCGCGACGCCGACGGCAAGGAGTACCTCGACCTCTTCAGCGGCATCCTCACCACGTCCATAGGCCACGCCCACCCGCGCATCATCGAGCGGGTGACGGAGCAGATGAACCGGCTGGGACACGTATCGACGCTGTACGCCACGGACGTGCAGGTGGAGGCGGCGCGCCGGCTGGCCGAGCTCGCGCCCGGCAACCTGCAGCGCACGTTCTTCACGAACTCGGGGACCGAGGCGATCGAGACCGCGCTCATGATGGCGTGCCTGCACACCGGGCGGAGCGAGATCGTGGCGCTGCGCATGGCGTACCACGGTCGCTCGTTCATGGCGACCAACGTCACGGCTCACGCCTCCTGGCGCCCGCTGGCGACGCGGGTGGCGGGCGTGCACCACGCGATGTCGCCGTATGCGTACCGCTGTCCCTTCAAGCAGCCGTGCGACGAGACGTGCGCGGAGAAGTTCGCACACGACCTCGAGGAGGTGATCGTCACCTCCACGAACGGGCAACCGGCGGCGTTCATCGCCGAGACGATCCAGGGTGTCGGCGGCTACGTCGTGCCTCCTCCCGGCTACTTCCAGAGGGCTGCGGAGATCATCCGCTCCTACGGCGGTCTGCTGATCGTCGACGAGGTGCAGGCGGGCTTCGGGCGCACCGGGAGGCACTGGTTCGGCATCGAGCACTATGGGGTGCTGCCGGACATCATGGTCATGGCGAAGGGGATCGCGGGTGGCTTCCCCGTCGGCGCGACCATCACCACCGACGAGATCGCCGCGTCCTGGAGGGGGAAGACGATCTCCACCTTCGGAGGCAACCCCATCTGCATGGCCTCGATGTGCGCCACCCTCGAGGTGATGAAGGAGGAGCGCGTCTACGCGAGGGCGGAGGAGCGCGGCGCCCAGCTCCGCGAAGGCCTCCTCGCCCTCCAGGCCGACCACCCGTGGATCGGCGACGTGCGGGGGATGGGGCTCATGCAGGCGCTGGAGATCGTCGAGGACCCGACCGGCAAGAAGCCGGACGCGGCGCGCACGAACGCGCTTCTGGAGGCCTGCCGCGACGAGGGGCTCCTCCTCGGCCAGGGAGGGATGTGGGGCCACTGCGTGCGCATCGGCCCCTCGCTGCTCGTGACCGAGGACGAGATCGCGGAGGGGTTGGAGAAGCTGGGGAAGGCGTGCGGGGCCGTATCCTGACGCGCCGCTTTCGTCTCAGCGCCTCCCGACGAACGACGAGACCTCGAAGGAAGGCGGCGCCACCCTCCCGCGCCCGTGGGCCGGGCGGCTGTCCCGCTACGCCCCCGAGGTGATCTCCTCGTAGGCGCAGGTCCGGATCTCCCGCGCGCCCGGTTGGCCGAAGGGTCCGAAATCCTCGAAGCCGGAGAGGGGCTCCCGCATGGCGAGGATGCCGTCGCGGCCCCGACCTGCCCGTACCTGCGCTCCCACGAACGTCAGGGCTGCCTCCAGGTAATCATGGAAACGGACCAGATCCGTGTGGGTCCCGACCACGGGTAGCCCCGGTGCGGCGTGGCCGAAGACGTAGATGGTGTCCTTCGGATGATCGGCCAGGGTGAGGTCGAGCACCTGCATCCATCCGCGCAGCGTCGCGCCCGCGGCCCGGTCGACGACCGGATGCCGGCGATGGAACACCAGGTCGCCCATGTGGGCCACGTTGGCCTGCTCGAAGGTCACCACGATGTCGCCACTGGTGTGGGCCCGGCCGTAGTGGCGGGCCGCCACGTGCTCGTCGCCCACGTCCGTCGACCAGGACTCGTCGAAGGTGACGTCGGGGTAGAGCTGGTCCGTCGGTGGCTCGCCGCCCGGCGGGTCGTGCATGTGCTCGGCGGCTTTGGTCTGGGCCACCACGGAGCGGGCGATGCCCCGGAAGGAGATGTTGCCGCCGGTGTGGTCCCCGTGATGATGCGTGTTGACCAGGCAGTCCACCGGACGGTTCCCCGACCGCTCGTTCAAGCCTGCGATGCAGGCCTTGGCTTCCTCCGGAAACTGGCTGTCCACCACGAGCACCGCGTCGGGGTTCACGAGGTACCCGATGGTGCCGCCCCGCATGGTGAAGAAGCCCACGCCGCGCCGGATGGGCGTGAAAACCGGCGGGGCCTCCTGGGCCTGCCGGGCCCGGGCGAGGGAGGGTCGAAGGACCAGGCCGCCGGCAGCCGCCGCGGCGGAGGTGGCGAGGAAGGCACGGCGGGACGAGGGCATGGTCGGACTCCGGGATGTCGGGCGGGACAGGGGTGGGAGGAGAGGCTACGACCGGGCAGGTCGGCCGGCAAGCAGGACTTCCGCCCGACAAGGACTTCCGCCCGACAAGGACTTCCGCTCGCGGCAGGACTTGCGCTCGCGATTCGCCGGCACCCGCTCCATCTTCCCCGGCGTTCCATCCGACCCCCGCCTGCACGGAGTCCCCATGCCCCTCGCCGCCTGGCTTCTCCTCGTCGTCGCCGTAGGCCTGGGCCTAACCCTGGAGCTGGCCTTCTACCGTGCGCGTCGCCGCGACCGGCGGGCGGTCCGCACGAGCGCCGGAGGCGGCGCGTGACCTCCGCCACCCTCGTCGGTGTCCTCGTCGGCTACCTCGTCGTCCTGCTGGTCATCGGTGTGTGGGGGAGCCGCGACTCGTCCGACGTGAAGGGCTACTTCCTCGCCGGCAAGCGGCTGCCTGCGTGGGTCATCGCCTTCAGCTCGAACGCCACGGGGGAGAGCGCCTGGCTCCTCCTCGGGCTCACCGGGATGGGGTACGCCGTCGGGGTGCACGCCTTCTGGGTCATCATGGGCGAAGTCCTCGGCGTCGCCACCGCCTGGGTCTTCGTGGCCCGTCCGTTCAAGGAGCTCACGGACCGCTAC
>Ga0315556_1000647_pt1 | contig 21660 bp, 21 predicted proteins | sample SalMarSW160310MG_FD_202112 | JGI IMG/M metagenome (GOLD analysis project Ga0315556, IMG submission 202112) | Salt marsh sediment microbial communities from the Plum Island Ecosystem LTER, Massachusetts, United States - Salt Marsh Sediment SW1603-10 ...
CGCGCAGCTTCCAGCGCCAGTTCAGCAGTGGAAATGTCCACACCCATCCCGCCGATCATGATCGGTATGAGTTCCTGCTTACCGAAGCGCAGGCGAAAATCATCTACTTTTCTGTTCATGCCTCTCCCGTTCGGGATCCCCCCATGCGACTGCCTGACTTGGGCAGCTCGTCGTAATTAGTTCATGAAACGCTATATTACCTTGGAATAGCGTGCATGTTCCTGCTTTGTGCGCAGGTATTTGTCGAAAATCATGCAAATATTGCGGATTAGCATGCGCCCCTTGGGGGTGACGCTGATCCATTGTGGCGAGAGTTTCAGCAGTCCCTCGCGTTCATATTCGCGCAGTTCGTTCAGTTCGGTTGCAAAGTACTGGTCAAAGTCGATCAGGTAGGCAATGTTGAACGATTCCTTGGAAATCTCGAAGTGGCACATCAGCGCCTGGATGATGGCGCGGCGCACCAGGTCGTCGGCGTTCAGCTCCAGGCCGCGCATGATCGGCAGCTCGTTGCGGTCGAGCGCGTCGTAGTAGCTTTCCAGGTCGCGGTAGTTCTGGCTGTAGGTCGGGCCGACCTTGCCGATCGAACTGACGCCGATGGCAATCAGGTCGCAGTCGGCGTGGGTGGAATAGCCCTGGAAATTGCGGTGCAAGCGGCCCTGGCGCTGCGCCACCGCCAGTTCGTCGTCCGGCTTGGCGAAGTGGTCCATGCCGATGTAGACGTAGCCGGCATCGGTCAACGTATTGGTCGTCAGCTTGAGGATGTCCAGCTTGGTCTGCGCTGAGGGCAAGTCTTCCTCGTGGATGCGGCGCTGCGGCTTGAACACGGTAGGCAGGTGTGCATAGTTGTAGATCGACAAACGGTCAGGATCGACGGCAATTACTTTCTGCAATGTGGTTTTGATGCTTTCCAGCGTCTGTTTGGGCAGGCCGTAGATCAGGTCTATGCTGACCGATTTGAATCCGTTGGCACGCGCGGCACGGATCACGCGCAGCGTTTCTTCTTCGCTCTGGATGCGGTTGACCGCCTTCTGCACCTCGGGGTCGAAGTCCTGCACGCCGATGCTGATGCGGTTGAAACCGAGTTCACCCAGCAGTGCGATGGTCTCGTCGCTGACCTTGCGCGGGTCGATCTCGATCGAATATTCGCCGTTGTCCACCAGCTTGAAGTATTTGCGCGTGGCGGCCATCAGTTCGCGCATCTGGTCGTCGCTGAGGAAGGTCGGCGTGCCGCCGCCCCAGTGCAATTGCTCCACACGCTGGTCCTTGCCCAGCAGCGCGGCCTGCATCTCCATTTCCTTGATCATGTAGCGCACGTACTGCTCGGATTTGCTGCGATCCTTGGTGATCACCTTGTTGCAACCGCAGTAGAAGCACAGCGTGTTGCAGAACGGGATGTGGAAATACAGCGACAGCGGCCGGCTGATGCCGCCGATCTCGCGTTTGGCCACCCAGGTGCGGTAGGATTCCGCATTGAACGCTTCGACGAAGCGGTCCGCTGTCGGATAAGAGGTATAACGCGGGCCGTTCCGGTCCAGCCTGCGAATCAGATCCAGATCAACTTCCAGTTCCGAAGACACTTCTGTGGTTATGGTCATGACTATTACGGTTATTTCGATTCAGGTAGTGTGTAAGTATGCAGCAAAATTGAATTGCCGCGTTTGATATAGGTCAAAAACCATGACATATTCGTTCCAGCCATTATTATTTTCAGGGCCGAAAAGTGCAAAAAGCAGTAACACTTCCACAACTTAGGGTCGCCTGCTCGAGTTGTAACCTGCGCGAGCTGTGTTTGCCGGTGGACTTGACCGGGGAAGAGATGCAGCGGCTGGAGACATTGACCAGCGTAAAGCGTTCGTTTCGCCGCGGCGATTACCTGTATCGCAACGGCTCGGCATTCGATGCGCTGTATGCGGTGCGCACCGGGTTTTTCAAGACTCAGGTGGTGCACGAGGACGGGCGCGAGCAGGTCACCGGCTTCCAGATGGCGGGTGAGATCATTGGCATGGATGCGATCAGCAACGATGCGCACACTTGCGATGCCGTGGCACTGGAAGACAGCGAGGTGTGCGAACTGCCGTTCAACCGGCTGGAAGCGCTGAGCCGCGAACTGCCAACGCTGCAGCGCCACCTGCACAAGATCATGAGCCGCGAGATCGTGCGTGAGAACGGCATCCTGCTGCTGCTCGGTTCTATGCGCGCGGAAGAACGTCTGGCGGCATTTTTGCTCAATTTGTCGCAGCGCTTCGCCGCGCGCGGCTATTCTCCCACCGTCTTCCACTTACGCATGACGCGCCGGGAGATCGGCAACTATCTCGGTCTCAAGCTGGAAACGGTGAGCCGTACCCTGTCGCATTTTCAGGAGGCCGGCCTGATCAGCGTGCGCAACAAGGCAGTGGAAATTCTCGACCTGAAGGCGCTGCAGTCTTTCTTTGGTCTCACCGCCAAGCCGTTATAGCCCATGCCGGCACATCTGCCGTGCATTGATGATGGTGTGCCAGATGCTTGCTTTGAGTACCTGGTAAATACAGCAAGGTATTCCGGTTTTCTTTGCGTATTATGTGAATTGCCGCACATACCAGCGGCGGGTTCGGCTATACAATATACTGGTATTTCGCCATAGCAGACCATAATTACAATGGATATGAAAACGGATCCACGGCGAAACAAACTCTTGGCGATGTTGCCGCTGGGAGAGTATGAGCATCTGTTTACTGCACTGGAGCAGGTAAAGCTCGGTGCCGGCGAGATTCTGTTCGAACCGTACAAAAAGTTGCGTTACGTCTATTTTCCCGTGGACAGCACGGTGTCGCTTCATTACCAGATGGACCATGGAACGTCGGCGGAAATTGCACTGATCGGGAACGAAGGAATGTTCAGTATCGTTCCCTGTCTCGGCGGCGAAACCTTGCCTTATGTTGCGATGGTTGAAACGTCCGGTCTGGCTTTCCGGCTGGACAGCCGAATTCTGCAGCAGGAATTCAGCCGTTCCGGGGCGTTGCAGCATGTCCTGCTGCTGTATACCCAGGCGCTGTTCACCCAGATAGCCCAGATATCGGTTTGCGGCCGCCACCATTCGCTGCGCCAGCAAGTCTGCCTGCATTTGCTGCTGCTGCACGACCGGTCGCCGGCCGGCCGGTTTGCATTGACGCAGCAGGCTGCCGCACACATGCTGGGGGTGCGGCGTGAAAGCGTAACCAAGGTATCCGGCGAACTGCGCAGGGACGGGCTGATCGATTACCGGCGCGGCTACGTTACGGTGCTGGATCGGGAAGGAATGGAACGGGAATGTTGTGAGTGTTACGATGTGGTGAGCATGGAGTTCAGGCGCCTGCTGGGATGACCGGACAATATAAAGTTAATATGGGCCTGCTGCAAAGCAGCACATTGGAGGCAGAAAATGCTGTCGCGGATGTTTTTATCTGGGACAGCCAGTTCGAGACCGGCATCGCCGAGATAGACCGGCAACATCGGCAACTGGTACAACTCATCAATGGGCTGGGCAGGATACTGGCGCTGGAGACGGAGGCGGATGCATTTGTCCGCTCGTTGCGGGCCGTGTTCGACGAACTGGCGGATTACGTCGAATACCACTTCGGGTTTGAAGAAGACCTGATGGGACAGTTCGGTTGCGGCGACCAGAAACACGAGTTTGCCCACAGACAGGCGCACGCCGATTTTATCCGGGAAATAAACGAGGCCCGGGTCGAGGCCAACGCGCATCCGGCCGAAGTGACCGGCAACATGCTTGCCTATTTGTCGAAATGGCTGATGACCCACATCATCGGCACCGACATGCGCATGGCCAGGGAGATGCTCGCGATGCAATCCGGACTGTCGGAGGATGAGGCGAGAAAGCAGGCCGGGGATTTCATGGGCAGTTCTACCGAGGCGCTGCTGTATGCGATGAACCGGCTGTACGACGGTTTGGCCCGGCGCACACAGGGTCTGCTGGAGGCTAAACGCAGCCTGGATCGGGAGATTGGGGCGCGCAAGGAGATCGAGATTCAATTGCGCAAGCTGTCGCGCGCGGTCGAGTACAGTCCGGTGTCCATCATCATCACCGATGCCAATGGCGAGTTCGAATATGTCAATCCGAGGTTCACCCAGCTTTCGGGCTATACCCTGGATGAATTGCGCGGAAAAACTCCGCGGGTGCTCAAATCCGGCAACACGCCGCAGGAAACATACGACAGCATGTGGGCGGCGCTCAGCGCCGGGCAGGAATGGCATGGTGAACTGCACAACCGCAAGAAAAACGGCGAGCCATACTGGGATTATGCCGCGATTTCACCGGTGTTCGATGCGGCCGGCACCATCATCCACTATGTCTCCATCCAGGAGAATATGACCGAACGCAAGCTGGCGGATGAAATGCTGCACCAGCAAAAGCAGTTTTCCGATGACATCATCAACAGCCTGCCGGGCATATTCTACATGCTGAATCCGCAGGGGCAGTTCGTGCGGGTGAACCCGCAATTCCTGGAGGTGACCGGCTATACCGGAAACGAACTGGACCGCATGACTGCGCTGGATTTCTTCGAAGGGGAAGACAAGAACCTGATCGCGCAACGGATGCAGGAAGTGTTCGTCAAGGGCGATTCGTGGGCCGAAGCGGAATTCGTCACCAGGTCCGGGCAGAAGATTCCCTATTATTTTACCGGGCACCGCACCAGCATCAATGGCCAGGCCTATCTGGTCGGCCTTGGCACCGACATCACCGAGCGCCGCGCACTGGAACAGAAACTGGAGCGCCAGGCCACTACTGATGCGCTTACCGGACTGCCTAATCGCCACCATTTCATCGAACAGGCGGAGCAGGAATTGATCCGGGCGCGGCGCTATAACAAACTACTGTCTGCACTGATGCTGGATCTTGACGATTTCAAGGCGATCAACGATGGCCATGGCCATCAGGTCGGCGACAGCGTGCTGTGCAAGGTCGGCGAAGTGTGCCGCAACAGGTTGCGCGAGGTCGATATTATCGGGCGCATGGGCGGGGAGGAATTCGCCATTCTGTTGCCCGAAACAGACGTTGCGCATGCGCTCGAGGTTGCGGAGCGGCTGCGGCAGGATATTGCCGCAGCCGTGATTCCGCTTGAACACGGACAAGTATTAAGCATCAGCGCTTCCATCGGTGTCGCCACGCTTACCGCGGCGGATGCCGATGTCGACGGCCTGCTCAACCTTGCCGACAAGGCGATGTACGAAGCCAAGCGCGGCGGGCGCAACAAGGTTTGTGTTGCGCCCGGTGCATGAGGCCGGCCCCGGGCAGGGCGATCAACCGATGTGCAGTTCCTGTTTTTCCAGCAATTCCTGGAACTTGTCTTCCGGCACGGCGAGTGAAAACAGGGAGCCCTGAAGATAATCGCAGCCGAATGCCAGCAACAGATCGCGCTGTTCCGCAGTTTCCACGCCTTCGGCAATGGTCCTGATGCCCAGTTTGCGGGCCATTACGATGATCGCCTCGGTTAACGCCTTGTCGCTTTCATCGTCGGTCAGGTCGCGAATGAACGAGCGGTCTATCTTGAGGTAATCGATGTTGAAGCGCTTGAGGTAGGAGAGCGCCGAATAGCCGGTACCGAAATCGTCTATGGAAATCTCGATGCCGTTGTTGCGGAATTCCAGCAGCCGCTGCTGGACAACAGGAGATTCATTGAGCAGCAGGCCTTCGGTGATTTCCACGGTAATGCTGTTGCCGGGCAGGCCGAGAGTTGCCAGCATATCGAGCCAATTGTCCTTGTCGTTTTTCCCGGCAAACTGCGCGGGAGATTTGTTTACGCTTACCGCGATCAGGTTGCCGAACTTCCTGCGCCAGCGCTCGGCGCTGGTGGCCGCTTCGCGAAATACCCAGTCGCCGATTTCTTCGATCAGTCCCGACTCTTCGGCGAGCGGGATGAATATTTCCGGGCTGACCATGCCGCGGTGTGGATGGTGCCAGCGCAGCAGTGCTTCGGCCTTGACGATGCGCCCGCTCGTTGCTTCCACGATGGGCTGGTAGTACACCTCCAGCTGATTTTGTGCCAGCGCCAGCCGCAGGTCGTTGCCGATTACCATTTTCTCCAGTGCTTCCTGCTGCATGGATTTGGTGAAGTAGCTGAACCGGTTGCGTCCTTCCGCCTTGGCCACATACATGGCCTGGTCGGCATGCTTCAGCAGTTGTTCCATGTTTGCTGCATCGTTCGGGTAGAGTGCGATGCCGACACTGGCCGAAACGTAGCCGATTTCTCCGCCGCTAAGCGAAAAGGGACTGCCCAGTTGATGGATAATGTTTTGCGCGATCCGCTCGACATGTGTTGTGCTGCCGAATTCCGGCAGGATCACGGTAAATTCGTCCCCGCCCATGCGTGCCACGGTATCGGTTTCGCGCACGCATCCCAGGATGCGCAGCGAGGCTTCCGCCAGCAACTGGTCGCCTTCGGCATGTCCCAGGGTATCGTTGATCTCCTTGAACCGGTCGAGGTCGATGAACAGCAGCGCTACCGGGTGCCCGACGCGATGCGCTTTCTTGATTTCCTGGCTCATCCGGTCCTGGAACAGGCGGCGGTTGGGTAGCTTGGTCAGGGTGTCGAAGTTGGCCTGTTGCCAGATCAGGTCGTCTTTCAGCTTCCTGTCGGTGATGTCCGAAAATTGTGCGATGTGGCGGTAGATTTTGCCGTCCGGGTGGCGGATCAGGCTGAGGTTGACCCATTGCGCATACAACTCACCACTTTTGCGGCGGTTCCATATTTCGCCATTCCAGTGCCCCTCGCCAAGCAGGGTTTTCCACATCTGATGATAGAATTCCCTGTCCTGCCTGCCGGATTGCAGCATCCGCGGATTTTTCCCCAGCGCTTCCTCACGCGAATAGCCGGTAATCAGACTGAAGGCCGGGTTGACGTCCACGATGTCATTGTTTTCGTCCGTGACCATGATGGCTTCGCTGCTCGACTGGTAGATCGATGCTGACAGCTTCAGCGCCTCTTCCGCGCGCTTGCGCTCGGTAATGTCGCGCGACAGGCCGGTAATGCCCAGTACCTGGCCATAGTCGCCGAGTATCGGGGTGCGCAGAACCTCCTGCCATTCCTCCTGCCCGTTCTCGACAACGACTTTCTCGACATATTTCTGCGTGCCGCTATTCATGATCTCCTGTTCTTCGGTGCGGTATTGGGCGGCTATTTCCGGCGGCAGGATATCCATATCCGTTTTGCCGACGATGTCCGGGATTTTCATGCCTCCGTACGTCCTGGCGAACTCTTCGTTTACCGCCAGGAAACGCCCCTCGCTGTCTTTCAGCCAGATCTGGTAGGGCAGGTTGTCCAGCAGCGTACGCAGGGTTGCCTCATTGTCGCGCCGCAACTGTTCCAGGCGGCTGAGCTCCTCGATATTTTTCTGCGTAGGGCGGAACATCAACAGGTAAAACACCGGGAATATCATCACCACCAGCGAAGTGGCGTCGAGCAGGGTGGACTGGAATTCGGACAGGCGCGGCAATAGAGGAAGCACCAGCATGACCAGTACTTCCACGGTAAATACGGTTGCCACCAGCATCAGCAGCAGGCGCATGGGCGAGATGCGCTTCACCGTTTTTGCAGCTTTTCCTCCGTTATTGGGCATTATTTGGTTGCCTCTGTATTTTTTGAGTAATCCGCGTTGCTTGGGCGTTGGATAAGACGCGGGGCAACCAATTTATCAGGAAATCCGGCTTATGTGTATGGTTTTTGGTCCGTTGTTACTATCCGAATAAGGAAATGGCGGAGGTGAAAACGGTGGAGCGGGTGAAGGGAATCGAACCCTCGTCGTAAGCTTGGGAAGCTTCTGCTCTACCATTGAGCTACACCCGCGGGTAAAATGCGGCCGTAATCTTACCATGGCGGTATTGGAAAGTGATTTCAGTCTCCATCAACGGCGCGGCACGTGATTTTCCGCAGGCAGTCAGCGTGGCCGAGCTGATCCATGACATGGGTTTGGGCGGCAAACGCATTGCGCTGGAGCGCAACGGCGAAATCGTGCCGCGCAGCCGGTTCGAGCAACAGATGCTGGCGGACGGCGACAAGCTGGAGATCGTGGTTGCGGTCGGCGGCGGTTAACAAAACTAAATTTTAGGGTAGTGAGATGAGCGATAAATTAACCATCGCGGGGAAGGCCTATTCCTCGCGCCTGCTGGTCGGTACCGGCAAATACAAGGATTTTGCCGAGACGCGCGCGGCGCTCGACGCCAGCGGTGCCGAGATCGTCACCGTGGCGATCCGTCGCACCAACCTCGGACAGAACGCGAACGAGCCCAGTCTGCTCGATGCGGTACCGCCGTCGCAGTTTACTTACCTGCCGAATACCGCCGGCTGCTACAGCGCCGACGATGCGGTGCGCACACTGCGTCTGGCGCGCGAGCTGCTGGACGGACATACCCTGGTCAAGCTGGAAGTGCTGGGCGACCAGCAGTCGCTCTATCCCAACGTGGTGGAGACCATCGCCGCGGCGAAGACGCTGGTGGCCGACGGCTTCCAGGTAATGGTCTACACCTCGGACGACCCGATCATCGCCAAACAGCTTGAAGACATCGGTTGCGTGGCGATCATGCCGCTGGCCTCGCTGATTGGTTCCGGCATGGGCATCCTCAATCCGTGGAACCTGCAACTGATCATGGAACGCGTGAATGTGCCGGTGCTGGTCGATGCCGGCGTGGGTACGGCTTCGGACGCGGCCATCGCGATGGAACTGGGCTGCGACGGCGTGCTGATGAACACCGCGATTGCCGGCGCGCAAAACCCGGTGCTGATGGCCGGCGCGATGAAGAAAGCGGTGGAAGCCGGGCGCGAAGCCTTCCTCGCCGGGCGCATGCCGAAGAAGTTGTATAGTGCGAGTCCGAGCTCGCCGACTGCAGGCATGATCGGCAAGGCCTGAATGCCGGAACAGCATCCTCATATTCGCAGCTATGTGTTGCGCCAGGGTCGCGTATCCAATGCGCAGCAGCGCGCACTCGAGACGCTGAGGCCGCGCTTCGGCATTCCCTACGAGGTCAAGCCGCTCGATCTCGAAGCGGTGTTCGGCAGGCCTGCACCCAAGATACTCGAGATCGGCTTTGGCATGGGCGAAACCACTGCGACCATCGCCGCTGCGCATCCCGAGAACGACTACCTCGCGCTCGAAGTGCATAACCCGGGTGTTGGCAGCCTGCTCAAGCAAATCGACGAGATGAGTTTGTCCAATGTGCGCATCATCCAGCACGATGCGGTGGAAGTGCTGCGCGACATGATTCCCGACGCTTCGCTCGACGGCGTGCACATCTTCTTTCCCGATCCTTGGCACAAGGCGCGCCACAACAAGCGGCGGCTGATTCAGTCGCCGTTTATCGCAAGGGTGGCAACCAAGCTCAAACCGGGAGGTTATATCCATGCCGCCACCGACTGGCAGGACTACGCCGAGCAGATGCTGGCCGTATTCTCAGCCGAGCCCCAGTTGCAGAACACGGCCCAGGACTATGCGCCGCGTCCCGACTATCGCCCGCTGACCAAGTTCGAGCAGCGCGGCCTGAGGCTGGGCCATGGGGTGTGGGATTTAGTGTTCCGACGCAAGGAAAATCTGTAGCAGGTCGTTGAGGAAACGCCGGCCGAGTTCGGTCGGCGCGATGCGTCCTGCTTCGCGCAGTAGCAATCCGCGCTTTTCCGCATCTTGCAATTCGCTCCGGATCAGCAGCAACGGCAGGCTGGTGCGCTCCTCGAACAAGGCCTCGTCGAATCCCCCGTTCAATCGCAATGCATTCATCATGAACTCGAACGCGATATCGTCCTTGCCCAGCTCGTGCTCGCTTTGCAGCGGCGCATCCTTTGCCACCGCGTCGAGATAAGCCTGCGGCTGTTTGTAGCGCATCTGGCGGATGACTTTGTCCGGGAAGCTCAGCTTGCTGTGCGCGCCGGCGCCGATGCCGAGATAGTCGCCGAACTGCCAGTAGTTCAGGTTGTGGCGCGATTGTTTTTTCGGTTGTGCGAAAGCCGCGGTTTCATAGTGACGGTAGCCACGCCTGGCTAGCAGTTGCTCGATGCGCTGCTGCATGGCATGGCTGGCGTCATCGTCCGGCAGTTGCGGCGGCTGGTGGGCGAACAGCGTATTGGGTTCGATGGTCAGGTGGTAGCAGGAAAGGTGCTGTGGCGCGAATTCCAGTGCCGTACTGACATCCTGTTCTGCCTGTTGCAGGGTTTGGCCCGGCAGACCGTACATCAGGTCGAGGTTGATGTTGTCGAAGTGTTGCTGTGCGATTTGTATGGCACGCTTCGCTTCTGCTGCATCGTGGATGCGTCCCAGCACCTTCAGGTGTTCGTCGTTGAAACTCTGGATGCCCAGCGACAAGCGGTTCACGCCGGCGGCCCGATAGCCGGCGAAGCGTTCTGCTTCTACCGTGCCGGGGTTGGCTTCCAGCGTGATCTCGGCATTGAGGTCCAGCGGCAGCAGCGTGCGCACGGCGGAAAGAATTTTTTCGACCGCTTCTGCTGACAGCAGGCTGGGCGTGCCGCCGCCAATGAATACGGTATAGACAGGCCGTCCCCAGATTTGCGGCAATGCGAGCTCGAGGTCGCGAATCAATGCGGCAACATAGGCCTGTTCCGGTACTGCGCTGCGCGCTTCGTGCGAATTGAAATCGCAATACGGGCATTTGCGCAAACACCACGGGATGTGGACGTACAGCGACAGCGGCGGTAGCGCGCGGAAATTTACTGCCTGGGATTTGAGGCCGACGGGCTGCAGCGGCTGGGTGGTCATGCGGACTGCAGGCGTTGCAGCAACACCTGCAGCGCCTTGGCGCGATGGCTGAGTTGCGCCTTTTCATCGTGGCTCAGTTCCGCACTCATTCTGCCCAGCTCAGGCAGCCAGAACAGCGGGTCATAGCCGAAACCACCGTCGCCGCGTTCTTCATGTGCAATTTCGCCGTGCCATTCGCCTTCGGCGATCAGCGGCTGCGGATCGTCGGCCTGATGCACCAGCACCAGCACGCAGTAGTAGTGTGCGCGGCGATCTTCGATGCCCTGCATGGATTGCAGCAGTTTCTCGTTGTTGCGTGCGTCGGATTTCGGGTTGTCGCCGGCAAAGCGTGCCGACTGCACTCCGGGTGCGCCATGCAGCGCTTCCACGCAGATGCCGGAATCGTCGGCCAGCGCAGGCAGGCCTGAGGCGGCACTGACATGGCGTGCCTTGGCCAGCGCATTTTCGACGAAGGTGCAGTGCGGTTCTTCCGCTTCGCCGATACCGAGCTGGGATTGTGTCAGCACCTCGATGCCGAGCGGCGCCAGCATGCGCTGGAATTCGCGCAGCTTTCCCGGGTTGTTGGAAGCGATGACCAGTTGCTTCATTGCGCCAGTGCTGTGCGCTGCATCTCGACCAGTTGTTCGATACCGGATTTTGCCAGTTCCAGCAGGGTGTCCATTTCTTCGCGCGTGAAAGCGTGGCCTTCGGCCGTGCCCTGCACCTCGACGAAGTGGCCGTTGCCCAGCATCACCACGTTCATGTCGGTGTCGCAGGCGGAATCTTCATCGTAATCGAGGTCGAGCACCGGCGTGCCTTCATAAATACCGACCGAGATCGCGGCGACGAAATCCTTGAGCGGGTTTTCCTGGACCAGTCCTTTTTCCATCAGGCCGCTCACCGCGTCGTGCAGTGCGACGAAAGCGCCGGTGATGCTGGCGGTGCGCGTGCCACCGTCGGCCTGGATCACGTCGCAGTCGAGCTGGACGGTGCGTTCGCCGAGCTTGCCGAGATCGACTACCGCGCGCAGGCTGCGCCCGATCAGGCGCTGGATTTCCTGGGTGCGGCCGGATTGTTTGCCCCGGGCGGCTTCGCGGTTCATGCGGCTGCCGGTAGAGCGCGGCAGCATGCCGTATTCGGCGGTGACCCAGCCTTCGCCCGAGTTTCTCTTGTGCGGTGGTACTTTTTCGTCGACGCTGGCAGTACAGATCACCTTGGTGTCGCCGCACTCGATCAGTACCGAGCCTTCGGCATGCTTGGTGTATTTGCGGGTGATGCGGATGGTACGTAACTGGTGGGGTTGGCGTTGACTGGGGCGCATGGGGAAATTCCGGTAATTAAAACAGCGCGCATTATACCGCGCTGCAGGGGCGAATCAGCGGTACTCGAGTACCATGCACACCGCTTCCTCGGTGGTATGCGCTTCTTCGCTGTCGCCGATGCGCGTGGCGATCACCGTGGTGTTGTCGGCACTGGCGCCCTCGCGGTAAATCGCTTCGCTCATCAACTGGTCGAGTCCCACTTCCAGTGAAGCATGGGACATGGCGGCGGCTATTTCGCTATCTGCCAGCGGACTCCACAGTCCGTCGCTGCACAGTAGCAGTTCATCGCCCTGGCGCAGGGGCAGCGCGGTGGAACCGGGCTCGGCATAGAACATATCTTCCACACCGCCCAGGCAGTTGGTGATCTTGTTGCGGTCGGGATGGATTTTGGTTTCCTCCTGGCTGATGACGCCCCAGTCGGCCCATTGTTGCACCATCGAATGATCGTGGGTAAGCGCAGCGATTTCTTTGTCGCGGATCAGGTACAGCCGCGAATCGCCGGCGTGTGCCCACCAGACCTGGCCTTCCTGTACCACCGCGGCGACACAGGTAGTGCCAGGATTGCCGCCGAGCTGGTGATCGCGGGCATATTTGATGATGGTGTGGTGAGCGTTCCCCATTACTTCGCTGAGGAAGACCTCCGGCTTGGGGATGAGCGGCTTGGCAACCTGGGCGAAGGCCTGCATGTAAACGTGGATGGCGGTCTGCGCCGCCACCTCGCCATGCAGGTGCCCGCCCATGCCATCGGCCAGCACGAGCAGCAGTGCCTCATTGCTGTAGGCATAGGCCACGCGATCCTGATTGTATTTTCGGCCGCCCATGCGGCTGGCTTGGAAGATGGAAAAATTCATAAAGCGTAATCGTAATATAATGCGCTTCCTTCAGTTGGGTTTTTTATCCTGACTATCATTCTGGGGAATGCAATGATTCACAGTATGACCGGTTTTGCCGCCGGCTCTACGGAGTTTTCCGCCGGTTCGCTGACACTTGACCTGCGCGCGCTGAACCACCGTTATCTCGACGTTCAGATGCGCATGCCGGATGAATTGCGACCGCTGGAACCCGCGCTGCGCGAGGCGATTGCCGCACAATTGACCCGCGGCAAGGTCGAATGCCGTATCGGCTTGTCCATGCGCCATGACGGGGAAAGTCCGGCGCAGCTCAACCAGGTGCTGCTGCAGCAGTTGTCACAATGGAACGACGAGGTGCGCGCGCTGCTGCCCGATGCGCGCGGACTGTCAGTGTCCGAGGTGCTGGGCTGGAACGATGTGCTGGAAAGTGCTGCAGTATCCGGCGACGTCCTGCGCGAGGCGGTGCTGCAATTGTTGCAGCAGGTATTGCAGGAATTTGCTGCGGCGCGCAGTCGCGAAGGTGAAAAGCTGAAAGAGTTCCTGCTGCAGCGTGTGGGGCAGATCGAGGAACTGCGCGTCGCCGTGGCGCCGCACATTCCGGCTGCAATTGCCGCCTACGAGGAAAAGCTGACGATGCGCCTGCGCGAGGCGATGCAGGGCGACGACGAGCGGGTGCGCCAGGAAATCACCCTGTTCGCCAGCAAGATCGATGTCGATGAAGAACTGTCGCGGCTGCAGACCCATCTTGCGGAAATGAGGCGGGTGCTGGACAAGGGCGGTGCGGTGGGCAAACGCCTGGACTTCCTGATGCAGGAACTGCACCGCGAAGCCAACACGCTGGGTTCGAAATCGGTCGATGCCGAAGTGTCGCGAACTGCGATGGAAATGAAAATCCTGATCGAACAGATGCGCGAACAGATCCAGAATATCGAGTAAACCAGGAGCATCGAGTAAACCATGTCCGGAAACCTTTTTATCATCAGCGCGCCCTCGGGCGCAGGCAAGACCAGCCTGGTGAATGCCCTGCTGGAGTCCACTCCCGGCCTCAAACTGTCGGTGTCCTACACCACGCGTGCGCCGCGTCCCGGCGAAGTCGACGGCAGGGAATATCACTTTGTCAGCCGTGAGACTTTCCTCGAAATGGCCAAGCGCGGCGATTTTCTCGAAAGCGCCGAGGTTTACGGCAACCTGTACGGCACTTCGCAATCCTGGATCGAGTCGGAAATCGCCGGCGGACACGACATCCTGCTGGAGATCGACTGGCAGGGTGCGGCGCAGGTACGGAAAATTTTCCCGGGCTGTATCGGTATTTTCATCCTGCCGCCTTCGCTGCAGGCGCTGGAAACCAGATTGAAGGGACGCAAGCAGGACAGCGCCGAGGTGATTGCCCAGCGGCTGCAGGCGGCGCGCGACGATATCGCGCATGTGGCTGAATTCGATTATGTTATTATCAACGACAAGCTGGACGAGGCCGTGCAGCAACTCAAGGCCGTCGTCGTTGCCGCCGGGCTGCGTCGCGACAGGCAACTCGCCCGGCATCAGGATTTAATCAACTGAGCATATATTTCAGAGAGGTACACAAATGGCACGTATTACCATCGACGATTGTCTGGACAAGATCCCGAACCGTTTCGAACTGACCCTGGCCGCAGCCTATCGCGCGCGCCAGCTGGCCAACGGCGCCAGCTACCTGGTGGAGGAGAGCAAGGACAAGCCGACCGTGATCGCATTGCGCGAAATCAGCGAAGGCAAGGTCGGCATGGAAATCCTCAACCGGGGACAGGCTTGAAGCTTGACCAGTTCCGGACACGCCGGGCCGGAACGACAACCAGCATATGTCAGACAGCGATCTGCTCCTTGAGGAGGCTGCCACCTACCTGAAAAAAAAGGATGTCGAGCACATCCGGAAGGCGCTCGAATTCAGCCGCCAGGCGCATGAAGGCCAATTACGCAAATCCGGCGAACCTTACGTCACCCATCCCATCTCGGTAGCACGCATACTCACCCCGTTGCATCTGGACGCGCAGGCGCTGATGGCTGCGTTGCTGCACGACGTGCTGGAAGACACCGGCACCAGCAAGGAGATGGTCGAGGAAAAATTCAGCAAGCCGGTGGCCGAACTGGTCGACGGACTCTCCAAGCTCAACAAGATCGAATTCGAAACCAAGGAAGACGCGCAGGCGGAGAATTTCCGCAAGATGCTGCTGGCAATGACGCGCGACGTGCGCGTGATCCTGATCAAACTGGCCGACCGTCTGCACAACATGCGCACGCTGAATGTGATGACGCGCGGCAAGGGCAAGCGCATCGCGCGCGAGACCATGGAGATCTATGCGCCGATTGCCAACCGGCTCGGTCTTAACACCATCTTCCAGGAGCTGGAAGACCTCAGCTTCAAATACCTTTACCCCAACCGCTACTCGGTGTTGTCCAAGGCGCTCAAGGTGGCGCGCGGAAACCGGCGCGAAGTGGTGGGCAAGATCCTCGAGGCGATCACCCAGCGCTTGCAGGAGAACCACATCGACGCCCAGGTACATGGACGTGAAAAACACCTGTACGGTATCTACCGCAAGATGAAGGCGAAGTCGCTGGAGTTTGCCGAGGTGCTCGACATCTACGGCTTCCGCGTGCTGGTGGAAAAGCCGTCCGACTGCTATCTCGCACTGGGCGTGCTGCACGGCCTGTACAAGCCGATTCCCGGCAAGTTCAAGGACTACATCGCGATTCCCAAGGCCAACGGCTACCAGTCGCTGCACACCACGCTGTTCGGCCCCTACGGCACGCCGATCGAGGTGCAGATCCGCACTGCCGAGATGCACAAGATTGCCGAGGCCGGCGTGGCGTCGCACTGGCTGTACAAGACCGATCAGACGCCGATCACCGAACTGCACCAGAAGACCCACCAGTGGCTGCAGAACCTGCTGGAAAGCCTGTCGCAGAGCGGCGACTCGGTCGAATTCCTCGAACACCTCAAGGTCGACCTGTTCCCCGACGAGGTTTACGTGTTCACGCCCAAAGGCAAAATACTCGCGTTGCCGCGAGGCGCCACGGCAGTGGATTTCGCCTACAGCGTGCACACCGACATCGGCAACCGCTGCGTGGCAGCCAAGGTCAACTTCGAGTTGGTGCCGCTACGCACCCCGCTGCGCAACGGCGACCGCGTCGAGATCATCACCGCGCCGCACGCCAACCCGAACCCGGCCTGGCTTGGTTTCGTCGAAACCGGTAAGGCGCGCACCCAGATCCGCCACTTCCTGAAGACCATGCATTTCCATGAGTCGGCCACGCTGGGCGAACGCCTGCTCAACCAGACGCTATCCTCGTTCGGCCTCAAGGCCAAGGACATCGACGATGCGCGCTGGGAAAAACTGCTGAAGGACACCGGCGCCAAATCGCGTGACGAGATTCTCGCTGACATCGGCCTTGGCCGCCGCCTCAATATCGTGATCGCGCACCAGCTTGCGCGGGTCGGCGAAGAGGGGGCGGAAGAACAGGCCGGTGCGCCGTTTACCATCCTCGGCACCGAAGGCATGGCAGTGCAGTTCGGCAAATGCTGCATGCCGATTCCCGGCGACCCGATCATCGGCGTGATCACCAGCGGCCAAGGCCTGGTGGTGCACACCCATGATTGCTCCAGCTTGCGCAAGGGACGCAAGACTTCAGATAAATGGCTGGATGTGGTGTGGGACAAGGACATCAACCGCCCGTTCAGCGTCAACATCAAGCTGACGGTGGCCAACCAGCGCGGTGTGCTGGCCAAGGCCGCTGCAGCCATCGCCGAATCCGACTCCAACATTGAGAACGTACATTTCAGCAACGAGGGCGAATACACCCGGCTGTTTTTCACGCTGCAGGTCAACAACCGCCTGCACCTCGCCAACATCATGCGGCGCCTGCGCAAGATACCGGAAGTGATCCGTATAACCCGGGTGAAGAGCGTGCCGGGCTAGGCAGCCACTCAAAGCTATTGCACTTTAATAAATGGCTTTTTCAAGCCATGTCGAACAGCAATACCTCGGCGTTTTCTCCTGCGCCCAATTCCACGATATTTTCATCCGTGTACATCAGCGCATCGCCCGCATCGAGTGCCATGCCATTCGCCGTCAGCGAGCCGCGCGCCAAGTGCAGGTAGGCACGGCGGCCGGCAGCCAGCGGGTAATCCAGCGTCTCATCGCCGTCCAGCAGCGCGGACGATACGCGTGCGTCCTGGTGGATGTGTAGCGCTTCGTCGCTGGCGTCGCGCGCGGCATCGGGTGACACCAGCAGGTTCCATTGGCCATGCTGCAGCGGTACGTTTTTCTGCCAGTAACCCGGTTGCAGCCCCTGCGCATCGGGCATGACCCAGATTTGCAGCAGGTGCACCACTTCATCCGGCGACGGGTTGAATTCGCTGTGCAGCACGCCGCTGCCCGCGCGCATCAGCTGGATTTCGCCGTGGCGGATGTCGCCTTCGCTGCCCATGTTGTCGCGGTGGCGCAGTGTGCCGGAGAGCACGTAGGTAAGGATTTCCATGTCGCGATGGCCATGGGTATTGAAACCCGTGCCCGGCTGCACGAAGTCCTCGTTGATCACGCGCAGCGGGCCGAAGCGTACATGCGCCGGATCCTGGTAGTCGGCGAACGAAAAACTGTGCCAGCTTTCCAGCCAGCCGTGGTGCGTGTAGCCGCGCTCCGAGGATTTGCGCAGGGTGATCATGGCGGGATCCTGTGATGGTTAAACCGTGGCTCAGCCTACTGGCGGCTTCGCGTAAATGCAAGCACCGCGGATTGCCGGGCGAGACGATTTTCGGTAGAATTGCCAGCAAGTTAAGTAGTTCCCGTTTGTTTCTTTCGCCCGATTCCGGGCACTTTCGTGACCCCATAACGCTTTGACCAAAAAACTATTCATCAAGACCTTCGGCTGCCAGATGAACGAGTACGACTCGGACAAGATGGCCGACGTGCTGCGCGCCTGCGAGGGGATGCAACAGGTAGATTCGCCGGAACAGGCCGACGTGATTCTGTTCAACACCTGTTCGGTGCGCGAGAAGGCGCAGGAGAAAGTGTTTTCCGACCTCGGCCGGGTGCGTCCGCTTAAGGAGGCGAATCCCGACCTGATCATCGGCGTCGGCGGCTGCGTCGCCAGCCAGGAGGGCGACACCATCATCAGGCGTGCGCCGTATGTTGACCTGGTGTTCGGCCCGCAGACGTTGCACCGCCTGCCGCAGTTGCTCGCCGCACGACGCGACAGCGGACGGCCGCAGGTGGATACCAGCTTTCCCGAGATCGAGAAGTTCGACAAGCTGCCGGCGCCTGTCCTGAGCCATGTCGAAGGAGCGCAGACGAGCGCCGGTGCTGCCTTCGTGTCGATCATGGAAGGTTGCAGCAAGTACTGCACCTTCTGCGTGGTGCCGTATACGCGCGGCGACGAGATGTCGCGGCCGTTTGACGACGTGATGCGCGAAGTGGAAGGGCTGGTGGCGCAAGGCGTGCGCGAGATCACGTTGCTGGGGCAGAACGTGAACGCCTATCGCGGCGAGATGGAGGACGGCGACGTGGCCGACCTCGCGTTCCTGCTGCAGGCCATTGCTGCGCTCGACGGTGTGGAGCGACTGCGCTACACCACTTCTCATCCGCGCGAGGTGACCCAGCGCCTGATCGACGTGTATGCAAGCACACCGAAACTGGTGAGCCATTTGCACTTGCCGGTGCAGTCCGGCTCCGACCGCATCCTCGCTGCGATGAAGCGCGGCTATACCGTGCTGGAATACAAGTCGCTGATCCGCAAACTACGCGCCGCGCGCCCCGATATTTCGATTTCCTCCGACTTCATCGTCGGCTTTCCCGGCGAGACCGAGCAGGACTTCGAGGCGACCATGAAGCTGATCGACGAAATCGGCTTCGACGCCAGCTTCAGTTTTGTCTACAGCCCGCGTCCCGGCACGCCGGCCGCCGACATGGCGGATGATGTGCCGTACGAGGAGAAACTGGCAAGACTGAAGCGGTTGCAGGACAGGATTGCGCAGCAGGAAGCCGCCATCAGCGAAACCATGGTCGGCGGCGTGCAGCGCGTGCTGGTGGAGAACGTGTCAAAAAAGAACGCGCAGGAACTGGCGGCGCGCACCGACAACAACCGCATCGTGAATTTTGCCGGTTCGCCCGGCATGCTCGGGCGTTTCGTCGAGGTGAAAATACTCTCGGTGTCGGTGCATACGCTGCGCGGCGAGGCGGTGGGCGCATGAGCACGCCGAACATTCAATTTTCGCTGGAGCCGGTGGACAACACGCTACTGGCCAACCTGTGCGGCGCATTCGATGAAAACCTGCGCCAGATCGAGACCGCACTGGAGGTAACTGTCTCGCGCCGCGGCGAACATTTCAGCGTGCAGGGTGCGCAGGCTGCGCTGGCGCGCGAGGTAATCGAAAAATTCTACCGCGAGGCGAAGCACGACATCTCGCTGGAACATTTGCAGCTTGGCCTGATCGAGGCGATGAAAGGCGTGGTGCCCGACGGCGACAGCGAATTCGTGCCTCTGCTGATGACGCGCAAGGCCGATATCCACGGCCGCACACCGCGCCAGAACGATTACCTGCAGGCGATCCAGCAGCACGACATCACCTTCGGCGTCGGCCCGGCCGGTACCGGCAAGACCTATCTGGCCGTGGCCTGCGCGGTGGATGCGTTGCAGCGCGAGAGCGTCAGGCGGCTGGTGCTGGTGCGTCCGGCGGTGGAAGCCGGCGAGCGCCTGGGTTTCCTGCCGGGTGACCTGACGCAGAAAGTCGATCCCTATCTGCGCCCATTGTACGATGCGCTGTACGACCTGATGGGGCTGGACAAGGTGAGCAAGGCATTCGAACGCGGGGTGATCGAGATTGCACCGCTGGCCTACATGCGCGGCCGCACCCTCAACCATTCCTTCATCATCCTCGACGAGGCGCAGAACACCACGCCGGAACAGATGAAAATGTTCCTCACGCGCATCGGCTTCGGCAGCAAGGCGGTGGTCACCGGGGATGTGACGCAGATCGACCTGGCGCGCGGCCAGAAGAGCGGCCTGAACGAAGCGCGCGCCGTGCTCAAGGATGTGCGCGGCATCGCCTTCCAGGACTTCCTGGCCGAGGATGTGGTGCGCCATCCGTTGGTGCAGAAGATCGTGTCTGCCTATGAGAAGCACGAAAAGCAGCACAAGCTGCAATGAGTGACGTACATAAATTGTCGTTGTCGGTGCAGTACGCGAGTAGTGCGGAAAACATTCCGACACGCGCGCAGTTCCGGCGCTGGGCAAAACTTGCGCTGTTGCGGGATGCGCAGGTCGCGCTGCGCATCGTGGATGAGGCCGAGGGGCGCGAACTGAACAAGAGCTATCGCGGCAAGGACTACGCCACCAACGTGCTGACCTTCACTTATGATGAGGCGCAGTCTCCATTGTGTGGCGATATAGTGATCTGCGCGCCGGTAGTGGAACGCGAGGCGCGCGAGCAGCACAAGGAATTGAACGCGCATTATGCGCATCTGGTGATTCACGCCGTGCTGCATCTGCAGGGCTATGAACACGAAAACGAGCAGCAGGCAGCCAGGATGGAAAAACTCGAGACTGCAATCCTGGCGAAATTAGGTTATGCTGACCCCTACGTTGTGATCTCTTGAATACATAAATGGACGTCCCCCCGAGTAACAAGCCCGGCTTGCTGGAGCGGCTTTCTGCGCTGATCCTGCGTGAACCGGGCGACCGTGAGCAGCTGGTCGAACTGCTGCATTCTTCCTACGAACGCGATTTGCTGGATGCCGACGCGCTTTCCATGATGGAGGGTGTGCTGCAGGTGTCCGAGCGGCAGGTGCGCGAAATCATGATCCCGCGTGCGCAGATGGATGTCATCGACATCAGTCAGCCGCCGGAGCAGTTTCTTCCTTTCGTGGTCGAGACCGCACACTCGCGTTTTCCGGTGATCGATGGCGACAAGGACAACATCGTCGGCATCCTGCTGGCGAAAGACCTGCTGCGCTATTACGCGGGCGAGGAATCCGACGTGCGCGACATGCTGCGTCCGGCGGTGTTCGTGCCGGAGACCAAGCGCCTCAACGTGCTGCTGCGCGACTTCCGCAGCAACCGCAACCACATCGCGCTGGTGGTGAACGAATACGGCGGGGTATGCGGCATGGTTACCATCGAGGATGTGCTGGAACAGATCGTCGGCGAAATCGAGGATGAATACGATTTCGACGAGGACGAGGACAATATCATCCGCGCCGACGCCAGGCACTGGCGTATCAAGGCGGCGACCGAGATTGAGGATTTCAACGAGGAGTTTGGCTCGGAATTCAGCGACGAGGAGTGTGATACCGTCGGCGGGCTGGTGCTGAAGGCAGCGGGGCAGTTGCCCAGGCGCGGCGACCATTTCATTATCGACGGTTTCCGATTTACCGTGCTGCACGCGGACAGTCGCCGCCTGTATTCGCTGCTGGTGGAACGCAGCGCAGTGGCGCCGCAGCCCGAGGACGTCGAAGAATAGTTACCTAGAACTTCTCGTCGGCCCGCAGGTAGCGCCATTGTCCCTGCGGCAAATCGCCCAGTTTCACGCGGCCGATGCGTACCCGTTTCAATCCCGTGACTTGCAGTCCAACCAGTTCGCACATGCGGCGGATCTGCCGCTTTTTGCCTTCGCGCAGGATGAAGCGCAACTGGTCTTCGTTCTGCCAGCTTACCCTGGCGGGCTTCAATTTTTTTCCATCCAGTGACAGGCCGTGGTTGAGTAGCGCCAGACCGTCGCCGGCGATCTTGCCGCTGACGCGCACCAG
>Ga0315556_1000648_pt1 | contig 21660 bp, 22 predicted proteins | sample SalMarSW160310MG_FD_202112 | JGI IMG/M metagenome (GOLD analysis project Ga0315556, IMG submission 202112) | Salt marsh sediment microbial communities from the Plum Island Ecosystem LTER, Massachusetts, United States - Salt Marsh Sediment SW1603-10 ...
GGTCGTGATCATGGGCGGAACGCGCTAGAATCCGTGTCAAGCGGAGTCACCCGCTCAAGGACGAGGGAGACATGCCAATTTCCAGCAACTATTTTGTCGCTCACGTAGTCGTCCCTTCGGTGCTCGCGTTTGTCCTGATCGTAGGCGTCTCGGGCATCCTTCTCGGATTGGGATTGATCGCCCGTAACGAATCGCTCCTGCGGCTGCTCGAGCGTCTGAACCACTGGACTTCGCTCCGGCGCGCGCTGAAACCGCTCGAGGTTCCGCGCGAGATCGAGCAGGGCGTGCGCAAGCATCCGCGCGGGCTTGGAGTAGTGATCCTGGTCGGTGCCGCATTTTCTCTCTACTTCCTGCTGCTGCGGGTCAGCGCCGCGGATTTCACCGCGCTGCTCACTGCCCGCCCCGCGCAGGGGGCGTTGCTGTGGTTTGCGAACAGCCTGCGCTGGGCGCTGATCGGCGCGAATGCCATCGCGCTGGCGATCGGTATCGTGCTCGCGTTCTTCCCCCAGATGATGGGCCCGCTGGCCGCCAGCGCCAACCGCTGGATATCTTCCCGCCGACTGACCATGAAGGCCGACGAGATGGATCTCACGCTCGATCTCGTGGTACGCGCCTACCCGCGCCTCGCCGGCACGCTGATCGCGATCGGCGCGCTGGTTCCGGCGATCGGCGCCACGATGATGTTGTTCGGCGGCCGCTGACGCCCGTCTGGCGCGCGCCTTCATTCAGCGCAGCTTCGAATAGGCGGTCGGGGTGAGGATCTGGTTCTCGATCCGGGCCACGATCTGCCCGCCTTTCTCCGTTTCGGCGCGCGCAGCGAGCCACTCCGGGTCGCTGCCGAAAGCGTTCCAGCGCCGCTCGCGATCGGCCAGGCTGTCCCACTCGAGCAGATAGTAGAGCGCCTGATGGTCGGTGCCGATCAGCGTGGTCCAGAAACCAACCTGGCGGATGCCGTGCTTGTCCCACAGCTTGAGCGTCGTCGCCTCGAAGCGGCGGTTCAGGTCCGGCAGCCGGCCCGGGACGCAATGGTAGACGCGCAGTTCGTATATCACCTGTTCTCCCCTATTTGAGCTTCAGTTCAATGTCGCGCAGCACCGGGTCATCGGCGCGCGCGACCTCATTTTCTATCAGGGCTCCGCAGCCGGGGCAATAGAACTGACGGAACACGGGCCGGTCGTCGATATAGCGGCGCCAGTCGCCGATGTTCGGATTGGCGGCGGCGATTTCGCGCTCGTCCAGTACGCACTGGTCCTTGTAATTATCGCGCAAGGCGCCGAGGTCCGCGGCGCATTTGGCGCAGGCATGGCGTAGCCCGCCGGCCTCGCGCCGCAGATCCAGATTCTCGCTCGCGCGCGCCGCCACCCTGCCCGCCAGGACTTTCGCCGGCGCGCCCTTGCGGCGGCGCCTGGCGCGCTGCTCGGCGCGCAGCTGCCGCGTGGTCTCGAGGTCGAGCGCACCGTGCTCGCCGATGACCACGCCGTAGATTTCGCGCGCCGCGTCGCGCGATACGGCACGATTCTCGACCACATCGTCGCGCACGCGCTCGGGGTCGCGCTCGAACGGGTCGCCGTACCCCCCGGCGGCAGACCAGAGCACGGCATAGGCGTCGTCCGCTTCCTGGAGGAAGTTTTCCTGGCGCAGCTGCAGCACCTCTTCGCGCCCCTTCAGCTCGCCGATGTCGCCGACCATCTCGCGCCGTTCGAATCGCTTTCTCACATCGGTGGCACGGCGGAATTTGTACGCGTTCACGCTGCCCGGATAGCCGCCCATCATTCCCGGCGAGGTCGGCGTCGCGTTGCCGGAGGAAAGCGTGTCGTGGGTGATGCGCTCGGTTCCGTGCGGCACGAAGCAGGATTCGGCCGACATTCCGCCGCGCCACTTGCCGGCGCCGCCCGAATCCACCACCTCTTTGCGGTACAGGAACAGCAGCGGGAAGGTCTGCTCAGTGTGCTCGACGTTCGGCAGCTTGCAGATCGGCGTGCGCGACTGGCCGCCGGTATTGATGCCGTCGCCGTTCGAGAATGCCCCGATCGCGCCGCCGATCGGGTCCACCAGCAGGTAGCCGTAACGCTCGCCCCACTGGTCGGTGCCGCGGAAGATCGTCGCCGGCCACTGGCTCGTGCCGCCGATGCACATGATGTCCTTGCGCATCTCGGCGTCGCCGAAGATCATCTTCGAAAGCACGTTGTAGGCCGGGTAGAGCGAGATCTCCATCGCCTGTACCGGCGCGGTCGACACCGAGGCCGGGAAGTTGGCGCAGTTGAAGGTCCCGGGCGTCGGGTCGAAATCGACGTGGCGCAGCGCACCGCCGATGCAGAAATACTGGTCCCAGCACAGCAGCTGGTTGAGCGCCACCATGATCGAACCGCGCCAGCCGGAATAGGTGGCGTTCATCGCTCCGTCCTGCGGCGCGGTGCCGTCGTTGTCGAAGATCAGCCGATTGCCCTTCTTGGTCAGCGTCAGGCAAACGCGGTGAGTGCGCCGGTCGCCGGGCCGGCAGCACTCGACGTAGGCGCGCTCGCGCCACACCCCGTCGGGCAAGCGCCTGAGCTTGGCGAGGAACGCGGTCTCGGCGTTGTCCATGATCTGCTTCATCACGCCCTTGACCACCTCGGCGCCGTAGCGCCTGATCAGCGCGAGCACGCGGTCGCGCGCCGTCAGGTTGCCGGCGAGCTGGGCGCGGAAGTCGAGCGCGACCGCCTCGGGCTTGCGCGAAGCGCGCAGGTAGAGCTCCTCGATGTCGCGCCGGATCTCGTTGTTCTCGATGATCTTGACCGGCGGAATGAGGATCCCTTCCTCGAAGGCGTTCTCCGCCGAGCCGCAGAATGACGACGGCGTGATGCCGCCGATGTCGTACTGGTGCAGACAATTGGTGACCCAGCAGAAGAGCTCTCCCTTCCAGAAAACCGGGCAGATCAGCATCACGTCCTGCTGGTGCGCGGCGCCGACCCACGGGTCGTTGGCGAGGAACATGTCGCCGTCGCGGATGCCGGGATTGTCGCTGCGCTTCTCCAGGATCCACTTGACCTGGGTGTCGGTGACCCCGGACATGTACTGCATGTACGGGCCGAAATAGACGAACTCGCCGTCCTCGGCCAGGATCGACGGGTTGAGATCGAGCGCGTACATCGCCACCGGCGAACCCGACAGCCGCTGGATCGTGGCGCCATGTTCCTCGTTCACGTGCCATAGGCTGTGCCGCACCACCTCAAAGGTGATCGGGTCGATGCGACGCGCGCGCCTGGTGTGGAGCTTGAGCTTTTTCGAGATGGCGAGCTTTTTCGGCGGCACGTAGCCGGTCGATACGCCGTCGAAAGCGACGTCCTTCAGTTCACTGACGCGCGCCATTGCTAGCTCCTGAAATCGATCTCGAAATTACCGAACGCATCCACCTTCAGCCTGCGTCCCGGGTGGACCACGATAGTCGTATCGGTGGTCTCGACCACCGTCGGGCCGGCGATCCGGTTGCCGGGCCGCAGCCGGGCGCCGTCGTACACCGGCGTTTTCACTACGCGCTTGAGCTCGGGCCAGTAGATCGGCCGCTTGCCGCGCGCGGCCTTCGGATCGAGGCGCGCGGTAAGCGACTTTGCGCGCCCGAGCCCGGGGCGCGGCGTCGGCGCGCTCGCGCGCAGGCGCAGCGTCACGATCTCGATGCGCGCCCCGGCGTAGGAGGAGCCGCGTCCGTAGAGCTGCTCGTAGCGCGCGGTGAAGCGCTCGCGCAGCCGGTCGAGGAACCCGCCGGGCTTGAGGCGCGCCTCCGGCAGCAGCACCTCCACTTCGTTGATCTGACCGCGGTGGCGCATGTCGAGCGAGAACGCGACGCGGCGGCGCGCCCGCGCGATGCCGTCCCTGTCCATCTGGGCGTGCGCCCGCCGCTCGAGCGCGTCGAGGCTGTGGTTCACCCTCCTGGGATCGAACGGGCTGGCCTGGATGTCGGCCTGCTCATAGACGTGCAGCATGTCGGCCGAGGCGGCGCCGAAGGCGCACCAGGTGGAGGCGATCTGCTTCTGCGGGATGATGACCTTCTTCACGCCGAGCTCGGCGCCGAACACGCTCGCGTGCGCCGGCCCCGCCCCGCCGAAAGCAAACAGCGTGAAGTCGCGCGGATCGAAACCTTTCTCGACCGTCATCTTGCGGATGATGTCGGCCATCTTGAACTCGGCCACGCGGGCGATTCCGCTCGCGGTCTCCAGCAGCGACATTCCGAGCGCGTCGGCGACCTTCTGCACCGCGCTCGCCGCCTTTTCGCGGTCGAGCCGGATCCTGCCGCCGAGGAAGTTGTCGGGATTGATATAGCCGAGCACGATGTCGGCGTCCGTCACCGTCGGCGTCTCGTTGCCCTTGCCGTAGCACACCGGACCCGGGTCGGCGCCGGCGGATTCCGGGCCCACTTGCAGGGTGCGCGTCAACGGGTCGACGCGCGCGAGCGAGCCGCCACCGGAGCCGATGGCCTGGATGTCCACCTTGGGCAGGAAGTACTCGTACTGCGCGACGTTGGAAGTGAAGGAGTACTGCGGCCGCCCCTCGTGCACGATGCCGACGTCGAACGAAGTGCCACCCATGTCGGTGGTGATGACGTTGTCGATGCCCATGACGTGAGCAAGGTAGACCGACCCCGTCACGCCCGAGACCGGCCCCGAATCGAGCGTCAGCAGAGGGGAGCCGATCGCCTCGTCGACCGAGATCGAGCCGCCGCCGCACTGCGCGATCTGCAGCGGCTGGCGATAGCCCGCGCCCTTCAGCCGCCCGGCGAGGTTGCCGAGATAGCGCGCCATTACGGGGCCGATGTAGGCGTTGAGCGCCGTTGCCGTGGTGCGCTCGTACTCGCCCCACTTGGGCGCCAGGTCCACCGAGCAGGAAACGAACAGCTGCGGCGCAATGCGACGAACCATCTCCTTGACGCGCAATTCGTGCGCCGGATGGCGGAACGACCACAGGAAGCAGACCGCGATCGCCTCCGCGCCCTGCGCCAGCAGGCGCCGGATCGCCGTCTCGGCCTGCTCCTCGTTCAGCGGCACCACCACATCGCCGAAGCAATCGACCCGCTCCGAAACACCTTCGATCAGGCGTTTCGGCACCACCGGATCGGGCTTCTGGCTCTCGGGGAAGTGGACCACCTTGCGCAGGTCGCGCGAAGTGACGCCGCGCGAGCCGCGCATGATGTGGATCACGTCCTCGTGGCCCCGGGTGGTGATCAGACCGACCTTGGCGCCCTTTCTCTGGATCAGTGCGTTGGTGCCGACCGTGGTGCCGTGGGTGAGCACGCGGATCTGGGCACAGAAATCCTCGAACGAAAGCCCGAGGCGTTCCGCCGCGACGCCGAGCGCGGCCAGCATGCCTTCGGCGAAGTTGCCCGGCGTGGAGGGCGACTTGGTGGCGGTGATGCGCCCCCTGCCGTCCAGCACCACGCAGTCGGTGAACGTGCCGCCGATGTCCACCCCGACCAGATAGGGGCCCACGCTGTCTCCCGGTGTTTTAGGCGATGCTAAATGATCGAGCGATCACTACGCAACCGCGGTGCATCCCTATAATGCTCCGATAGAGACAGGGGTTCGCTATGCTGGACGTCGCCGTCGTCGGCCTGGGGTGGTGGGGCCGGATAATGGTATCGCTGCTCGCCGGCAGTAAGCGGCTGCGCGTGGTGCGCGCGGTCGAGCCGCGCCCCGACGCCGCGGCGTTCGCCGCGCAGCACGGCATTCCCTGCTCGGCTGGCTACGCCGCGGCGCTCGGCGATCCGGCGCTGCGCGGCGTCATCCTGTGCACGCCTCACACGCAACATGCGCAGCAGATCGTCGAGGCCGCCCGCGCCGGCAGGCACGTGTTCTGCGAGAAGCCGCTGGCGCTGACGCGCACCGACGCGCAGCGTGCGCTGGCCGCCTGCGAGACGGCCAGCGTTGCGCTCGGGGTGGGGCACGAGCGACGCTTCGAGCCCGGAATCGCCGAGTTGCGGCGCCTGCTCGCGGCCGGCGATATCGGTCGGCCGCTCCAAATCGAGGCCAATTTCAGCCAGGACAAGTTCCTCGACATGCCGTCCGACAATTGGCGACTGTCGGCGGCCGAGGCGCCCGGCGGCCCGCTCACCGCCACCGGGATCCATCTGGTCGACCTTGCGGTGAGCGTGTTCGGCCAGCCGGAGCGCGCTTTCGCCAGCGTGAGGCAGCTCGGCAGCCACCTGCTCAACGGCGACACGCTGGGCGCCCTGCTGACCTTCCGCGGCGGCGGACACGCATTGCTCAGCGCGATCCTCGCCACGCCGTTCGACGGCCGTTTCGCCGTCTACGGCAGCAAGGGCTGGTTCGAGGTGCGCGACAAGGCGCATCCCGAGCAGCCGGATGGCTGGGAGCTCACGCTTTGCCGGCGGGGCGGGAGGCCGCAGCGGCGCGAGATTCCGCCCGCGCCGGCGGTACTGGCCAACCTCGAGGCGTTCGCCGAGGCTGCGCTCGGCGGGGCGCCCTACCCGGTGCCGCACCACGAGATGCTGGCGACCGTGTCGGCGCTCGAGGCCATCGCCCGCTCGGCCGCGAGCGGCAGGGCCGAAGCAGTCGAAGGCTAGCGGCGCCTGCCCGAATGCTGGATGGCCTTAGAATACCGCGATGCCGCTGAGCCACATCGAACATATGCTGATCCAGACCGCCGACATGGCGGCAACGCGCGACTGGTACGTGCGCGTGCTCGGTTTTCGCGTCGGCCCCAATCCGGACTTCAAGTTTCCGGTCTGCTGGCTGTATCTCGGCGACAAGGACGTGATCCACATTACCGAGGGCGGCGCCGAAGTCTCCGACAACCGCAAGCGCTACGTGGGACAGGAATCCGCGGCAACGCAAGGCAGCGGCGTCATCGACCACATCGCGTTTCGCTGCGCCGGCCTCGAGCAGATGCTCGAGCACCTCACAGCGCTCGGGGTGCAGTTCAAGCGCAGGCAGGTGAACGACCAGGGGCTCTACCAGCTGTTCCTGTTCGACCCCAACGGCGTCAAGGTGGAGCTCAACTTCGCCAACGCCGAGGCGCGCGGCATCCGCTCCGAGCTGATGGCCTCCGATCTGCCCGGTTAGACCTTCCCCAGGGCCTGCAGCACGCGCTCCGGCGTGCAGGGCTGTGCCGGCACGCGCGCACCAAGCGGTGCCAGGGCGTCGTTGATCGCGTTCATCACCGCCGCGGGCGCGCCCGCGGTGCCGGCCTCGCCGACGCCCTTGGCCCCGAGCTCGGAGGTCCGCGTCGGGGTCGAGATGTGGGCCACCACGATGTCGGGAATCTCGCCCGACATCGGCACCAGGTAATCGGCCAGGTTGCCGTTGAGCAGCTGGCCGTTGTCGTCGTACAGGCAATGCTCCCACAGCGCGGCGCCGATGCCCTGCACGATGCCGCCGCGGATCTGCTCGTCGACCAGCATCGGGTTGATCACCGTGCCGCAGTCCTCGACGCACCAGTGCTTGAGCAGCTTCACGAATCCCGTTTCCGGGTCGACCTCCACCAGCGAGGCCTGCATGCCGTTGGTGAAGGTGAAGGGGTATTCGCGCGGCGTGTAGTGGCGCGTGACGGTGAGCTCGGACTGGAACTTCATCGGCAGCGTATCGGGGCGGAAATAGCCCACCCGGCCGACCTCGGCCAGCGGCAGCTTCGCCTCGCCGCTGACCTTGCTGACGATGGCGTCGGCGGCGACGTCGAGCTGCGCCTTGTCCTCGTTCAGGATCGCCGCGGCGACATCGAGAATGTTGGAGCGCAGCGCCTTGCCGGCCTGCAGCACGGCCTCGCCACCGATGCCCGCACCGCGCGAGGCCCAGGTGCCGCCGCCGTAGGGCGTGGTGCCGGTGTCCCCCGTGATCACGCGCACCTTGTCCATCGAGACGCCGACCGCGGTGGCGGCGATCTGGGCGAAGATGCCTTCGGTGCCCTGGCCCTGCTCGGTGACGCTGACCATCACCGTGACCATGCCGCTCGGCTCGAGGCGCAGGGTGGCGCCGTCCTGCGCCGAGATGTGCGCGCCGCCGACGCCGTAGAAGGCGGGCGAGGGGTTGGTGACCTCGATCATCGTCGCCAGTCCGATGCCGCGGTACACCCCCTTCTTCCTCAGCGCCTGCTGCTCGGCGCGCAGGCCCTTGTAATCCATCAGTGCGAGCAGCCGGTCGAGCGTCTTGTGGTGCGAGAGCTGCTCGAACTTGAGGCCCGAGGGAAAGGCATAGGGATAGGCGTCGTCGGCGATCAGGTTGCGGCGCCGGAACTCCGCCGGGTCCATCCCCAGCTTGGCCGCGGCAAGGTCGACGATGCCCTCGGTCAGCGCCACCGCGATCGGGTGGCCCACCGCGCGGTACTGGCAGGTGACGTTCTTGTTGGTGAACACCACGTTCATCAGTGCGCGGTAATGCTGGTGCTTGTAGGGCCCGCCGACCAGGTTGACCACCTGGTTGCCCTCGATGCCGCTAGTGCGCGGGTACACGGAGTAGGGGCCGATGCCGGTCAGGTCGTCGAGCTCGAAAGCGAGAATGTCGCCCTCGCGGCTGACCGCCAGGCGAACCTTGGCGCGGTGCTCGCGGGCATGGATGTCGGTGAGGAAGGATTCGAGCCGGTCGGCGACGAACTTCACCGGCCGGCGCAGCATCACCGACAGCGCCGCGGTGGCCATCTCGTCGGGATAGACGTGCACCTTGATGCCGTAGGAGCCGCCGACGTCCTTGCAGATCACGCGCACGCTCGCCTCGGGAATGCCGAGGTGGCGCGAAAAGATGTCCTGCATCATGTGCGGCGCCTGCGTCGCCTGGTACACGGTGAGCGAGTGCTCCGCGGCGTTGTAGTCGGCCAGGATCGAGCGCATCTCCAGGCACACGCCGGTGTGGCGGCCGAAATCGTAGGTTTCCTCGACCACCAGGTCGGCCTCGGCGAAGGCCGCGTCGACCTCGCCGGCGTTGAGCTCGCGCCGGAAGCAGACGTTGTCGCCAAGCTCGGGATGGATCACGTGATCGCCGCGCAGCGCCGCTTCCATGTCGGTGACCACCGGCCGCTCCTGCCACTCGGCCTCGACGTGCGCCAGCGCGTCCTCGGCCTGCGCGCGCGACTCGGCGACGATGGCGGCCATCGCCTCGCCCTGCCAGCAGGCGCGCTCGATCGCGATCGCGTGCTGCGGCGGAGACTTGATGCCCTTCAGGTGCGCCAGCACCCCGACCCAAGGGGTGCAGTACTCGGCCAGCGCGCGGCCACCCACGGTGGCGATCACACCGGGCTGCGCGCGCGCCTTCGACAGGTCGAGCTTCCTCAGCTTCGCGTGCGCGTAGGGGCTGCGGAAAAACACCACGTGCGCCAGGCGCGGCAAGCGCAGGTCGTCGACGTAGGCGCCACGCCCCTGGAGCAGGCGTTTCGCGTTCGGCCGCGGCTCGCTCTTGCCGATATAACCCGTTTTAACGGACGGAAGCTTCTCGGGCGCGTTCATGGCTTGGCTCCTCGCTGCGCTTCGAGCACCGCCTCGACGGCGTCGACGATAGCGTGGTAGCCGGTGCAGCGGCAGTAATTGCCCGAGAGATGCGCGCGAATCTGCTCGCGCGTGGCCTCGGGCCGGTTCTTCAGCAGGTCGAGCGCGGCCATCAGCATTCCCGGCGTGCAGAAGCCGCACTGCAGCGCGTTGCGCTCGTGGAACGCGCTTTGCAGCGCGGCGAGCTCGCCCGAATCGGACAGCCCCTCGATCGTGTCCACCTTGCGGCCGTCGGCCTGCACCGCCAGCATCAGGCAGCCGCGCACGATCTCGCCGTCGACGCGCAGCGTGCAGGCGCCGCACACACCGTGTTCGCAGGCGGTGTGCGAGCCGGTGAGGCCCATCTCCTCGCGCAGGAAGTCCACCAGGTGCTGGCGCGCCTGCACGCGCCGCGTGACCGGCGTGCCGTTCAGAACGAACGTGGTTACGATTTCGGTCGCCGGAGCCTGGCTCATCTCGCCTCCAAGGTCATTGCACCAGGGCCGCGAGCGCGCGGCCGGTGAGCACCCGCGCAAGGTGCAGCTTGGTCGCGGCCGAGTGGTAGAGATCGGGCGACGGATCAAGGTCCTCGCCGAGCGCGGCCTGCGCCGACGCGACTGCCTGCGGGCCGTAGGCCTTGCCCTCGAGCACCGCCGCGGCGCGCTCCGCGCGCACGGCGGTTGCGCCGACGCCCAGATACGCCAGCCGCAGGTCGGAAAACCGGCCGCCGTCGACGCGGGCATGCGCGGCGACGCCGACGATGGCGTAGTCGCCGTGCCGGCGCGCGAGCTCGAGGAACGCCGAGCGGTAGCCGGGCTTGAGCAGCGGAAACTCCGCCGCGACGAGCAGCTCGTGCGGTTCGAGCGCCGTGCTGTACAGGCCGCGGAAGAAATCGCGCGCCGCCACGCGCCGCTCGCCGCGCGCTCCGGCGATCACCAGCGATGCTTCGAGCGCGAGCGCACAGGCCGGATACTCGGCCGCGGGATCGGCTAGCGCGAGCGACCCGCCCAGGGTGCCGGCGTTGCGGATGGCGACGTGGGCCACGTGGGGCACCGCCTGCGCGAGCAGCGGCGCGTGTCGCGCCACCTCCGCCGAGCACTCGATCTCGCAGTGGCGCGTCAGCGCGCCGATGCGCAGCGCATCGTCCTGCACCCGGATCCCCGACAGCTCCTTGAGGCCGGTGACGTCGACCAGCAGCTCGGGCGACGACAGCCGCATGTTGAGCGAGGCGAGCAGGCTCTGCCCGCCCGCCAGCGCGCGCGCGCCCTCGCCGTGACCGGCGAGCAGTCCGAGCGCCTCGCCGAGCGAATCCGGGCGAGCATAGGCAAACGACGGCGCTTTCATGCGGGACCCCTCCCCCTCGGTGTCAGGCGATTATAACGAGCCGGCAGATGACGTCGTGCGAAAAGCCGCGGCTCTGCAAAAAGCGCGCGCGCCTGGCGCGCTCCTCGAGCGTCGCGGCGGGGGAAGGGTATTTGCGGCGCAGGATCTCCTGCGCGCGCTCCAGCTCTCCCGCGCGCGCTTCGGCGGCGGCGTGCTGAGCCGCCTCCTCGGTGACGCCCTTGGCGCGCAGATCGTGCACGATGCGCGCCGCGCCGTACTTGCGCGCCAGCTGGTGCGCCCGCGCCTCGGCGTAGCGCTGGTCCGAAAGCTGTTTCTTCTGTGCCAGCTCGTCGAGCAGGCGCTCGAGCGCCGCGGGCGACTCGGCGCGCGGCGCGAGCTTGCGTGCGAGCTCGGCCCTCGAGTGCTCGCGCCGCGCGAGCAGGCGCAGCGCCCGCGCCTTGAGCTCCGCTGCGGAGTCCGGCTCGTCAGCCCCGTTTGCGCGCGGGCGCAGGGGCGGACTCCTCTTCGGATTCCTCGTTGGCGGCGGGCACCACCGGCAGCGGCAGCGCGACGCCGGCGGCCTCGCGCACCTTCATCTCGATCTCGCGCGCCAGCTCTGCGTTCTCCTTCAGGAAATCGCGCGCGTTGTCGCGGCCCTGGCCGAGCCGATCGCCCTTGTAGTTATACCAGGCCCCCGTCTTCTCGACGATGCCGTGCTCTACCCCGAGCTCGAGGATCTCGCCTTCGCGCGAGATGCCCGTGCCGTACATGATGTCGAACTCGGCCCGGCGGAACGGCGGCGCGACCTTGTTCTTGACGACTTTCACGCGCGTCTCGGAGCCGACCACCTCGTCGCCCTTCTTGATCGAGCCTATGCGGCGGATGTCCATCCGCACCGAGGCGTAGAACTTGAGCGCGTTGCCGCCGGTGGTGGTCTCGGGATTGCCGAACATGACGCCGATCTTCATCCGGATCTGGTTGATGAAGATCACCAGCGTGTTGGTGCGCTTGATATTGGAGGTGAGCTTCCTCAGCGCCTGGCTCATCAGGCGCGCCTGCAGGCCCATCTGCGGCTCGCCCATCTCGCCCTCGATCTCGGCCTTGGGCGTCAGCGCCGCCACCGAGTCGACCACGATCACGTCCACCGCGCCCGAGCGCACCAGCATGTCGGCGATCTCGAGCGCCTGCTCGCCGGTGTCGGGCTGCGAAATCAGCAGCTCGTCGATGTTGACCCCGAGCTTCGCAGCGTACTGGGGGTCGAGCGCGTTCTCGGCGTCGATGAAGGCCGCCGTGCCGCCCATCTTCTGCGCCTCGGCCACCACCTGCAGCGTGAGCGTGGTCTTGCCCGAGGATTCGGGGCCGTAGATCTCGACCACCCTGCCACGCGGCAGGCCGCCGACGCCGAGCGCGAGATCCAGCCCGAGCGAGCCGGTGGAGACCACCTGCACGTCCTTGATCGCCTCGGAGTCCATGCGCATCACCGAGCCCTTGCCGAACTGCTTCTCGATCTGCGACAGGGCTGCCGCCAGCGCCTTCGATTTGTTCTCGTCCATCGTGTACCTCTTGTTGTGTGCGCCGGCATCTACGGCGGGCGATTCCCGGGCCGGCACCGAGTACTGTATAAACGTCCATGCATTGTAATGGTTGACGGCGGCGTGTCAACGGCGGCGGTGTAACATTGGCCATTCTTCAATCGGCACAATTAGTTGGGAGACGGACGATGGCGAAACTCGCATTTCTCGGACTGGGCGTGATGGGCTACCCGATGGCGGGTCACCTGCTGAAGAAGGGCGGCCACGACGTGACGGTGTACAACCGCACGGCCGCCAAATCCGCGCAGTGGGCCAAGGAATACGGCGGCAAGAGCGCCGCCACCCCCAAGGAGGCCGCCCAGAGCTGCGACCTCGTCATGATGTGCGTCGGCAACGACGACGACGTGCGCGCGGTCGCCTATGGCGACAGCGGCGCGCTCGCCGGACTGAAAAAGGGGGCCGTACTGGTGGACCACACCACGGCATCCGCGGTGGTCGCGCGCGAGTTGCACGCCAAGTGCAGGGAAAAGGGCGTTGGCTTCGTGGATGCCCCTGTCTCCGGCGGCCAGGCGGGCGCGGTGAACGGGCAGCTGGGCATCATGTGCGGCGGCGAGCAGGCCGATTTCGACAAGGCCAAGCCGGTGATGGACGTCTACGCCAAGATGGCGGCGCTGATCGGCGCGCCCGGCGCGGGGCAGCTCACCAAGATGGTTAACCAGGTCGCCATCGTCGGCCTGCTGCAAGGGCTTTCGGAAGCGCTCAATTTCGGCAAGAACGCCGGCCTCGACATGGAGAAAGTCGTCGCCGTCATCTCCAAGGGCGCGGCGCAGTCTTGGCAGCTCGAGAACCGCTGGAAGACCATGGTCGAGGACAAGTTCGAGGGCTTCGGCTTTGCCAGCGACTGGATGAGAAAGGACTTGAACATCGCGCTCGCGGAAGCGAAGAAGAACGGCTCCTACATGCCGGGCACCGCGCTCATCGAGCAGTACTTCGGCCGCATCAGCGCCGCCGGCCACGGCCGCTGGGACAACACGGCGCTGATGGGCCTGCTGGCGAAAGACTAGCCCTCTTTCTCGCGCCGCAGCTTCCAGGTCGCCAGCGGCCCGAGCGCGGCGCCAATCCCCAGCGTCGCCCAGGCAATGCCCCAGGCATGCGCATCGGCGGCGCCCCTGGCGCCGCCTGAGAGGTCGAGCGCCCAGCCGAACACCACCGGGCTGACCACCCCGGCGCCGAAGCCGATCGCCGAGCGGACCGAGAACGCGACGCCGACTTGATGCGGCGGCACGCTCTCGGCGAGCAGGGTCGAGTGGGTCGACGAATCGGCGATGGCGGAGAAGTTGTACACGCAGGCGAGCAGCACCAGCAGCGCCGCCGGCGCGTTGACCAGCCAGCCGATCGAGAACGACAGCGCCAGGCTGACGCACGACCACAGCAGGATCGTCTCGGTGCGGCCCCAGCGGTCGGCCATGGTGCCACCGAGGATGCTGCCGCCGATGTTGGCGACATAGGTCGCCGCGGCGAGCGCGAGCGCCGCGGTGGCCGCGGCCTGGGCGCCCTCTCCGCCCGCAGTGAGCGACGCGGTGAGAAAGGCCGGCAGCCAGGCCCACAGCCCGAGCAGCTCCCAGTTGTGGCAGGTGTAGCCCAGGATCGAGAGCATGCCGCGCCGGTTGGCGATGACCGCGGGCAGCGCGGCGAGCGCTCCCTCGCCCGCCGGGCGCGGGTGGACCACGTTCGGCGTCGAGCGCATAGCGACAAGAGCCATGAACCAGGCCAGCAGCGGCAGCACCGCCACCGCGCCGATCGCCGTGCGCCAGCCGGCGAAGCCGAGCACCAGGCCCGAGAGTCCGAGGCACAGCGCGTAGCCCGCGCTCGAGGCGCCGATGACGAACCCCATCGCGCGCCCGCGTCGGCTGCGCTCGACGTGCTCGTTGACCAGCCCGAGCACCGGGGTGTAGGTCCCGCCCTGGCACAGGCCGGTGAGCAGGTGCAGCCAGTAGGCCGACCAGAAACCGTCGGCGAAGACGACGAACAGGATCGGCGCCACCCACGCCGCGACACCCGTCACGAGATAGGCGCGGCGGGCGCCGTAGTGGTCGGCGATGAAGCCGACCACGAACAGCGACACCAGGTAGCCGAGGTGGAACGCCGACTGGATCAGGCCCGCCTCGCGCCCTGACAGGCCCCAGGCGTGCTGCGTGAGCGGAAGGACCGCGGAATAGGCGACGAACCAGCTCGCCGCCAGCATCCGGCTCGCGCACAGCAGGGCGAGCCAGCCTCCACGCCCCGGAGCGAAGCTCACCTGCTCAGGCGCCCAGCGCCAGCCTTACCGGAATGCGCCTTGCGCCAAAGGGTTTGCCGAACTTTCCGTACCGGCCGGCGAGTGGGTGGCCGCAAAACGCGCATGCGCCTTCATCCGACAGGTGGTAGGCGCGGATCTCGTACCAGTCGCGCACGATCACCGCTTCCCCGCACGCGGGGCAGACGGTGGTTCCGCCCGCCTCGTCGTGGACGTTTCCAGTGTACACGTAGTTCAAGCCGGCCCGCAGCGCGGTGTCGCGCGCCCGGGTCAGCGTCGCAGCAGGCGTCGCCGGCACGTCGCGCATTTTCCAGTCGGGGTGGAAGGCAGTGAAATGCAGCGGTACGTCGCGCCCGAGGTTCTGTGCGATCCATCTGCACTCGGCCTCGATCTCGGCCTCGGAGTCGTTCTTGCCCGGGATCAGTAGCGTCGTGATCTCGCTCCAGACGTCGGTCTCCTTGGCCAGATAGACCAGCGTGTCGAGCACCGGCTGCAGGTGCGCGCCGGTGAGCTTGAAGTAGAAATCTTCGGTGAAGGCCTTCAGGTCGACGTTGGCGGCGTCCATTCGCGAGTAGAACTCGCGCCGCGGCTCGGGATGGATATAGCCCGCGGTCACCGTCACGGTCTTCACCCCCTTGGCATGGCAGGCGTCGGCCACGTCGAGCGCGTACTCGGCGAAGATCACCGGGTCGTTGTAGGTGAACGCGACGCTCTTGCAGCCGAGGCGCAGCGCGGAATCGGCGATCATCTGCGGCGTGGCCTGGTCCATCAGGGTGTCCATCTCGCGCGACTTCGAGATGTCCCAGTTCTGGCAGAACTTGCACGCCAGGTTGCAGCCCGCGGTGCCGAACGACAGCACGCTCGATCCCGGGTAGAACTGGTTCAGCGGCTTCTTCTCGATCGGGTCGACGCAGAATCCCGACGAGCGGCCGTAGGTGGTGAGCACCATCTTGCCGCCCTGCATCTTGCGCACGAAGCAGGCACCGCGCTGCCCCTCGTGCAGCTTGCAGTCGCGCGGGCACAGGTCGCACTGGATGCGCCCGTCGTCGAGCGCGTGCCACCAGCGCCCGGGATAGCTGGATTCGGCGATCATGCTAGTCGGCGAAGTCGGCTTCGCGCCATTTCACGACCTGGTAGCGCCAGACCTCGCATTGAACGAGCGGCGTGTCCGCAGCGAGGCCTGCCTTGCGCTTGAGCTCCTGCATGAACAGGCGCCTGTCCGGCAGGCTGTCCCACACCTGCGGCAGGAAGGTGCCGCGCCGGCCGCGGTGCTCGAGGATCACCCCGTCCACCCCGGGCCGCAGCCGCCCGAGCAGGTCGATCTCGTCGCCGAATTGGGCCTTCTCCGGGGTCGAAAGCAGCGAAACCTCGGCCGCGACCCGGGGCCACTCCTGCAGCGTGAGCGGGGCGAAGCGCGGGTCGCGGAACGCCGCGTGCTCGGCGTTTGCGGCGACGTCCAGGCCGAGCGGCCGATGCGCCTGCAGGCTGCCGATGCAGCCGCGCAATGCGCCGTCGATCGTAAGAGTGACGAAGCTGGCGCCCGGCTGCGCCAGCCAGGCGGGATGGTCGAGCCGCGGCGCCGCCGCCTGACCCAGCTGGCGGCCGATCGCGCCGCGCGCGATGCCGAGCAGCGTGCGCCCCTGTTCGTTAGGTGACAACGCTGCGCCGGACTCGTAGAGCGCGAACGACGAGTAGCCGACGACACGGCCGCGGTCACCCGCGGTGTCGCCCGAATTGCACGCCGCGAGCAGCCTGATCGACAGGCCCTTGTCGCGCGCCACGCGCAGCAGGCCGTTGAGCGGCGTCGCGCCGCAGGCCTGCTCGTGGTTCAGCTCGGTCTCGAGCGAGGCGATGCGCGCCAGCGTTTCGCCGTCGATGCGCTTGGCTTCCTCATAGCTGCGGTAATGCGACAGGTCGGTGCTCAGCACGAACACCGTTTCGGGCCCACCCCACAGGCGCTCGATGACCTCGGCCACCTCGGCCACGCTGGCGTCGCCGACCGCCAGCGGAACCAGCGAGAACTCGCCCAGCACGCTCTGCAGGAAAGGCAGCTGGACTTCGAGCGAATGCTCGAGCGCGTGGGCGGCCGGACTGGTCACCACCTGCGGCAAGCCGGCGAGCGCGCGCACCGCATCGGCGTCCACCGCGACGCGGCCGAGGGGGGTCGCGAACGCGTCGGCACCCGGCAGCGCCAAACCGCGCACCGGAACCCGGTGCACCGGCCCGAGCAGCACGACCCGGGTCACGCTGTCGCGCGCGGCGGCCAGCGCCTCGTAGGCTCGCGCGGCGACGGCACCGGAATAGACGTAGCCGGCGTGCGGAACGATCACCGCCTTGGGGGCGCTCCCGGCCTCGGCGCCGGCCGCGGGCGAGGCAAGCAACTCACCGAGCTGCGCGGCGAGCGCCCGAGGGTCACCCGGATAGAAGGCGCCGGCGACAGCGGCGGGTCGGACGGTAGGCATAAGCTTTAAATGGGGCCGTAGCAGCGAAGTTCTAGACCCGGGTCGCGCCTTCGTCAAGCCACTCGATGACGCCCTGCAGTGCGCGCAGCACGGACTGGCGCCGCACCTTCTCCCGGTTGCCGCTGAAGTGGCGCGTCTCGCTGCGCACCGCGCCGTTGCGATCGGCCCAGGCAAAGCACACCATCCCGACCGGCTTGGCCGGGGTGCCGCCGCTCGGTCCGGCCACCCCGGTGACCGCAACCGCCAGTGTGCCGCGGCTCGCAGCGAGGGCGCCGAGCGCCATCTCGCGCGCGGTCTCCTCGCTCACCGCGCCGTGGCGCGCGAGCGTTTCGGCGCGCACCCCGATCAGCTCCTGCTTGGCCTCGTTGGAATAGGTGACAAATCCGCGCTCGAACCATTCCGAGCTGCCCGAGACCGAGGTCACGACCTGGGCCACCCAGCCGCCGGTGCACGATTCCGCGCTCACCAAGCGCTCGCCGCGGGCTTTGAGCCGGCTGCCGGCGAGAATCCCAAGGGTGTATAGAGCGTCCGCCGCCATCAAGACACCAGCCTGCGTGCGATCGCAAGCACCAGCAGCGTGTACCCGGCCGCGAGCACGTCGTCGAACATGACACCGAAGCCGCCCTTGAAGCGCCGCTCGAAGTAGCGGATCGGCGGCGGCTTGACCACGTCGAATGCCCGAAAGACGAAGAACGCCGCGACCTGCCAGCCGATCTGAGACGGGATGACCGCCAGCACGGCGAGCATTGCCACCACCTCGTCCCACACCATCGCGCCGTGATCCGCGATTCCGAGGTGCTTGCCGGTGATCGAGCAGGCCCAAACGCCGGCCGCGAAGAAGAACGCGAGCAGGCCCCAGAATATGAGCGCCGGGTACGCATCGCCGAGCAGCCACCAGAGCGGGAAAGCAAGCAGGGTGCCGAAGGTTCCCGGTGCGATGCGCGCCAGGCCGACGCCGAAGCCGAACGCCAGGAAGTGCGCTGGATGCGCGAACACGAAGCCCGCCTTGGGATGAAAGATCATCATGCGCGGAAGTGGTCGTAGCCTGCGGCGTGCGGCATGGCGCGGCCCGCGGCGTCGAGCAGCTCGAGCTCAGGTGCGCCGGCGCAGATCGAACCCACGCGCGTAAGCGCGATGCCGAGCTCGCCCGCGAGCGCATCGAGCCCCGCCCTACGTTCCGGCGCCGCAGTGAACAGCAGCTCGTAGTCGTCGCCCCCCGAGAGCACGCACTCGGCTTCCAGCCGCGCGTCGCCGAGGCCCGCGAGCGCCGCGGGCCGCGGCAGGCTCGCGTAGTGCACCCGCGCGCCGACTGCGGAGCGCTCGAGCACATGCTGCAGGTCCCCGGCGAAACCATCCGAGATGTCGATCGCGCTGCTGGCGATGCCGCGCAGCCGCTCGCCGAGCACCACCCGCGGCTCGGGGGTGTTCAGGCGTTTCTCTGCTTCGGCTGCGTCCGGCGGCGCCAGCTTCACGCGCTGCCGCAGATGGGCCAGCCCGAGCGCTGCCCCGCCGAGCTCCCCCGAGACCCAGATGTCGTCCGCGGGTCGCGCTCCCGATCGCAGCAGCGCGCGCTCCGCGGGAACCTCGCCCAGAACGGTGACGCAGATCGCCAGCGTCCCGCGCGTGGTGTCGCCGCCGATCAGATCGACCTGGTATCGCTCGGCGAGCGCATACAGCCCGGCCGTGAATGCCGCGAGCCAGGCTTCGTCGGCCTCCGGCAGCGCAAGCCCGAGCGTCGCCCAGCGCGGCGTTGCGCCCATTGCCGCCATGTCCGACAAATTCACCGCCAGCGCCTTGTGACCGAGCGCCCGCGGCTCGGCCCCGACGGCGAAATGGCGGCCCTCCAGCAGCATGTCGGTGGAAACTGCCAGCACCATGCCGGCGCCGGGCTGCACCAGTGCGGCGTCGTCGCCGACCCCGAGCAGCGCGCTGCGCGCGGGGCGCTCGAAATAGCGGCGAATCAGTTCAAACTCGGAAAGCATCCGCCTGCCAGTGTATCGCGGCTCGCGCGCCCGCCGACGGCGCAGCGCAGGCTCTTCAGGCGGTCTGTCGCGCCCGCGCGACCTCGGCCGGGCGCAGACTGGCGGCGAGCTTCTCGAGCACGCCGTTGACGAAACGATGGCCCTCGGCGCCGCCGAAGCTCTTGCCCAGCTCGATCGCCTCGTTTACCACCACCTTGAACGGCGTCTCGGGATGCGTTGCCAGCTCGAGCGCGCCGATGTAGAGGATCGCGCGCTCGACCGGCGAGAGCTGGCCGAACGAGCGGCCGGTGACGCAGGGCAGCAGCAGCGTCTCGAGCTCCGCGGCTCGGTTGAGGACGCCCGCGATCAGCGCCTCGGCGAGCGCCTGGTCGCAGCGATCGTAGCCTTCCAGCGCCTTCGCCTGCTCGAGGATCTCGCGCGCGCCGCCGCCGGCAATCTGCCAGGTGTAGAGCGCCTGCAGGGCGATCTCGCGCGCGCGGCGGCGGTAGGTCTTCATCGCCAGCGCTCCGTGAGCGCGCTGCGCAGCCGCGCCATCTCCACTGCGACGCGCACCGCCTCGGCTCCCTTGTCGGCGCGCGCCAGCGCCTGCGCCTCGTCGTCGGTGGTCAGTATGCCGTTCGCCACCGGAATACCGAACTCGAGCGCCACGTCCATCACGCCGCGCGCCGATTCGTTGGCAACCACCTCGAAATGGTAAGTATCGCCGCGCACCACCGCTCCGATCGCAACCAGCGCATCGAAGCGGCCCGACTGCGCCATCCACTGCAGCGCAAGGGGGATTTCGAGCGCCCCCGCAACGCTGCTGCGCATGACGTCCTCGGCGCGCACGCCGAGAGCAGCAAGTTCAGCGTCGGCGCGCGCCAGCAGTTGCACGACAATCTCCTGGTTGAAGCGACTGGAGACGATGCCGATGCGCAGTCCCGCACCGCTCAGCGGTTCGGCCATCGCTCAGCCCCTGGGCCGCGGCAGATCGGCGTAGCCCGTGACCTCGAGCCCGAATCCCGCCATGCTCGGCATCTTGCGCGGCGCCGCCATCAGGCGCATCTTGCCGACGCCGAGATCGCGCAGGATCTGCGCCCCGATGCCGTAGGTGCGCAGGTCGGTGCTGCGCACGTCGCGGCGGGGTGGCCGTCCCTCGGGCGGCGCTTCGGCCAGGCGCTCCTCGAGGGCGTCGTCGGACTGCGCGCAGTTGAGCAGCACCATGACGCCGGCCCCGTTGCCGGCGATCGCCGCCAGCGCCTCCGGAATGCTCCACGAGTGCGTGCCCGCGCCCGCATCGAGCAGATCGACGATCGACAGCGGCTCGTGCACCCGCACCAGGGTCTCTGAATCGACGCGGATCTCGCCGCGCAGCAGTGCGAGGTGGGTGCCGCCGGTCGGGACGTCGCGATAAGCCACCATGCGAAAGCGCCCGCACACGGTGTCGATCTCTCTCTCGACCGAACGTCTAACGAGCGACTCGTTCGCCCCCCGGTACTCGATAAGGTCGGCAATGGTGCCGATCTTCAGCTTGTGCGCCGAGGCGAACTCGATCAGCTGCGGCAGACGAGCCATCGTGCCGTCGTCGTTCATCACCTCGCAGATCACCGCGGCCGGCGTGAGTCCGGCAAGCTGCGCCAGATCGCATCCCGCCTCGGTATGCCCCGCCCGCACCAGCACGCCGCCGGATTGCGCAACGACGGGAAAGATGTGGCCGGGCTGCACGATGTCCGCGGCCTTGGCGTCCCTCGCTACGGCCGCGCGAACGGTTCGCGCCCGGTCGTGCGCCGAGATTCCCGTCGTCACGCCGTCTGCAGCCTCGATCGAGACGGTGAAGTTGGTGCCCATCGGCGAGCGGTTGTCGTGCACCATGGGCGGCAGATCGAGCTGGCGGCACCGCTCCTCGGTGAGCGTCAGGCACACCAGGCCGCGCGCATGCTTGGCCATGAAGTTGATCGCCTCGGGCGTGACGTGCTCGGCCGCGATGACGAGGTCGCCCTCGTTCTCCCGGTCCTCCTCGTCGACCAGGATGACCATGTGACCTGCCCTGAGCTCGGCAACGATCTCGGGGGTGGGGCTAATGGTGGTGATCTCGCGGCGCATGTGCGGATTATAGTGCCCGCCCGAAACGAAAACGGGCGCCGTTGCGCCCCGTTCGGCCGGGTATCCGGCGTCGCGGCTACTCTTCGGCTTCCGCGGTGCGGCGGGCGGAGATCTTCTCGCGGATCCGCGCCGACTTGCCGGAACGCTCGCGCAGGTAATAGAGCTTGGCGCGCCGCACATCGCCCTTGCGCTTGACTTCTATCGAGGCGATCAGCGGCGAGTGGCTCTGGAAGGTCCGCTCGACGCCCTCTCCCGAGGAAATCTTGCGCACGATAAACGACGAATTCAGGCCGCGATTGCGCTTCCCGATCACCACGCCTTCGAATGCCTGCACGCGCTTGCGCTCGCCCTCGACGACGTTGACGTTGACCACCACGGTGTCGCCGGGCGAGAAATCCGGGATCTTCTTGCCGAGGCGCTTGATCTCTTCCTGTTCGATTTGCTGGATAAGGTTCATGGTTATGCTCCGTTTCTCTCCTCCTGCCGGAATTCGTCCAGCAGCTTGCGTTCCTCTTCCTTCAGTTCCCGCGCCGCGAGCAGATCC
>Ga0315556_1000649_pt1 | contig 21656 bp, 29 predicted proteins | sample SalMarSW160310MG_FD_202112 | JGI IMG/M metagenome (GOLD analysis project Ga0315556, IMG submission 202112) | Salt marsh sediment microbial communities from the Plum Island Ecosystem LTER, Massachusetts, United States - Salt Marsh Sediment SW1603-10 ...
CGGGGACCTCGCTGTCCGTATCGGCAATCGCCGGTTATCTATCCAAGATATCGGATTTCTGCGCAGTTTTCCTGTGCGGGCAATATGCGGCCGGGCGGGAAAATCTCCAGTCTGCCCATGAAATATCCGCAATATCAGCAGGTTGTAAAGATTCGGCCAGGGTGATGGCAGAGCCCCCGGGCTCGTGCGTGCGCTAAAGGCTGTTTTCGGGCTGGCCGATAGCCCCATGGAAACCATCCTATCAGGCAGGAAATGACGGACTCGCAGGGGGCCATATGAGTGCTGTCACGCAGGACATCCATCCGAAAAAGAAAGGACGGAAAAAGCGCCGCAAGGGTATGGCGGCGCTCAAGGCGTTGCGGGCTGCGATCGCCCGCCGCAAGGTCGAGGTCATGCAGGAAGATATCTGGCTGCAGGAGCAGCTCTCCGACGTGTTTGACGACGAACACCCGATACGCAAGCGGGTGCCGCGCTAGTCGCGACAGAACTGCATCGCCTGCCGGTTACTCTGGTGTACCATGGGGATTCCCGCAATCCGGGATCCCGCCAGTGGCCAGCACGAAAATTCGTCTGCGTTGTGATGTGCCGGTCCGGGACCTGCTGTGTGCCGCCATCCGGGACTACGCGCATGCGGCCTATCCCGCCGGTGGCTCGGACTGCGCCCAGGTGGCACGCTACACGCTCCTGGAACTCGCCGCGCAGATCGAGCAGGGCATCAGCGAGCAGGTTCAGGAGCTGGACATCAGCCGCCGGCCGCGGGCCATGGTCCGGGCGGCACTGCAGTATTACTTCGACCGGCAGGACGACATCTCGCAGGCATCCTCGTTGCAGCAGCGGGCGCTGCTCGCCACACTCCTGCAGGAACAGCCGGTGAGCGCGGCAGACCTGGCACGCGCCCGGGCCGCTGATGCACGGCCCTGACGGCCTACTTGATCCAGCCCTGGAGTGCGGTGATGATCTTTTCCGCCTGGTCCTTGCTGGAGATGTTGAACTTGGATTTCTGCTGGTACTCGCCGTTGCGCTTCTGGTAACGGCGGATGCTGAACTTGTCCGGACCGTAGGCCTCCTTGCTGCGATCCCAGTCCTGGTAGCGGAAGATTACGGTCGACCAGGCGCCCCGGGTCAGGATCTGCTTGTCGAGTTCACGCACGGTCTCGATACCGTCTTCCTCGTATCGAATGGTCAATTCTTCGACTGTCGTGGTCATAACTGCTCCGTGGTTGTGCCCGGTCCGTGCCGGGCGGTGGTGGCCGGCCATGATACGGATTTCTGACCGAACCGGAAGCGCAGCTGTCAACCTGGTGTTTTGCAAGGCATAACCTGAGCATGGCTGCAGCCGGTGCCCGGTCGGGCAGGTGCAATAGCAGGGTCGATGGGTGCCGGCTATGCTGATCAGGTGGCCGGAAGTGAACGATGGCAGCGCACAGGAAACAATTACACGGAGCCCCTTCCGCAACACGCCGGCTGCCGTGGTCCCTGCGCGCCATGCGCTTCCTGTTCCACCACGCCGGGGCGCTACTGCCGTCCGTGCTGGGTCGCTGGGCCTGCTGGCTGTGGTTCCGCAGTCGCCGTTTCCCGGAATCCGCGGCCGGTGCACGGGCGGTGGAGGCGGCGCGCCGGGAAACCCTGACGGTCGGTCCGGCGCGGGTGGCCGTGTATCGCTGGGGGCGGGGGCCTGTGGTGTGGTTTGTCCATGGCTGGTCGGGGTGCGGCAGCCAGGTGGCGGCCTTCGTCGCACCGCTGCAGGCGGCCGGATTCCAGGTGCTGGCGCCGGACCTGCCGGGTCACGGGCGCTCCTCCGGTCACAGCACCAATATCCTGGAGTGTGCCCGGGTCCTGCAGCGCCTGCAGCAGCATGCCGGCATCCCGGACGCGGTGATTACCCATTCCTTCGGTGGCATGGTGCTGGCCTACGCGCTGAATCACGGCGTACACACGCGACGCGCAGTCTGCTTCTGCCCGCCGGCCGACGCACGATTCCTGGTCGACGGTTTCGCCCGGACGCTCGACATGCACGAGCGGGTGGTCGCCAACCTGTGCCGGCGCCTCGAACGGCGTTTCGAGCACGACTTCTGGGACAATATCTCGACCGTGTCCAACGCGCGCCGGCTGGAGGTTCCGGCCCTGCTGATCCACGACGAGGATGACCGGAGTGTCCCGTGGCAACAGAGTGAACGGATTGCCGCCGCCTGGCGGGGGGCGCGCTTCCTGAAGACCCGCGGTCTCGGTCACGGCCGCATCCTGCGCAATGCAGACACCGTGGCCGCTGCGGTACACTTCATCGCACAACGGTGAGCGGCGGCTGCCGTCGCACCGGGAAATCCGTCAGCCGCGAGGGGGGACACGATGTCGCAGGCAGACTCGACAGGTTGTGATGCCGGCAGGCGCACGCCGGGCAGGCGGGCATGAAGCTGTACCTGGTACGCCACGGCGCGGCGGTACACCAGTCGCCCGATGCGCTCCGCCCCCTGAGCGAGGACGGTGAACGTGAGGTCGGCCAGGTCGCCGCGGTGTTGCGTGCGGCGGGGGTGCGCGTGGATCGCATCTGGCACAGCGGCAAGTTGCGCGCGGAACAGACCGCGACCATCCTGGCCGGGCAACTGCGGCACCGCGCCGCCCTCGAGACGGTGAGCGGGATTGCGCCGCTGGATCCGGTTGCCGTGTTTGCGCGTGACCTCGACGTCTGGCAGGAAGACACCATGGTGGTGGGTCACAACCCGTTCCTGGGGCGGCTGGTCGCGCTGTTGCTGCGCACCGAAGATACCGAGAAACCGGTGGCCTTCGCCACCGGCAGCGCGGCCTGCCTGGAACGCACGCCCGAGGATACCTGGGTGCTGCGCTGGCTGCTGCCACCGAAGCTGGCCCGGGCGGTGCAGTCATGAGCCTGCGTGGCATCGTTCCGCCCGACCCGGAAACCGGTGTATCGCAGGAACGCTATGCGGTGATCTTCACGCCGCGCCAGAACCGCAAGCGCTATCCGGCCGGTTGCGTGGAGGTATACGCGGATCGCCAACAGGCCCTGCACGCGGCGGACCCGGCGCGCCAACGCTACCCCGCCCGCGTGGTGGGCCCCTCGAAATCCTCCGAGGGGCAGTTCATTTATTACCTGCTGGAGTGGCTGGTCTGACCGGCAGGTGGCGCAGGAAATCCAGGTACACCGGCTCATTCCAGTGGCGTCCGCCCAGCGCCTGGTAGCGAATCTTCCCCTGCGGGTCGACCAGGAACGTGGCGGGCAATCCGCGCGGCTGCCAGGCCGCCGTCGCCAGGCCATCGGTGTCCATCAGGGGCAGGATTTCCGGGGCCACGGACGCCAGGAAGGTAAATACATCGTCCTCGGATTCCGCGGTATTCACCACCACGAACTCGATGCCGCTGCCGGCCAGCCGGTGCATGGCCTGCTGGATACTCGGCATCTCGCGCCGGCAGGGGGCGCACCAGCTGGCCCAGAAATGCACGAAGCGCCAGTGCCCGGCCGTGTCGGCCAGGTTACAGGGTTTGCCATTGAAATCGTTCAGTTGCAGGGCCGGTGCCGGCCGTCCGGCGACCGGCATGATGCCGGGCGGCAACGCCCACGCCGCCATGTTCACCAGCAGGCAGGCCAGGGCAAGGCAGCCGCGGGCGCGGTTCATGATGCTGGGCTGTCCTGCCGGCAGGCCACGTTACCGAAGCCGAGGTGAATGACCGGACCGGTGCGCTGCGCACCGGTCTGCAGCATGGCATCGATATTGATCCGGCGGGTATTGCCCGGGAATACCAGGTTGCCGCCGACCGGTTCCTCCGGTTGCAGGTCGCGCAGCTGCGGAAACTGGGTCCACCCGAAGGTGGAACGGCTCGCCTGGCGCAGGTGGATTTCATCCCACTGCTGCTGCCAGTAGTGCTCACCGAGCCGGGGGATCTCCTTCCCGTCCGCGTAAAAATGCCATTGCCCGAGATCCACCCAGAGCACATCCCGGCTGCGGTTCTCGATGCGCAGGGTCATGAAGCAGGTGTGGCGAATCCGTTCCAGTGCGGCCGGCGGAAATCCGCGTGCCTCGTAAAACGCGGACATCTGCGCGGGCGTGCGCGGGGTCAGGACGACCAGCATGCGATCGTCCTCGAAGTAGGGTCCGTTCACCGGCCGTTCGAGCGCACCGGCGAAGACGGGCTGCAGGCACAGCAGGGCCGTCAGGAGGCGGCATGGCAGTATCCGGAGTTGCATGGTGTTTCGCTCGCCGCAGCCGGGTGGTATACGCGTGCTTCGAGTTTGCCCGGATTGCCGTGGCCGGACAAGCACGGGTGGTCGAGGCGGCCGGGGTCACCGTCCTCTGCTCACCGCCCGCACGCCCTCTCGTTCAGGGGATGGCGGACAGCGGCCCCCGTGCCGCCGGCCTGTGTGGCGCGGACGGCGGGACCAGCGCCGTGTAGTATGCGAGCAGTTGTGCCGTGGTGGTTTCGGCCGTCCACTCGGCGGCGTACCCGCGTGCCTCCCGTGCCAGCCGGGCGCGCAACGCGGGCTGCTCCAGCAGACGGGCCACTTTCCCGGCAAAGTCTCCGACCGCCGGCTCCGCGACCAGGCAGCCGCGGCCGCCCAGCAGGATGTCGCGGGTGCCCATGAAGGCCGTCGAGACCACGGGAACACCCAGCGCCATGGCCTCGAGCAGCACCAGCCCCTGGGTTTCCGTGGCCGATGCGAACACGAAAACGTCCCCGGCACAGTAGCAGTCCCAGAGTGGTTCGCCGCGCGGCAGGTAGTCAACGAACAGGACCTGGGGCTGCAGGTCTTCCCGGTCCACGCGCGCCTGCAGCGACTTGCGGGCCGGGCCTTCGCCGGCGATCACCAGCAGGATGTCGGCGAACCGTTCCCGCAGCGTAAGCAGGACGTCGAGCAGGAATTCGATGTTCTTTTCATGGGCCACCCGGCCTACGTGCACCAGTACCGGCTGTGCGGCAGCGATGCCGTGCGCCTGCCGGAAACGCGCGCGCGAGCCGCCGCTGAGCTCCTCCAGTTGCAGGCCGGTGGGAATGATCGATGCAGGAGTGCTTACGCCGTATTCCCGCAACACGTCCTGCATGGCCCGCGACGGCACGACCACGGCATCGAGGCGGTTGCACTGTACGCGGGTGAAATGACGTGCCGCTGCCTGCATCAGCGCGCGCGGGAGAAACGGGATGTAGTGATACAGGTATTCCTCGAAATAGGTGTGACAGGTTTCCAGCACCGGCAATCCCAGGTGTTTTCCCAGCCGTAACCCGACCCGGTGCGCGATGAACGGGGTCTGGATGTGCACCAGGTCGAAACGGCGTTCGCGCAGCTCCGCTGCGAGGGCCTGGACGGCATGCGGCCGCATCATGCGGTCTTCCGGGTCCATCCACAGGCGGCGGGAGGGAATGCGGATGACATCGGGATCGTCACCGTGCGCGTGTCCGTAGTCCGGAACGATCAGACATACCCGGTGGCCGGCAGCGCGCAACTGCTGCCGGAACGTGGCGATCGAGGTGGACACCCCGTTCACCCTGGGAAAGTACACGTCGGATATCATCAGGATGTTCATGGATCCCCCGGCGGATGGTGTCCTGGCCTGGTCAGGCGGCGGCGGCCGGTTGCGGGACGTTGCTGCTGGCCAGCACGCGGTTGCCGGCATCCGTCCAGTGCAGGATCTCAAGCCGGCCGTCACGGGTTTCGACGAGCGCCGTGCAACTCTCCACCCAGTCACCGTCGTTGCAGTACAGCAGGCCGTCGATTTCCCGGAGCCCGGCCTTGTGGATGTGGCCGCAGACCACGCCGTCCACCCCGTGCAGGCGGGCCTCGCGCGCGACCAGGTGTTCGAAATCATCGATGAACTGCACGGCATTTTTCACCCGGTGCTTGAGGTAGGCGGACAGGGACCAGTAGGGGTATCCCATGCGGCGCCGGATGCCGTGCAGCCAGTGGTTGAGGGCCAGTGCCGCCTTGTAGGCCAGGTCACCGAGTATTGCCAGCCAGCGCGCGTGGCGTACGACGCCGTCGAATTCGTCACCATGCAGGACCAGCAGCCGGCGCCCGTCATCCAGTTCATGGACGGCGTGTTCCACGACCGCGATGCCGCCGAACAGGTGGCCGGTATAGCCACGCGCAAATTCGTCGTGGTTGCCCGGAATATAGATGACCCGTGTGCCCCTGCGCGCCTTGCGCATGATTTTCTGCAGCACGTCATTGTGTTTCTGGTCCCAGTACCAGGAGCGGCGCAGCGCCCAGCCATCGATGATGTCGCCGGCCAGGTAGAGATAATCGGACTCGGTGTGACGCAGGAAATCCAGCAGGAAGTCGGCCTTGCAGCCGCGGGTGCCGAGGTGAATGTCCGACAGCCAGATTGCGCGATAGTGGCGGGGAGCGGGAACCATTACCGGGTCTGCTTGCATGGCGGGATCCTGGCAACCGAACGTGACGGTTTTGCTACACTGCCTTCCGTAACGGGGTCACTCTGGCAGTGGCTGCAGCCGGCGGGTACACTCAGCCGCCTTTGGAGCGAGGTCTGCATGGCGAACAACAACCAGGCGGGTGGTCTGCGGCGCATCTGGAATGCGGCGTTGTATTCCATCGCCGGGATCCGGGCGACCTGGAAGAACGAGGCCGCGTTTCGCCAGGAGCTGGTGCTGTGCATCTTCCTGGTCCCCGCGGCCCTCTGGGTCGGACACACCGGGGTGGAGCGGGCGTTGCTGATCGGGAGCTGTCTGTTCGTGCTGGTCGTGGAACTGCTGAACTCCGCGATCGAGGCGGTGGTCGACCGGATCGGGGCGGACCTGCACATGCTCTCCGGGCGTGCCAAGGACATGGGGTCGGCCGCGGTGTTCATCAGCCTCTGGATGACGGTGATCTGCTGGGGGCTGATCATCCATGACAACTTCATCGCGACCTCCTCGCACTAGATCCCATCCCGCTCCCGCCGTCCCGGTGGGCGGGGCACGTTCCTCACGCACTGCTGCCCGGGGTCAGCGCAGGCAGCTTCTACAGGCCCGCAACCAGACCGCAGCTGGCCCACGCCAGCACGGCGCCGATGAGCGCGCCGGCCAGTACGTCGCTGGGGTAGTGCAGTCCCAGTACCATGCGTGACAGGGCAACCAGCAGCGTGAATGGCAGCAGCAGCCAGGCCAGGGCGGGCAGGTACATGCACAGGACGATGCTGAAGCAGACGGCATGCAGGGTATGCCCGGAGGGAAAACTGTAGCGGTCCAGCGGTGGCATGGCGCAGTCAACCCGGTCACCATGCTGTACGTACGGTCGTTCCCGTCCTGACAGCAGTTTCGTGAGCTTGTACACCAGCAGGCCCGCCAGCGCGGTACCCGCCATGTGCGCTGCGATCGCCAGGCCCGGCAGGCCGCCGCTGATCGGCAGCAGGCCCATGATGCTGTACCAGATGACGCCGTCACCCAGCCGGCTGACCGTGCGGAAGGTGTCGCGCACCGGCAGGGAACGGCTGAGCCGGTTGCAGGATGCACACAGCGTCACGTCTGCGCTGTCGAGCTTGCGGGCTACCTGCCACAGCATGCCGGGGGTCTCCATGGGGGAAATCCTCGTATTGAGCTGTCACGACTGTGCCAGAGGATTGCAACGATTCGATGACGGTTGTGTGTATTTTTCGTGACAGTCCGGGGCGGGCGCGGCGTAACCGTCCGGTCATGAATATGCAATCAAACTGTCACCCGTGGTCCGGATACTTGGCGTCTGCAACTTGCATGCATGGCAGGAGTCATGGCCGCTGTCTCGATCGCCATCGTCACCGACGCCTGGACACCGCAGGTCAACGGTGTGGTCAATACGCTGCAACAGACACGGCAAACGCTGGTTGCCCTGGGGCACACAGTGGAGGTGCTGTCCGTGCAGGAGCATCGTACCCTGCCCTGTCCGACCTATCCCGAGATCCGGCTGGCAATACTGCCGTATCGCGCGGTTGCCCGGCGTCTCGAGCGACTGGCACCGGATCACATCCATATTGCCACCGAAGGTCCGCTCGGACTGGCCGCGCGCAGGTACTGTCTGCGCAATGCACTGGAATTCACCACCTCCTATCACACCCAGTTTCCCGAATACCTCCGCAGGCGCATCCCGGTGCCGTTGCCCGTGTCCTATGCCCTGGTGCGGCGTTTTCACCGCGCGGCCGCGTGCACGCTGGTGGCTACCCCGAGCCAGGAACGACGGCTCAGGCGCTGGCGATTCCGCAATCTTGCGCGCTGGTCCAGGGGCGTCGATACCACCCTGTTCCGCCCGGACGAGCGACAGGAACTGGGATTGGCGCGCCCGGTGTTCGCCTATGCCGGGCGCATTGCGGTCGAAAAGAATCTGACGGCCTTCCTCGACCTGGACCTGCCCGGCAGCAAGTGCGTGATCGGTGACGGGCCCGCGCTGGCGGAGTTGCGCAGGCGCTATCCGCGGGCGATGTTCGCCGGGTATCGCTTCGGTGCGGAACTGGCACGCTATCTCGCCGCGGCCGACGTGTTCGTGTTCCCCAGCCTGACGGACACGTTCGGCCTCGTGCTGCTGGAAGCGATGGCCTGTGGGGTACCGGTGGCCGCCTATCCGGTCACGGGTCCGGTCGATGTCGTGCAGCAGGGTGCTGGCGGGATACTGGATGCCGACCTGGGCAGGGCGGCCATGGCGGCGCTGGAACTGCCCCGGGAGCACGTCCGCGCCTGCGCCATGCGCTTCTCCTGGGAGGCGGCCAGCCTGCAGTTCCTCGGCAACCTGGTACCGGTGCGCGGCCGGGAGTACGGTGCCGGCATCGCCACCCGCACGCCCTGATACCCCTTGCCGGCCTGCCACAGGCCGGCCGGTGTGCTTCCACGGTGGCGGTCCCGGCAGCAGGATACGGGCGCTGCGCCGCGGGTCACTTGAATTTGTGCCGTTGCGCCCCGAACTTGAAGACAGGTCTGGTGAATTTTCCGGAGTGAATCATGCTTGCAGGCGCAATACTCATCGTTGCCGGGTTGTTGCTGGTGCTCTACCCGCCCCTGTTGTCGATCATCGTGGCCATGCTGCTGATTGTGGCCGGCGTGCTGGTCATGAGGATCGCGCATTACGAGCGCAAGCTGCAGCGGCACCACCGGAATCCCACGGTCGAATTCTTCTTCTGGCACTAGCGGCTGTCCGGTCATTGCCCGCGTCCACCACCGTCCGGCCGGGCGTGCGGGTGTGATCATGCCGTGGGCGGGTGACCGGGCGGGAATCCGCCGCGGAGTGCAGGTGGTTGCGGATTCAGCGCCGGGGACGGGCGCTCAGTGTGCGCTGTCCGACTTGCCCCACAGCTCTTCCAGGCGCTTGTCGCGCCCGCAGCCATAGCGATAGAACTTGTAGCGCAGCGGATTTTTCTGATAGTACTTCTGGTGATATTCCTCAGCCGGCCAGAATTTCCCCGCGGCCGTGATCCGGGTGACGATCGCTCCCTTGAACGGCTTGGTCTTTTCCAGTTCGGCCTTCGACTGTTCGGCGAGGCGCTTCTGCTCGGGTGTGTGATAGAAGATTTCACTGCGGTACTGGTCGCCCCAGTCACAGAACTGGCCATCGGCACTGGTCGGGTCGACATTGTGCCAGAACACATTCAGCAGCTGCTGGTAGCTGACCCGTTTCGGGTCGTAGGTGATCTGTACTGATTCGGCGTGTCCCGTACCCCCCTTCGACACATCCTTGTAGGTCGGGTTCTGCATGGTGCCCCCGGTGTAGCCCACGATCGTGGAGAGGACCCCGTCAATCTTGTCGAACGGTGGCTCCATACACCAGAAGCAGCCGCCGGCAAAGGTTGCGATGGCGGCGCCCGGCGTTACCGGCTGGTCCGCGTATGCCGCCGGTGTCGCGAGGAGGGCGCAGGCATACACAAGTGCCAGGTACCAGCGCCGGATCAGAAATGTGTTCATGCGTGAGTCTGCCTCTGGATTTGCCGTATCGCTAATGACAGCGTCCGGAAACTTTTGTTTCACGGCCGGTCGGGGGAGCCCGTGTTCCTCCCGGTTTGTACCGGGCAGGGGGCAGACCGCTGGCGGTCTTCCGTATCCGCGCGCCAGGGCCGGGAGCGCAGCGACCTGCGTCCTGCAGGCCGTCACGCGGCCCACGCACGCGGTTCGTGCCCGTCCCGCACCCGGCAAGACCCCCTGTCTTGTCTATAAATGTATTTATATCATATAGTTACATGAATTTAAAGCGTGCGACGGAGCGCCGATATCTTGTTCAGGTGGCAGCGAAACAGCGAGGTGTCGCGATGGACGTGCATTATCCGGAGCCGGAGGAAGTGGGGATCCGCATTCCTCCCACCCTGATCAAGGAGCGCTTCTGCGCAGGGTTCCGCCATGGCCTCAAGGGTGGCCAGCTGGACCGGGTGGAATTCATGAAGCAGTCATTCCGCGAGGGTTTTCGAGCCTCCCGCCTGTACCTGCGTGCGCTGCGCCGTTCGCGTGGAATCCTGGAGTTTCCGGCGCGCTGGCGGGTGCGGATGCGGGCGCTGCAGGGCAGCCACTAAAACCTGCTGCATCCTGTCCCGCGACCCTGCCGGTGCGGGCGGGGCCGATATCTCGCAGGGGGCTGGCAGCGGCGGCCGGTTGCCGTCCCACTCAGCCGTTCACCCTGGCAAGTACGTGGACGTGGAAGCAGATCTGTTCGAGGTAGGCCTGAGTGTCGCGGGCACCGGCGGCAATGTTCATGCGTACCTTGCAGTCGGATTCATCATATTCCCCGGCCGCCCCGAAGATCTCCCAGCCGGCGAAACTGGCCACACCGTCCGTGCGCCCGCCGGCCAGCGCGGCCGAGGCAACGATCTTGAGGACCTCATCGCCGCCGCTGCAGTTGTATTTGCGGCCGATATTGAAGCAGATCACTTCCAGGGACCAGCGCGGATGGGGCAGGCCGCCACAGAGTTCGACCTCGGCCATGCCGCTGTAGATATACAGCCGGTTCGCCCCGTCCGGACCATTCACATGCACCTCCATGTCCTGCATGTTGGTCAGTTTTTTCGGGGTGATGACGTGTGCATAGTCCATGGAACTCCTCCAGATTCCGTTTGTTTTTCAATCTCTATTGGACGCCAGTTCAGGTCGGAAGGCAAGCACCGGCGCGCCGGGCTACGGGTCGGACCGGTGCCCGCTCCCGGGTGGCGCCGGGAAGGGCGTGACCTTGCCGGGTTTGCCGTCGGGCTCGATTATGCGGTTGCTGCCCTCGCGTTCGACTTCGTCGATGCGGATGATCGACTGCAGGGGGATGCTGGTGCGCCGTACGCCCTGGAACTCGGTCTTGAGCCGTTCCTCGGACGGATCGATCACGATGGCGCTGCGCTCCCCGAAGATGATGCCCTCAACATCCACGAAGGCATACAGGTCGCTGTGCTGTACGCTGCGGGCGTAGAGTTCGTAGATGGCGCCGCGATTGTAGAAGCTGATACGGAAAATCTTGCGATCTTTCATGGAGGTCCGTGCCGCGCTACGGTTCGACCAGGTGGTCGAGCCTGTCATCCATGTGCAGTTCGGTCAGCTCGGTGAAACCGCCGATACAGACGCCGTCAATCACGATCTGGGGTACGGTGCGTGCGCCATTGGTGACTTTGGCGAATTCGCGCCGGGCAGCCACGTCCGAATCGATCATTGCTTCGTCATAGGGGATCTTCCACTTGGTGAGCAGATGCTTGGCCTTGGTGCAGAAAGGACAGTGGGCCGTACTGAAAATCTTGACACGTGCCATGAGGGATACCGTTGTGCGGGCAGGATGCGGAATTATAGCCATATCCGGCCGGGTCCTGCCCGGGGCCCGGCCGGGATTTTCATCCGCGCTGGCGGCTGGCCGGCGGCGATGCGACTCGACAATCGGCAATATGTTGACGAATTTTTGGGATCAGGTATCCAGGATGTCGGAAAATTGGCGGAAACTGCCTATTGCAGGGTGGCCAGCTTGTCGAACAGCTGCTTGCCGATCAGCGCCAGCAATTCCTGCATGGTAAGGCTGTCAGGTACTTCTTTTATATTGGAAAACCAGATATTTTCGACCTGGCCACATTCTTCCGCCGACTGGCTTGTCACCAGCGGAAACCCCACGAAGACACCCTGCTTACCATCGTCGAGTCCAACTGTAATTAACTGAAGTTCAAGTGTTTTCATGCCGATACCTCCATTATTCCCCAGGGTGTCCTGCACAGGATGTGGTGGCAGGGAGCTCGGTATAAACCATGCATTTCATATGCCATTACTGTCCGGAGGAGTCTGTGCTCTGCGGCACGCATGGATTCCCTGCGGTTGCGTGGCGGGTGTGATGCGCGGCCTCCTGACCAGGCGGGTTGCGGGTCCCTGTCGGCAACCCGGCAGGCATGGCGCGCATCGGCCAGGTCAACACCGGTCGGGCAGGAGGGCAGCCGCGCAATGAGCCCTGGAAGGCAGTCCGCCGGAGGCTCGGCGAGTGGAACCCTGCACCGCTTGCAAAACCGGGAGGACCGGATGCGGATTGAAAACCGGGCGGCACCAACCCACAATCCGCGGATGCAGCCGAATTCGATCGATGAGCAAACCCTCTCCGTGCTGCAGTCCCGTGTCGGGAGAATTCACCTGCGCCAGCGGCTCGGCATGGAACGGGCCTACGAACACCAGCGGTTCGGACAGGGAAGAAATTTCTTTCATATCGAGAATGTCCGCTCCATGCGGCCGTTGCTGCGCCTGATGTTCCAGCTGGTGCTGTTGCAGGCCTACGGCCGCCGCAGCGCGCGCCGCATCCAGGTGCGCCACAACCACATCCACGTGGACGGACTGCCGGCCTCGTTCGAGGGATACACCCTGCTGCATGTTTCCGATCTGCACCTGGACATGGCGCCGGATTTTCCGCATGTTCTGGCAACGGCCGTGCGTGCGCTGGATTACGACGTCTGTGTGCTTACGGGGGATTACCGCGCAGAAACGTTCGGTCCGTGCCAGCCGGCCCTGGACGGGCTGCGCCAGGTGCGCACGCAGCTTGGTGAGGCGGTGTACGCCGTGCTCGGTAACCATGACAGCATCAGCATGGTACCGGCCATGGAAGCGATGGGAATCCACACGCTGATGAATGAACACGTGGTGCTGGAGCGGGACGGGGCGCGTATCTATCTCGCCGGTATCGATGACCCCCATTATTACCGGGCGGACAACCTGGAGAAAGCGGCGGATGCCATACCGGATGGTGCCGTATCGATCCTGCTGGCGCACAGTCCGGAGATCTACCGCGCGGCGGCGCACGCGGATTTCGACCTGCTGCTGTGCGGACATACCCACGGCGGACAGATCTGCCTGCCGGGGGGCATCGCCGTGATGTGCAACGTGGCCTGCCGGCGGGAATTCTGCAAGGGTGCCTGGCGCTACCTGTCCATGCAGGGGTATACCTCGGTCGGCTCCGGCGTGTGCGTGGCGGACATCCGGCTGAACTGTCCGCCGGAGATCACCCTGCATCACCTGCATGCGGCCTGAGCCGGCGCAGGAACCGGGTGATCAGCAGGTCGAGGACGGTAAAAGCGGCCGTGGCGGCCAGGATCTCGGAAAATCCGGTATCCAGCAGCGGTTTGAGCATCACCATGGGCAGCAGGCATTCCGGCAACTGGTCGAGCAGGGGACGCGAATCACTGGACGGGTAGCCGAGGCGCCGTTTCACGAAGCTGGTGCCGAGATCGCCGAGCATCGACAGAGCTCCGAACGCGGCACCCGAGCTGCCATCCAGCCCGGCCAGGGGTGCGGCCAGCGCGCCAGCCAGGATACCGATCGCCAGTCCGCGCAGGGTCTTGGACGGACCAAACAGGCGAGAACCGTCCCGTAACACCTTGCCTCCGTCGAGGGGTGTATCCAGCCAGGTACCCGCCAGTATCCCCACGAGGACGGGCATCCCGTTGACTGCAACGAGCAACAGTAATAGTTCATTGGCCTGCCAGCACTGCATGCATGTCTCGAGGCGCGGATTCGTTCTTTCGAGGGTACTCGTGGTGACGGCGGATTGGGAGTCCGGCGCCTGCCGGGGCGGACGCGGGACAAAAAAAACCCGCCAGGCTGGGCGGGTTGGTAAATGGAGGTTCGTGTCGGGCTAACACGTAAATATCAAATGCTGCATATCCACTAGGTATTGTCGCTGCTGTTGGACCCACCGAAGTGAGTCGGGATCGCCAGCGGCAGCACGTTGCACTTCATCGATCCGGCGCTGCGCCTCTTCGAGGCGTCGTGCCTGTTGCACCTCGTCCAGTCGGGACAACTCATCAACATCGAAGGTTATGTTTTCCAAGAGCCACTCCTGGGAACAAGGTTCGATCAATGAATTGGTAATGATTACGCCTTCTGGGCCGGGGCCTGTCAACCACAATTGATTGACGGAAATTCGGGGGGTTTCCGGCGGGCGTGTGTAGGGGGCTGATAATGCAGGTATATCGGAATCGGGTAATTTTTATATATTCAAAAGGCGCTAAAATTATTTTTTCCGCACTCGCGCGTCAACTCATAACACACTGTTTAATATATAAATATCACGATACACCGGGACGCCGACGCTAAGCCATTGTTTTGACGGATCGGTTTTGGGTAATAATCCATCGCTAAGTTCATGTAAAGGCAAAAACAAATGCAGAGAGCGCCGTACCGGTGGCGGGACGGGCCATCAGTTGAGTATTTAAGCATTTTCTAATATACTAGACATCGTCCCTGCCAGACCGCTCTTCTACGGCCGGGCAGCGGCTGAGGGTTGCACGTGCGCCAGGGTTGGAGACCGTGTCCTGTCTGCCAGGTGCTACCGGCCGGGAGCTGACTCTGTGTCATGTAGCGGGGGTGGGTGGCAGTGGTACGGCAACCGGGAGAAGCGCAGCGGGCAGGAAGTGCGTTGCTTGCGCGCTGTCGGTGCCGGGCAATCGGAGCAACCGCGATGAACAAGGCAGGTGGGTTATGAAGAAGAGTGTACTGTTGGTACTGGCGCTGTGCACTGCGCTGCTGTCGCAGCTGGCGCGTGCAGAGGTGGTATTGCTGGTCCATGGCTACCTGGGGGATGCGGGATCCTGGGATCGCAGTGGTGTCACCTCGATCCTGCAGCAGCAGGGCTGGCAGCCGGCCGGCGTCTATCTTGCCGGACCGGGTGGCATCCGGCTGGTCCCCGGGCAGGGCGCAACGGGCAAGGACAAGTTCTATTCCGTCGACCTGCCGTCCGAGGCACCGATCCTGGTCCAGGTGTACCTGCTGAAGGAGATCCTGGCATCGATCACCGCCAGGCATCCGGCGGAACCGATCGTCCTGGTCGGGCACTCTGCCGGCGGCGTGGTGGCGCGGGCTGCGCTGGTCCGCGGTGGCGCCACCAACGTGAAGGCGCTGGTCACGATCGCCAGTCCGCACCTCGGCACCGGCCGGGCGGAAGAGGCGCTCGATGCCACCGATATCCCGTTCCCGTTGTCGCTGCTGACCGATTTCCTGGGCGGCAGCACCTATCACACGGCCATGCGTTCGCGCAGCCTGTACGTTGACCTCGTCCGGGCACGACCCGGGACCTTCCTGTACTGGCTGAACAGCCAGCCGCATCCGGATATCCAGTATGTTTCCGTGGTACGGGCCTCCAACGGTCCCGGAGACTACGTCGTGCCTGCCTACAGCCAGGACATGAACAACGTGCCTGTGCTGCGTGGCCGGTCCAGGCTGGTCACGCTGCCTGCCCCGCACGGGCTGGAGCCGGCCGATGGCACGGTGATCGCGCAGCTGCTGGCGGAAATTCACTGAACGTGCCGGCAGGTTCCACCTGTAAATCTTTCCCGGCTGGCCGACAAGGGGTCATAATGGGGTGAAATTCAGGTGGCAGGAGTGGATCCTTGATCCGGTTCGTATGCAGGGTTGCCTGGCGCCTGTGGTGCTGGATCGAGCTGGGTGTGTTCACGCTGGTGATGTACCTGCTCTCCTGGCTGCCACGTGCGTTGACCAGGTCGTTTTATTTCACGTTGTTCCGGTTCTGGTCGCGCAGTTTCGTGCGCGCGCTGGGTATCGACCTGCGCGTGCACCAGAAATACACCTGCAAGGGCCTGCCGGAGCAGTACATCCTGATCGCCAATCATCCCTCCGCATTCGAGGATATCGGGATACCCGCCGTGTTTCCCGTGCATTCCCTGGCCAAGATCGAGGTGCAGGACTGGTGGCTCGTTGGCCGGATCAGCATGGCGGCCGGCACCCTGTACGTACACCGGGAATCGAAAGAGTCCCGCAATGCCGCGGCGGACGCAATCGACCGCGAGTTGCGCAGTGGCAAGAATATCGCGCTCTACCCCGAGGGTGGCTGCAAGGGCAGACGCATATTCGAGACGTTCCGGTACGGCGCATTCGATATTTCGCTGCGCACCGGGATTCCGATACTGCCCGTGTTCCTGCACTACGAGTCTCAGGACGATTTCGAGTGGCGCGACCCGCAGACACTGCTGCACAAGATCTGGCACATGAGTACCACGGGCAATAACCGCGTCAATTTCTATATCTACGATCCCTTCGACCCCGCCGCTTTCAGCGACAGGGAATCCTACGCTGCCTGGGCGCACGCCAGGTTCCTGGAATGGCAGGCGCGCTACCTTGACTGAAACATGGCCGGATCACGCGGTGGCCATGCCCTCCGGGGTGCCCGGCAGCAGCGCCGTGCAATGCCATACATGCCGGCCCGGCCGGTAACGGAGGCGGGTATGCACGCAGAACCAGTGCCGGGCGGGTGCATGCGCAACGGCGTCCGGCTAAAGTACCGGGTGCGGCAACCCGCCGTGCCAACGGCGCAGGCAAGCGGCAGATGAAACTCCGTACCCGGATCTCGCTGTACCTGATGCTGTTCGGCATGGTGCCCCTGCTGGTTTCCTTCATCATCAACGTGCCGATGATCTTCGACAAGATCGAGATTCTCTACCACAAGGCCCACCTGCAGAACCTGCGCGCGGAATTCGGCGATCTCGACCAGCACCTGGCCCGCCGGCACGAGATGGTCAGGCTGCTCGCCAAGATGCCGGAACCCGGCATGTTCATGGACGGCAAGGACAGCGAGGGCAAACAGGCGGCCGCCAGGGCGCGCAAGGCGTACGTCAACTGGGTGAACCAGGTGATGAGTGACCAGCTGGACGTCACGCAGATCCTGTTTCTCGATGCGGACGGAACCCCGGAATTCTGGCTGGATCGCGACAACAAGACGGGACGGCTGGAGAGCAGGAAACGCAAGCATCCCGCGGTAGCCCCGGTATTGCTGGAGGCGGCCAGGACCCTGCGTCCGGGCGAGGTGATGAACGGCCCGATCATCTTCGATCGCGCTGCCAGCAAGGCGGCACCGAACCGGTTCATGCAGCTGAGCATGGTCAGCCCGGTGTTCATCCCGGACCTGTCCGGGCAGGCCAGAGAGGAGATGCCGCAACGGCGCGGTTCCGTGATCGTCTACCTCGATCTCGGTGGTCTGGCCAGCGCCTACCGCGGTAACTACTGGGTACTCGGGAACGGCCAGTACCTGCCGTCTCCGGAAGGAGAGACGCGCCCCGATTCCGCATTCCACGATTTCCCGGGCCTGCAGCAGTTGTTCAGCAAGCATGAACTGGCCTTGTGGGAATACGGCAATCAGCAGGTCCTCTGGGTGCCGCTGTTCGAGACCCAGGATGCGGGCACGCTCTGGGTCGGTCGCAGCGTGGATGCCTCTCCGTTGTCCATGCTGCAACAGACTGTGGAACTGCGCGTGGTGCTGATTGCCATCGGTCTGATGATTGTCGTGTACATTGTTGCCCGGCTGATCGCGGTACGGCTGGATCGCCTGGGCCAGGAGCTGACCGACCGGATTGCGCGCGTACTGGAGCGTGACGAGGAGGTGGTATTCTCCTGGACGCAGCCGCGGGAGCTGCAGATGCTCGGACAGAACCTGACGCGGCTCGCGGCCGTGCACGCCGCGAATACACGTGCCCTGCACGACTACGCTGCTGAACTCGAGGAATCCAACCGCTACAAGTCGGAATTCCTGGCCAACGTCAGCCACGAGCTGCGCACGCCCCTGAATTCGATCCTGCTGTTGTCGAAGATGCTGTCGGAAGGCCGGATACCGGAAGAGCAGTGCAGGCAGGCACAGGTCATCCATGACGCCGGCGCGGACCTGAAGGCACTGATCGACAACATTCTGGACCTGTCGCGCATCGAGGCCCGCCAGATGACCCTGGTCAGGGAGACGGTGGTATTGCGCAGGCTGGTCGACCAGGTGCTGGAACTGATGCGCCCGCAGCTGGACGAGAAACACCTGGATCTGCAGTTTGCAGTGGATCCGGACGTACCGGAGTCAATCGTCAGTGACGGCGAGAAGATTCGTCAGGTGCTGGTGAATTTTCTGTCCAATGCCGTAAAGTTTACCAGCGCGGGACATGTTCGCGTCACGCTGAAATCCGGCGAAATGGCCGGTGGGGTCCGTTACCCGGTGGCCATCCAGGTCGCGGATACCGGCATCGGGATCGCCACGGACAAGCTGGATCTGGTGTTCGAGGCGTTCAAGCAGGCGGATGGCTCGACCAGCCGGAGATTCGGCGGTACCGGTCTGGGGCTGACCATCAGCCGTGAACTGGCGTGGCTGCTGGGCGGGGACATTCGCGCGGAAAGCACGCCGGGAGCCGGGTCGGTCTTCACCCTGCTGTTGCCGTCCGAGTTACCGGGCGACGACCACTCCGTGCCGGCCGGGCCACCGGCCGCCAGCCGGACCGGCAGGTCGCTGGCGCAGCAGATACCGGTGGCGGATTACGCCGGGGCGAGGGTGTTGCTGGTGGATGACGACATGCGCAACCTGCTGGCGCTGACACCGCTGCTCGAGGGCTGGAACCTGCGGGTCATGGCGGCCGGTGACGGTCACGAGGCGCTCGAAACACTGGCGACCGATGGCGAGTTCCGGCTCGTGTTCATGGATATCATGATGCCGGGCATGGATGGTTACGAAACCATCCGGCTTATCCGGCAGCAGCAGGACGCACAGGAATTGCCGATCATCGCCCTGACTGCGAAGGGCGGGGAGGCGGACCAGCACAAGTGCATCGAATCCGGCGCCAATGACTGTATCGTCAAGCCCGTGGATACCGCGGAACTCAAACTACTGCTGGACAAGTATCTGGCCACCACCGGGGATGATTGATGGGAGACAGGAAGCGTTACGCCGGATTCCGGATTCTGATTGTCGATGACAATGCAAATAACCTGTTCACGCTCAGGACACTGATCAACCAGTACATGGATGTCGAGGTGCTGGAGGCGGGATCCGGGCAGGCCGCACTGGATATCGCGCTGCGCAATCCGCGCATCGACCTGATCGTGCTCGATATCCAGATGCCGGAAATGGATGGTTTCCAGACCGCCTCCATGCTCAAGGTGCGGCAGAAGACCCGCGATATCCCGATCATTTTCCTGACGGCGGCCTACAAGACCAATGAATTCCAGCAGAAGGGGTACGAGGTGGGCGCGGCGGATTACCTCCTCAAACCCATCGACGACAACCAGCTGATCAACAAGATCAGCACCTACCTGCGGCTGATCGAGAAGGAACGCGAGCTCAATACCAGGCTCGAGGCACTGGTCGAGGAACGCACCCGGGAATTGCGTGCAGCGCGTACCTACCTGGAAAAGATCATCGACAACATGGGGGAGGCGCTGCTGGTGCTCGAACCGTCCGGGAAAATCAAGGCCGTGAACCCGACCACCTGCCGCCTGCTGGATTACCCGGAAACTGATTTGCTCGGAATGGCCATCGGCGACGTGTTTGAAGAGGAGGAAGCCGAGCAGGCCAATGCCTTCATGGGGACCTGGCTGGAGGCGCTGATCCGTACCGGAACGATCAGCAGTATCGAGGCGAGCTTCATTGCCAAGGACCAGCGCAGGGTGCCGATCCTGTTTTCCCGCACCGCGATCAGTGACGATACCGGAAAGATCACGGACATCATCTGTATCGCGAAGGACATGACGGGCTACACGCGGATGGCCGGAGACTGAAATATCCCTGCCCCGTCCGGGATTGCAACTTCGGCAGCAAAACGTACACTAGCCGCTGCGCGAGCAGGAGTTTTCAATGGCGGATACGGAAGGAAAAGTGCCGGGAGACGAGGATATCATCCTGACTGCCGATGCCCTGAAGGCAATGGGACACCCGCTGCGCTGGAAAATCCTCTGTACGCTCGGCGACCAGGAAATGTCGGTAGGCGAGATCGTCGAGAAGATCGGCACCTCGCAGAGCAACGTGTCCCAGCACCTCGATCAGTTGCGTAACAAGAACATCGTACGCTCGCGCCGCGATGCCAACCGGATCTACTACAGCGTCAGCAACGGCAAATTGCTGGACCTGATCGGGACCATGCGCGGGGTACTCTGCCAGACCAATCTGTCCGATCTGCCGCCGGAATAGGGTCGGTCCGGACACCGGGTATGAAAGACGGGGGACCTTGCGGTCCCCCGTCCGGCTTTCCGGGCCTGTCAGACCGGGTTACTTGGTGCTCTGCTGCGGAGCCGCCGGTGCCGTCGGGGCAACCGGGGCGCCATACGGGGCATACCCGTACGGGGCGCCATACGGGGCATAACCGCCGTAAGGAGCGTAGCCGTACGGGCCATAGCCACCGTAGCCGTAGTAGTTGTTATAGCCACGACCGTAGCCGTGTCCGTAGCCGTGCCCGCCACCGCTCATGTTGAAGTTGAAGTCGCCCGAGCCGTCACCCCAGCCGTCACCCCAGCCGTCGTTGTAGCCGTTGTAACCGTTGTTGCCGAACGGACCCCAGCCCCACGCGGAAGCAGCGGTGGAGGCGATGGCCAGCGTGGCCGCGGTCAGTACAGTTGCGAGAGTTTTCATTTCGTTCTCCTGTTCGTTAGTGCAAAATTTGTTTGTAATCTGGTCCCTAGCGAGGACGATATATAATATATAAGTATACGCTTAAATAAGCAATAGCTAAATTAACAAATTGTTACCGGTTTATTTTTTGTTTTAAATATCAATTTGTTGTTTTGGTGTTTTGGGGCGCAAACAGGTGTTTCATGGCGGGGCATATGGATTCCCGGAACCCGGTCCGACCAGGATCCGTCCTCGGGCGGGACGGGGTGCCCTCCGGCCGTGGAAGCGTCCCCGTGTGCCGGTCCATGCCGGGACTGTGATCGAAGAGGACGTTGCAGCGTTGCCAAAACGATTACTATCCATCATCGAGCTGGGCGGTTACCCGAATTTCCGCCCGGTGTATGAGAGCCTGGGTTTCGAGGTGGTCGTCGAGACGCGCATGCGCAAGGCGCTTGCCGGGATCAGGAAACGGCGTCCGGACGTGATTGTCGCCGAGTTCAACTTCCAGTCCGACTTTCGCGACCGTTCCAGCAGTCTGGAATCCATGCTTGCGGTGGTCCAGCAGCAGCCGGATATCCGGGTGATCGTCTTTTATGATGAGGAATACCGGGTGCAGCTCGACCGCCTGTGTAACCGTCTGCCGGTGTACCGGGCACTGCCGTTCCCGGTGGCGGAAGCGGAGCTGCGTGCGTTATTGCAGGACCTGTCCTCCGGTCAAGTCCGTGCCACGCCTGCCGATGCAGCTTCTGATGACTGATGCCCGAACCTGTCATCAGCCCGCCCGCGGCACGCGCGGAATGATGCGACAGGTTCTACATGCATTGCCCGGCGCGTTGCACTGCGGGGGTGGTGTTGGACAGGCCTGGTGCCGGTGGCAGCGTCCCCTCCAGGCCGGGTGGATCGATCC
>Ga0315556_1000654_pt1 | contig 21614 bp, 22 predicted proteins | sample SalMarSW160310MG_FD_202112 | JGI IMG/M metagenome (GOLD analysis project Ga0315556, IMG submission 202112) | Salt marsh sediment microbial communities from the Plum Island Ecosystem LTER, Massachusetts, United States - Salt Marsh Sediment SW1603-10 ...
CCATAACCCCCGCCTCCGGGTTTGTGGGTCCCATGCCTGCCCTTATTATCGGGCTTTTCGCGGGCATCCTCTGCTACGCCGCGATCCTCATGAAGGCACGGTTTGCATATGATGACTCTTTGGATGTGGTGGGCATTCACGGGTGTGGAGGAATCTGGGGAGCGCTTGCCACAGGCCTCTTTGCCAGCAAAGGGGTCAACCCGAACGGGGCAAACGGACTGTTTTTCGGCAACCCCGCTCAGCTCGGCATACAATCTGTTGCGGTTCTCGCTACAATCGTGTATGCTTTCAGCTTGAGTTATGTTCTCCTCAAGATCATCGACAAGACCATCGGACTCCGGGTATCGGAACAAGATGAGATTTCAGGGCTGGACCTGAGCCAGCATGACGAAACTGCATATACCTTCTAATTCGCGCGAGTTGCTTGCCCATTGGCTTAAATGAGTTGTCTGGGTGCCCCAACCGCTATTAAGGTCAAACAAAGCTCGAGATGGGAGTGTGGAAATGAAAAAAGTGGAAGCGATCATCAAGCCTTTCAAACTGGACGATGTAAAGGAAGGTCTTACCGACCTCGGCATTTACGGACTGACTGTCAGTGAAGTCAAGGGATTTGGACGGCAGCGAGGCCACAAAGAGGTCTATCGCGGAGCCGAATATCAAATTGATTTCGTGCCAAAGCTGAAGATAGAGGTCGTGATGCCCTCATCCCTCGTGGCCGAAGCCGTTAAGGTGATCCAGGAAAAAGCGAAAACAGGCGAAATAGGTGACGGTAAAATATTTGTACTCCCTTTGGAGGAGGCCATACGAATTCGCACAGGCGAAACAGGAGATGACGCGCTGTAAAAGAGGCGTAGGGCTCATGGCATTTGACCGGGGTCCCTATGCCCTACTCTTCCAGGCATAGAGGGCAATCCCTGTTGCCGTCGCCGCATTGAGGGATTCCACACCCGGCGCCATTGGAATGGACAGGCAGACGGCCTTTTTGAGTCTGTCGGGCAGGCCAGGCCCTTCCAGACCGGGAGCCAGACAAAACGTTTCAGGAAATCTGAAAGAAGCCAGATCGTCTCCCTCGGGTGAAAGGGTAATCAGGGGGACACCGTTCACCTCCAGCTCCTGGAGGGACGGTCCCTTCAGGAGTTTGGTTCTGAAAATCGTGCTCCCCGCCGCCCTCAAAGATGCGGGATGGAAGGGATGGGCGGCTTCTTTCAGAACGACTACCCTGGACACGCCGAACGCGGCAGCGGAGCGTATGACCGCCCCAACGTTTCGGGGGTCTTGAAAGGGGATAATAAGCGTACAGCCGGAGACTGTCCCATCATCCTTCCACGCATCAAAGGGTGCCACCATGATCTGCAGCAAGGCCTTTCCGGTATCGTGGATATCAAGCTGGCGAAAGAGATCCGGATGAAGCCGGTAGCAGGGCAACCGTAGGGGACCAGCCGCTTCGGGAATGGTTCCCGGATCGGAAAAGACGATCCCTCTGCATTTCCCGGGAAAGCTATCCAACACTTCTCTAACCTGCCTGCCCCCCGAAAGAAAGGCCCGCCCCTGTTTTCGAATGCCCCTCGTTTTCAGCAATTTCATGAAGGCCTTGAATTTGGGGTTATTCGGACTGACTATTTCCTTGATCTGTCCGCAAACAGATGGGTAACCGCCTTTCTGAGGACTCCCTGCCGGTGATTTTCCGGCGGGCGCAACCATATCCGCGGAGGGGAAACCTTGATCTAACCTGTTGAAGACAATGAGGCGCCTCTTGTGAGGCGTTCCGGGAAGGGAATAGGACACGTCTTTTTCCAGTTCGTAGGCCCCCTTCAACAAGACCCCGGCCTCCTCAATTTCCTCGTCACAATGGGGGCCTTTCATAAAGACGGCTTTTCCTCCCGGAGCCAGAAGAGGAAAAACCCGCTCCAGCGTTCTTGGAATGACTTCCAGTGCCCGCGTAATCACCCCGCCGACCGGCGTGTCGAAGCTGCCCGGAATCTTGTGCGGATAGACCTCGATCCCCTCCAGGCCGAGCAATTCGCACGTGTCTTCCATAAAGGACGCACGCTTTTTCCTGCCTTCCGCAAGAATAATGTGAATGGCAGGCTGGACGATCTTGATGGGAATCCCGGGAAAACCCGCCCCGGAACCGATATCGAGCAGTGGAGAAGGGAGCGCAATAAGCTTGGTCACGTAGATGGAATCCACATAATGTTTGATTACCATGTTCTCAAAATTTTTTATGCGGGTAAGGTCCAGTGTCTCGTTTTTGTCCCGGATCTGCTGATGAAAACGCCAGAGAAGTCCATAGGCCTCCGCCGAAAGCCTGAAACCACTTTGCTCAAAAAGCTGGATCATAGATACGAGGCTGGGTCGCATTGCACGTTGCTCCAAAAGGGAGATATTTTTTGCATATTCTTCCATATTGAGCTAGCATTCATATCATGTCAAGGATTGAGGACCGGATAAAAATCCTTTATGAGGACAACCATCTCCTGGGGCTATATAAACCCGCCGGCATGTTGACCCAGGGAGACAGGACCGGGGACCTTTCACTCTTGGATTGGGCCAAGGCCTGGCTCAAAAAAAGGTACATGAAACCTGGGAAGGCCTTCCTCGGCCTTGTCCACCGGCTGGACAGACCCGTCGCGGGAGCAGTACTCTTTGCACGGACTTCCAAGGCAGCCAGCCGACTGTCGGCCCAGATAAGAGAACACAAAATCAGGAAAACCTATTGGGCGATCGTGCAGGGCCGTCCTCGCCCCCCGGAAGGGAAATCGAAAGCCTTTCTCACAAGAAGAGGCAGCAAATCCATCATAACGACTCAGCATGACCCATCCGGCCGGGCGGCGGAACTCACCTACAGGGTTCTCGAAAGCCGGGGGCCCTTCAGCCTTGTGGAAATTGCCCTCATCACGGGCCGTCATCACCAGATCAGGTGTCAGTTTGCGGCCCTGGGTTGCCCCATCCTCGGCGACCTGAAATACGGATTTTCTCATGCCCTTCCATCGCGGAACATCGGATTGCTAGCCAGAAGCCTAATATGTCGCCATCCAACGAGGCCTGTGGATGTGACCCTGGAGTCCCCCATACCGGATGACTGGCCATGGCCGCCAGGATGAAGCCGAGAGTCAGAAGCCTCAACCAACCCCTTCCCTTCCCAAAATATCCCGGATTACAGGGGCATCAGCGTCGTAGAAATAAACATAGACGTCTCTGAATTTTCTTAGAAATCCGGGATTGCTTAGAATCTCTTCCAGTGCAGCCTTGCCCCTCGGATCATAAAAGTCTTTGAGCGAGAGAAAGATCTCCTTTGCCAGAGCGGCCGGATCGCGCTTCAACCCTTCTCTCCTTGATACGGTCTCGATAAAACTCAGCAGCGGTTTCCGATAGAGAGGCATTATTTTGTAGTTATAATAGTATCTTTCACGTTCGTGATGATAATTTGCGGGTGCGGTTTTCTCGATGACCTTGGCCTGTCTTTCAATGGCCTCGATCACAGGATTCCTGTTGGTCCTTCCACCGGCTCTAAAAACGTCCCATTTCATACATTTTTCCACCATGCAAGAGTTGATTTATCATTTCCCATCAGCCCGCTCCGTGTCAACATTATTCAATCGGTGATAGCGTTTGACCCTCTGCTCCAGCCCTATCCGCTGAAAGAGCCTGCTCCACCGGGTCATCCGTTACCGGAACCGATTCCTTTCGGCACGGGAATTGCAATTTCAACAGCGAAAAGATTTCACCCTTTCATTTATGATGACTTTCTAAAAAGCTGGTTGATGCCGTGAGCAGCAACCTATGAGCAACGAAGTGGAGGAGAACCTGAGGACCGGCCCTTTTACGATTTCATCATTTTTGGTTGACAAATCCGGATCGGACAGCTAACAAAAGAGCGTGTCCAAAAGGGTTTATCAAGAAAGGCAAGTGTTCACATTTAAAACTTGAAAGAGGAGGAAACCATGCTAAAGAAGGTCTTTTTTGTTTTAGTGGCATCCATTTCAGCGATGTTTTTTCTTGCCACGACCGGTTGTATGGAAAGTCAGGTTCAACCCAAAGCCAGTGTGGATACCGGGCTGGAACAGCAACTGCCCCCTTACAGCGGTCTCAAGGCCAAAGTCGCCGTGGCCAACTTTGAATGGAAGGTGGGAGGAAGCGGGGGAAGCATGACAATTTCCGGTATGGGAGCAAAGGCCATTACCGTCTCCCATTCAGAAAACACGGGATACACCACAGGCCTGCGGGATATGCTTACCACAGCCATGGTCCAGTCAAAAAGATACCGTGTTCTCGAGAGGCAAAACCTGGGTTCCCTGCAGCAGGAAATGGCGCTGTCCAGTTCAGGCTACACGGATAAGAGCGGAGTCAAGAAAGGCCATATCAAAGGCGCCGACCTACTGATCATGGGCGCTATTACCGGTTGGGAGCCCGGCACTTCAGGCGGCGGCGGCGGCTTGGGCGGCGGTGTCCTGGGTAAGGCAAGCGCCCTATTCGGAGCCATAGGCGGAGCGTTCAAGAAATCAAGCATGGCCATGGATATCCGCATCGTAGACACCCACACCTCTGAAGTCCTTGCGGCCACAAGAGTGGAAGGCGAGGCCAAGGATGTGAATCTGGGCGCGTCCCTCGGCATATTAACAGGCAGCGGCGGCATGGGAGGCGGGCTGGGCGCGTTTGCCAAGACCCCCATGGAAAAGGCCATTCGCAAGTGCCTTTATGAGGCTGTCAAGTATATCGTTGCCAACACGCCCACAAAATACATGAAATATTGATGACTTTCTGAGAACTCATCATCCTGCCCATAGACGGGCGATTTCGCCATCGGAGTCCCACGCATCGCGGGATGAGAAATGCAGGCCTAGAAAAGGGATAGCGCACTGCCCTATCCCTTTTCTGTTCTCTAACGCGTATACTCCTCTACGTTCTGCCGCAGGCCTGATCCCCCAATCCTTTCAACGGCGAGGGAAAGAAAGAAGGCCGCTCCTGCCACCAGGATAATGGCCGCTCCCGAGGTGAGGTTGAAACTGAAAGAAATCCACAGACCCAGGATCGTAAAAAGGATCCCGAAAAGTGTGGAGAGCACCATCATCGTCCCCAGGGAAGAGGTAAATTTTTCGGCGATGTAAGGGGGGATACTCAGAAGGGCGATGACCAGGATGAGACCCACAATACGGATAATCATGACGACCGAGAATCCGATCATGCAAAACAAGGCCATGTAAAGGGCATTGACAGGGATTCCTCGCACCAGGGCGAATTCTTCATCATAGGATATCGCCAGGAATTCCTTAAAAAAAATCAGGACGGTGAAGACAATGACGAGGTCCAGGGGCAACATGAACCAAAGATCTGACTTGGGCACAGCGAGAATGCTTCCAAAGAGATAGCTCATGAGATCCACATGATAGCCCGGTGACAGATCCACCAGGACAACCCCAATCGCCATTCCAACGGCCCAGACGACACCGATGACGGTGTCCGTGCGGTGCCTGCTCCTGAGGCTCACGGCCCCCATAATGAGCGAGGCCCCCACGGAAAAAATACCCGCACCCAGAGTCGGCGGCAACCCCGTGAAAAGGGCAAGACCGATTCCTCCATAGGCGGCATGTGCAATACCTCCGGATACGAATACGATCCTGTTGACAACCACCAGGGTACCGACAACGCCGCAGGCGACGCTTACGAGAACCCCGGCCATGAGTGCGTTTCTCATGAACTCAAAATGAAGTGCCTCCCACATAATTCTACTCCTCGTGCTCCGGCAGGACCCTGTGAGGAATTCCGTGAGCGACAAGATCCACAGGGCAATGGTAGGCCATATCGACCATCTCCTGCGTAATCTTTGCAGCACCATGGAAGATCAGGGTGCGATTGACACAGGCCACGGACTTGACGTGCCTGGAAATCACACCCACATCATGGGTAATAATCACAATAGTGACCTCTCTGTTCAGTTCCTCAAGAAACTCGTAAAGTCCGACCTCAAACTCCGGATCAACGCTTGCCGTCGGCTCGTCCAGGAAGAGTATGGAAGGTTCCGTGGCCAATGCCCTGGCTATAAATATCCTCTGTCTCTGTCCTCCTGAAAGCTGTCCAATGGGCCAGTGTCTATATTTCAACATACCCACTTTTTCAAGAATCGTCTCTACCTTTCCTCTGTCCGTACTGGTATAGCGCCTCCCAATCCGTGAACGCGACAGCCGTCCCGTGAGTACAAGGTCAAAGACGGAAATGGGAAATGAGAGGTTGATCTCGGTACTCTGGGGGACATAACCCAGTCTGTCCCTGGCTTCCTTAGGCATGAGCCCGAGCACCCGAATGGTCCCCCTGTCGGGTTTCAATATACCGAGCATGAGCCTGAGCAGTGTGGTTTTTCCCCCTCCATTCGGCCCCAGGATGGCCATATAGTTCCCCTGCTCAAGGGTAAAACTGACTTCCTTGAGAACAGGGGTTTTGTCATAGGAAAACCAGAGGTCTTCAATTTCTATGGCAGGGGTAAGCTTTGACATTGTCTCCCAGGTCTTTTCTGGTCAGCAGGGCAGAGAATCAATTCTTGATCAAAACATCATCCGGCAATCCCGTCAAAAAAATCCAGATTCCGCCTGAGCTTTTCCAGTTTGGCGGACAGGGTTCCGACCTTCTCCCGAACTTCCTCCACGATCTGTGGAGGGGCTTTTTCCAAAAAAGCGGCATTTGAGAGTTTCCTGTTCGACACGTCCAGATCCTTTTCATCTTTCTTGATCTCTTTTTTGATCCGGTTTTTCTCCTCCTCAAAATCAATGAGTCCTTTGAGGAGCACGTGGACCTGGATGTCCTCAAATACGGCCGTGGCCGAAGCTTCCGGCTTGGGTATCTGAGCCTCTATGGAAAGGGCGTCCACTTTGGCGAGCGTCCGGAGATAATGTTGGTTTTCCTTCAATAAGGCACGATCCTTCTCTTTCCGGACATCCAATACCACATTGACCATTTTTGCAGGCGGTATGCGCATCTCCCCCCTGATATTGCGGACCCCTGTAATGATCCCCACCAGAAGATCCATGTCCGCAAGGGAATCCTTATCTATTTCAAAATCAGAAGCCCGAGGAAAAGGAGATACCATGATGCTGCCTTCGCATTCCGGAAACATATGCCAGATCTCTTCGGTAATGAACGGCATGAAAGGATGAAGCAATTTCAGGATGGCCTGTAATACCTCTGACATTACCGCCCTGGTGTTTTCCTTCAGTGCTTTATCCTCACTATAGATGCCCTGTTTGGCCATTTCCAGATACCAGTCACAGAATTCATGCCAGACGAATTGATAACAGGCCGCGGCAGCATCATTGAAACGGTAATCCTCCAAGGTCTCTGATATTTCCCGACTCACCTGTCCGACCCGGGACAGTATCCACCTATCGGGGAGCGTGCAAAGGTCCTGATCCCTCTCCGGGACACGCTGTCCGTCCAGGTTCATCAAGACCAGGCGGGACGCGTTCCAGATCTTGTTTACGAAATGCCTGTACCCGAGGATCCTCTCCTCGGAAAGTTTGATATCCCTCCCCTGGGCGGCGAAAGCTGCCAGCGTGAAACGGAAGGCATCGGTCCCGAAGCGATCCATAACCTCCAGGGGATCAATGACATTTCCCTTGGATTTACTCATCTTCTTTCCCTCGGCATCCCTGACCAGGGCGTGGATATAGACATCCTTGAAGGGGACGTCTCCCATAAAATGGATGCCCATCATCATCATCCTTGCGACCCAAAAAAACAGGATGTCGAATCCGGTTACAAGGACCGATGTGGGGTAGAAAGTGTGAAGTTCATCGGTTTGATCGGGCCAGCCTAGGGTCGAAAACGGCCAGAGGGCAGAGCTGAACCAGGTGTCCAGGACATCGGTTTCCTGGACCAGATCATGGGATTCACATTCCGGGCACTTTACCGGTGCCTGTTTTGCCACAATGACGTGCCCGCAGCTTTGACAATACCAGGCGGGAATCCTGTGCCCCCACCAGATCTGACGAGACACACACCAGTCCCTGATATTAGACATCCAGTCAAAATAGACCGCCTCCCAGGTAGTGGGGTATATCTTTGTCTTTCCCTCCTTTACGGCGGCCATGGCCTTTTCAGCCAGGGGGCCTACCTTGACGAACCATTGCTTGGAAAGAAGTGGTTCAATCATGGTCCTGCAACGGTAACAATGACCGACAGCGTGTCGATAAGGTTCGATTATTTTAAGCAACCCCTTTTGCTTGAGATCCTCCAGGATCTTTTCCCGGCATTCAAACCTGTCCAGCCCCTCGTAGGGGCCGGCAAGCGCGTTCATCATCCCATTTTCGTCGATTACCTTGACAAGGTCAAGCTGGTGGCTTTTCCCAATTTCAAAATCGTTGGGATCGTGAGCGGGTGTGATTTTCAGGGCTCCGGTTCCGAATTCAAGGTCCACATATTTGTCCAGGATGACCGGGATAGGCTTATCAAGGATGGGGACAAGCACACGCCTGCCATGTATGGCCGAATAGCGCTCATCCTCGGGGTTTACCGCAACGGCGGTATCGCCCAGGAGGGTTTCCGGCCTGGTGGTTGCCACAACCAGGTATCCTTCGCCTGTCTCGAAGGGATATCTGATGTGGTAGAGAAAACTATCTTTGTCTTCGTGCTCCACTTCCAGGTCCGCCAGCGCAGTATGGCAGCGAGGACACCAATTGATGATATAATCGCCCCTGTAAACCAATCCTTCCTCATGGAGCCGGACAAACACTTCCCTGACGGCCCTGGACAAGCCTTCATCCATTGTAAAACGTTCACGAGACCAGTCACAGCAGCAGCCCAGTCGTTTCAATTGGTTAAGTATCAATCCACCATATTTCTTCCGCCACTCCCAGACCATTTCAATGAATTTCTCTCGGCCCACAGCGTGCCGGTCAGTGTCCCTGGAAGCCAGATATTTCTCGACCACATTCTGAGTGGCAATGCCCGCGTGATCCGTTCCCGGCTGCCAGAGAACATTGTGACCTCTCATTCGTTTATACCTGCAGAGGATATCCTGGAGGGTATTGTTCAGGGCATGTCCCATGTGCAGCGTTCCGGTGACGTTGGGAGGCGGGATGACAATGCAGTAGGGCTTTTTTTCGGAATTTGCTTCGGCCTGGAACAGGTGATTTTCCTCCCAGAAATCATACCACTTCTCTTCCACGGTTTCAGGTTCATAACCCGTTGTCATCTTTTCCTTTTTCATCAATCAAATGCTCCTTGGTCCGACCTTTGAGTTTTTCATTTTTCCGAGCTTCCTACCAAAAAGGGGTTGCCATATGAGCAACCCCTTGGACACATACAAGTTTTAATAGCATTTCAGTGCGCGTTCAGACTATTCAAAATTCGAGACAAGGCTTTCTCTCAAGGCTTCGATGGCCTCGGTTATCAGTTTTTCCGACACGGCCGTCATCGTCTCCCTGGCCACTCTTTCAACGACGACTTCCACCGACTCGCGCACGGCCTCGCCAACGACCCTGGCAATGATGGCCTCCATTTTTTCTTCGGAAATGGTTGTTGCGGCTTCAAAGCCGGGCGCTTCCCTTGAAACGAAGCCTTCAAGTGAGCCCTCATCCTGCGCAGGGATAGCACTCAGGTCCTCGTCAGGCAGTTGCATTTCCGACTCGAGGGATGGCGTTTCCGGCTCATAATCCGTTTCCTCGAGCATCGGGTCGGATTCCTCCCGATCTGTGATACCCTCATCTTCCAGGACTGCTGTCTGCGGTGGCTCCGGGGCGCCTTCCGAATCTTCTGAACTTTCCAGAGTTTCAAGAGCGGATTCAAGGTCCAATCCCAAATGTTGATCTTCTTCTCCCTCTTTTACCGCTTCTTCCACATCAGATATGGCAAGGGTATCTTCCGCTTCAATCAAATCGAGTTCAATATCCTCAATGGGCTCAAGGACTTCGGAATCGACCAGGCTTTCTTCCCCAATTTCGTATTCGGACTGTCCAACCTCCGTCTCATCAGCCTGTATATCGCCAAGAGATTCTTCTTTATCCAGGAATCTCTCGATTTCTTCCGTCTCGGATGACAGCGGGGCCTCGCCCTTCTCAACCACGTCAACGAGTTCTATGATGCCCTCATCCTCTGGACTTTCCGCATCTTCCAAACCGGCCGAGTCTTTGGCGAGTTCATCAAATTCGAAATCCAGGAGTTCGTCCTCACCAAGTTTTTTGTCGCCATAAGATTTTTCATCATTTTCCATAGCAGCACCCCGTTAGAAATTGAGAGGCCTTAATAAAACCCAACGTCAAATTCTGATAACACGATTCCCAGTTGCTGTCAACATTTTTTAAAGTTCTAATGAATTGATATTCTAAATGATTTCTACCTCAATCCTCAGATGATCTCTCTGTTTTCGTTTGTTGTCATAATACTTATTGGGTGGTTCATCCGGCTAAAGCGAACTTGTTGCATCGCGTGCTGCGACGACGGCACAGGGCATGGACTTCGTTGTTTAAGGTCCTCAGTGGATGGAGGGGCCAGTGGTCCGGTCATCAACCGTGACGGGAAAAGACAAAGGCCATAGCAAAAAAAACATGGCCTTTGTCTTTCTAAAGGGAGAGAGATCCGGATTGATGCCCCATCATATCCCTTCCCCGAAAATACCGTTGTGTCGCCTGCCTGTTTTTATCCCGAATTGGTGTTCAGGCATTTGGACTTAAAACAGATATTCCAGGCTCTCTCCCTTTCTTCAAACGATAAGGATCGAGTGGGGCTCTGTCAAGTTATCCCTGTTTCCCTTTTTGCTCGGAATCCTTGACCCCGACCCAGAAACCTGATAATAATCAAGATGCACGCGGTAGGCTAAGGGGTGTTGCGACAAAAGCAGATAAGATTTTCTGTGGGCGATTAGCTCAGTTGGATAGAGCGTTGGTCTCCGGAACCAGAGGTCGGGAGTTCGAGTCTCCCATCGCCCACCATAATGATTTCAAGGGGTTATGTTGTTTCCTAACCCCTTCGTTTTTGTGCCGCAAAAGTCATCCCCAACACTATCCCCAACATGCAAAGCGAAAATGCCATAAAAGAAACCTCGGGGCACCCCTTCTCCATTTAAAGTTTGAGGCCTTCTCAAGACTATCCCGCTCTAAGAAGACGGGGGGCACGGTCCTCTCACAGCCAAGTTGGTATGGTATACTTCCCCCATTCTACTTCCGAAAAATAAAAAGAGGTTCCAGGTTTCTACAAGCGAAAATTGGTAGAGACCCATTAAGGGGTAAGGGGCATATGGAAAGATGGTCATTCTGCTTTTTTCATAGGTAGCTTCCTCAATAAGACTGAGGGAGGCAATTTTTGCTGTGACTTTGTCATAAACTCATCGAAGGTTATCACTTTCGACCCCTGGGCAGGTTCTTCAAGGAATGCCGCAGCACTTTTTTTTGTCTTTTTCAATGGTTCAGGTTCTTTTAAGCTTCGAACACCATAGAGTTTTTCAAGCTGGGAGTTTCCAGATACCCTGCGGACAATCTCTCCGATTAGATTCACTTCAAAGAAATATCCAACCTCCCCGGTACCCCGGTCGAAGCTATATTCCATGAGATATTTATTCTCGCCTGCTTTATATGATTTCCATCCGAAAATATTCAAAAAGCCTTTTTCGTGACCCCGACCTCTGCCGATGCCTGAAAGAGAGGGGATGCCAGAAGCAACAGGACAGCGAAAAGAAAGGACATTTTTATTTTTTTGGACATCGTCTGTACCTCCTTTGCTTTAAAAAAGGATTGACCCATTTAAACCGAACAACGCTGCACCAATATAAAGAAAAAACCAAACCGTGATCTTTTCCTTTTTGCCTTTGTTTCACCTCCTTTCCCAGGGTCTTTTTGCATCATATTTCTTTCTTCCATTTCCCTTAGCACTATTTTGAGAGGTTTCCCGGAGGAATTCCTCGAGATTGCATCAATGAAATCGCCCATGTCGGTTTCTTGTAACCGGCAAGGTGAAATTTTCAGAATCAGTAAATTTGGCCTTTTTAAGCATTACCTTACCGTAGGTTTGGTCTTCCTGAAATCGGATCTTGAGCCATCGGCAGGGCATCTCCCTATCGGGAGTGATGTAGGATATATTTGAGGTGTGTGCATATGAAGTAAGCCTTGAAAAAGGTTGGTGGAATGAACTGGTATGCCTCTTCCCAGGGGCGAAGCTGCTCGTGGAGGATGATTGGAAAAATTTAGGGAAAAATATCTCAAAGGTTCACATAAAAGTCAAGTTTTTCCAAAGTGTTTGCATCTTATTCTGTGAAACAGGAAAAAAGAGGGGTGCAGAATAAATCGAACGGCTGAATAAACACGGGCATGAAATATTCCGCCCCCTTTCTTCGGAGAAGACTTGGGATATCTTGCCACACACAACATATGGAGCAGCCGTTATTCATCAAATCCCGCGTTCGGTGTAAAATATTTGCATAAGCCTGTGCTTCTTGAGTGAGGAAATCAAGTTTCGGATAGTGTTGGCATTAATAAGTGATCACAGAAGCCATATCGACCAGTTAGATAATGTTGTCGTTACTTTCAGTGCCAATCAGGTTCAAGGATTTGGATAATAACAATTGAACGTGTGGCGCATCAATCCGACTTGCCTAATTCGATCCATTGGAGAATATCCCACTTGACAAATTACTGCCACAACAAGGTTGGACTCTCCTGATCCTTCTTTGCCTGGCTTCCAAAAACATAAATGATGTCAAGCGAAAACGCATTCGCTTTTTTTCAAGTCCTGCTTGTCCCGCCTTCATTTTCCGACCTCGCCGGATCCCCTGGATTGAATGTCCACTTGAGGCCCCTTCATTTTCCCGGGGCGCTTTTTTGCCAATATCTTGGAAAGATTTTTGTCCCTTTTGATTAATTGGGCGATCTCTAAGGCCTTTTCTTTCTCAACATCAGTCATTATGAAGAAAAGATTTCGAATATCTTCCTCATCCTGCGCACCTCCTGCCATAAGCTTCATGCCCACCAAATAGGGTTTTGGATAAGAACCAAGTAAACCTTCATCTGATGAAGCCATGCTCATGAGGCCTTCAAGTTCCCACTCATAATTTGCTATCAGAATATCCAATTTCTTGAATCGTTTTTTTGGATCAGTTATGATTATCAAATCATGTTTTAGAGGGTCAAAGGGATCTCTCGATGCAGCGAAATATTCTACCTCAAAGAGATCTTCCAATTGTTCTTTCAAAAAGGCCACAAATTTCTCTACAATTTCACTGGGGTGCTCCTTTGTATCAGCGTAATGAAGAAGGACGTCAACATCAAGCGTAGTCCTTGGAATACCATGCAAAATAATGGCATGGCCGCCAATAATGGCAGCATGCCTTGCGATGTTCGTATCCTTGGAAAATTTATCAATGCATTCTGTCACTATTTTCAAGAAGTTTTCCATAGGCATCCTCCGGAGAAATCCCGTACATTCTAGCCATCATATCCAACGTCTCATCCAATCGCTTTTCAGCCTCGGCCGTGCGCTCCTCAGGCGTAAGTTTCAAAAAGGCCTCTATCATTTCAATCTTCTTCTGTTCCATTAAACGGGACATACGGAACTCCTTATTGCCTGACATACTCCAATGCTCACTCAGAATAAATCTGCACATGTGGAGAAACTTGGATATATTATCAAGGTTGGGAATAAAGTGGAACATTGATTCTGATTAAGAGCAAAGGGGACCCCTCAACGCCCACGGAAACTGACCCTTCGTACGCAACCAGCTCCACCAGTACAACTGCTTGTATGAGAAAGCCCCACCTCTCTCTGACACGCGAAGTGAAGGCCGGTCACCAAGAAAAAGCCCTCAACCCTCTCTATTCCAGTGCGGAGGCAATTCCTTGTGCAAAGGCCATGACATCTTTTCATTTCTAATCAATTCGTGTGCCTTACTATCGAAAGTGAGCCAAGTACCTTTTAGATCACACGCCAGAGCCGCATAAGATGCGTCATACCCTGTCAGTCCCAGCTTCACGAATCGATCTGCCTTTTTCGCCAACCTTTCCGTCATCGGTTGCCGGAAGACTCCCCCCTGGAGCAAAGGAAGTATCCCTTTCTTGAACGTTTCAAACCCCGCCGGATGGAGTCGTTCCAATACAGAGAACACCTCAAAAGCGAACAACTCAGGGACTGCGAACAGGACAGGCTCATCTATTACCTTCTCCAAGACAGCATCTGCATTGGGATGAACCTCATCCTCCAAAAACCAGCGGACTGCTACCGAGGCATCAATGATCCACATCAATTATCATATCCTCTGAGCTTCCGGAGCAATTCAATACTGGCGGTTCTTTCCCGCTTCTTCCCACGCAGTTTTTTTATTGATGACAAGAGTTGTTGCTTCTTTTCCTCAGCCTGCCAGTCTAAAAATCGTTTCTCAAATTGTTCAGGAGTAACCAAAACAGCACGGATCTTTCGGCCCTTGCTGATAAAGATGGGTTCACCTTTTTCGGTCAGGCGGTCCAAAATCTCTCCAAGATTGTTACGGATTTTCAGGGCATTCACTTCTTCCATTGTCAATCCTCGCAAAAAAGTTGGTTCTTCCGGCCAAAAAGCCATTTATGATTCTCCCTCACGCGCGTCAGAGCGAAGCGGACTTGCCCGCCTACGTTGCGTGGTGGACTTGTCCGCCTATGCTGTTTGGCGAAGATCCCGCAAATCGGGGTTCACTGCGTTCACTTGAAACACAGAGATATCAGCGATAATTTTCTTAGAAGTACATAATCTTTCAGAATGACCTGCAAAGCACGCACTTCCAGTGTGAAACAATTGGCAGCCTTGAAAAATACCGGCCAAGCCGGTCCCCCAAGCTTTCTGGTCTCCGCCTGAGACACCGGAAATTGAATTTATTCTATACTCCATTTGTGTATATGTCAAGTGATTACGTGTATACACAAATCATGAGTAAATTGCAGTATACCTGCTACATTATCGGGACCTCGTCCATTTGCCGGATGATTCCGCCTGCCGACGTACAAGGCACAAGAATAGTGGTGCGGGAGTGATCTTTTCAGCAATTAGTCCTTGACATTTCACATTTCTTATCGAATAATTTCAATCTGTTATCTTGGCCAAACTCACAAGCGCGGCAGGTAATAGAAGGTCCCTCGGATATTCAGATAGGAGATGTCTTTATGCCAATGTTCATGGGCGCTTTTCGGTCCTCTGAATCCATCCCCTTTTTTCGAGGTCCCCGGGTTCCATTGCTTTGAAAAAAAAGCATATGAATTGACGCATTCGCGTCTGAGCCATGGAGGGGCGCCATTGATAGTTGCGATTTTCGATTTTGATGGAACGATGACCAAGAGGGACACTCTGATCCCATTTTTAAAGTACGCTTTAGGATGGTGGAAGTTTTTATGGGTGGCCCTACGCAGTCTGGCTGACATTACAAAATTTATGCTCGGAAGCCTCGATAGGCAGACGATGAAAGAGAACTTGTTGAGACGATCCATATCGGGAAGGTCGTACGACGACTTGGTTCGTGTCGGTAAGGAGTTTGCAAAGACTCAGATTCCGCGCATGGTGAGGCAAGAGGGTATTGACAGGCTGCAGTGGCATATAGCGAATGAACACAAGTGCATGCTCGTGAGCGCATCGCTGGATATATATCTTGAGGCGTGGGGCGGAATACACGGATTTGACGGTGTAATTTGCTCCAGACTGGCGGTTTCTAACAACGGCACAGTCAACGGCAGACTCGTGGGCAGAAATTGTAGAGGAAAGGAGAAGCTGAGACGTTTGTACGAGCAGTTGCGACCAGGCGACATATCGGAGCTTTATGTTTACGGTGACAGTGCCGGCGATTCTGACTTGCTGGCTGTTGCCGATCATGCGTTTTACCGGTCATTTTCGAAAGAGGTTGCGTGGCCGATTTAAGTCTGGTTTTTATCACTTTTAGAGATGAACGCTTGGCGGATATTTTTTAATCATTGACACAACACGGTTTGGCAGGGAATTTATGGGAATTTGTCACCACCTTCGAGAATGGTAATAAACGTTGAGAAAATGGTGTATGAAACGATGAGGATAAGCAGAAAAAATCCAATCTTCAATCCTTTTCCAGGCATGCCGATGAGAGGGAAGAATATGAAGACCATCGCCTCATAGTCGGGAAATGACAAGAATGATTTAAAATTCCTGCTGAAGAAAAACTCCCTGTATTTTTGGAGGGCCAGGACCATTAAATTTGTGCTTTTTAGCTTTTGATGATCGCTGTTTTTGATGACAGAGCCGGCAAGAAAGCTGACATAGTATTCAACTAGGTGACCAAACACCATGGCTAAGAGAACGGCGGAAAAAAGCAGGCCCTGGCCGAATGCCAGACAGCACAAAATGAATATGTCACCAAAAAGGTCGGAAATGTGATCAAAATAGCGGCCGAATTCCGATGTTCTTCCAGTAAGTCTCGCCACAGGTCCGTCCACACAGTCAAAAACATAAGCCAAGTAATAGCAAACAGCGCCGGCAGCAAGTCCAGTTCTTGTTGTCCCCAAAAAAGCCAGCCCGGATCCAAGACGGAAAAAAAGAGAAAGAATGGTTATCTGATTTGGTGAAATGTTTGATCTATTGGCCGCCAGAGTTACAAGCCGATTGGCCACAGGGAGTACAAATATGGAAGCCCACCACGTCTTAAGCGCCAACAAACCTTCCACATCCGCTAAAATGAATCTGTTGTACCCGCTCTTCAAATCACCGCTCCAGGGCGCTTTCATGTCCGTTTATTTCAAAAACACTCCCCGTGGTGTCCATCAAAAACGCCATTAAGATCCTGTCCGCAACGTACTTCGGGGAAAGGAGCGTTTGAGAATCTTCCTTACCGAAATTCCGGTACCTGAGCGGGGTAGCGACCCGAGCGGGGCTGACTACATTAACCTTGATGTTGGAGTCGGAGACCTCTTCGGCCAATGCCTGACAAAAATTGACAAGGGCGGCCTTCGAACTGCTGTAAGCGGAATATCCGCCCCGCCCACGGGTGTAAGAACTGGAACTTACAAACAGCAGGTAGCCGAATCCCTGCTCTTTGAAATATTTCAGAGCGGATTTGGAGAGCAAAAAGGCTCCCTTAATGTTCAAATCATATATGTAATTCCACTCATCTTCCTCCATAAATGCCACATTTCTTCGCAGGAGATCTCCGGCACAGTTGATGATGAAATCCAACCTGTGTTCTTTTTGGAATATGAAAGAAAGGGCATTATCGATTGATTTTGGCTTTGTGATGTCTATCGATGGGGTAGTCTCTCTTCCCAAAGCATAAACAATGCTTCCACATTCAAGAAGTCTTTCGGCCAGAGCCTTCCCGATGCCACTTGTTCCTCCCACAACAATAAATACTTTCCCCTTTAGTTCATGTAACAACTCCATCTCAGTGCGATTCTGAACATCGTGGCTTCGCAGTTGGAAAAGCTTATCCGCAATATGCAAATCAAGCGGATAGGTTATCTTCATGTTTTGTTCGTCGCCGGTGATGGTGAAAACAGGGTGATTCAGTCTCAAAACGAGTGCACAATCATCCGTCGCATTTTCAATTCCATCCGCAATAGCCTTTTCATGGGCATGCTCAACCAACTGGTATTCGAATGCCTGAGGAGTCTGACCGCGTCTCAAAAATGACCTGTCAGGGATCTCTCTAATAAATCCCTTTGAATCAATCTCAACTATGGTATCAGCAGAGGGAATAACGGTATCAACCGCCTTATGGATTTTCACGGAATCAACAAGATCTTCAATTATTCTTTCCGTAACAAAGGGTCTTACGCCGTCATGAATCAAGACATATTCTGTATTATTCCCACAGCAAGATAAACCGATATATGACGATTCCTGCCGAGATTTACCTCCCACGACTACTTTAATTGTTTTACTTAATGAATAAAGATTTATATAGTTCCAAACTAATTCGATATTATCTTTATTCGTTGTCACAATAATTTCATCAACGTACTTACTGTGCTGAAATATTTTTAATGTGTGTACTAAAAGAGGCAAACCTGCCAATTTCGTAAACTGTTTTGGCTTCTCACTCGAAAACCTTTCTGAGATACCGGATGCAAGAATAACTGCTTTTACCATCACTTATCACTTTCAAATAATTTATTATTGCAATTCCATCAACTCGCCTGATCATGTAATCTATTGCAAGAATATCGCCATGGCCATCTGTCCGTTAATCGTGTGCGCTGGAAAAGGCATCTAGGCAAACTTCATAACCTACGATGCTCCTGCCCATCAAAAGGGTACCCGGAACCCTAGAGGAGGATTGCTACGCCAGTAAGTCCCAAACTATCCTCTTGCATTTGCTCTCCTTGCAAGCCCATAAATAAAAAAAACATTCAAGATTATAACTACAATAGACCCTGAAATTACAGCCAGCTGAACTAATCCTAAAGTGCGATTTAGCACCGGACCTACAACAAAAACAAGCGCGTCCAGCTCAACATCGTGATAATAGGGCATCAGATTGTGGGCACGTGTAAAATCCAGCCAGCGAGTCAACAGCCGCCCTTCGTCTCCTTTGACCAAATCGACACCAAGTCGACTACCAAAGCCGGCCTTCGCCAGAGAACGCTCTTGATAAGCCCGAGTAATGATGATCAGGTTGTTCACCCCGAGATAAAGTAACAACCAGAACACCAGAGTAACAGACCCCCCAGCCCTTAACTGTCCGAACCCAAATGCCAAACATAATATTAGAACACGCACCCGATCAAGAATCGCGTCGAGATAGCCGCCTACAGGGGAGGAGCACTCTTTGAGACGAGCAAGCGTGCCATCGACACAATCAAATAGATAATTGAGCTCAAACAAGACTACCGCAAACAAAATTGTCAAGTAACTACCATCTGCATAAAGAGCAGCTGCAGGAAAGACAAGTACAAATGAACCCAGAGTTATCTGATTAGGTGTCAGCTTGGTGTGGTTGACGATAAAAAGTGCCAAACGCCTTGCTGCAGGTAGGATGAAAATTACAGCCCACCAAGATTTTCGCTGCAAGCAAGATTCAACATCCTCTAGTGAAAAACGCAACATCAAGTATTCCTTAAAAGATAACTAGGCCACGCCCAGCTATGTCATGACGCTACTTTTCTGTAAATTTGAAAAACCTGCTCCCCTATCAGATCCCAAGAATATTGAGCAGCACGTAAGAGTCCTTTTTGCCGGAGATCTTTTTTCAAATCATCAGATTCAATTAGTTGTTCCATCTGCGCAGTAAGGTCATCAGGTTGCATGGGATCGAATAATAGGGCCGCATCCCCAACAACCTCAGGCAAACATGAAGCATTGGATGTAACAATAGGAGTTCCACATTGCATCGCCTCAACATTGGGCATCCCGAATCCCTCATAAAGAGACGGATAAACAAACACCTCGGCCGCATTATACAGAAGTTCAAAGACATCACTGGGCTGGTAACCAAGGAAAAGGACTTGCTTTCTGATACCGAGTTCCTGTGGAAGCCTCTTCAATGTTTCGTATTTCCAACCGAACCCTCCAGCGAGCACTAAAACGAACTCAGTGTGGTAACGAGAACGAGCAAAAGCACGAATCAAAGTATCTAGATTTTTCCTAGGCTCTATGGTGCCAGTATAAAGTATGAAAGGACGGTCAGGAAAGCCTGCAAGCTGTCGACATAACTCTGTACGGACTTCTTCACGCTGTCGGCCAAGAAATCGATAATTAAAAGAGGGAGCGTTTGGTACAACCTCAATTCGATCGACAGAAATGCCAAAATAATCAGCTACTTCATAACGAATAAATTGGGACTTTGTTATGAAAAGATCGGCACTTAGGAGTTGATCCAAAGTCTTCCTGACTTTTTTTACTAGAGAATCAAGATGTAACTCTGGGTAGCGAATTGGAGAAAGATCATGTATATCAGCGATAAAATTGTTAATTTTTACTTTATCGAAAATATTTGGAAGAACACAGTGAGAAGTTTCATGATAAATATCAAAACTTTTCTCTATTCCCATGGATTTACTATCTAGAATGTCATACTTATGCATGAAGCAATTATAAATCATGGCAGCCAGAGGTTTAGGATAAAAACTTCCCATGTAGTTTTTCAGCCTCTTAGAAATTACCTTAATCCGCGATGCTATCACAGCGCCTTCATGAAGATGACTATAAACCAGATCAAGATCCTTTTTCTCCAATTGACTTATTAAGTTTTGCACATAGTAACCAATCCCAGCTTTTCTTTCCCACAAAGGTCTAGAATTGATCAGAACTCTCATGAATAACTCTCTGTTTAAGGTGGACCCCATTGTCAAGACCACTTTTGGTCGAAGTTAAGGTGTATGGAAATGGTATTGTTGTGGCTCATGGTTAAGCAGCCTTTCTCAATTCTGAGGTACTCCAGTAGACCTCTGCCGGTGTCCTTCCGCCGAAGGTTTGGTGCGGCCGCTCATTGTTGTAAAACGCAAAGTATCCTCTGAGCCCCTTTACCAGTTCCTCAACGCTCTCATAGTCCCTGGTATAGATGTCTTCGTATTTTACCGTCCGCCACAGCCTCTCAACCATGATGTTGTCCATGGCCCGGCCCTTGCCGTCCATGCTGATTCGGATACCATGGTCTTTCAGGACACCGGTGAACGCACTCCCTGTATACTGGCTTCCCTGGTCCGTATTGAATATCTCCGGGGAACTATAGCACCGCAAGGCCCGTTCAAGGGCACTGACACAAAAGCTTTCTTCCATGGTTACCGAGATCTCCCAGGAAAGGACATACCGGCTGTACCAGTCCATGACCACCGTCAGGTAAACAAAGCCGCCTCTCAGGCGTATGTACGTCAGATCACTGCACCAAACCTGGTTGGAATAATTGACGTCCAACCCTCTTAAAAGATATGGATATATCGTGTGATCTTTTCCCGGAACAGTCGTCCGTTTCCTTGGAGCTATTGCTTCCAGGCCCATCAGCCGCATCAATCTCTGGACTCGTTTCCGATTTATCTTGTATCCCTTTCTTTGCAGGAAATCCCGCATCTTGCGGGTTCCGTAAAAGGGGTGACGCGTGTATTCTTTATCAATCAGGCTCATGAGCTCCAGATTCTCTTCCGTTTCCGATTTCGGTTCCCGGTAGTAGCTGGACCGCGGCAATCCAATCAGTTCACATTGCCTCCGAAGGCTTAGTCGCTTATGGCTTGGTTCTATCATGGCTCGTTTCTCAGCAATGCTCAGTCCAGTAATCCGGTCTTTTTTTTAAGCCAGTCCACCTCAACCTGGAGTTGACCGACTTTGCGGTACAGCCGATCGCGTTCCTGGTTCAGTCGCTCAGCCTCATGGTCTTTACCCCTGCTAAATACCTTGGGTGCTGCTTCCAGAAGCTGCTTCTTCCAGAGATTGATTTGGTTGACGTGAACACCAAATTCCTGGGCCAGTTCATTGGCTGTCCTCTGACCTTTAATGGCTTCTAAGGCCACCTTGGCCTTGAATTCGGTTGAGAATTTCCGTCGTTTCATTGGACCCCCTTTCTTCAATTTCTACCTTAGCACACTGTCCCATTTTTGGGGTCCACTATAAGTATCCCCAACATGGAAGGCAAAATTTAGGGATTTCTACCTCATCCCCAGCTTCCCAAGATGGAGTCCATCGCCAAGGTGAATGCGAATGCCCTCACCTCACGGTTGTGGTGA
>Ga0315556_1000657_pt1 | contig 21551 bp, 16 predicted proteins | sample SalMarSW160310MG_FD_202112 | JGI IMG/M metagenome (GOLD analysis project Ga0315556, IMG submission 202112) | Salt marsh sediment microbial communities from the Plum Island Ecosystem LTER, Massachusetts, United States - Salt Marsh Sediment SW1603-10 ...
TCTACGAACCCGTGTCCGAACATCCGGCCTACCCCTTCGCCATGTCCGCCCGGGACATGGCGCGCTTCGGTCTCCTCATGGCCCGGGGCGGCGTTTGGAAGAGAGAGCAGATCATCCCCGGGAGTTGGGTGACCGGAAGCACCCAGCCATACTCCGACGCGGGGGGCACGTGGGACTACGGGTACATGTGGTGGGTGGGAAAGCCCTCGTCCTACCACGGCCAGCGCATGTTCGCGGCCCTGGGTGGGGCGGGCCATGCGATCTTCGTGTTTCCCACGCTGGACATCGTGGTCGTTCATCGGGTCGACGCAGGGACCTATCGATTCGGGTGGAACGAGGTGGACGAGCTCCTCCGCCGGGTCCTGGCGGCCCGGCGCTAACCTCCAGCAGCCTGCGCGAAACCCCCGTGGAGAACCGCCCGTAGGGATTATTGACTTTGTCAAAATGATCTCCGAGGGCGAGACCCATGTCGCCTGACCGCATCCGTCCGCCTCCGCGTCTCGCGACGCTCCTGCTCGGGATCCGTCTCCCGAAGGAGGTGGCGGAAGCCGTGGTGGGTGACCTGGAGGAAGAGTACCGAACCCGGGTCGTGCCGAGAGCGGGGCGGCTTCTCGCCGACCTGTGGTTCTGGGGGCAGGTGGTGGGACTGCGTGCCGGCGCGCTGCGCCGGATCTCCCGGCGTCTCCGTGCGATGCGGCCGACGTGGGAGCGAAACCGCCCGCAGCGCTTGCGCGCCGTGGGGAGCGAAGAACCCGATTTCTGGAGCCGGATGCCCATGCGACCCGAGGATCTCAAGTACGCCGTGCGCCGCCTCGCGCGCAGCCCTGGATTCACGCTGGTGGCGGTGCTGTCTCTGGCCCTGGGCATCGGCGGCAACACGGCCATGTTCAGCCTGGTGAACGCGGTTTTGCTGCGGGGTCTTCCGGTGAAGAGCCCGGAACAGCTCGTGGAGGTCTACACGTCGGAGTCGAACGGCTACGCCTACTCGACGTCCTCCTATCCCGACTACATGGACCTCCGGGAGAACACCGACGTGTTTTCCGACGTCGTTGGAACCCGGACGTTCATCTCCCGCATGGACCTCGGGGGGGAGCCGGAGATCGTGTTCGGCGAGCTCGTCTCCTGGGACTACTTCGAGGCCCTGGGCGTACCCATGGCGCTGGGGCGCTCCTTCCTTCCCGAGGAGGACGCAACGCCGGGAACGCATCCAGTGGCCATCCTGGGGTATCGGACCTGGCAGCAGCGCTTCGGCGGCGACCCGGGCGCTCTGGGCCGGACCGTGCGGCTGGACGGTAGACCCTACACGGTGGTGGGCGTGGCGCCCGAGACGTTCACGGGCTCGATGCCCGTGTTGGTCAGCGGGCTCTACCTCCCCCTGATGATGACGGGCGACCTCCAGGGCTTCCAGGGACAGCTCGACCGCCGCGGAAGCCGCAGCATGTTCCTCAAGGCACGACTCCGGCCCGGGGTCACCGTCGATCAAGCGAACGCAGCTCTGCAGGCGTTCTCCGCGGCGTTGGCGGAGCGCTATCCCGACTCCAACGAGCACCGCAGCATGTCCGCGCTCCCCACCGGTGACGTGGCCCTCCACCCGTTGGTGGACCGGGTGCTCAAGCCCGTGGCGGCGCTGCTTCTCGGCGTGGTCGGCCTGGTGCTCCTCATCGCCTGCGCGAACCTGGCGAGCTTCCTGCTGGCAAGGGCCGAGGATCGGCGGAAGGAGATCGCCGTGCGGCTGGCCCTGGGGGCGGGACGGGGGGCGCTCGTGCGCCAGCTCATGGTGGAGGCGACGCTCCTGGCGGTTCTCGGTGGCGTGGTAGGGGTGGTGTTGGCCGACTGGACCCTCCACCTGCTGCTGAGCTTCCAGCCGCCGCTCCCCGTGCCCGTGAGCTTCTCCGTCCCGCTGGACCGGCACGTGCTCTGGTTCACCGCCGGTGTGTCCCTCCTGGCCGGCCTCGGCTTCGGGCTCGCGCCGGCCCTCCAGGCCACCAACCCCGACGTGGCACCCACATTGAAGAACGAGGGCACCGGGGGAGGCCGTCGCCGTCGGTTCAGCCTCCGCAACGGCCTCGTGGTGGTGCAGGTTGCGTTCTCGTTCGTCCTGCTCATCGGGGCGGGTCTCTTCCTGCGGAGCCTCCAGAAGGCCCAGCAGATCGACCCGGGGTTCTACGTCGGGCCGGCGGCCCTGGTGTGGCCCATGGCGGAAATGGCGGGCTACGACACTCCCGAGAAGGTGGAGGGGTTCTATGAGACGTACCGTGAGCGCCTCCTGGCGCACCCCGCCATCACCGCCGTCGCCATGGCCGACCGCCTCCCCCTGGGAACGGGGATCGAGACCCGGAGCTACATCCTGCCCGGCGTGCCTTCGGACTCCCCGAACGGGGCCCATGAGATCGACAAGGCCAACGTGTCGCCCTCGTACTTCGAGACCTTGGGGGTGCCCATCCTCCAGGGCAGGGGCTTTCTGGAGAGCGAGGAGGACGGCGACCCGGTGGTCGTGGTGAGCGAGGCCTTCGTCACGCGCTTCTATCCCGGAGAGAACGTGGTGGGCCGCACCATCGAGAGCACGGCCGGCGATCCGCTGCGCATCGTGGGTGTGGCCCGTGACACCAAGGTGCGGACGCTCGGCGAGGCTCCGCGCCCCTACGTCTACGAGCTACCGGGCCGGCAGAGCTTCATCGGCATGCAGGTGGTGGTGCGGGGACGGGGGTCGAGCGAGGAGCTGCTGGCGGCGAGCCGCCAGGTTCTGCGGGAGGTGGATCCGGACATGGTCGTCATGGAGGCCAAGACCATGGACGAGCACCTCGCGTTCATGCTCTTTCCCCCGCGCATGGCGGCGCTCCTGCTGTCGGTGTTCGGCGGACTGGCGCTGGTCCTGTCGGCCATCGGCATCTACGGCGTGGTGAGCTACGCCGTGGCCAAGCGCACGCGGGAGCTCGGGATCCGGATGTCGCTGGGCGCCTCCGCCGGGGATGTCGTGCGCATGGCGGTGGGCGGTGGGATGCGCCTGGTGCTGGTGGGAGGCACCGTCGGCGTGGTCCTCGCGGCCGCGGTAACCTGGACCCTGAAGAGCTTCCTCTACGGCATCGCGTCCACGGACCTGATCACGTTCGCAACCATCCCGCTGCTGTTGTCGGGCGTGGCCTTCGTTGCCGCCCTGGTGCCGGCGAGGCGGGCCTCGGGGGTGGACCCGGTGCGCGCGCTCAGGAGCGAATAGCCCCGGGACGATCCCGCCCGGGCGGACGCCCACGGCGGTGGGAGAGCCGCGGTGCTCGCGTAGGGGCCGGTAGTGCCGACCCCCGCCCACCGTTCTTCTCTTGTGGCTGGATCACGAAACCCGGGCGGGCCTGGTCCGTCCGGACCGAGACGACACGCGGGTTTCGGCCGGATGGGGCCGGGAACCAGGGATGGGAGGACCGCGGTGATGGGTACGTTCCTGAGTGATCTCCGCTTCGGTGTCCGGATGCTCGTCAAGCGCCCGGGTCTGTCTCTCGCCGCCGTCGCCACGTTCGGCCTGGGCATCGGCCTCACCACGACCGTCTTCAGCATCGTGAACGGCGCGCTCTTCAAGGGGCTGCCGTTCCCGGACGCGGACCGCATCGTGCTCGTGGGACGCACCAATCCGGCGCGCGGCTTCAGGTTCATGGGGATCGGGGCCCACGCCTTCCTCGACTTCCAGACCCAGCAGGCCGTCTTCGACGCCTTCGGGGCGATGAGCGTGGGCCCGGTCAACTTCGCCGTCGAGAACGGCCCCCCCGAGCGGCTGACCGGTGGCTTCTTCTCACGGGAGGTCTTCGATGTCGTCGGGGTGCAACCGGTCCTCGGCCGCACCTTCCGCGAGGACGAGACCCGCCCGGGTGAGGACGCGGTCATCCTCATCGGCTACGACGTCTGGCAGGATCGGTTCGACGGCTCGCCGGACGTCCTGGGGAAGACCGTGCTGGCCCACGGTGTCACCCGCACCATCATCGGCGTGATGCCGGAGGGCTTCGCCTTCCCCAACTCCGAGCAGGTATGGCTGCCTCTGTCCACCGATCCAGGACCGGAGCCCCGCGGTCAGGGACCCGGCTTCATGGTGGTGGCGCATCTGGGGGAGGGCGTCTCCATGCGGGAGGCGCGGAGCCAGATGGCAGCGATCGCGAGCCGCCTGGACCAGGCGTACCCGGAGAGCGACGGGGGACTGGGCGTCGCCGTCCAGACCTTCACGGAGCAGTTGGCCGGCGGAGGGATCGGGTCACTGCTGCTCACCATGCTCGGGGCCGTCCTGGGAGTTCTTCTCATCGCGTGTGCGAACGTGGCGAACCTGCTTCTCGCCCGGGCGTCGGTGCGCACGCGGGAGATGGCGGTGCGCACGGCCCTCGGTGCGGAGCGCGGCGTGGTCGTGCGGCAGCTGATGGCCGAAGTGCTCGTGCTGGCCCTGGTGGGTGGGGTGTTGGGTTTCGGACTGGGCCTGGCTGGCCTCGAATGGTTCAAGGGTGCGATGCGGGTCAACCCGCCTCCGTTCTGGATCCGCTTCGATCTCGACCACCGCGTGTTCCTCTGCGTCCTCGGGGCCACGCTGTTCGCCAGCGTCGCGTCGTCCCTGGTGCCGGCCCTCCAGACGTCGCGCACCGACGTCGTGGGGACCCTCAAGGACGAGGGCCGCGGCGGGTCGGGCCTGCGCATGGGGAGGTTCACCGCCGGCCTCGTCGTCGCGGAAGTCGCCATCTCGTGCGCGCTCCTGGTCGCGTCGGGCCTCATGGTGCGCAGCGTGATCCAGCTCCGGACCGTGCCCATGCCGTTCACCACGGGCAACATCCTGACGGCGGCCGTCAACCTTCCCGCGCTCGAGTATCCGGACACCGCGGCGCGCGTCCGATTCTACGACGCCCTCCTCCCCCGACTCGCGGCGATCCCCGGGGTCGAGGCAGCGACGCTGTCCGACGGACTGCCGGCCGCGGGGAACGGCACGCGGGTATTCGAGGTCGAAGGGCAAAGCTACGCCACCGACGACGATTTCCCCGTGGCGAGGGAGGGCATCGTCACCGACGGCTACTTCCAGACCTTCCAGGTCCGCGTGCTGCGTGGTCGGTCCTTCGCGGCCTCGGATCGGCGCGAGTCCCAGCCGGTGGCCGTGGTTAACGATTCGTTCGCCCGGCGCTTCTTCCCCGACGACGACCCCATCGGCCGCCGCATCCGCATGGGCGTACGGGACACCACCGCGCACTGGCTCACCGTGGTGGGCGTGGTGCCGGATCTCTACATGGAGGGCATCGGCAACAACACCGCCAGCCCCGTCGGCTTCTACATTCCCATCTCCCAGAGCGGGGTGGGGAACTTCGTGAACGCCGCCCTCCGTACCCAGGACGCACCTGCGTCCTTCACCGGTGAGGTGCGGGCTGCCGTGGCCGCCATCGACCCGAACCTGCCCATTTTCCGGGTGGCTTCCATGGACGAGGTCATCCAGCGCCAGACCTTCTTCTACTGGATCTTCGGGAGCCTCTTCATGACTCTGGGCGTCGCTGCACTCTTCCTCGCTGCCGTGGGGCTCTACGGGGTGATGTCGTTCTCCGTGTCGAGACGATCCCACGAGATGGGTGTACGCATGGCCATGGGCGCCCGGGGCCGGCAGTTGGTGCGCCTGGTGCTCCGGAGGGGCGTGATCCAGTTGGCGACGGGGCTCGCGATCGGCCTGGTGATCGCCGGCCTGGCAACCGGGCCGCTCCAGGCCGTTCTCTACGACGTGCAGGCTCGTGATCCGCTTGTGTTCGGCGTGGTGGTCGCCACGCTGGCGCTCGTCGGGATCGCTGCCAGCCTCGTGCCGGCCTGGCGCGTCACCCGCGTGGATCCCGTCACCGCGCTCAACGTGGAATGATGTTCCGTCGTACCTGACTCCTCACGCCCAACGCCATCCCCGCCGGAATCGCGCCGACGAGGACCGGTAGCCAACCCGAGCCGGGCACGGAGATCGAAGGGACCAGGGCGAGGACCATCCACAGCGCCACCCCGCCCACACCCAGGCCGACGCCGGCCAGCACGAGCCTCATCCCGGAGATCCGCAGCTCGTCTTGCGGGGTCTTCACCGCCGTGTGGACCATCACCGCCAGGGCCATGACGACGTACGCTGCCACGAGGAGGCCGTAGAGCGGTCCGAACGTGTGGTAGAACCGTGGATGGTAGGCCAACTCCACCGCCAGGCACCCGAGGAGGATCACCCAGGGAAGGAACAGAGCGGCCGTCAGCCCCTTTCGGGTCGCGATCTTCTTCGGGTTCGGGAAGAGGAGGAAGAACCGGAGGAGGAGGAGCGCCCACAGGACCATGGCCGCGGCCTGGATATGGTCCCGCACTCCGTTCCAGCTTCCGAGGTCGGGGCCCGGGAGCGCGAGACCCAGGGCCAACCCCATGGCCGCCAGCCGCAGGGCGTGGGAAGAAGGTGCGACGAAGAGGGCCCAGACGCCGAACCAGATGAAGGACAGGCCCACGAGAAGGCCGCCCACCTGCATGTTGCGGGAGCCGCTGGGGCGCTCCCGGTAGACCACCTCGCCGGAGATCCGCTCCCCGTTCCGATCCACCACCATCGTGATGAACTCACCGGGGCGCCGGGCGAGGGACCGGGGCCAGCGCGAGTACATGCCGAGGTCGACGACGGGGATCCCCTCGACGCTGACGACCGAGTCCCCGGGCTGGAAGCCCGCGTCCGCCAGGGGACCCCCGGCCGGGGCGTGGACGATGGTATAGTCCGGCTCGAAGAGGGCGTCGGTGTAGCCACTGCGGTTCCCCAGGACGCCCACGCAAACCCAGACGGTGAGTCCCGAGGCGGCGAGGAGAAACCAGATCCTGAGGCGGCGGGCGCGGCGGCTGTACATGGGACGCCTCCCTGTAGATCAGAGCTCGAGACGGAGACCTGCCGGATCGTCCTGCGTCCACAACGCGTGTGGGGTCCAGCGACTACCGTCGGTAGTGTCCCGAGCCCCCGGACGTTGACGAGCGTGAGTCGATGTCTCGTGCGAGGCTGCGCGTCGTATCCCCTGCGAACCTGAGGTCTCCCGGGAGATCACATGGACCCCGATACGCTTTCCCTGCTGGCTCCGGTCGTCGTTCTCGTGTTCGTCACGCTGACCGTGGCCGGTGTCATCCTGTTGAAACCCCTGTCGAGTCGGCTGGCGATGCTGCTCGAGGCGATGGCTCGAGAGAAGAGTGAGCCTCAGCCCCTGGACGAGATCCGACACGTGCGGGAGCTGCTGGAGACCCTCGACGGGCGCGTGTCGCTCCTGGAGGAGCGGCAGGACTTCACGGACGCCCTGCTGAGTGGGCCGGACCGGAAGAAGCTCCGGTCCTCCGGACGCCCGGAGGAGCCGCCGGAGGGGAACCGTCCCTGAGTCCTGGCCGAGCGCAGGGCCCTCGCTACGCCCTCGCCGCCAGCGTGGACTAGGGGAGCGGCTCGTCTCCTACCACGAATGCTTCTACGAACAGCCTGGCGACGTCGGAGCGCAGAACGTTGTTGTCGCTCCCAAGTCCTCCGTACGCGGCGCTCAACCGCGGCGTGTTGGCCAGGACCACGAAGGACAGACTCTTCCCCGGCGCCCGCACGATCAGCGACGAGTTGGTCGACCAGTACCCGTAGTGCCACTGGAGCATCGCCCCCTGATAGGACTGGATGAACCAGCCCAGACCGTAGGGAAGGGTCGCGCCGCCGTTGGAGGTGGCGGGCGTGAAGACCTGCGCCCACGTCTCGGCATCGAGGAAGCGACCCTCGTCGATGGCGATGGAGAACGCCGCTACGTCCTCCGCCGAAGCGACGAGTCCGGCGGCAGCTCCGAAGTAGTCCGGGTGCTCGAGGGGGAGCACCTCGGCGCCACGCAGCTCGTACCCTGCGGCCATCTCCGCCACGAAGCGGTCGCGGTCCAGCCCGGTGAGGGTGAACGCTGCGACCTGCCGAGGGTTGGGCGCGGTGTGATGAAGCCCGAGAGGCTCGAGGATCCGCTCCACGAGCAGCTCGGCGAACGACCGCCCCGACGCCGATTGGATGACCTGGTCCAGGTAGGCGAATCGATTCCCGCTGTAGTGGTAGGCGGATCCCGGGGTGCCCTCCGACGTGTGGGTGAGGAGATGGCGAACCCGGATGACGCCCGGACTTTGCAGATCGACGCCGTAGTCGCTCACGGGAGCGTCGAGGTCCACCGAGCCGGCTTCCACGAGCTGCATGACGATGGTCGCGGCGAAAGGCTTGGTCAGGGACGCCAGATGGAAGGGCGTAGCGCTCGTCGCGGGGAGGTGCGTCTCTACGTTGGCCAGGCCGAAGCCCCGAGCCCAGACCACCTCCCCGTCGTGGACGAGGGCAGCCGACATCCCCGGAATCCGGAGCTGGACGCGGAGGGAGTCCAGGCGGGCCGGGAATCCCGCTAGACCAGTCTCGTAGGTGACGTCGATGGTCTCAGGCGTTGCGGTGTCGCCGCAGGCGGCCAGGCACCCCGTGACCAGGAGGACGGCAATCGCGAGTCTCGGGTGTTCATTCATCATGGAAGAGGCCCTCCCCCTCCACCCTTGAGCCTGCGTAGCCACTCGCGGGCCGGAGTCATGTTGGGGTCGCGCCGCAGGCACTCCTCGTAGTAGCGGATGGCCGTGGCCGTATCCCCCGTGAGTCGGTGGAGGTTCGCCAGCCGCCAGGGGCCGTTCAGGGAGGAAGGGTGGATCTCCACCAGGTGCTTCAGGACCTCCAGGGCCGCGGGGTACTCCTGCCGCTCCACCATTCCGTCCGCTGCCCGGGAGAGGATCAGGTCCGGCGCCTCGACGGTGAAGCCGAGCCTCGCCGACAAGGCGTCGTAGTGGGCGCGGATCTCGGCGAGGCTCCGCGCCCCGTCCGGTGCAGGGAAGGTATAGTCGGCGAAGAGATCCAGGAGGCCCTCACGGGCCTGCACCGGGGCCAGGAAGAAGGGCCAGGCGGGATCCACGCCGATGCGCCAGCGAAACCCCGGCGCTGCCGCACTCAGGCCCTCGCGCAGCTCCCGCAAGCGCTGGGAATCCCCGTCGTCGCTCACGGCCAGGAAGGTCTCCCGTGCCTGGGGGCTCGTAGCAAAAGCCGTGAGCTCGCGACACAGGGACCGCTCCGGTCCATCGAGTTGACAGGGGTCGTTGAGGATGAAGGCCTGGAAGGTCCCGGGAGCCTCGAGAAGCGTGTAGACGCCGAAGACCGACGCCGTCTGGGGCCCCACCAGGATGCGGTAGGGCTCCGTCCGGTATTCGGCGTCGACGAAGGGGATGAGCTCCTCCCGTACGAAGCGGAGGAATCGGTCCGCATGTCCTTCGCCCTCCCCCGGCGGCCTTCCGGGCCGGGACCAGGGAAGGAGGTCACGGTAGCGCTGCGTGTTGGGAACGCCCACCAGGATGACCGGGGGCATTCGGTCGATGGTGAGGAGCGAGAGATCGTTCACCAACTGGGCGAAATACTCCTCGATCCGGTCCGAGTACAGCAGGTAGACCACGGGATAGGCGATGTCCGCTGTCTCATAGCCTTCAGGGAGGTGCACCTGGAGAATCCGGTCCTCGTCCATGATCCGGGAAGGGAGGATCCGGTACGTTCCCATCGTGATGGGATCACCATCGGCCTGGGAGGCCCCCGGGGTGGGAAGCGGCGGCAGAAGCGCCGCAGCCGGGAGCACCGAGCGGAGAAGGACGGAACACAGAGCCCGGACGGGGCTCGCCCCCCCCGAGGTGAACGACCGCATGGATTCCCTCCTGTGGATACCTGGATGGCGAACGGCGCCGTGCGCTCGGCCCTCGCCCCGAAGTCGACCCGGTTCTCCAACGTCCCGTGCACCCGTCGGCTACCGGGTCGGAACGTGTGCCGTCGTGCCAGGGCAGGGCTGCGCGGGTAGCCTCCGGATCGGCCTCGCCCTAATCAACCGGCGCCCGCGGCAGCGTGAGCGTGAACGTGCTGCCCACGCCGAGCTCGCTGGCGACGGTGAGGTCGCCGCCCATGCCGCGCGCGAGGTCGCGGCTGATCGGAAGGCCGAGCCCGATGCCGCGCTGCCCGCGCTCCTGCGCGTCCCCGAGGATCTGGACGAAGGGATCGAAGATCTCGTCGATGGCGCCGGCCGGAATGCCCGGCCCCGTGTCCGCCACGTGGATGCGGACGCGGTCGGTGTCGGCCTCGCAGCGCACGGTGATTCGGCCCTCGGCGGGCGTGAACTTGCACGCGTTGGCGAGGAGGTTGATGAGGATCTGACGGCATCTGGGGCGGTCGGCGACCATGACGACGCCCGGCGGAGGTGGCTCGACCAAGAGATCGAGCCCCCGCGCGTTCGCCTGCGGCGCGATCATCGGCTCGACCTCGGCGAGGACGTCACCTGGGTCGAGCGGAGCGATGTTGAACTCGACACGGCCCGACTCGAGCTGCGAGAAATGCAGCAAATCGTTGATCAGCCATAGGAGGTGGGCGCTGCTCTGCTTGACGCGTCCGAGGTCGCTGCGCTGCTCGTCGGTCACGGGACCGCGGACGCCCAGCTCGATCAGCTCGACGTAGCCGCCGATCGCGTTCAACGGCGTGCGCAGCTCGTGGCTCATTCGCGCCAGGAACTCGGACTTGGCCCGACTCGCGGATTCCGCTTCCTGCCTCCGCTCGACGAGCTGGCGCTGCGTCGCCTCGAGCGCTCCGGTCCGTGCCACCAGCTCCTCGGCCTGAGTCTTCAGCCTGGCCTTCTGCTCCTCGAGCATCGCGTTCTGCTCGTCGAGCCGGCGCGCGAGGCGTCCCTGGGCGGCGGCGTGGCGTGCCAACGCCACGGCGATGGCGCCCGCGAGGCTACCCGCGAGGAGCATCCCCAGAACGACGACCCACGTGGCGACTCGGTGGAACCGTGCCTGATCCTGCTCCCGTTCATCGAGGAGGATCCGCTCGTTCGACTCGATGTTGCCCACGACGGCCCGGATCGAGTCCATGAGGATCTTGGCCTCGCCGGAGGCCACGGAATCCCGCACCGCATCGAGGCCCATGTCACGGCGCTGCTCGATCCGTTCACCGAGGAGGTCCAGCACACGCCGGGAGAGGCCGTCCAGGGCTTCGAGGCGCGGCAGCTGTTGCGGGCTCTCGGCGAGGAGAGCGCGCAGGCTGCTGATGTTCGTGGCTATGTCGTCCGCCGCGCTACGGAACGGCTCGAGGTAGCTCGGGTCGCCGGTGATGAGGAAGCCGCGCTCGCCGGTCTCGGCGTCGAGCAGTCGCGCCAGGATCGCCTCGTTCGTTTCGATCACCTGGTGCGTGTGCTCCACCAGGCGCGCGCTCGCGTCCTCGCGCGCCGTGCTCAGACGCACCAGCAACCCGAACACGACTACGAGCAGCGCCGAGACGATGGGAGCCGCGGTCAGCAGCCGGGTTCGCGGAGAACGGTGAGCCTCGCCTGCCGGTGCTCGCACTGGGTCGGACAAGAATGCCACTCCGTCGGATGGGGGCGGGAACGCCCCGGCGTGGAGCCCGAAATGTATGCGGTCCCTTCGGCGGACTCAAAAGAGGGTGCGCATCGCGTCGACGTACCGGCGCGCCTATCTTGGCCGCCATGTCCACCATGCCGTCGCTCTTCGAGCGCCCCGGGCGCTCGGTCGCAGCCGCCTTCGTCGCACTCGCGGCGACCACGGCCCTGCCCCACACCTCCCTCGCGCAGACACCTGGCGCGTACCTCGGCGACCTGACCTGGCCCGAGGCGGAGGCCCGCCTCCGCGAAGCGCCCCTGGTCGTCGTGCCCTTCGGCGCCGGCGCCAAAGAGCACGGCCCCCACCTGCCGATGTCCACGGACCGCATCATGCTCGAGCATCTGATGCAGGCGGCGGTCGACTCGCTTCCCGTGGTGGTCGCCCCGCCCGTCCTGCACGGGTGGTTCCCCGCATTCCGCGAGTTCCCGGGCACCGAAGTCGCCGACGCCGACCTCTTCAGCCGCTACGTGCAGGAGGTCGCGCACTCGCTGGTGCGCCACGGCGCGCGCAGGATCGTGTTCCTCAACACGGGGATCTCGCGGTCGACCGGCCTGCCCATCGGCGTGGCGGCCCGCGAGGTCCACCAACAGGACGGCGTCCCCACCCTGCTGGTCTCCTGGGACGATCTCGAGACCGCGGAGGTCGAGGAGCTGGCCGAGCAGCGCGCCGGCGGACACGCCGACGAGCTGGAGACCTCGGTGGTCCTCTACCTGCGTCCCGAGATGGTGCACATGGATCGTGCACCCACCGACTACGGGCAGCCGGCCGGTGAGGTCGGGCCGGGGTATCGTCCGGGGGGCTTCTCGCGCACGCCCGGGACGCCGGAGTACTCCGAGACGGGAATCTTCGGCGACGCCACGCTTGCCACGGCGGAGAAGGGGAGGAGGGTCGTGGAGATCATGACGCGGGAATGGCTCCGGGCCCTGCGCGCCTTCGCCACCACGCCGGGGTCTGGATAGGCTCGCGGCGGGCCGAGCCGACGGCGTGGGTCTTCGCTAGCCGACTTCCGGCGGGGGCATCAGCCCGAGCTGCGTCAGCGCCGCCACGTTGTCCCACGATGTCCACGTCTCGGCGACGGCGCCGTCTTGGAACCGGTGCATCCCCACGATCACCAGGTCCATCGTCCTCCCCGTCGCCGGGAAGGGGCCCATGGGTCCGCGCATCGTTCCAAGGCCCCGGGACCGCCACGCGACGAAGTCCCCCTCGCCCACCAGATGCTCGATCTCCTCGTGGTAGTCCGGAAAGGTGGCCTTGTTGGCCTCGAGGAACGCCCGCATGCCGTCCCGTCCGTGGATCTCCTGCGAACCGGGCGGCATGGCCTGGCAGTGGCGGACGTAGCCGGGGGCGAGCCCCTCGAGGAAGCCGTCGATGTCGCCGACGCTCACCCGTTCGAGAAGACGGCGGACCGTCCGCTTGTTGGCCTCGACGCGAGCGTCGCGTTTCGGGGTGTCGGGCATGATCGATTCCGAACCTGGAGTTGCGTTGAAGGGCCGCGATTCCGTCCGTGGCTCGCGGGACAAATTGGGCCTGTATCGCGAGGACGCAACGCCTCGCGATCGACGAGGCTTGCCTGGCGCTCTGCGAGCGCGCCGCCTTCCGAGCCCAGGCTCCCGCTCCCTCCTGACAGTCCGGTACCGACCCGCCACCGCCTGCGTTCTCTGGTCGGGCGGAGGCGTTGGTCATTCATTCCCGTTCATGCGTTGAGTATGTGGTAGGTGCAGCCTACTCGGTCCCGACCTCAGGGAGGTGGACCCGTGGAGCTGGAGCGGATCCGTTCAGGAGATTCCGAGGCCTTCGGCCTCCTCCTCAGGGAGACCTGGGCTCCGCTGGTCAGGTACCTCCTCACCTTCCTCGATTGTGTCGAGGCCGCTGAGGACGCTGCCCAGGAAGCCTTCGCGAGGCTGTGGGAGCATCGGGATCGGTGGGACGCGGGCTCGGCGCGGTCCGTGGTCTTCCGGATTGGCCGGAACGTCGCGCTGGATCTCCGGCGCCGAGCCGAGGTGCGTCGGCGATGGCGGTACGATCACCGCAGCGCCCCGGCCCCCTCGCCTCCGACGCCCGAAGAGGAGCTCACGGGCGCCGAGCTCCTTTCGCGCTTCCGAGTGGCCCTGGAGAGCCTGCCCCCCCGCCGCAGAGAGGTATTCGAGCTCATTCGCTTCCGGGGGCTCTCCCATCTGGACGTGGCGGAAGTGCTGGAGGTCTCCAGACCGACCGTCTCGAACCATTTGCGGCTGGCCATGAGGGATCTGAGACACGCCTTGTCGGACATCCCTCAGGAGGGGTTGGCGAAGTCTCCGGCGGACGACGGCAACGGCGGACTGGGGAGATCGAGCGATGGATGAGCTGATCGTGAAGTGGCTCCGCGGAGAAGCCACGGACATCGAGGTCCGGCGGCTCGATCGCTGGCGCGCAGAGTCCTCCGAGAACGAAAGGGAGTTCCGGGCGTTCATCGGTCTCTGGGAAGAGAGCTACGAGCCGGAAGCGCCCGCGATACGCCCCCCGCCCGATCTGAGAGAGATTCTGCGGGAGGGCGATGCCCGGAGGACGCGGAGCCAGGCCCGGGTGGCTCGGCGAGCCGTGCTTCGGTCGCCCTGGGGGTATGGCCTGACGGCTGCTGCCGTGGGAGCCCTGATCTTCTTCGGCCTTCGGTCAAACCCGGAGGAGAGCGCTTCGACCCATGGCCTCTTTCCCGTGGAATCCTCCTCCAGTCGTGGAGACATCACGACCCTGGGCCTCTCGGACGGAAGCGTGGTGCGCGTGATGCCCGAGACCCGGGTCGAGTTTCCGGCCACCGTGGATCGCCGGGAGGTTGTGCTGGAGGGTAAGGCGTTTTTCGCCGTAGCGCCGGACCCGATTCCCTTCGTGGTCCGGACGCACATCGGAGAGTTGAGGGTGCACGGGACGCGGTTCGAGGTTCTCACGAAGGGAGACGAGCTCAGGCTGGTGGTGGTGGACGGGAGGGTGCGCCTGGAGACCGGGTCGGGTTTCGCGGAGGTGGGCCCGGGTCAGATCGCCTATGTGGGCCTGGGCTCGTCGCCCCGGATCGTGGACCACAGCGACATCTGGTCCGTGCTGGAGTGGACGGATGGCCTCCTGATCTACCAGGCGACTCCCCTGTCGATGGTAGCGGAGGAGCTGAGCCGGCATTTCGGACGGCCCGTGACCATCGTAGATGAGACCTTGAGGCAGATCCGGATCACGGCTTGGTTCCAGGATGAGTCCCTCGAGGAGGTGATTTCGGCCGTGTGCCTGGTGGCCAGCGCCTCGTGTCAGGTGGGAGAGTCGGGGGTGACGATCGGGCGGTAGGCCCGAGGACGTGAGGAGGATGGGATGTGTAGGATTCCAGGTGTGCCACGGCCGATGAGCGTGGCTCGACTCATGCTGACGTGGACGATTCTATTGGCGGCACCGGGGCCGCACTCCCTTGGGGCCCAAGTCTCCCAATCCCTCTTGGATCGTGTGGCGCGGCTGGACGTGGAAGACGTCACCATCGAAGTGGCGCTGCGGACCCTCCACCGCTCTTCCGGCGTGGCCATCGCGTTCAGCCCGGACCGACTCCCCCAGGAGCGGCTGGTGACCTGCCGATGCAGACTGCTGACCGTCCGAGAGGCGCTGGACCGGCTGCTCGAAGGCACGGATCTCCAGTACCGAGAACGAGCGCGCCAGATCCTCATCGTGTGGCCGTTGGCGTCCGGGCAGGCTGTCCACGTGACGGGGGCGGGAGAAGCTCCCCCGGGAGCGCTCGAAGGACAGGTCCTCATTCTCCCCGACGACCAGCCCCTGGCCGAGGGGTCGGTCGTCGTGCGCGCGGCGGTGGATTCAGGTGCCGACCCCAACGGGGCGCCACGGAAACAAACGGAGCTTCAGACCGATCGGGAAGGCCGTTTCGCGCTGTCGCTGGCTCCGGGGCGATACGACGTCGCCGTGTCGGCGTTCGGCTTCGAGGATGGTGGTGAATCCGACGTGGTGGTGCGGGGAGGCGCTCGGACCCGGATTGCCATCCACGTTTCGGTGGCACCCTTTCGCCTTGCCGAGATCGTCGTGACCCCCAGCACCTTCGGCATGCTCCGGACCCGGGGCCCGTCCGGGCAGATTCTCACGCGGGAGGATCTGGAGGCCCAGCCACATCCGGGAAACGACATCGTCCGTGCGGTGGGGCAGCTGCCGGGGATCTCGTCCACCGATTATTCGGCTCAACCCCTCGTGCGCGGTGCGCGGGCTGCGGAGGTCCTCACCATGCTGGATGGGTTGGAGCTCCACGAGCCCTACCACCTGAAGTACTGGGACGGTTCACTCAGCATCGTGGACGTGGAGACGGTGAGCGAGGTGAGCCTCGTCACCGGTGGATTCACGGCCGAATACGGCGAGAGATCCGCCGGTGTCCTGGCCATGCGGATGGCGGACCCACCCGTCGCCTCGCCCCGCACCACCATCGGCTTGGACTTCATGAGCTCCATCGTGAAGAACGAAGGGACCTTCCACGAAGGGAAGGGAGCCTGGATGGCCTCGGCACGTCGGGGATTCCTGGGGTTCGTCTTCGACCTCATGAATCTCTATTCCGACGAAGACCTCCGGCCTTCCTACTACGACTTCTTCTCCGGGGTGCAGTACGAGCTCCGTCCAGGGCACCGGGTTTCGGCACAGATCCTCCACGCCGGCGACGACGATCAAGGTGTGGAGATGGACAGCACCGTCTATCGCGCCCGCTATGGGAGCAGCTACGGGTGGTTGAGATGGGAGGCCGATTTCAATCCGGCCCTCTCCGCGAGGACAGTGGCATCGCTCGGCCGAGTGTCCCGCGACCGGGAGGGCACCGACTATGAGGTCCCGGGAGAGCCTCCCGTGTTGCGCGTCGATGACGAGAACACGACCTGGGACCTGGGTCTTCGCCAGGACTGGCAGTTTCGGAAGTCGGCCAGGATGATGCTCAAGTGGGGGGTCGACCTGAGGTGGGGCGTCTCCGACTACGACTACGTTCGGGCGGCGTCCTTCTGGGATCCCAACCTGACGGATCCCCAGGGTCCGGACTTCTGGCGCCGGCATGACACGGTGAGCGTGGCGACCTCCAGGTCCGGCTTCCGGACCGGAGCCTATGTGGCCGGTCGCCTTCAGCCCACGAAGGCTCTCACCTTCGAGACCGGCGTCCGCTACGACCGGCAGTCCTACACCGGGGAACAGCAGGCCTCGCCCCGGATCAACGCGGCCCTGAAGCTGACGTCCGGCGCCACCCTCCGGGGTGCGTGGGGGCACTACTACCAGTCCCAGGCCCTCGGCGAGCTTTGGGCCGCCGACGGCGACGTGACCTTCTATCCGGCCCAGAAGGCGGAGCACAGGATCCTGGGCCTGGAGCAGCGGTTCGCGAGCGGGTACTTCCTTCGGCTCGAAGCCTATCAGAGGCTCCTCTCCGACCCTCTTCCCGAATACCGCAGGGTCGCCAGGAACATGGGTGCATTGTGGGAGGAGGCCCCGGCGGATCGGGTATTCGTCCACCCGGAGAGGGGGAGGGCCGAGGGGCTCGAGCTCTACGTGCAGGGCCCGGGAGGAGGTCGCCTCACCTGGTCCGGTTCCTATGCCCTCTCGAAAGTGGAAGAGGTGGTTTCGGGCGAATGGGTTCCGCGCCCCTACGACCAGCGGCACGCCGTCAATCTCCAGGTCGCATTTCGACCCACCCCCGACTGGTCCATCGCTGCGGGGTGGGTCTACCACTCACCCTGGCCGTTCACCGAGATCGAGTACCGGGTCGGCGAGACGATTTGGGGCCAGCTCTTCGCAGTTCGCTACCACGACGCCCTGAACCAGGGGAGCCTGACGCCCTACCGCCGGATCGACTTCAGGGCATCACGCAGGTTTCGGTCGAACAGGGGTGAGCTCCTCCTCTACGTGGACGTCTTCAACCTCCTCAACCATGAAAACGCCATGGACCTGGAGCAGGACGCCCGTTGGGTGGAGGGCCACCTGGTAAGGTCCCAGCGTTTGTATCCGCAGCTCCCGATCTTGCCTTCCATCGGGATGCGGTGGACGTTCTGACCGCGAGGTGCTCGGCGTTGCGGCTCGCTGTCCCGCCCAGCCCGGGGTAGTGCCCGTCGAGGCTCCACCCTATTCTGGACCGATCTCCCCCGCCCCGGGACGGCGCATGGTCGTCTTCGCGGCGGCACCCCACGCTCTCCGCACGCCCATGGACCCGACGATCCTGACCGGACGGACCGAGACGCATCTGTGCGCACCGGCGGACGCCGAGGACCTGGGGGCGCCGGTGCATCGCGACGTCGTCGGCCCGTTCCGCAGGCTGCGCGAGGAAGCGGCGCGCGAGGGGTTCGACCTCCGGATCCTGAGCGGCTTCCGCGGCTTCGACCGGCAGCTCTCGATCTGGAACCGGAAATGCGGCGGCGAACTGGCGGTCCTGGACAGCACGGCCGTCCCTCTCGACATCTTGGCCCTGAGCGAGCACGAGCTCGCTTTCGCCATCCTCCGCTGGTCGGCGTTGCCGGGGGCGTCTCGCCATCACTGGGGGACGGACGTGGACGTCATCGACGCCGCGGCGCGCCCCGATGGCTACGAGGTGGAGTTCGTCCCCGAGGAGGTCGACTCCGGGGGGATGTTCGGGCCCCTGCACGATTGGCTGGACACCCGGATCGCGGCCTCCGGGTCGTTCGGCTTCTTCCGTCCCTACGACCGGGACCGTGGCGGCGTCGCCCCGGAGCGCTGGCACCTTAGCTGCGCGCCGGTCGCGGCCGCGTTCATGAGCGAGCTGACAGTGGACGTGCTGCGGGACACGGTCCGGCGTGCCGACCTGCGGCTGAGGGACGTGGTCCTCGAGCATCTCGACGAGATCTTCGAGAGGTTCGTCGTCAACACGGGGAGCCCGCACGCATGAACTTCCGGCCCCGGAAGGACATCGGCACGATTCCCTGGGCTCCGGACCGTTACGGGGAGTCGGTGCTCGGCCATTCCCTGGAGGTGTGGCGCCCGCTGGAGCGCTGCAAGCTGATCGTCCACGCCGGGATCCACGGGGAGGAGGGGGAGACGACCGTCGCACTTTCCCGCGCGCTCCGTCTGCTCACGGAGCCGTCGCACCACTGTGCGGTCGTGCTCGCCGCCAATCCGGACGGCCTGGTGCGGGGCACACGCGGCAACGCCCACGGGGTGGACCTGAACCGCAACTTCCCGACCCGGGACTGGCTTCCCGACCCGGTGATGCACCGCTCCACGCTGGACGCGCCGCGCGACGTCGTCCTGTCCCCGGGCTCGGGCCCGGGCTCGGAGCCGGAGACGCGGGCCCTCGTCCGCCTCATCGAAGAACTGGCACCCGCGGCCGTCGTGGCCCTGCACGCCCCACTCGCCTGCATCGACGACGCCCGGCAGACTCCCCTGGCCGCGTGGATCGCCGGGAAGACCGGCCTACCCCTGGTGCCCGACGTCGGCTACGCGACCCCCGGCTCGCTCGGCACCTGGGGCGGCGAGCACGGCCTCACCGTCGTGACGTACGAGTTCGAGATGACCGACAAGGACTCCGTGGTCCGCGACCACGTGCCCGTGCTCGCCGAGCTGCTGGCGGGAGTCGACCCGTGGTCCTGAACCTCATCTGGATCGCGTTCTTCCTGGTCTCGTTCGTCGTGGGCCTGGTGCGCCTGATCTTCTTCCACGACACCGAGATCTTCACCACGATGGTGAACAGCACCTTCGAGATGGCCAAGGCGGCGGTGGACATCTGCCTCGGCCTCATCGGGGTGCTGACGCTCTGGCTGGGCCTCATGAAGGTGGGTGAGCGCGGAGGGGCGGTGCGCGTCCTGGCGCGGCTGGTCCGGCCCTTCTTCCACAAGCTCTTCCCGGAGGTGCCCGAGGATCATCCCGCACACGGCTCCATCATCATGAACTTCGCCGCGAACATGCTGGGGCTGGACAACGCCGCCACCCCGCTCGGGCTGAAGGCGATGCAGGAGCTGCAGGAGCTCAACCCCGACCCCGATACGGCCTCGAACGCCCAGATCATGTTCCTGGTGCTGAACACGTCGGGCCTCACGATCATCCCCATCAGCATCATGGTGTACCGCGCCCAGCTCGGCGCGGCCAACCCGTCCGACATCTTCCTGCCCATCCTGCTCACCACGTTCTTCTCCACGCTCGCCGGGCTGATCGCGGTGGCGCTGGTCCAGCGCATCAACCTCCTGGACCGCACCGTGCTCGCCTACCTGGTGGGCCTCACCGCCCTCGTGGGCGCGACGATCGTCTACTTCTCCCGTCTCCCCGAAGACCAGGTACAGACGGTGTCGAACCTGGTGGCGAACGTCCTCCTGTACGGCGTCATCACCGGGTTCATCACGCTGGCCATGATCCGGAGGGTGAACGTCTACGAGGCGTTCATCGACGGAGCGAAGGAGGGCTTCGCCGTCGTCATCAAGATCATCCCGTACCTGGTCGCCATCCTGGTGGCGATCGGGGTGTTCCGCGCCTCGGGCGCCATGGATTACGTGGTGGCGGCCATCGGTCGCGTGGTCTCCGCCATGGGCCTCAACACCGACTTCATCCCGGCACTCCCCACCGCGCTCATGAAGCCGCTGAGCGGGAGCGGCGCACGCGGGATGATGGTGGACGCCATGCAGACCTACGGGGCGGATTCCTTCGTCGGCCGGCTGGCGTCGACCTTCCAGGGTGCGACGGACACGACGTTCTACATCATCGCCCTGTACTTCGGGTCGGTGGGGGTGAAGAAGACCCGCCACGCGGTGCCCTGTGGTCTTCTCGCCGACTTCGTCGGGATCGTCGCCGGCATCGCCATCGCGTACGTCTTCTTCCACTAGACCCTGGCAGACTCCGGCGGCAGCCCATCGCCCTGCCGGCCGGGATCGAGACCTCTACCGTTGCGTATGGGTTTCAGGCCGCCGTGCACCCGCTACCGGCTCAAACTGAAGCCGGCCCCGATGTACCTGATGTTCTCACGGTAGAACTGACCGTAGGGCGCTGCACCGTCGTGAAACTCGCCGATGAGGCTGATCACGCGCGGCGGGTGGCCCGGATGCGGGATGCGCGCGATCTCGATGCCTGCTCGCACGCTCCAGGCCGGGGTCCACTCCCCGTCGTCCACCGCCTTCACGTCGACCGCCGCCAGAAGTCGGACCGACGAGAGGACCACGGGCCGGATCTCCGCGCCGGCGTGGGCCAGGCGGAGGGCGAGGTCGTCCGGCTCGCGGCGGAAGAACGTCTCCCCACCGCCGTACACGCGCAGCGGCCCGAGCTCCTGCGAGAGGATCAGCTCGAGGGACTCGAAGGACAGGTTGATGCGCTCCGGGTTCCGATTGAGGATGAACTCGTCGCCGAGGTGCGAGCTCTGGTGGTAGACGCGCAGCCGCGCGCTGAACCCCGCGGTCCGGAACGTCAGAGGCAGCCCCACGAGGTAGTCGGCGTTGATCAGGTCGAAGGAGGCGGCGTCCAGGTTGAACTGGCTGAAGACCGCGCCGGCCAGGTCCAGCTGGATGCCATCTCCGGAGTCGGCTTCGCCGATGCGAAAGATCGCGAAGCTGTCGCCCAGACCGACGGCGCCGATGTTGGTCTCCGTCCCCGGCTCGGGGTTGGCGATGGTGGCGAAGTCCCCTCGCAGGTACGTGACGAAGGAGCGCTCCTCCTTCGGGTCCGCGGCGAGCGGGCAGAAGATCTTGCCCTGAGGGAGCCAGATCCAGCCGCTGCGGTCGTCCTCGTGGACGCCCGCGCCGCAACGGGAACGGAAGGGCTCCTGGGCGGCGACCTCCGCACCCTTCGCCCCGGCGAGGAGAAGAAGGACGAGCGCTCCGAGTCGACGTCGTGGGTCGATGCTCATATCGGTCTCCCTGGGCGGAGGCGAAGGCGGGCCGCGCGTTCCCGAGCCCTTTCGCCAGTGGCGACGCCGGCGCTCTATTCCCTCATACTGCCTGACAGAGCGTCGCGTCCATCATCATGGATGGCCTCGTCTGGCGTGTCACGGGTACGAGATCATGAACGGACCGGCTCGCAGTCACGTTTCGCCCGGGCCGCGGCGCCTGATCCACAACACGATCAGCACCGTCGGCATCATCCTCGCGGCGAGCAGCTTCTTCGCGGCGCTGACGCTCATCGCCATCGACGCCGCACGTGGGTTCGCCAAC
>Ga0315556_1000658_pt1 | contig 21543 bp, 22 predicted proteins | sample SalMarSW160310MG_FD_202112 | JGI IMG/M metagenome (GOLD analysis project Ga0315556, IMG submission 202112) | Salt marsh sediment microbial communities from the Plum Island Ecosystem LTER, Massachusetts, United States - Salt Marsh Sediment SW1603-10 ...
GAATCGATATCACGAGGACGTAGAGGAAACAGTTGAATGTCAGGGCGCCGAACAAGGACAGATCACGCGTTGCCTTGGCTTCAATGGACTCTCGGCCGACGGATATGGCCACAAACAGCAGTCCGATGAGCGTCGCGGCCGCGGTCCCCGTCAGAAGGTAGAAGGTCTCCCAACCCGAGACCTGTTGTGCAAAATCAGACATGAATCCCTCCTGTTTGCGGTGGCTGGTGTACTGTGCCGGGCTGACCCATAAAGGTCGATGTTGTCAAGAAGATGAGCTCAACCTAGTCTACCCCCAGGGGGAACTTGGAACGATGCTGCCAGCTGCCGCTGGTGTTGTCGATCAGCCAGACTTCATCGGCACGGCACGGGATTGGAAAGAGAGGTGTGCACATCGGTGCCAGTTCCGCCTCCACCGCGGCAAGCACGGATTCATCCTCGGTATCAGCCACGGTTAGATGCGGGATCACTTCCAGATGGAGGCCGCCGTAGGGCGGGGATTCGGGGAAGCAGTCGGCAACTAACTTGATCAGCTCTCGAAAGGGGGCGGCCGGTTCCGGTGGAAGGTAGAGCAGATGAGGGAGTCTTGCGATTTGCCGAAACGAGAATGCAAACGGAGGCACTCTCGCAAACAAGGATTTCAACTCCTGATCTGGGCTGGCGTCGCCCGACATGGCAGGCACGAAGGGGTAGTTGATCGTGATGTGCGCGGGCACACCTAGGGCCGCCGACGGGTCGTGGAGGTCCCGAAACCGCCCGACCAGCGCATCCACATCCGGGGCCAGGATAACCAAGGCCGCTTCATGTCCGTAGGCCGATTCTTCAAGCATTTCGTCTCCTATGGGAGTTCGGCAAATGATACACGCATCTTGGACGACTCCAAGTCGTCTGCGATCATCCTCCGGCATGACCGGAGACCTGGAATCTGCGCGTCTGGTAGACTGGCAGGACCTTGGTTCCCGTGCCCGGCACTGGATAACGTCCAGATTGACATGCGGCCGACGGGCATGGTAGACTGCGCTCCACAACAGAAAACAGTGCACCGGCGCTTCGGCGTCAGGACACTCATCCAGAGAGGTGGAGGGACCGGCCCTTTGAAGCCTCGGCAACCTCCCTTGGGCAGCCTGCCCAGCGGAAGGTGCCAACTCCGGCAGAAGCAAAGAGCTTCTGGAAGATGAGCGATGAGCCCACGTCATACCAGGCCTCTTCTTCCGGAAGGGCCTTTTTTTGCGCCAAACACGGAGATCTTGGGAGAAATGGCTCAGCCAGCTTCAGAGGTCAAGAGTCGAAAAGGAGAGGGAATGGGTTCGTACAAGACGCAGACCGTTGGTTTCCCGCGAATTGGGGCGCAGCGAGAAATGAAGCGCGCTCTTGAAAGCTATTGGAAGGGCAAGCTCGAGGAGCAGGAGCTCGTCCAGACCCTCCACCAGGTGGAGCAAGATGCCTGGACGACCCAACTCGAGGCCGGGATTGACTACGTCGGGGTCGGGGACAGCACGCTGTACGATCATGTGCTCGACTGGACCGTCCGGCTGGGCCTGATCCCAACCCGCTATCAAGCATTCCATGGTCTGGACCAGTACTTTGCCATGGCACGCGGCGCCGAAGGCGTCCCAGCCCTGGAGCTCACCAAGTGGTTTGACACCAACTACCACTATCTGGTGCCAGAAGTTGAAGCCGACCTGGCACCGGCCCCACATTTCGACGACTTCCTGGACACCATACAGCGTGCGCAGAAAGTGCTCGGCGAGCGGGCTGTTCCGATCGTCCTCGGACCGGTCACTTTCTTGCGCCTGGCCCGGTTGAACCAGGATTTCTCGGCTGCGCTGGGATCTCTCCTGCCAGTCTACCGTCAGCTCCTCAGCCAGTTGAAGGCGCTGGGCGTGGCGGAAGTGCAGCTCCATGAGCCGGCGCTTGTGCTTGGCGACGGGTCAAAGCTCGCGGTGCATGTGGATACCGCCTGCCGGGAGCTTTCCAAAGCCGGTTTGCCCATCAACCTGGTTACCTACTTCGACGACCTGGGCGAAGCCTTTGATGCCGCCCTTTCCTTCCCGGTGCAGACACTGACATTGGATCTGACTCACGGCGACAACCTCGAACGGATTAAGTCTTTCACCTGGCCCCAAGATAGGGCGCTGGCGGCGGGAATTGTCGACGGACGAAACATCTGGCGCATGCGAGCCGACGACGCCCTGGGGACCTTGGAAGAGCTTTCCGACGCGGTCGACGACGTGCGCGTGAGTGCATCTTCGTCGCTGCAGTTTGTGCCGGTCACCGTGGCCGCGGAACCCTCTTTGCCATCCCAGCTTCGCGATGTGCTGGCTTTTTCGCATGAGAAGCTGGAAGAAATTGCCTTGCTCGGCAGCGGGCCATCCGGCGAGCAGCTCGAGGCTCTCAAGGCACGCTGGGCTGCATTCAAGGCTTTCGCCCCGGATGACCCGGCGGTCGCCAAGCGCCTGGGCGATCTGAGTGAAGCGGCTTTCCACCGCCTCGAAGACTATGATGCCCGCCGGCCACAACAAATCAAGCTCCCCATCTTCCCTACCACCACCATCGGCTCGTTCCCCCAGACGACTGAGATTCGCCGGCTGCGGTCTCAAATCAAGAAGGGCGAGTTGACCCAAGGAGAATATGAAGACAAGGTCGACGCGTGGATTGCCTACACGATCGGCATTCAGGAAGGTCTGGGGCTCGACGTGCTCGTGCACGGCGAGTTCGAACGTTCCGACATGGTCGAGTACTTCGCCCAAAAGTTGACCGGCTTCGCCTTCACTGAGAACGGCTGGGTGCAGAGTTATGGCAGCCGCTACGTCCGCCCCCCGATTATCTACGCCGACGTCAGCCGGCCGCAGCCGATGACCGTGCGCGAATTCGCCCGCGCCCAGACTTTCACAACCAAGCCGGTCAAGGGAATGCTGACCGGACCGGTGACGATATTGAATTGGTCCTTCCCTCGCGTGGATATCCCCCCCAGCGACGTGGCCTACCAGCTTGCCCTGGCTCTGCGAGATGAGATTGCAGATCTGGAGACGGCCGGGGCGCGTGTGATCCAAGTAGACGAGCCGGCTTTGCGCGAAGGTCTACCGTTCAAGCCTGATCGCTGGGACAGCTACCTCGACTGGGCGGTGGAGTCTTTCCGCCTAGCCACGGGCGGCGCCAAATCCAGCACGCAAATTCATACCCACATGTGCTATGCAGAGTTCGGCGACATCCTCGACGCTATCGACGGCTTGAACGCCGACGTGATTTCGATCGAAAATGCGCGCAGCGACGACGAGACGCTGCGCGAGTTGGCCGATTTCGACTACGGACGCGAGGTCGGCCCGGGCGTGTACGATGTGCACAGTCCGGTGATTGCCGACCGGCAGCAGGTCATCGACAAACTGCGCATGTACCTTCGCCACCTGCCGGCGGAGCGCATCTGGATCAACCCCGACTGCGGCTTGAAGACCCGCGGCTGGAAAGAAGTGATACCCTCCCTGGCGCACATCGTAGAGGCTGTAGAGACGGTGCGGGCCGAGACCGGTGAAACCACCACTGCGGCCGGGATCAACGGGCGCTAGGCCCAATGCGACGTTGAGGCAAGAGAGCATGGCGAATGCGTTCAGGACATGGCTTGAGGCGGGCGACCCCATTTTGGCTGATGGGGCTATGGGCACGATGCTGCACTCTCGCGGCGAGCGCTTCGACGGCTGCTTCGACGAGCTCAATCGAATCGATCCCGATCTGGTGCTGGCTATCCATCGGGACTACGCGCAGGCCGGCGCTCAGATCCTGGAGACCAACACCTTTGGCGCCAATCGATTCAAGCTGACCCGTCACGGGCTGGAGGAGCAGGTGGCGGAGATCAACGCCACCGCCGTCGCCCTCGCCCGCCAGGCAGCCGACGAGGCCGATCACGACATCTTGATCGCTGGCAGCGTCGGGCCGCTTGGCGTCCGCCTGGCGCCGTTTGGCCGCGTGCAGCCTGACCAGGCACGCGCTGTTTTCGCCGAACAGATCGGGGCACTGGCCGAGGCCGGGGTTGACCTGATCATCCTTGAGACCCACAGTGACCTCTACGAGATCACCGAAGCGGTCAAGGCAACCAGACAGGTGTGCGACCTGCCTGTCGTGGCCATGATGACTTTCACGCGCGATGACCGCACTTTGTTGGGGGACACGGCCGAGCGAGTTGCATCGACCCTCATAGAAGCCGGCGCCGACGTCCTGGGCGCCAATTGCTCGGGCGGACCAGCCCAGCTTCTTCGCCTTGTAGAACAGATGCACCGGGCCGCCCCCGACTCCCCGCTGGCCGTTATGCCCAACGCCGGCTGGCCGGAGCGCGTGGCGGATCGCATCATGTACCCGGCCACGGCCGACTATTTCGGCGAATACGCAGTCGCCCTACGGCGGGCCGGCGCTCTGATTATCGGTGGCTGCTGCGGTACCACCCCTGAGCACATTGCCGCCATGCGATCAGCGCTCGACGATCCATCCTTGGATCTCAGCCAGGTAAGCCTGTCTGAAATTCAATCCCCCACCGATGGGCACCTGCCCGAGACCAGCGAACCGACCCGGTTCGCCACCAAACTCGGTCAAGAGACATTCGTCCTCTCGGTTGAGATGGACCCCCCTCGCGGTTTCTCCACCCACAAGGTTCTTGCCGGCGCCCACATGCTGGCCGAGGCCGGTGCAGATGTGATCAACGTCGCCGACAGCCCAATGGCCCGGATGAGGATGAGCCCCTGGGCAGTGTGCCAGCTTATTCAGCATCAGGTCGACATCGAAACCGTGCTGCATTTCCCCACGCGTGGGCGCAACCTGCTCCGCGTTCAGGGCGACCTGCTGGCAGCACACGCCCTGGGTGTTCGCAATGTGTTTGTCGTCATGGGCGACCCAACCGCGGTGGGGGATTATCCGGATGCGATGGACAACTACGACCTGGTGCCCAGCGGCCTGATCAAACTCGTCAAGCATAGCTTCAACGCCGGTGTGGATCACTCCGGCGCTGACATCGGAGGTCCAACGTCCTTCTTTGTGGGCTGCGCTCTCAATCTTGGTGCCCAAGACATCGAACGTGAGATACGCCTGCTGCGCAAGAAGATCGATGCCGGTGCCGATTTCGCTCTCACACAGCCGGTCTACGAACCGGCTGTCGCCAAGGCTTTTATTCAGGCTTACAAGGCCCGCCATGGCGACCCGGAGATTCCCATCCTCGTGGGGATGCTCCCGTTGTACAACGCACGTCACGCTGCGTTCCTGCACAATGAAGTCCCCGGCATTCGTATCCCCGATTCGATCCGCTCTCGAATCAGCATCAGCGACGATCGAGCACCGAAGGAAGGCGTGCGCATCGCTGTCGACCTGCTGGAATCTCTGCTCGACGTGGTGCAGGGCGCCTACCTGATGCCCCCCTTTGGGCGATACGAGTTGGCGGCCGAGATTATCGAAGCCATACGGGCCAAATCCCCGGCTGCCTGATCCCCAATTCCCTGTTGGCGCGCTTCTGCCTCCGGTTGTCTTGTTAGAATCAAGAGAGCATCAACCCCCCGATCCTTATGGAGGTGAACCATGAATCTCGCTGAACGAGACCCAGTGCCTGTGAAAGACATGACCGGCCCAGTGACGGGCGATGAACTGACAAGCTTGAGCCGGCAGCTCGCCGACGGCTGGAAAGTGATGGAAGCCCATCACCTGGAGAAGCGATTCGAGTTCGATGACTTTGAAGCGGCCATGGACTTCGCAGATGATGTGGGCGACCTTGCGGAAGAGATGGATCACCATCCCGACATCTGCTTCGGCTGGGGCTATTGCCAGATCACCATTTGGACGCACAAGATCGACGGACTCTCCGTGAATGACTTCATCCTTGCAGCGAGAACGGATGAGATCGGCCACTAGCGGACAGCCCCCAGCACTGAGCCGCAGACCAAGACAGCCGTCCAGCACATGTCATGACGAGTGAGAGCAGCGAGCGTGGCCATCGTTTCGACCCATCCAGACGAAACGATGGCTTCGGCGCCTGCAGCCCCTCGCCATGACACCTTGCCTGCTTGTGAAATTCTTCACATATATCCTGCGGGGCCGCCGCCCGCGCCGGCTTCTTGACCTGCCTTCTTTCTCCGTGCTACACTGCTTCGCACACGGGAACAGAAGCCCGGTGAGGAGTGTGCACGCTGAAGACGCAGCAGCAAAGACGATCCATGGTCATGCGCAAGCTGCCGTCGCCGGCGGAACGAGGACCGTCGGTGAGGGATGGCCGCGCTTGACCTGCGGTCGCTCCCGGCAGCGCCACTCCGCCAGCCTCGGGCTGGCGGTTTCGTTTTTCACCTCGCGCCGACCTTAGCAGTACACAGCAGGCCTGAGGAGGCACCATGCCCGACCTGATACATATCTCCGTCGCCTGGCCGTACGCCAACGGCGATTTGCATGTCGGCCATTTGGCCGGCGCCTATCTTCCGGCAGATATCTTTGCCCGCTACCACCGACTCAAGGGGGATCGCGTCCTGATGGTGTCAGGCTCGGATTCGCATGGCACGCCGATCACGGTGGAGGCCGACAAACGGGGCCAAACCCCACGTCAAGTCTTTGAACACTACCACCATCGCTTTCTCGAGACTCAGAAGGCGATCGGCATTAGCTACGACTTGTTCACGCACACGGACACGGAGAATCATCACCGAATCGCGCAGGATTTCTTCACCAAGCTGCACGACAACGGGTACCTGTACCGGGAGACACAACACCAGCTCTACTCGGAGAGCGAAGGCCGGTTCCTTCCAGACCGCTACGTGGAGGGCACCTGCCCAATCTGTGGTTACAAGGAGGCGCGCGGCGATCAGTGCGACAACTGCGGCCACTTGTTGGACGCCTTGGAGTTGATCGACCCGCGCAGCAAGACCGATGGGAACACCCCGGTCGTGCGCGAGACGGAGCACTACTTCCTTGACTTGCCGGCCTTCACCAAACCTCTACTCGCCTATCTCAACAGCCATGCCGATCACTGGCGTGCGAACGTGATCAATTTCGCGCGCAACTATGTCGAGGCGGGGCTCAAGGGGCGTCCGGTGACGCGCGACATCGAATGGGGAATCCCCGTCCCACTGGAAGGCTGGGAACACAAACGTCTCTATGTGTGGTTCGAAGCCGTGATGGGGTATTTCACGGCCTCGGTGGAGTGGGCGGAAAATCGGGGCGATCCAGAGGCTTGGAAGCCCTGGTGGTATGAGCCCGAAGCTCGCGGCTACTGCTTCATCGGCAAAGACAACATCCCGTTCCACACTGTCATTTGGCAAGCCGAGCTCCTGGGTGTGAAGTCCATCTACGACGATGAGAAGGACCGCCCTATTCAGCTACCCTACGACGTCCCTGCCAACGAGTTCATGAACGTCGAGGGCGCCCAGTTCAGTAAGAGCCGCAACTGGGCGATCTGGCTGCCAGATATCCTGGAACGGTACGACCCGGATGCCATCCGATTCTATGTCGCCTCGGTCATGCCCGAAACGCGGGACAGCGACTTCTCCTGGCCGGATTTCGTCAGCCGCAACAACGATGAACTGGTGGCAACCTGGGGAAACCTGGCCAACCGGGTCACGTCCTTCGCCTACAGGCACTGGGATGGACGCGTGCCCGATCCAGGCGACTTGGGAGCAGAAGATCGAGCGCTCTTGGCCGACGTCGAAGCGGGATTCGACAAGGTAGGTGCCGAGATCGAAGCCGTCCATCTTCGCGCCGGTCTTCAGGAAGCCCTCGCGCTGGCCAGGGAAGTCAACGGCTACCTCGACCGCTCACCTTGGTTCTCGGTGGTCAAGGAGGACAAGGCCGCCGCTGCCCGTACTGTCTACACGGCGCTGCAAGCCATTGACCACCTAAAGACCCTGTTCTCGCCCTATCTACCCTTCAGTTCCGAGCGGCTTCATCGAGCATTGGGGTACGAGACGTCCCTATTCGGCGAGTCCAAGATTGAGACTATCAAGGAGGGCGAGCGGCCCCACAATGTCCTGACCTACAACCCGGCGCAAGCCAGCGGCGAGTGGGCACCCGGACGTCTGACCCCAGGCCAATCCCTTGCCGAACCCAAGCCGCTATACACCAAACTTGATCCCGACACGGCCGATGCCGAGCAGGAACGGATGAGCGCCGGCCGTTAGCCGGCAGCCTCCGAGCCGATATCCCACGCCCCCGGCGACACCGGGGGCGTTCTCTTTACTGGTTGACGGCCGGGATGTCTCGGCTCCCTCGCGTTGGCTGAGATCCCACCATCACGTCGTCGTCCAAGACAAGGCCGCAGTCGCAGCGCTCTCCGTCGGCACAGCGGGCACAGCAGAAGTATGCCCCGTCACGCACCACGAGAGACGCCATCACAATCTCTGCCCCGCATCCATGGCAGAACAGTACGCCTTCGATCCAGCCCATGATCCACCTCCGTGAACTCCTTCGACGGCGGAACCAGGACGATCATTTGCCTCTTAATCATACGCTAGATTACAGGAGTATCCCTCCTGTGAGCACGACGACGGCAGGGGAGTGTCCGCAGACCTCCACTTGGCTTCACCTGTCCGTCTTCGTGTTGCCCCCCCAACGTGGCTCCCCAAGTCTGCGCGGGGCGACTCCTTGTGAGAAATTTCACAAGCAATTTGGCCCACGCTGTTGCATCTTAGGGATTTGATTGGCCGTGCTCAGTGGCCTATGAACTCAGGGGGCCGCTTCTCAAGGAAAGCAGCCACACCCTCATGGTGATCGGCCGTACGGCCGGCGATTTCCTGAAGATGGGCCTCGTAGTCGAGGGCTTCCACGAGGTCGGGGAAGACCGCCCGATTGAAAGCCCGCTTGGTCAAGCCGATCGACCGCGTCGGACCTTTCGCCAGGCTGGAAGCCAGGGTCTCCGCTTCGTCCATCAAGTCATCCGCCGGGACTACTCGATTGACCATTCCCCATGCCAAGGCATCTTGGGCCGTCACGGGTTCATTGGTGAAAGCAATGTAGCTCGCTCTGGCCAGACCGATCATCCTCGGCAGGGAGATGGACGTACCGGAATCTGTGGTCAATCCGATCCCGCTGAAGCCGAAGACAAAGCGGGCCTGATCGGAAGCCAAGCGGATGTCCGTCGCCAAGGCGATTCCCAGCCCTGCGCCAGCGGCGGGCCCGTTGATGGCACCCACGATGGGCTTTTCTAGGCCGCGCATGCGCCGAATAATGGGATTGTAGGTTTTCTCCAGATGCGACCTGAAGGACACCTCGCCATCGACCTGCCCCAAGGCACCCAAGTCCTGGCCGGCGCTGAAGATTCGGCCGGCCCCCGTCAGGAGCAGGCACCGGACGGAACCGTCCCGCTCGGCAGACTTGAAGGCCGCCATCAACTCGTCAACCATGGTTTGATTGAATGCGTTGGCCTTCGGGCGATCGAGGACAACCGTCATCACCCCGTGGTCCAGCGTGACCTGCAAGGTCTCATAGTCGGTCATGGTGTTGACCTCTTCAAGGATTGAGTAGGCTGAGGTGAAGCTTTTCGGGACGCAAAACGGGCGCCGTGGTCAGGCGCCCGTTCAATCTGCAGGTTACCAGGTGTCGCCGGAATCGCCCGGCCAGTCGTCTTCGTCGTCGTCGAAATCGAAATCCAACTCGATCTCGATTTCGTTGTCAGGCAGCCGCACCCATACCAGCAGGACCTGCCCGTCGCTCTCTTCCTCCCAGCGTACAGCCACAATCGGCGCTTCCTGGGTCAGCCCTTCCTCGCTCCGGTACTCGAGCGAGATGCTCTGCTTCTCGCGCCAGGCCCGATAGCACCGTTCGACCAAAGCGGGGCCGTTAAAAGTGCGCAGACGGCAGCGTGCCACCTGATAGGGCGAAGGGCCCTCGGTGAGGCTGATCAGAGAACCATCCGTGACAAGTTCGAAAGTGGGTGGAGGTCCTTCGATAATTGTGATCTTTTCTGGCTCGGCCATTACATCCTCATCGTCCCACATCAAGGTTCCGGGACGCCGGAATCTTACCACAATCCCCCGGGGGCGAAACTGGGCTCAGGTGCCGTGGACGAGAACGAATCGGGCCCGATTCGCCCCCGCTTGGCGGACAGATCAGCCTATCCTGCAGGCCGGTCGTGATAGTCGAAGGTCACCTTAATCGCCCCGGTGTGCTTGTCGAGAGCCGTGGCAATGGCCTGCTTGTAATCTCTAAATGGGAAACGGTGGGTGATAAGGCCCTCATCGGTGAGCACGCCTTCTTGGAACATCTCAGTTACGAGTTCGAATGTGTGCGCTCGGCGGCCGCGCCACGTCTCCACACCGAACGTGTGCGATCCGATCAGGTCGACCTCCTGGTACCAGATCGGATTGAGATCAATGTTCAACTCGCCCAAGCTGATCCCGACCATCACGAATGCCCCACTGGCCCGAGTCCAGCGCAAGCCGTCATAGATGGTGTCGCGGCTGCCGACGCAATCGTAGATGCGGTCAAAGCCACCCAAGATCATCCCCCGGTTCATGGGCGCGCGGTACAAATTGCCGCCAGTCACACGCGCGACTTCTTCGTAGAGGTCCCCCTCAGCGATCACCTCGTCCGCTCCCAAACGCCGCGCGGCTTCGATTTGGTGGGGGTAGCGCGCCATCACCGTCAGATGGGCACCGGGTGCCACGACCTTGACCGCCTGGACCGTGAGCAGTCCGATAATCCCGGCCCCGATAACCAACACGCGCTGTCCCTCTTTCGGCTCGGCGCGGAGCACGCCGTGGAGAGCCACCGCCATCGGCTCGATCAGCGAGGACTTGTCATCGTCCAGGTCGTCGGGCACCCGGAAGAGTTCCGACTCATGCGCCACATAGCCGTCGCCCCAGCCGCCGCCCGTGCCTACGGACCCCAAGCCCATTGAGGCATTCTCACACAGTCGTGTCTGCCCACTGGCGCAATAGCGGCAAGGCGGATCGATACCCTGGGTGAAGCAGGTGGGTCCCGTGAAGCGTGATTCCATGACCACCCGGTCGCCGACATTGAAAAGCGAGACCCCTCCACCGACTTCGGTCACCTCACCCACAACCTCATGTCCCAGAAAGAAGCGCACGTTCCCGGGCAGCGCGGCCGGCGCCACGGCTGGATCGACTTTGACCAGAAGCAGCGCAAGATCGGAGGCGCAAATCCCGCACTGAACATTGCGCACACGGAGCCACTCGGGACCTGGAAGCTCGGGTTCAGGCAGGTCAACCACCTTTGCCGGCGACAAGGGGCTCCAGATGACATCGTGCCATGCCGATCGAAGCACCTTGACCGCCAGCATCTTGGGGAGATTCTTCTCAACAAATATCGATCGCATGCTCAAACCTCATCTTCTATTGCCCCATCGGCGGGAAGGACCCGATGGAAATCCAAAAACGAAAGGGTCCCTATTGTGCCGGTCTGTCAAGTGGCGGCATCCAGGGTCGCCCGGACGGCGCGGCACGTGGCGCAGCTCGGCCGGCTGCAAAGCAGGGCCTGCGGGTCCTCACGGATCCACCCCACGGCCAGGTTGATCAGATCGCGGAGCGGCACGGTCTCGATCCATCCGGGGCCCACATCCACGCGGCCAGCCAAGCCTCCCAGACGCTCTCCGATGGCTCCAAAGCCATCGCGGCAACCCGCCCAACCCGGGCAAGCCACAATTCCCTCGGGAGTGAGCGCCCACCGCACGAACTGCTGGCGCCCTGCTCGCTGCTCGGCATAGTGCAGGCTGACATCCGATCGGTGATCCACGCCCATCAGCAGCAAATCGCCGTCGGCGTCCGCCAGCGCGCCGATCAATCCCCATGGATCATCCAGAGTCTGGGCTTCGAGGAAGGGTTCGGCGCTAATGCCGGCGAACGACAAGAGCGGATGCGCCGAACGCTGAGCTTGAGGCAGGGTACGCAGGGCTTCCGCCACGCTACCCATCGCCTTGTCGGCCGGCATTTCAGGGTCGAAGAACTCAGCCTTGCTGTTGTCGAGCTGCTCTTCCTGAGGCGAAATGGCGTTGTGCTCGGGCCCGTCGGGGGCAATAATCATGCACCGAGTTGTGAAAGTTGGCACAATCACCGTCTGAAAGGAGGAGACGATCGCCCCCAGCATCGTCTCCGGGCCGCCCACGACCTCGCCAAAGGCTGACAACGAGGCGTGGATGATCACCCGGCTGTGGCTCCCCAACCCAAGGGTTCGGAACGCGGCGACAAAATCACGATAGGTGACGGTCTCCAATCGCGGTTCAGACACTATGGTGTTCCTCGGCCGGGCTGGCTGGTCCTCATTTCCCTTTCCACTCGGCAGGGCGTTTGTCTATGAAGGCCCGCATGCCTTCCTTCTGGTCTTCGGTGCTGAAAAGAAAATAGAAGGATCGGCGCTCATCGGCCAGGCCGTCCGCAAGCAGACTCTCGAAGGCATGGTTGACCATTTCTTTCCCGAGTCGGACGGCTGTCGGCGCCCGGGCGGCGATTTCGGCCGCCAGCTTGATGGCTTCGTCGAGATACCTTTCGACCGGTACCACGCGGTTAACCAATCCCCAGCGGTATGCCTCATCGGCGGTCAATACGCGGTTGTTGAGTATCATTTCCATCGCCACTGCTTTGCCCACGGCGCGGGTCAGCCGCTGTGTGCCGCCGGCGCCGGGGATGACACCGAGATTGATCTCGGGTTGGCCGAAGCGAGCGCTTTCCGAAGCCACGATCATGTCGCAGGCCATGGCCAATTCGTTTCCGCCGCCGAGGCACCAGCCCGAAACCGCCGCTACAATCGGAATCGCGATCTTCCGCAGCCGATCCCATTGAGCAATGCGATCCGCCTGGAGCATCTCCAGGGCCGACGAGTCAGCCATCTCCTTGATGTCGGCGCCAGCAGCGAAAGCACGCTCGTCCCCCGTCACGACGACAGCCCCGATGGCTGGGTCTTTGTCGAACTCTTCCAAAGCTTGGACCAGCTCAGTCATCAGGGGACCGTTCAACGCATTCAGTGCCTTGGGGCGGTTGAAGTAGATCACGCCCACCCCAGCCTGTGTTTCGGTGCGAATGATTTCGAATGTCATCGGCTCTCTCCTGGCTGCTCGAGGGCGCCTCTGCCCGTGGATTTCAACTGATTCAAATGATCATCTGCGTGGTTGACACTGTACTCGAGCCACCACTGCAGCGTCCGATCTCCCTGAGCCGGGTGCCTACCCGTCCGGTTCCAGTCATGGTCGGACAGCTCTTGAATCAAGTCAAGCCCTTCCCTTCGTGCCGCCTCAAAAGTGTCGAGCCATTTCTGGCTGTCGTCCTCTGGATTGTAGGTCTCTTCCATCCATGCGGTTTCATCCCAACTGGGCAGGTCGGGGTGATCTTCGCTGGCGATCCGCTTCAAGCGCGGCAGAAATGCCAACGATTCGGCAGCCGCCACATGCACCACGACCTGATGAGGCGCCCACTCTCCGGGTCCCAGCGGCTCATGTAGCCCCGAAGCATCCCAGGCGCCGACGGCATCGCGCAGCGCATCAATTTGCTCGGCATATCGACCCATTAGTCCCTCACGGTAGCGGGCCAACGGATCCTTGGCCTCCTGCATCTGCCTCTCTCCTTTTCCTCATGAGCGGTCGCGGTCGTCGGCTCGCAGCTGAGCTGGGCGCGAATGGCCCCGCACGTCCGACTCAGTTCATGACCTTTCCGCCGTCCACATTGATCGCCTGGCCGTTGACATAGGCTGCCGCATCAGAACACAAGAACATCACCATGCCCACCACGTCTTCCGGCTTCCCCAATCGCCCTTGGGGAATGTCTGCCAGCCAGCGCGCCATCATGGCTTCGTCTTGGCGCAGCGTTGCCGTCATCTCCGTCTCGATCACTCCTGGGCACACGGCGTTGACTCGGACCCCATAGGCAGCCAGTTCGCGCGCCGCCTCCCGGGTGAGCCCGATCAATCCGGTCTTGCTAGCGACATATGCCGCTCGATCCTTGAGACCATGTGATCTCCCGGCGATGGATGCCACATTCACCACCACGCCTCCGCCTTCGTCGGCCATCACACGTGCCACCGATTGCATAGTGAGAAAGGGACCCTTGAGGTTGACGGCCAGGGTACGGTCCCAATCGTACTCGTCCAACTCCAGCAAACTGGCATGGGGTTCCACACCGGCGTTGTTGATCAGAATATCGATCCTTCCGAAGGCATCTCGGATATCTTCGATCATGAGCTCGACCTGCATCTTGTTGGCGACATCAGCCACATAGGCCTCGGTCGTGCCACCTTCACTGCGAATGGCTTCCACCGTCTTGTCCAACCCGCCCGGCGCCAAGTCATTGACAGCCACGCTGGCTCCGGCGCGCGCGAATCCCATGGCCAGGGCCCGGCCAATACCCCGGCCGGCACCGGTGACCAGGACGACCTTAGATTTGAATTCCGACATCTCCACCTCCCGCCTTCAAGAGAGCGGTCCGCGGGCCTCCCGGATTATCCCTCCGGGTCGGGGCAGACTGCCACTCCATCACCAATTTGGCGCGCGTCGAGCTGCATACCCAAGTAGGGCGACGGGTCAATGGTGTTGCTCACCTCCAATTCGTTCTTGAAGGAACCCAGCCCGTCGTCCTTGACAATTGAAAAATGCAGGTGCATTCCCACCGGATTGGCTGGGTCTCCCAAATAATCCCCTTGATAGCCGAGCAGAGTCCCGGCCGTCACGAAGGATTCACTTGTTCCTGGCGGGAAGTCCGGTGCGATAAACGATCGCCCTTCGGCATCGGCCATGTGCGCATAGTAGATCCATATCTGGCGTCCCGCTTGAAGCGGATCATCGGGCACCCGGACAATGACGGCTGAGTGCCAATCCGGCAAGCGAGTCAGATAATCGTCGAAGGCTGCCACCACTGGCGTTTTTCCCAGCCCGTTCGGACCCGCTGGGCCGAAGATGTCCAGCCCTTGGTGTACGTTCCCCAACCGAAAGGAATCGTGCCAGAAGAACCCGATGTAGCCATCCGTCGGCATCAAAAACGGCGCCCCGTCACAACGCTGGGCAGCTTCAATCATCCATGCCTGATGGCCGGATGGGTCGGCCCAATATTGGCGAAGGCGGAGCATGCGCCCTGCCGCGGGTTGATAGCGGAGAAATGCCGCGGCTCCTGCCAATACAGTCACAATCGCAGCCACCGCTCCCACGATCCACAGCTTCCGGCTACTTCTTGGGCGGACCAGGTCAAATCGGTTACCCAAGCTGGCCATCCGATCGAGTCTGAAGGTCGACAACGTCAGCTTGGCAGACACGCAGGATGGTATCGGGCCTGACCTTGAGCAAGGCTCGGGCCTCCCCTCCACCACCCCATACCCACTCATGCTGGAGCACCCCAACATCCATAATCGTCAAGATACGGTTGGCGTGCCCGAAGGGCGGTACTCCACCCACCGGGTAGCCGGTTGCCTGCTGCACGCGTCCGGGAGAGGCCAAGCCAATCATCGATTCAGGAACACCCAGGTAGGCCGCCAAGCGACGTGGCTGGACGGGAGTGAGACCGCCGGCCACCACCAGCACGAGGTCTCCCCCGGCTTCAAACACCAACGATTTGATGATCTCGTCGACGGTAACGCCCAACGCTATAGCCGCCGACCCCACCGTCGGTGTTTCGACTCCTAGGCGCACGATCTCGGGCTGCAAGTCGTGCCGCTGGATGTAGTCGCTCAGGTCATTCGAAGTCAGCACATCCGTCTCCCGCTTGGGAGGACCGGGCGCCCTGGCGATGAGCCGTTAGGGCTAGCCATCAGCATCAACTTCTTCGGCCGTCGAGCCGCCTGGCCCAGATCGAGCCGAATCACCACCGCGCGCCTCCTCTAGATGCTCCGCCATCACGAGGGTGACATCCCGCGCTGCGAAACGCATAAGTGCCTCACCGGCAGCTTGGCCTTCGGGTGAAGCCAGCGCTAGACGCAAGGCGGATTCATCTTCGAAGAAGAATTCGTGAACCAGATGAATCTGGGTCTGCTCGATCAGACGGCCGCCCACCCGGCTCACGGCAACGCGGCGAAGACCTGGCATCTGTTCGGCTTGGGCCACAAAGGTCTCGCTCCATTGCCGTTCGAGCTCAGTCATGTCGCTAGATTGGTGGAAGATGACCATCAGTTTGTGCATGAGATCAGTCAAGGCCAGATTCAGCTTACAGGCACCTTACAGTTACGTTACAGGCAGGCATATCCAGCCTGGGGACTATTGAACCGGAGCCAATCTCACCTATACTAGGAATGTCATTTGTGAGATTCATTTAGTGCCTGCGGGGTCTTTATGATCATATTTTCTCCCCGGGGCCAGGGTCTAGTCGAGTACGCCATGATTATCTTGCTTGTCGGGATCGCAGTGATCGTGGTCATGGCACTCTTCGGCTCTGGAGTCGGGAACATGTTCAGCAACATCGTGGCGAACTTCTAAGGCGCGGCGACTGCCTTTGGCGTTGAAATCTTAGGCTGTTGCCGAAGATGGGGAAATCCCTCGACGCGAAGCACCGTTTGGGGAGTCCAGGTTCCCCACGATCAATTCAGCAATGTGCTTGGCCGCAGCCGGTCTGGCTATCTCCTGACAGACAGCTGAGGCTTTTTCTATGTCTTCTGGCCGGCGCAACCAACGCGCTACGGCCGCCGCCGTGGGCTCTGGCCCCGGCGCCCAAACCCCCACCCCCTTCTCGACAACATAATCGACATTACCTTCTTCTTGCCCGGGCAGACGGCTGTAGAGGACCATCGGCAATCCGGCATTCAGGGCTTCAGTGATGGTGCCCGGTCCGGCTTTGGTCACCAACAGACTCGCCGCTTGCATCAACTCGTGCATGTCGGTCACAAATCCATAGATAAACGTGGGGACTTCCCAGGTTGTGGCTTCCAGGCGCTTCTTCAATCGCTGGTTGCGCCCCGCCACCACGGCCAGCCCGAACTCTCCCGGCTGGCGGGCGATCGCCCGCGCCGTATCGAAGATCGGCCCCATGCCTTCGCTTCCCCCGACAGCCAGAACCATGGGACGGTCCATCGGCCATCCCAAGCGCTTGCGCGCCTCCATCGGATCAGCCCCGGGGTGACAGAATCGCTCGGCGACAGGCAGTCCGAGCACCGATACGCGAGACGCCGGCAGGCCCATTTCGAGAGCCTTGGAACGCGCCTTGGAGGTGGCCACAACGTAGGTGTCAACTTCGGCGTTGTACCACAGGGCATGCACCGACACGAGATCGGTGACGACGACCATAAACGGTGGACGATCAGCCGGCAGGGCTTTGATGACTGGCCAAGTCAACAGGGGGTGAACGGATACGATCATGTCTGCCGGGTGCTCGGAAACCACACGGCGGGCTGCGGAGCGCACATAGGGCCAAAAGGCGGCCGTGAGTGCCCGGCCGCGAAGGTGCCCGTCAAAAAGCTTGTACCCCAGCTCCCATGCTTTGGGAACTTTGACCATGCTTGGATAGGCCTCTGGGAGGTGGTCGAGCGGGCGTGGCGCGTAGTCTTTGAACACATCTACCAGGTCGGGCTCGACCTTGCCGGGGAAATTCGTTTCCAGTGCCTCGATGATGGCTTCGGCCGCGCTCCGGTGTCCGCCCCCGGTATCTGAGAACAGGAAAAGAACACGTTTTGGATCACTCATCGGCTGGTTGTGTCCCTCCCTGTTGGACGTATTTCTTCATTCGTCGTGCCACTTCGCGTCGAGAGAGAAGGATCCGTCGGCCGCATCCGAGGCATTTCAGGCCGATATCGGCTCCGAGACGCACCACAATCCAGTCGGTGCTCCCACACGGATGGGGCTTTCGCAGCCGAACGACATCGTTCATTTGCATTTCTGGGAGCATGGGGGAACTCCTGAGCCGACCGGCGAGATTATACCATCGGCAGGTCCAGCACACCCCGATGGTATAATCGCTCCATGTTCTTCGGCTTGTCTGCCCCGGTCATCATCTCCAGACTCATCACGCTTGTTATCGCCTTCACAGGCCACGAATTCGCTCATGCCTGGTCGGCTAACGAGCTCGGCGACGACACGCCTCGCCTCAACGGACGTCTGACCCTCAACCCCCTCTCGCACCTGGACCCTTTGGGATCACTGCTCCTTTTGGTTGCGGGATTCGGCTGGGCGCGCCCTGTGCCGATCAATCCCTATGCTTTGGAGCGCAGGACGCCATCCGGGACGATGATGGTGTCGGTCGCAGGACCTCTTTCCAATTTGGTGATGGCCATCCTGGCGGCCATTCCTTTTCGTGCGGGCTGGCTCGATCCGTTCGCCGGCCCCGGTAAGTTCTTGCCTTCCGCCTCCAGTTTCTTGACGGAGTTCATCTTCATCAACCTGATCTTGCTGTTTTTCAACCTCATCCCCATCTCCCCTCTCGACGGTGAGAAAGTGCTCGAGTACTTCCTGCCAGCAGAAGCCCGGAGCACCCTGTACCAGCTCCGCCCGTACGGCCCGATACTTCTCTTGGCCCTGGTCTTCCTAGCCCCTTTGGTCGGGTTGGATGTGCTGGGCACGTTGATCGGCTGGCCCACTCAGCAGGTGTTCCGCTTGCTCGTTCTGTAAGATGAATCTCACCTATCGGACGGCCCAATTCGTACGCAGCTTTGGTGCTCGAACCAAGCTCCAGGATCTGGCGCGCACCTGGCCATTCCTCACCGAGGCGCAAAGAGCTTTGTTCCTGCGCCTGCCAGCTGCCGACCAACTTCACAGTTTGCGTGTACTCGACGTCTTGGTCGAAGCAGGCGAAAGTGACCCCGATCTTTTGGCGGCCGCACTGCTGCACGATATCGGGAAAGCCCATCGCCCACTCCGTCTCTGGGAGCGGGTTTTCGTTGTGTTGGCACAGTCACTCGCTCCCGATTGGGCAGCTTCGTGGGCCGATGAGCACGGACACGGCCTGCTCAGCGCTCTTGCAGTTTCCCACAACCATGCACAATGGGGCGCTGAGATGCTGACAGGTACGGGTGCAAGCCAGCGCCTCATTGATCTCGTCCGGCGCCATCAGGACCCTCCCACCGAACCGACGTCCGACACGGACCACCTGCTGCGTCTTCTTCAGCAGGCAGACAATCAGAGCTGAGGTCGATCATGCCCCCACAAATTCTGATCGCCGGTTTGCACGAGACTGGCCGGGCCATCGGGCTGGCTTTGGGCCAATCCGTTGATCCGCCCACTGTTTTCGGCTACGACCGGGACAAGGAGGTCGCCGCTTCGGCCCTGGAGGCTGGGGCGTTCGAACGCCGTGTGCTCGACCCCCGCAAGACGGCCAGCGAGGTCGACATAATTGTGCTCGCCATGCCGCCAGAGGACGCCGCCGAGCTCATCGTGGACCTGGTTGACGCGCTGAAGCCTGGGGCGATTTTGCTCGACCTGACCCCACAAGCCCACAACCGGGATGTGCTTTCGGCCCTGGCCGATCAGGCTGGACGCGTCATCCGAGGGACACCAGCGGTATCGGCCGAGCGGTTGCTCGACCCGGATGCCCCTTCAACAAGCGATGCTGATCTGTTCCGGGGCGGGTCATTCGGACTGGCAATTGCCCCCGAAACCCCAGAGACAGGCATCGAGTTGGCCTTGACTGTATCCGAAGCCCTGGGAACTTCGCCATTCTTCATCGACCCGGCCGAGCTCGAATACGTTATGGCTGCAGTGGACTTGCTCCCCGCCTTATTGGGACTGATGCTCCTGCGCACGCTCGCCGAGACTCCGGGCTGGGACAACGTCCAGCGACTCGCCGGACGGCCCTTCTCGGCCTACGTCGATCACGCCATACTCCAGGGTCGGGAGCTGACTGAGATTCTTTGGACGCAACGGACGAGTCTGCTTGGGCAGCTCGGCAAGTTGGCTCAGGAGGTGGCGACGCTTGAAGCCGCCCTCCAGGCAGACACAAGTGAGCAGCTCGAGGGCCTTGTCGAGCAAGCCCTGGATGCACGCGACGACTGGATGCAGGTACGCCTGGCGAACCGGCCGAGATCAGGAAGGGACTCCATGCCGTCAAGCCCCGGCATCCTGGGCAACCTTTTTGGCGGTGGATCCCGACGCCCTCCCGACGGAGACCAGGCCTAAGAGCGTACGCAGCCGCTGGCGCTATAATGGCCGTGTGACGGAATGCTACTGCTACATTCTTGAATGCGCCGATGGCAGCTTCTACACGGGCTGGACGACCGACCCTGAACGCCGGCTCAAAGAACACAACGCTGGGCGTGGGGCCCGCTACACACGCTCCAGGCGTCCGCTCAAGCTGGTCTACCTCGAACCTCAAGATGACCGATCGACAGCCATGCGACGGGAGCGGGCCATAAAATCCCGCTCTCGGCGGGCCAAGCTCAAGCTGATTCGGTCCCAGACTCAACTCCCACCCACCTCAGGAAGAGAGGCTTCGCATGTCTGAGAAGACCGAAACCCGGGCCAAGACTCAGTGGATCGAAGACGAGCTCCAGGGTCTGAAGGACTCCGGACTGTACAATTCGATTCGCTCGCTCAGCTCGCCGCAAGGTGCCTGGCTGACCGTCGATGGTCAACGCGTGCTCAATTTCTGTTCCAACAATTACCTAGGCCTGGCCAACCATCCGCGCCTGGTTGCGGCAGCCACTGAAGCGATGTCAACCTACGGGGTCGGACCGGGCGCAGTGCGTACCATCGCCGGCACAATGGATCTTCACCGGCAGCTTGAGCAACGCTTGGCCGCCTTCAAGGGGGTCGAAGACGCCATCACGTTCCAATCAGGATTCAACGCCAATCTGGGCACAATTCCGGCCTTGGTCGGCAAGCAGGATGTCGTCTATTCCGACGAGCTCAACCACGCCAGCATCATCGACGGGTGCCGACTTTCGGGAGCCACGATCGTACGCTTCGCCCATGCCGACCCTGAAGATCTCAAGCGGCAAATCGAATCTCACAAGGGCGATGGCTATCAGCGGGCGATGATCATCACGGATGGTGTATTCAGCATGGACGGTGATGTGGCCCCACTGGATCGACATTTCGAGGTGGCCGACCACTATGGCTACCTATTGATGGTTGATGACGCACACGGCGAGGGCGTGCTTGGAAAGGGCGGGCGGGGGATCGTCGACCACTTCGGTCTGCACGGAAAGGTGGACGTCGAAGTTGGCACGCTGTCCAAGGCCTTCGGAGTGGTCGGGGGCGTGGTGGCCGGATCTTCGCGTATCGTCGAATGGCTCAAACAGCGCGGCCGGCCCTTCCTGTTTTCATCAGCCATGACTGTTCCCGACGTTGCCGCCTGCCTGGCTGCCGTCGACTTGCTGGAGGAGTCCACCGAACAAGTTGATCGCCTGTGGGCGAACACCGAGACCTTCAAAACCCAGATGAAGTCGTTGGGCTTTGACATCGGGACCAGTACCACGCCGATCACGCCGATCATGCTCGGCGAAGCTCCGTTGGCCCAGGAGTTCAGCCGCAAGCTCTTTGAGACGGGGGTATTCGCCATGGCCCTCGGCTACCCGACAGTCCCCAAGGGCAAAGCTCGAATCAGGGTGATGATTTCCGCCGCCCATAGCCCACAAGATCTCGAGCAGGGACTGGACGCCTTCGCCGACGTGGGCCGAAGCCTGTCTGTGATTTGATCGATCCGTTGGAACGAAAGGGGCAAAAGCGACGTGCGGTGGGCG
>Ga0315556_1000660_pt1 | contig 21504 bp, 19 predicted proteins | sample SalMarSW160310MG_FD_202112 | JGI IMG/M metagenome (GOLD analysis project Ga0315556, IMG submission 202112) | Salt marsh sediment microbial communities from the Plum Island Ecosystem LTER, Massachusetts, United States - Salt Marsh Sediment SW1603-10 ...
CAGGATGAGAAAGCTATTGATCCAAATGGAGTTACTTATATTATAAATCCGTATGACGAATATGCCGTTGAAGAAGCACTTAAGACGAAAGAAAAGTTTGGCGGAGATAGCGAAGTAATAGCAATAAGTGTAGGCAGTGACAATAGCAAAGAAACTATCAGAAAAGCCCTTGCAATGGGTGCTGATAAAGGAATTTTGTTAAAGGATGAAAATAGCAGAGATTCTTTTGGTATTGCAAAAGCACTATCGGAAGAAATAAAATCCCTTGGCTGTGAGATAGTATTTTTCGGCAAGCAATCGGTGGATTATGATAATTCAATAACAGGCCAAATGGCAGCAACAATGTTGGGTTATTCGTGTGTTGCAGTGGTTGTCAATCTGAATATTGAAGGAGATAAACTAGTTGCAGAAAGAGAGATTGAAGGTGGTAAGGAAGTAGTTGAAGCTAAATTACCTGCAGTCATTACAGCACAAAAGGGATTAAACGAACCAAGGTACGCTTCTTTAAAAGGGATAATGGCAGCCAAAAAGAAAACTATTGAAGAAAAACCAGCTGCGCCTTCGGATAATCTTACAGAAGTTATCAAACTTAAATTGCCTGAACCTAAAAAACCGGGAAGAATACTCGGAACCGATAGTTCAGCAGTACCTGAATTAGTAAGATTATTAAGAGAAGAAGCAAAAGTTATTTAAAGGGAATTTAATCTATGTCAAAAACTATATTAGCAGTATTAGAACAAAGAGAAAATAAATTAAAAAAATCGGCATTTGAAGTTGCAACCACAGCAGTAAGTCTTTCAAAAGACCTTGGAATTGAAACTAAAGCAGTAGTTGTGGGAAATGAAATCGGGAACCTCGATGATATTTCAAAATATGGAATTGCCGACGTAACACATTTTAAGAATGCTGATCTGGCAAACTATTCGTCTACTGCATATACAGATGTTGTGGCAGGTTTTGCAAAAGAAACCGATGCTGAATATATTATTTTTGCAGACACAGCACTTGGAAAAGATCTCGCTCCAAGAGTAGCCGTAAAGTTAAATGCGGGCTGCTTTATTGATTGCGTAGATATTAAAACATCTGATGGAAGTGTCGTAGTTACTCGTCCAATCTATGCAGGTAAGGCTTTGATGGAACTGACGCCCAAGAGTGAAATAAAAGTTATATCAATTCGTCCAAATGTATTTAAGCCCCAGGAAGTAGATGGGGATAGTTTAAATCTTGTTACAAAAGAGGTAGCCTCTCCTGATCTTTCTACCAGAGTAACCGAGTTTAAAAAATCTGAAGGAAAGATGGATGTTGCGGAGGCTGATATAATAGTTTCGGGTGGCCGCGGATTGAAAGCTCCTGAAAACTTTAAACTTGTTGAAGAACTCGCCGATGCATTAGGAGCAGCAGTTGGTGCCTCAAGGGCAGCGGTTGACGCTGGCTGGAGACCACATAGAGAGCAAGTCGGACAAACAGGAAAAACTGTTTCCCCTTCCTTATATGTAGCATGCGGTATTTCTGGAGCCATTCAACATTTGGCAGGAATGTCCTCCTCAAAGTACATTGTTGCGATCAATAAAGACAAAGAAGCACCTATATTTAGCGTTGCCGATTATGGTATTGCAGGTGACGTTTTTGAGATTTTGCCTGAATTAACTAAAGAGATCATAAAAATTAAAGGATAAGAGTCAGGACATTAATGTGGATAAAATTCAATGTGAAATATTAGGCCTTTCGTCGAGCCCATCCACAGGAGGGGCTTATGCAATTTTACTGAAAGAAATGAATGGAAGCAGAAGACTTCCAATAATTATAGGAGCTTTTGAAGCACAGGCTATTGCACTGGAAATTGAAGGAATTAAACCACCCCGCCCTTTGACACATGATCTGTTAAAAAATTTCCTTGATAATGTGGGTGCCTCAGTTATTGAAGTTCTAATTGATGAGTTAAGAGAGAATACATTTTATGCAAAAATAATTCTCGAAATGTCTACTCTCACTAATGAAATTGATGCCCGCCCAAGCGATGCGATTGCCCTGGCAGTAAGAGCACAATCGCCTATATATGTAGCTGAATCTGTAATGAATGCAGCCGCCTTCATTCCATCTGAAGAGCCAGACAAGCAAAAGGATAGTCAACAAACTGAACCTGTTCCGAATACAAAAGAAGCAAAAATAGCTGCACTTCAATCTAAATTAAGAGAGGCTATTGAATCCGAAGAATATGAAAGGGCAGCAAAATTAAGAGATGATATTCAAAGATTAGCTAATAATAATTAGTTAAACACTCTCTTCCCGATTTCACAATTCAAGCATTTACTTTGCGAACAATAATTTCTGTAAAGGCTAATCATTCCCTGATGATATACGCTGATCCCCTGCTTTCGTTCTACTGATAAAGATTTGGAAATATCACTAACTAACCTACTCTCACTTTTCTGATAATAATTCAGGTAAAATCGGAATATCTTTTGGGTAACTTCTTTCCTTCCAAATATCTCAAAATAAACAGAAACAAAAGGAAGGATCACGTTAATTATTATATCATCTGCACGTGCAACACCTATAAAATACTTAATGGTTGTCCCGGGTTTCCCATCAAATACATAATGATTATGCCAGTAACCATCTCCCTTCACAACTATATTATTTCTCATAAATGCTTCTATCTTCTTAATATCGTTCTGTTCCTCACATTCGAGAAGTATATTCTTAATCAAATCTTCCTTAAATAATTTATATAATAATTTAATACCTCCTGCAATCCTGATGGTCGGAAAATTTGGAGGACGTAACTTTGCAAAATTCCATTGACTTTTTTTGAACACCTTATTGTCGTAATCTTTTTTAACTAAATCCCAATGTTCAATTAATTTTCTTACATACTCCGTAGTAGCTCCATCATTATATTTAATTCCAGAAGGTATCATCCCACTTACATTAAAGAATATAGCTTCGAGAATATCCTCAAAATTATCATCATCGCAATATTTCCTCAGCAAGTTTAGTTCAACCGACTGAGCTGTTTTTTTCATTATATCTTTATTGTTAGTATAGCCAAGCGCTTCAAACACAATCTCATAAAATACCTGTTCCCATATTTTAGTATCTTCAAAATCAGTATGCGTAAAAGTTCTATTTATAAACTTTTCATCAAGCTCATATTGTACGACCGGTTCTTGAACATTCAATTCTTTAAGATATACCAGTTCCTTAAGTCTTTGTAATATCCTGTCACATTTCTTTTGAAATCTTTGTACACCGAGAGACTGAATAAATTCCAGTTTAGATTTTTCATTTATATCATCTGATATATTTCCACAAGGTATCCTGTAAAGCCTTTCATTTCTTTCTTCGAGAATTGCCTTTTGAATTGAATTTCTTGATTCGGGAGCTATTAAAGAATCCAGACCAACAGTAGGTATTTTTCTGCCGTTCCTGGTAACAACATAATTGTATTTATGATCTTCTGAAAGGATCACATGTAAAACTACTTTATTATATTTTTTATTGAAGATATGACCATGATCCTTCCAGTCAGAATGAAAACTGTCAATTTCAATATCCCCCTGAAATGTGATACCATCAATTTTAATCCTGGCATTTTTAAAATCAGGACCATCTGTTTGTGTATTTTCATTTCCAGGATCAATGACCCGGATTTTTTTCCCATCGCTTGTAGTAAAAAGCTTATTGTTAGATTGGTTTTTCCAGATGTTTGAGAGAAATTTTTCAGGTAGCTTTTGAGAATTCATTTTTCTGCTAATCTTATTCTCTTATAATTATGCTAGTTGCTGATCTTGATTTTTTTTTATGTATCCGATAAAATATTTCAAGCTCACTTCTTCCCACATTTAGTTTTACATTCTTGAATACATATTTACCACCTTTGACCCGATAAAACATGTCTCTTTTTTTATTGTTTATGACTAAGAAAAGATCACACAACCTTACGAGCGAAGGAATTGCAGCAGAAATATTAATTTCAGGGCTATTCCATTTAAGTGAATCGGGTATATTTAATTTAACAGGTTTTAATTTAGAATCAATCGTCAAAGATGAAAAATCGTAAATATCAGGAATTTCAGGAGGATTGGTTTCTTCTGTACTAGCTGCGTTTGCAATAGTTTTCTGTTTATTAAAAGCAGCGCTGCTTTTAGGCCTATTATTAATATTTATATATATAAAAACTGCTACAATAATAAATAGAAATATGACTAGTATTTTCTTCACAATTTTAGAGTATTTTTTACAATTTCGTTTAACCTTATAATTTCATTCTTAGCCGATTCGGTAAATTTATTACTAATATCTTTATATATAATCCCCCTGCTACTATTAATCAAGATATTAAGACGGTTATTTGTTTTAAAGACCTTTATCACATCTTCAAGGCTTCCACCCTGTGCCCCAATACCCGGTAGCAATACGGGAAGATCGCCAAATAGTTTTACATTTTCGGATAATTCTTCTATTTGTGTTGCTCCAAAAACGATCCCACAATTTTTATTTTTATTCCATTCTTTTACCTTTTTGATGACATTTTGAAAAAGAAATGATCCGTCCTCTAATCTTAGTTTTTCAAAATCATTTGCCCCTTTATTTGATGTTAAGGCAAGTATGAAATTAATTTTCCCCTTATTTTCAAGAAACGGATTAACAGAATCAGATCCCATATATGGGTGAATAGTCACAGCATCACATTTGAAATAATCATAAACTGCTGAAGCATACATTTGCGAAGTATTGCCAATATCACCTCTTTTTGCATCTGCAATAATTAGTATATCATCCGGGATAAGTCTAATTGTCTTCTCTATTAATTCAAATCCTTCAGCACCATCTTTTTCATAAAAAGCAAAATTTACTTTATAAGCAGCAGCAAATTTGTATGTGCTTTCAATAATGGATTTATTAAATTCTAATATAGGGCTCTCAGACGATTTTAGATGAGAAGGGATTTTATTTAGATCTGAGTCTAATCCGACGCAAATAACTTTTTGTTCGTTGTTTTTTTTTGTGAGTTTTTCTTGTGCAGTCATTTCTATTTAAAATTTTTGTACATCATTGATTCGACGGGATATACCGTCCTCTTGTTATATTTGGCACTCTGTTTCTTATCATAAGAAGTTCCTACAAGTCCGTCCATTTCAAAATAAATCAATTGACCAATTGGCATTCCTTTATAAACCTTTACAGGCATCTTCACGGATATTTCCAGGGTCCAGTTATTACAAAAACCTGCATCACCTTTTCCTGCAGTAGCGTGAATGTCAATACCCAATCTGCCTATGCTGGATTTTCCCTCTAAAAAGGGGACAAAGTTTCTTGTCTCCGTATATTCTTCTGTAACTCCTAAGTATAAAGTAGCAGGCTGTAGTATAAAACCTTCTTCAGGAATTTCAAAAGTTTTTATTTTATTATGCTGTTTTGCATCAAGGATTTTATCTACATAGAGGGCCAACCACTTGCCGAGGTGTACGTCATAACTGTTAGTTCCCAATTTTTCTCTTCTGAAAGGTTCGATAACAATATTTTTCTTTTCTATCTCTTCAAGTATTTTTGTATCTGATAATATCAATAAACCTCCTTAAATATAATTTCTTCTTGTTCTGTAAACGTTTGCTACTATCCCAAGCATAAACATATTTACCAGCAAAGAACTACCGCCGTAGCTTACAAATGGCAGTGGGATACCGATTACTGGCATAACTCCTACTGTCATCCCGATATTTATAAAAAGATGTATAAAGTAAATGGATAAGATTCCAATTAAGGTTAAACTAAGAAATTCATCTTTGGTTGAGGTAGCAATTTTAAATATCCTGAGAAAAAGAATTAAAAAAAGAACTAGCGTAAAAACACTTCCTATAAATCCAAATTCTTCTCCAATAACACAGTAAATAAAATCAGTCCATTGTTCGGGTATAAATTGTAATTGAGTCTGGTGCCCGTTCAAAAAACCTTTGCCTAAAAATCCACCTGAGCCAATAGCGACTTTTGCCTGTATTGAATTATATCCCGTTCCAAGTGGATCTGCATAAGGATTTACAAATGATAGTATCCTATTCTGCTGATGCTGGCTAAGTGCTTTGAAAACATAATCAGCAAAAAATCCTGCTCCAAGATTAATAGCAAATATTGATCCGCTAAAAAATATATCTTTCTTGAAAAGAAATAACACAACCCCAACCAGACCCAGCATTATAATGAAATACATAAAACCAAATACTGATGCAATAGCAACTATTGCGGGCGAAAGGACAACAAATAATCCGAACAGGCTTATTCCTTTCCAGTAAATCAGGACTAATAATGTTCCAAAAAAGACCAATGAAGTTCCCATATCTGGTTCGAGCAATATGAGTAATACAGGAACCAGGCCAATTCCTAAAGTGTACAGAATGTCCTTAAACGATTCTATGTCAGTGTTTCTTTTACTTAAAAAATACGATACCCCAAAGATCATCCCGATTTTTGCAAACTCAGAAGGTTGAAATCCAAGTGATCCGATGATTAACCAGCTTTTTTGACCAGCAATTTTTCTACCTACTAAAATAACCATGGTAAGCAATATTAATGACAGAAGATAAGCTGGAATTGCAATTGTTTTAAAAGTATTAGTGGGCAACGAATAAGTAATAAAGAAGACAATTATGGCAACTGCACCAAAGATTATTTGTTTCTCAAAATTACCGGAAGCAAGAGGATTATTTAAAGTGGAACTGTAAATTGCAGCAAGTCCTAAACAAAAAAGCAGAACAAGCGGAATAAAAATTCCTAAATCAAACTTATCCTGTAATTTATAATCAATTCTCACTTCTGGTCCTCTCTGAACTCTGATTCATTGCAACCTTATTATCACTCTTAATTACTTTTTTATTATTATCATTTTTCAGATAAGCCTCAATAATATCTTTTGCAATTGGTGCAGCCCAAGAAGCTCCGAACCCGACATTTTCAACTAAAACACAAATTGCAATTTGAGGATCTTTATAAGGTGCAAATCCTATAAACCACGCGTGATCTTTGCCATGAGGATTTTGTGCGGTTCCGGTTTTCCCAGCCATCTGAATATCTTTTATCCTGCTGCCTGCCGCAGTTCCTTTACCATTAACGACCAGAAACATACCATCTTTAACAATATCAAATATTTTTTTATCAATATGTACGTCTATTTTTTTCGAATTATTAAGTTTCACTAATTTATGTGTGGTATTGTCAAGATAACCTGTAACCAGGTGAGGCGTATAAGTGACTCCATCATTTGCAATTAGTGAACAATATTGTGCAAGCTGCAATGGAGTAACGCTAACTTCACCCTGTCCAATGCCTAAACTAGCCATTATACTCTTTGGCCAATTCTGGCCGTATAATTTTTCATAATATTTTGAATCAGGAATAAAACCTGCCGCTTCATTTCCGATATCAAGATGGGTTAACTTTCCAAACCCAAATCTTGTTGCATACTCGTGCCATTTATCCAGACCAATCTTGTAGATCAGATTATAAAAGAAAACATTGCAGGAATGTTCAATTGCATGAACAACATTAAGTCTTCCGTGCACATCATCACATTTGAAATATCTGCCATAGAAAGTAGCACCCCCCGTACATGTAAATGTTGTTGAGGTATTGATTACTCCCATATCTAAAGCTGCTATTGCTTCAAGGGGTTTAAGAGTAGAACCCGGAGGTTGAACTGACATTGTTGCCCGGTTAAAGAAAGGCTTCGCAGGATCGTTGTATAACACTTTTAAATAATCTTTAGATGTCACATAAGAAAATTCGCTTAAATCAAAATCAGGTGCGCTTACTAATGCTAATATCTCTCCTGTTTTAGGATCTATAGCAACAATAGCGCCTCTTTTCCCCTTCAATTCCTTTTCGCCAATTCTCTGAATTTTATCGTCAATAGTTAATATAAGATCGTTTCCTTTAATAGCAGGTTTATCTGCTTGCCCATCTTTAAATTTGCCAAGCTCTCTTCTTTTTGAATCAACGAGAACATAATCGTTACCTTTAACGCCTCTTAAAATATATTCGTACTCTTTTTCAATCCCGTTGCTTCCTACATAATCGCCTGGGTTATAATAACCACTGGAATCGCTCTCAAGGCTTTTAGGAGAAATTTCCTTAGTATAACCGAACATCTGGGAGCCCCTTACGCTGTCAGGATAACCTCTTTGCATTTCAACAATATAATCTACACCCGGAAGATGTTCAGCATTTTCCTCTAACCAAGAAACGACCTTAAAGTCCGCACCTCTTTTAATTCTCACGGGAATATATTTTGAATAGATTCTATTATTCTTCAAAATTTTATCTATATAGCCCGGGGCAACGCCGAGAACGGTCTCAAGCAACGGATTTAGACTTTTGTCATAATCAGCCGGGGTAATTCTAACTGTGTAAGCTGGAACATTATTAACTAAAACATCCATGTTCCTGTCATAAAAAATTCCACGTAGAGGTATTTGTTCGATGGCCTTAATGCTATTGTTTGCAGACTTTTCATCATAAGAATGATGTTCGAGTATCTGCATCTGGAATAGTCTAAAACCCAACAACGAAAAGGCAGCAACAATTATAAAATAGACAACAGATTTCCTTTCCAGCGATGCAAAATTTTCGGATTTCACGTAAAGTTCCTTCGCGGATAAAAAACAATGCTGATTAAACTAACTACCGCAGTATATAATCCAGGCAATAATCCCAGTTGAAAAACCATTATTAATAAATTAGAATTAAGTTCTATACTACTAAAAAAGGCATTTATGACGGAATTTATCACCGAACACAATAGAACAATTAATGCAAAATTATATGATTTAAAGTAGATTTCAATTTTATTTTCATTGGCAAAATATCCCGCTATAAAACCGGCAAGTGTTTTAGCAAGCATTGCACTGCCAAGCAAACTACCCGTTATCAGATCAAAAAAAAGTCCATAAATGAACCCCAGAACTGTACCATATATTTGGCCATTCCTAAGAGTATAAAATACCAGAAGAATTATTACCAGATCGGGTACAACCCCGTTAATGGAAACAAGCGGAATTATTGTTGTCTGGATAATAAGAACCGGAAAGAATACTAATATGGGATATATATATTCAGAACGCATTTTATTTACGGTTATAAAAATTTAGTTCCAGGTTATTTTTTTCTAGGCTTTCAACTATGCCGATTACGAATACATTTTCAACTCTGTTAAAATCAACAAATGGCTTTACTTTTGCTTCGTTAAAAATTCCAGAGGAAACATTATTCAGACCCGTAATAACACCGACAGGCAATGGTACAGGAACTATAGAACTGATCTCAGAAGTAATTACTCTATCACCCGGTTTAACGTCATACGTTTTAGGAACATTAATAATAACCAGATAGTCCCCGTTCCATTTCATAATCCCATCAATTCGGCTTCGTTCGTCTTTTACCGTAATTTTTATATCGATATTGATTAAGGTTCTAACTATACAAAAATCATCTGAAGTATCATAAACAATCCCAACCAATCCCTGGTCAGTAATAACAGGCATTCCCGCCTTAACTCCATCATTTTTGCCTACATTTAAAGTAATTGTACTTTGCGATGTTGTCAAAGTTTTTGAAACTACTGTACCGGGTATCAATGGATAATTTGTGGCATCTTTTAATGTGAGTAAATTTTTTAATTCCATATTTTGAATACCGTATTCTCTTAAACGGTTAATCTGTAGCATCAACTCGGCATTTGTTCTGAGGAGTCTTTTATTTTCCCCTTTGATTTTAGCAATATTAGTCACATCAGATACCACCGATGTTACTGCTGCAAAGCTTCCAAAAGCCAGCGCCTTTAAGTTTTTTACTTCGGGGGTTTTGTTCAAAGAAATTGTTAGAAGACTTAAAATAATAAGCACAACCAGAATAATATATTCTTTAAAGTCATCCCAAATTCTCAGGAAAAATCTTATCATAGTTCGATGGACTCACTATCACTTAATATCTTCTATTACGGATTAGAACTTTAGAATAATGATGTAAATTGTCAATTACTTTCCCAGCTCCCCTGACAACAGCCGTCAAAGGATCTTCTGCAACGTGAACAGGCAGGTTTGTTTCCATTCTGATTCTTTCATCAAGTCCTTTCAATAATGCACCGCCCCCGGTTAACATAACACCTCTATCAAGAATATCTGCTGAAAGTTCAGGGGGAGTTCTTTCAAGAGACTGTCTTACAGCATCCACAATCTGCACTACTGATTCATTTAATGCTTCACGAATTTCTACAGAACTTACTTCTGTAGTTTTAGGAACACCACCAACAAGATCTCTTCCTTTTACCTGAATCGTAATTTCCTCTTTTAACGGTACAGCTGAACCAACTTCACACTTAATAGCTTCAGCAGTTCTTTCGCCGATAAGTACGTTATGATTTTTTTTAAAGTACTGCATAATGCCGTAATTCATCTCATCGCCTGCAATACGAATCGATTCTTCGTTCACAATTCCTGAAAGTGCAATAACGGCAATCTCGGTTGTACCGCCGCCGATATCAATAATCATATTGCCAACAGGCGCATCAACCTCTATCCCGATTCCTATAGCTGCTGCCATTGGTTCCGCAATAAGATGGACTTCTTTAGCACCGGCGTGCTCAGCGCTGTCTCGTACAGCCCTCTTTTCAACTTCAGTTACTCCGCTTGGTACAGCAACAACTACTCTTCTCGTTGAAAGCGAGCCTGCTCTTACTTTTTTAATAAAAGCCCTTATCATACCTTCCGCAATTTCGAAATCGGCAATTACACCGTCCCTCATTGGCCTGGTAACTCTAATCTCTTTATGTTCACGCCCCTGCATTTCTTTTGCCTTGTTACCCAACGCAATAATTTTTTTTGTATTCCTATCAAAGGCCACAATTGAAGGTTCATTTAGCACAACGCCTTTCCCCTTAACATAAATTAAGGTATTAGCAGTGCCAAGATCAATTGCGATATCAGTTGTTATAAAATCGAAAATTCCCATAGAGCCTCTTAATGTTTAAAGTGCCTTATTCCGGTAAAAACCATTGAGATATTATGTTTATCTGCAGCTTCAATTACTTCCGAATCTCTAACTGACCCACCTGGCTGGATCACTGCAGTAGCCCCATATTTAATTATTTCTTCTAAAGTGTCAGCAAATGGAAAAAATGCATCTGATGCAGCAACAGAATCTTTCAAATCGAGCCCGTGCTCATCAGCTTTCATTTTAGCAAGTTTGGCAGAATCAAGCCGCGACATTTGCCCTGCACCAATGCCAAGCGCAGTCTTATCTTTAGCAAACACTATTGCATTTGATTTTGTATGTTTTGCAATTTTCCAGGCAAATAATAAATCCTCAAGTTCCTTTTCTGAGGGTTTATTTTTAGTTACAACTTTTAGCTCGTTCTCAATTATCGAGATATTATCAGGATCTTGTGCAATCGCACCGCCGGGAATATTTCTAAATGTAGTCGAATTTATTCTTACAGATTTCAGTTGCTTTATCAGCCTTCTATCTCTTTTCTTTTTTAATATTTCAATTGCTTTGTCTGTATAAGAAGGCGCGCACACAATCTCAAGAAATATTTCGTTCAGTTTCGCTGCGGCTTCCTCATTAACCTCATTAGTAAATGTTACTATTCCGCCGAACGCTGAGACAGGGTCTCCTTTCAGAGCACTGCAATAAGCTTCGAGAACATTTTTACCTGTAGCCGCACCTGCAGGATTATTATGCTTAATTATCGCACAAGAAATTTCTCCTAGTTCTTCTACTAATTCTACTGCGGCTGTGAGATCCAGAATATTATTGTAAGATATTTCTTTGCCATGGAAAACATCAAAATATTTATTAAAATCTCCGAATATGGTACCATTCTGGTGAGGATTTTCACCATATCTGAGTACTTTATTTTTTTTAAAATTTACTCTGATATACGATTGTGGCTGATCAAATTTTTGTTCAAGATAATTAGCAATGTAAGTGTCGTAAAAAGATGTGTATGAAAAAGCATCAAATGCAAGTTTTTTTCGCGTATCTATACTGATCTGCCCTGAACTAAGCTCATCGATAAATGAGTCGTATTGATCGGGATTAGTTAGAATCGAAACAAACTTATAATTCTTAGCAGAAGCCCTAATGAGCGTAGGACCACCGATATCAATATTTTCAATAATCTTCTCTAAATCGGAGTTCGGATCTTCAACGGTTTTAACAAATGGATAAAGATTAACACAAATTATATCAATTGGAATAATATCATTATCTGTGGCTTCTTTCTGATCTGCTTCATTATCCCTTCTGTAAAGTATGCCGCCTAATACTTTCGGATGAAGTGTTTTGACCCGCCCATCAAATATTTCCGGGAATGAGGTAAGGTTACTAATCTCAGTAACTTCAATTCCATCATCTTTAAGAAGTTTTGCCGTATTACCAGTAGCAAGAATGCTGTAATTATTTTGGACAAGCTGTTTTGCTAGACCTTTAATATTTGTTTTATCTGAAACGCTAATCAGTGCAATTTTTTTCAAGTCTTAATCCAAATTTTACTGTATTAGAAACTATAATGAAATAATTTTTTGAGAGCTTTGTAAATCAATTTCGCCCAGAGCAATTTTTCTCAATACATAAGGCAATAATTTATGTTCAACTTTAAGAACTTCATCCGCTAATTCATCAGGAGACTTAGCACCTGAAATATCAACTTTTTCCTGTGCTATTATTCTTCCTGAATCATATTCTTTATTAACTATATGAACAGTTGCACCTGAATATTTATCACCAGAATTAAAAACTGCCCGATGAACATTCATTCCATACATACCGGTTCCACCATATGAGGGAAGTAATGCCGGATGAATATTAATAATCTTATTTTGAAAAACTATTAAAAGTTCTGTTGGAATCAGTTTCAGAAATCCTGCAAGAACTATTAATTCAATTTCTAATTTATTAAGTGAAGTTATGAGCTCATTGTAACTTACCTTGCCTGGCCTATTGCCTATAGTAAAGGTTGGAATAAAGTATTTTCCGGCAATTTGAAAAGCTGCGCAATCTTTCTTATCACTTATAACCGCTTTAACGCTGATAACATCTTTAGAGTAATCGGACTCTAATATAGCCTGTAAATTTGAACCTCTACCTGAAACGAATACAGCTATATTCAAAATAAAACTGTCCTTAAAAGTGGTTAAAATTAGCTAAATAGTAAAATATAGTCAATAAAATAAGCCTGTTTTTGTACTGTTTTTCTAATTTTTACCCCGACTTTTCAATCCGAAAAGTAAATTCTTTAATTTATTTTGATAATCATAATCTTTATAATCTTCAGCTTCGCTGATATATGTTTTCACATCATCATCATTTCCCAACTTTTCCTTTGCACGTGCAATATAAAAGCAGGCAAAAGGTTTTATCCACTTCTCATTCTTTATTTCCAGAGATTTTGCTGCTAAAGCTGTATCTGCTGATTCACTATATTTGCCGAGCGAAAATAAAGCATCACTAATATTTAACAAGGCTTCGGCTTTTATATCATCCGAGTTTGTACTATCACAAAGAGTGGAAAGACTATCGATAGCTGTTTTGTATCTCGCATTTTCCACATAATGTTTGAATTTTACAAGTTCCATTTCTTTCTTTGAAAATTCAGCATCTGTGAATAGCTCGCCTCTTCTCTTCGCATAAATGTCATCTTCAATATCTGCCCCCCCTCTGTTTGATAATTTGAAATAGGTATTTGCTACGTCTGGCTGAACCATAAATTCATAACAGATTGCAAGCCTGTAATTTGCAATACCCTGATAATCATTACTGGATGTACTTAAAATAAATTTGTTATAGTAAAGTGTCGCCGATTCAAATTTATTTTCCTTGAAGAGTATATCGCCTATGAGAAAATTAGAATATGCAACAAGCTGTTGGAATTTATTAGTCTTGCTTTTAACTATTTTATTCAATATCCTTTCGGCCCTATCAAGTTTTCTATCTTTGATATAAATAACCGCAAGAGTATAATTGAATAATAAATTATCAGGATAACTGTAATACAGAGACCTCATATAGCCGGCGGCGGCCGAATAGTTCGCGAAAAAATCAGTGAGTATTTGTGAATAATAATATTTCGCTTCCACTTTGGAATAAGTCCCGTAAGTCATAGCATCTTTAATATAATTTAGTCCCTTTTCTTTGTCCCCTTTCATTCCTGCCATGCTTAAAGCCCATTGTAAAGCTTTCGGAATTTGTCTCAGGGCAAAATTGTAAAGACCAAGCCCCAGGTATGCGTCATGAAATTTCGGATTTAATTCTATTACTTTATTAAGAAAACTTTCCGATTTTTTTGTCGACCAGACGGCATCAAGAAATTTCCCTTGTTGAGTAAACGCCATTGCCCTGTAGGAATAATTAGCTCCAAGGATGTATAATGTTTCGATATCAACTGAATTGCTGTCCAATAAAGCTACTGCTTTATCGATAGCTTCGTCAGAATAGTCCATAAACTTCTGAAGATCGTCTTTATTTTTACTACTAAAGTAATACCAGAAATAAATACTTGATTTGTAGTAGTAGCCGCGCGGGTCATCAGGATATTTGTCGATCAATCTCTGAAATGTTAATTCGGCCTGTGTCCATCTGAAATTATATATATTATCAAGACCCCTGAGAATATTTTTATTAATGTTAGATTGTGCAAAAATATTGTTTGATGTAAATGACAGAAGAATGAACATGTAAAAAACAAAATAAAGATATCTTTTCATATTATTATCTGTCTGCAGGAACTCATTAGTTTGCTTCATTAACTGCTTCGGAGAATGTAATAGCTGCTTTAACAAATTCCCTGAATAACGGATGCGCCTTGGTTGCTCTGGATTTTAGTTCAGGATGAAACTGGCAACCTAAAAACCATGGATGTGATGTTAATTCAATTATCTCTACCAATTCTTTGTCAGGGGACAACCCGCTGAGCACCATTCCCTTTTCTGTAAGTTTACTTCTGAACTTATTATTTACTTCATATCTATGTCTATGCCTTTCAGAAATAAAATCACTTTTGTAAGCTTTATACGCCAGGGAATTCTCTTTAAGTGCGCAGGGATATGCGCCTAATCTCATTGTAGCACCCATATTCTTAATGATCTTTTGATTCTCCATTAAATCAATTACACTAAATTTATTGAGTTTAAATTCAGAACTATTCGCTGTGCGAATGCCACACACACTTCTGGCAAACTCAATTACTGCGCACTGCATTCCAAGACAAATTCCGAAGAAAGGAATGTTATTTACCCTGGCATAGTTTACTGCTTTTATTTTCCCTTCAATTCCTCGCTCACCAAATCCGCCCGGTACAAGCACACCGCATACACCTTTCAAAAAACTCTCCGGTTCTTCTAATTCTAACTGCTCAGCACTAACTGTCTTTACAATTACTTTTGCATTATTTTCAGCACCCGCATGAACAAATGCTTCCATTATACTCTTGTATGCATCCAGATGTTCTACATATTTTCCACAAAGAGCAATTTCTACAGTTTTTTCTGGTTTTTTAATACTCTCAACAAGGTTGTCCCAATTTTCAAGTTTTATTTTTTTATCAGATAGGTGCAATCTATTTAAAACAATCTGATCTAATTTTTCTTTAAATAACACCAGAGGTACTTCGTAAATAGAGCCACAATCATAGGCAGAAATGACTGATTTCGTATCAACATTGCAGAAAAGAGCAATCTTATCTCTCAGTTCCTTTGTCAATTTTTTTTCTGATCTACAAACCAGTACATCAGGTTGAATTCCAAGTGCAAGTAAATTTTTAACACTATGCTGCGTTGGCTTGGTTTTAACTTCTCCTGCAGCCGGGATGTAAGGAACAAGAGTAACATGAATGCTCATGGTATTTTTTCTGCCAAACTCCATCATCAGTTGGCGCATAGCTTCAATAAATGGAAGGCTTTCGATATCACCAACGGTTCCGCCAATTTCAGTAATTATAATATCATATTCGCCAAGTTCACTTAACTTGATCATCCGTTGTTTTATTTCATCGGTGATATGAGGAATTACCTGTACCGTTGCCCCTAAATAGTCACCTCTCCTCTCTTTAGTAATAACATCGAAGTACACCTGCCCCGTAGTAGTGTTGTTCGATTTGGTCATATTAACATCGAGAAATCTTTCGTAGTGTCCGAGGTCAAGATCAGTTTCGGCACCATCGTCAGTCACATAAACTTCACCATGTTGAAAAGGGCTCATTGTACCAGGGTCAACATTGATATAAGGATCAAATTTTTGAATTGTTACTTTAAAACCACGCTGTTTGAGAAGAAGACCAAGGGAAGAGGCAGTTATTCCTTTGCCGAGAGAAGAAACGACACCACCTGTTACAAAAATAAATTTAACTTTTTTCCTGGCGGCCATGCTTTTTGTTTTTGCATTTAAATATAGAGCATTTATCCACTAATTTCAATTTGAAAGACTAATAATAATTTTTAATAAATAAATACTTTACTTGTTATACCGTGATATCCGATTAAACTTTTCCCTCACCTTTTGCTATCATATCCTTAGATTCTATTCGCTAATCATCAATTTTATGGTTTAATTTTTCATAAATTTTCGACAAACAGTACCGTTTAATTTTTATTTGGAAGGGAAATAAATATATCTTTTAAAGTTAGTCGTTTTATGATTATAATTCAATGTTATCGAGAAACAAATTTTTAAAAAGGTTAAATTTTACATTTTTATTATGTGTCACTTAAGCATATCCCAGATTTATTTTGACTTTTAATACCGGGATTTGTGTTTTATCTTTCAAACTAAATTTTTTCCGTTTTATATATATTATTACTAAAATTGACTATCAGGATACTAACAATTTGAAACCTCACTTCCGCTTCAATTTTGCTGTAATTTTTGTTCCTATATTTATTTTGATGACTATTAAGACATCAGCGCAGGATACAACGTCGAGTCTGGCATTTAAAAGCAATAGACCCCGAAGGAATACTAATCAATTCTATCAACCCGACCTGGCATATCAAATCTGGCAGCAATTTAAGCTCATACAGGAGGCCAATGCAGGAGATCCATTTGCAATGCACGAATTGGGTTTAAGGTACCTGATGGGCCAAGGATCGGTGGCAGACACTGTAAAAGCTGCTTACTGGATTGGAAAAGCAGCGCAAAAAAAATTGACAGCTGCTGAGTATAATTATGGAATATTATTAAATAATGGGTGGGGAGTAAAGTGGAATCCTTTTAAGGCCTATGAATATTTCAAGTATGCTGCTGAGGCCGGAATGCCTCAGGCAGAATATATTTACGGAATATTAAACACAAATGATTTTATAGTAAAAAAGAATTGGGATCTTGCATATACCTGGGTAAAAAAAGCTGCTGAAAATGGTAATGCCAATGCTAAAGATGTTGTTGATGAATTAAAAAAACGTGTCTCACCCGATTATTTTGACACTACTAAAACAAGTCAATCTGAAAAAGATCCGGTAGTCTCCCGATCAGATGATGAATCCAGGATAGCCTCAAATCTCGGGCTGGTATTTATTGACTTTTCCTCAAGCTCAGATTCTGTTCCCGTAATTACCGATAGGCAAATTTTGACCAGCATTTGGATAAACGGAAGCGAAGCACTAATTGATACACTTGGGATAAAAGAAAAAAAAGACTCGTTATTAACAAATCTAAAAAATTCCGGTATTTCATACCTGGTTCAATCTGCTGAAACAGGAAACCCTGAAGCGCTGAACCTGATAGGAAGACTTTACCAAAAGGGAATATTTTTCAAAAAGGATATGCTATTAGCCGCTAAGTATTATTTACGTGCGACACGATTGGATTCTCCATTGGCTCCGGAGATTATATGGTATATGGTCAGACAAAAGAACTATTTTGTAAATCTTAAAAAGCTTGTTGATAACAATAACACAGATGCAATGTATGTCTGGTATGAACTTTATATACTGGGATTTGACAAGCAGTTTACTGAAGCAGATGCTTTCAATTTGTTGAACAGAGCAGCAAATGCAAACAACCTGCAGGCTATAGTTGAGCTGGGTTTTTCATATTTCACAGGTAAATTCGTTAAAACAGATAAAGATAAAGCTATTTCACTTTGGGAAACGGCAGAAAAGCTCGGAAGTGTAGAGGCCTCGGTAAGAATTGCAACAGCAAAATTTTTAGGTGAAGTTAAAACTGATAATATGGATACGACAAAATATTTCCGAATACTGGAGGTGGCTGACAATCTTGGATCAGTGCTTGCACAGGTTACACTTGCCTATTGTTACGAAAACGGGATTGGAATAAAGGAAAGCACTCCCTATGCTGTAAAATATTATAGATTCGCTGCTCAGCGCGGAAACAGGTATGCTTATGATCAGTTAAAGAGACTGTATGATGCCGTCCGTCCCCCGGATTTTAAAGCAAATTGAGAATAAGTTCTTATTGGTATTGTGACACCAACGAGGATGTCGGATATTATTCCTACCCTTTATATTTAATGTTGCTAATTTTTGTTTTCTGCAATAATTCTATTAAATTTTTGTATGACACTAACAAGTCTTATCTCCGATTCAAAATTACCCAACATAGGTCTTAGCATATTTGCCATTATGTCAAAGATGGCAGAGGACTACAATGCAATAAATCTTTCCCAGGGATTCCCGGACTTTAATTGTTCGGATGAACTAGTCGCCCTTGTTAATAAATACCAAAAGGAAGGTTATAACCAATATGCTCCAATGCCAGGTGTTCCACATTTAAGAAAAAAGATTGCTGAAAAAATTAAAAATTTATATGACAAAGAATATGATTATAATAATGAAATAACGATAACAGCGGGAGCTACGCAGGCCATTTTCACGGCAATCACAACTTCAATAAAAAGTGGAGACGAAGTAATAATCATAGAGCCGGCTTATGACTCTTATGAACCTGTTGTTAGAATGAACGGTGGAATTCCAAAATTTGTGTCACTAACAAATGACTTTGCATTTGATTGGCAAACCGTTAAAGACTCGATTACCAACAAAACAAAGATGATAATAATAAATTCACCTCACAATCCAACTGGCGGCGTTTTAAATGGATCGGATATTAAAGCCCTGGAAGAGATTACCCGGGATACAAAAATTTTATTAGTAAGTGACGAAGTTTATGAACACATTATTTTTGATGAAAGGAGACATTTCAGCCTTAGTACATCGGAAGAACTATCAAAGAGGTCTTTCGTTATATCTTCTTTTGGAAAAACATACCACGCAACCGGATGGAAGATTGGATATTGTGCGGCACCCAAAGCTTTAACGGAACAGTTCAGAAAGATCCATCAATTTATCGTTTATGCTGTCAATACTCCCTTACAATATGCATATGCTGATTATATGCGAAACCAGAATCATTATTTAGCCCTAAATTCTTTCTACCAATCCAAACGTGATATATTAATTACATCTTTACAAAATTCAGGATTCAAAATTACTCCGGCGCATGGAACATATTTTCAGTTATTAGATTATTCTGAATTATCGGATAAGAATGATATGGATTTTTCAATTTATTTAACTAAAGAAATTGGAGTAGCTGTTATTCCTGTTTCTCCATTCTGCACTATAAATAAATCCAGGAAAATTATTAGGGTTTGTTTTGCAAAGAAAGATGAAGTTCTATTAAAAGCAGCAGAAAAATTATGCGTAATTTAGTGTTGCACTTGTTCTTCTTTGAATTCGGGCTCTTTAACTTTTTGCAAAATTATCAGCCCGGTTATAAAAAATAGGCCTATTGCCAGAGCGGCAACTCTCTCATTTGAAATATCTGAAATGATACCATAAAAAAGAGGACCAACCACAGCTGAAGATTTGCCGAATAGCCCGTCATAAAATCCAAAAAACTCTGCTTCTCTATCTTTTGGAGTAAGCAAAGCCATCAAACTTCTGCTGCACGATTGTGAAGAACCAATTGAAAGACCGGCAAGTAATCCGATCACATAAAATTCGGAAACGGTACTCACAAAATAAGCTGCAATAATTACAACCAGCCAGATTATGATAGTAATTGTAATAGTTTTTTTCGGGCCGATATGATCAGACACTATCCCAAAAATGAAGGAGCCAGCAACTGCAGTGCTTTGTACAATTACAAAGAAATAAATTATCTCGGCATCAGACATTTTCAAAATGTTAGTCGCGAAAATCGAGGCAAATGCAATGATTGTAATTATTGCATCGTTATAGAGAAAAAATGCAAGAAGAAATTTCTTTACTGAAGGATATTCATTCCTGATAAAAAGAGCCTTCAATGTTTCAAAACTTTTCTCAATCCCGCTTTTAATAATTCCCTTCTTTAGCGGGTTATCAATTTTGGGTTCGCTTACAAACACAAACAATGGGATAGAGAAAAGAAGAAAAAACAGTGCTGCAATTACAAAAGAAAATCTGATATAAAAGTAATAAGTAGGATCACTTTGATCAGGGAGCAGAATCATCACAATTAATAATACAACAAGGGCACCAACATATCCCATAGCAAAACCATAGCCGGAAACTCTACCAAAATTTTTCTTTGATGTAAGGTTTGGCAGAAATGCATCATAAAAAACTAATCCTGCTTCAAAGCCAACATTAGCAAAAATAAACAGAACCATTCCTAAAAGGATATCGCCTTTCTGAACAAAAAACATGAGGGCTGTGCAAATAACCGAAATAAGTGTGAATAATAAAAGAAATCTCTTCCTGTTGCGGGAAACGTCGGCAATAGCACCCATCGGTGGACTTAGCATCGCCGCAAGTATCATTGAAATACTTACTGCAAGGCCCCAAAGCCATTTAGTACCACCGGCAACATTGTTGGTGAAGTATTTGGAATAGATAACCGTAACTATAATTACAGAAAAAGCAGTGTTAGCAAAATCAAAAAATGACCAGCTTATAATTCTGCCTTTTTCTTTCATTAAGCTACTTCTTTTGGGTAGGTTTTGAAATTGTTTCTTCTACTAATCCCCTTCCTGTTTTGTTTAGCGATTTAGCATCCTTTAATTGAGATAAAATGGCATCAAGGATTCCGTTTATGAATTTCCCACTTCCCGAGGTACTAAACTCCTTTGCAATTTCAATTGACTCATTTATTGAAACCTTCGGTGGAATATCCTCGAAATAAAGTATTTCACAAATCCCCATCCTCAACAACAATTTATCAATAAGAGCAATTCTATTCATCTCCCAATTGGCAACCCTGGATTTGATTTTTTCATCTAATTCATCCTGGTGGCTTATTACACGATTTACAAGATTTTCCGCAAAGTCCCTATCTGCCCTATTCGTAATATCATTAAGCATATTCTCAATATGGGCAGATAGAGATTCCTTATTCATTTCATAAGCATAAAGTATCTGAAGTACCCTTTCCCTTACAATTCTGCGTTTCGATAACTGAGCCATATTAAATGAAAAAATTAAAGAACATTAAAAATAAAATATCGGTTTACTACCTTTT
>Ga0315556_1000661_pt1 | contig 21442 bp, 17 predicted proteins | sample SalMarSW160310MG_FD_202112 | JGI IMG/M metagenome (GOLD analysis project Ga0315556, IMG submission 202112) | Salt marsh sediment microbial communities from the Plum Island Ecosystem LTER, Massachusetts, United States - Salt Marsh Sediment SW1603-10 ...
ACCGGGCAGCCCCAAATAGTTTTGGGTCGCAGGATGATGGGGCGTCAACATGTCTTAATCTCCATGATTATTGCGGGGGCGTGGAGAGTATGCCTCTGGTAAATATTTCGAGAAAAATATCCGATAGACCCTCGAGTCCAACGTGCCCGGTTTCATGGTACCATTTGATGGTGTAATGCACCATGCCGAAAAAAGCGAATGCAGCGACCCCGGGGTAAATGTCTTTCATTCGACCCTGGGCCGCAAGCTCACTCAGGATGGATTCGAAAAGCTTCACATAACGCCTTTGTTTGCGTAAAAGGACAGTCCGATAGTCTCTGTCCAGAGAATCCATTTCGTTAACCAGGAGAACGAGAAGGTGCTGGTCCCCGGCATAGTAGCGTGTATAAAAATGGAGAATGCGGTTCAGCTTCTCTTCAGGGGCAAGATCTGATTCGCAGATCCGTTCGAGCGTCTGAAGGGCGTCATCCATGGCGTCATCCATCAGCCGGAAAAGGATTTCTTCCTTATTCTTGAAGTAATAGTAGAGAGAGCCTTGGTTTATGCCCAGTTGACGGGCTATGTCGCGCATGGAAGTGGCATAATAGCCCTTGTCGGCAAAAAGATGGGCAATCACACTCTGAAAGGCCTTGCGTTTATGTTGGCTTTTGATGCCGGGCATTTTGAATGATTTGGCTGTGAATATTTATTTACTAAACGTTTGTTTAAAATATTTAATCCAGCCCGGAATGTCAACTATTTTTTTCAAAAAGAATATTGTCTGGCTTTTTTTTCTCAGTATGGTAAAAATATTATAGGCAAATCAAGCTTGATGGCTTTGTAAAAAGTCATCATAGTGCCCATGGACGGGCACGCAAATCAATGGGGTGCATCGCAACCTGTTGATTTGTAAGGAAGCCGAAAATCACACTTTTCGGATTCCGTCAGTAAAAAGTCCTGAGGACCGGACTTTTTACGATTCCATCAAAATTGATGGCTTTGTAAAAAGCCGGTTTATGCCGCAAGCGGCAGCCTATGAGGTACGAAGAGGAGCCGAACCTGACACTCTTTTTCAGACCCTTTCTAAACACTTCGGAGGGGATGGACGCCGATTTGGGGTTCAGCATATATTCATAGAAGCGCGTGGCGTTTGGGAGGCATAAACCCCAAATAGCCGTCCATATCGGTGTTTGGTGCCAAGTGCACTATGAGAAAGGGTCTGAAAAAGAGTCTCACGCCCGTCTCCCTGAGTCCGGCGGATGAGCGACTTCGTTGGAAGTCATCATCGTGCCCATGGACGGGCACGCAAATCAATGGGGTGCAGCGCAACCCTTTGATTTGTAAGGAAAACGAAAATCACACTTTTCGGTTTCCGTCAGTAAGAAGTCCTGAGGACCGGACTTTTTACAGTTCCATCAAGCTTTAGGAGGCATTCGAGAATGAAAATACTGATTGTGGGCGGCACGGGAATGCTGGGGAGCGAATGTAGACAGGTGCTGAGTCAAGATCATGAGGTGATTGCACCTACACGGAGTGATCTTGATATGATAAGCTGGGATCGTGTCATAGAAAATCTTCAGAAGATTTCTCCTGATGTGATCCTGAATTGCGCCGCCTTCACCGATGTGGATGGTTGCGAAACTGAAACTTTTGTTACACGAAAGACAAATATTGAAGGCCCTCGGAATCTTGCCCAAGGGGCTGCCAGATTTGGCAGTAAGCTTGTCCATATCTCCAGCGACTATGTCTTTGATGGTCATAAACCTGTTCCGCAGCCCTATTTTGAGGATGATATGGAAAAACCCCTTTCCGCGTACGGGAAGAGCAAAGCGGAAAGCGAAAAAGCCGTGCGAGAAAATTCTCCCAGTTACATTATCATCCGCACCGGTTGGTTATATGGAATCAGAGGTGGAAATTTCATCAAATCCATCATATCAGCGGCTGTCAGTAGATCCAGGAAAGTGCTGAAAGTCGTTGACGATCAATTCGGATCGCCAACCTGGACCTATCGATTGGCAGAACAGATCCGGGTGGTTATGGAAAGGCAGGGCAGGGGGACTTACCATGCGACGGCCGAGGCTTATTGCAGCCGTTTTGAATGCGCGACCTTTGTTCTTGAAAAACTCGGACTGGATTTTCCAGTGGAGCCCTGTAAGATGAAAGATTTTCCCACTTCCGCAAGGAGACCGAAAAACTGCATCCTGGAAAACAGGCTTCTGAAGAAACAGGGCCTCTATGTCATGCGGGACTGGAAAGAAGAATTGGATGGTTTCTTGGAAAACTGCGGGGAAGATCTGATCCGGGAAGCAAAAGCAGGACAAGAATGAAGTTCATTCGCTTAAAACGTACGTTCCAATTCCAGATTGACACCTCCAAATAATGCTATGAAGGTTTTCCTCATTATTCTTGCTGTATTATATGTACTGAGCCCATATGATATTTTGCCGGATTGGCTGGTAGGTTTTGGATGGATCGACGACTTGGCTGTTCTGGGACTGGTGTGGTGGTATATCTACCGCTACAGTAAAAGGAGATATGCCGGACAAGGGCCCTCTTCGGCCGGAAGGGGAGATGGACATTCCAGCAACGAGGGCCAGGGACGGACCACAGACGGTCATCCTCCGCGGGACCCTTACCAGATACTGGGAATCAACAGAAATGCCTCCCAGTCTGAGATAAGGCATGCCTACAAGAAACTGGTCAACAAGTATCACCCTGATAAGGTGTCTCACCTCGGGCAGGAGTTCCAGGCGCTCGCCGAAGAGCGTTTCAGGGATATACAGGAGGCTTACGAGCAACTAACCCGGATCAAATAGAACGACCCAGCACGGCCCCATCATAGATGGCGGCCTTGGCGTTCCCTGGCTGAAGGCAATCCCCTATGCGGTGAATCTCGTACCCCAGGGGTTCGAGCTGTTCGAAAAGCCCATTGTCCGGCCTGTTTCCTATGGCGATCACCACACTTTCCGCCTCAAGAAAAGACGCATTGCCATCGCCGTCCGTCACGACCACACCGTGATCTTCAACCTTCGTGAGAATCGTCTGGGTCAGGATCCTGACTCCGTTTGAGCGCAGCTGGCGAAGAAGGATTTTTCTGGTCATGCTTTCCAGCCCTTTTCCCGCCTTGGGCAGCATTTCCACAATGGTGACATCACATCCGGCCTGGGAAAGATGGTGCGCCACTTCACACCCGCTAGCTCCCCCACCGATAATCACCGTCTTTTTGGACACCGGAGTTCCACCGTTAAGGATCCTGTTGATGGGCGTAACAAGGGGATTATCGACTCCCTCCACCCTGGGCAAAAGAGGGAGAGAACCCGTAGCCAGAACAATCACCTGGGGTTGTTCTTTTGCTACCATGTCCACAGTGACCTCGCAATTGAAATGACATTTCACGCCGAATTTTTCAATCTGCGTTTTTTGAAACCGGATCAGGTTAAGCAATTCCTTTTTGTATTCCGTGACAGACCCGAGGAGCAACTGACCTCCCAGGTCAGACCTTCTTTCGAAAAGGTGGACCTCGTGTCCCCTGCTGGCCGCCACCCAAGCCACGTTCAATCCGCCGGGACCGCCACCTATCACCATCACCTTTCGCCTGTTTTCAGCTGGCAACAGGGCCATGTCCTTTTCACGGCCAAGGGTGGGGTTGACAAGGCACTCCACGCGGCCCCTGCGGAAAATGGATTCCATGCAGGTGTTGCATGCGATACAGGTACGTATTTCATCCAGACGACCCTCTTTGGCCTTTTTCGGCATTTCCGGGTCTGCAAGAAGTCCCCTCCCGATGCAGACAAGGTCCGCCTGGCCCTTTGTTATAATCTCCTCGGCGATTAAGGGGCTGTTAATCCTCCCCACCGCCATGACCGGAATATCAAGCGCCTTTTTGATCTGTTCCGCGCTTTCAGCCAGACAGGCCTGTTTCATAAACATGGGTTGAGAGATCCATTCGGGTGTTGCGTCATTCCCGGCAGAAACCTGGACCACATCGATACCTGCTTCAACGAGGAGTTTCAGGATAGATATGCTTTCCTCAACGGTGAGGCCTTTTGGACAGAATTCCTGTGCGCTGATTTTGAAGGAAATGGGAAAATCACTGCCAATGCGCTTGCGAATTTCCTCGATAATTTCCCTGGCAAAACGTGTCCTTCCGGTAATATTTCCCCCATATTCATCATCCCTGATGTTGGAAAATCGGGAGAGGAACTGGTTGACGAGATAGCCGTGGGCACCATGTATTTCAATAAGTTCGAAGCCCGCTTCCACGGCACGCACGGCCGCATCGCCGAACTTGGATACCAGCGCTTGGATTCCATCCCTGGTGAGCGGTTCCACGTCCCCATTGATAGCCGGACAGGGCAGGGGAGAAGGGGCAAGGGGTTTTTGCTTGATTATCCTGGCGGAAGTCTGCCTCCCTCCATGGTGGATCTGCAGGGCCGGAACGGCACCTTCCGCCTTTATGGCCCGGGCGATCCGTGACAGGCCGTCCAGGAAACGGTCATCGAATATCCTGGCCTGGTGTCGGGCAACGACGCCTTCCGGGGAAACCGCGCAGGCCTCCATGATGACCATGGCAGGGCCGCCGGCGGCTCTCAAGCGATAGTGCTCGATGGTCTTTTCGGTGATTTCACCATCGTTCTCTATGAGGAAGGAAGCCAGTGCCGGCATGACAATGCGGTTTTGGAGCCGGCAACCTTTTATGGAAAAGGGAGAAAATAGGTGCTTCATTGAATAGGATTTCCTTTTCTTAGATCTTTGAGGCCTTGTTGATATCGATCATTTTTTCACCTCTGACATATTCCGTTGTCTCATAGGTCGTAATATTCTCCATCTTGGTCGTGACCTCTTTCATCCTGTCGCACTGTTTCTTGAGTTCTTTGGCTGCCTTGCTGTCAGGATTTTCCTCCAGGATTTCATCAAGAAGGTAGTAGACATACTGCAAGGGCTGGTTCAATTCATGGCATGTGGCGCCGGCGATTTCCAGGACACCCTGAAGTTTTTCCTTTTCAAGCCGCTCCTTCTCCTCCCGCTTTCTTGCCGTGATATCGCGTGTTACGGCTATGAGACATTTTTCGTCACCATAGTCGATGACTTCAGCGGACCAGAGGACAAAGCGGATCTCCCCTGACTTCATGCGAAATTGGGCCTCAAGGTTCCGGACCATTTTCTGCTCGTGGAGAACCTTGACCATTTCCTTGCGCTGTTGAGGATCCGCCCAGATGCCCAGTTCAATGGAAGTCCGGCCGATAACTTCGTCCCGCCGATAGCCTGTTGTCTCAATGAAGGCTTCATTGACATCAACATAAAAGCCATCCTCAAGTGTGCTGATGACAATCCAGTCCGGACTGGAACGAAAGGCTTTATGAAACTTCTCTTCCGAGAGGCCCAGGGCCTCGTTTGCGTGCTCTCGGTCGGTGTTGTCCATGAAATACCCCAACACGGCCGGCTTTCCGCCATACCGGATGGAGGTAACGGATTCAATGATCCATTTAATGTCGCCTTTCTTATCGACGGCCCTGTAGAGATAGGGTGTTGTCCTCTCTCCTTTCAGTGTCATCTTGGCGTTCGCTTTGATCCTTGGCCAGTCCTCCGGAAGGACCAGCATGGAAGACTCCATCGCTAACAGTTCATCTTCACTGTAACCTGATATCCTTTGAAACTCAGGGTTTACGAAACAAAGTTTCCTATCCTGTACAATAAAGATGCCGACGGGCGAGGTCATGAAAATATTCGTAAAAGGTTTGGCATCAAGGCAATCTCTGTTCGATGCTATATCCGGCGGCTCTGTCCGTGCGTTCGTGGTGGTCCCCCCGGGATTGCCTGTATTGTTATTTTCTCTCAGACTCATTTTTCCACGGGCTCCTTTATACTGAGAATCCTAAGAAAACCGAACCTGAAAAAAAGCCTCAGGTTCTTCTCCTGATCAAGGGTGAAAAGATGACTTTGTGGAAGTCATCAACGTGTCCACTGAGGGGCACGCAAATCAGGGTATGTAGTCTTGTGAAAAATCGGCCTGTTGTCAAGAACAATTAACGGGCAAAACAAGAATGAAGAAATGCGGACGGGGTTTTTGCTGATGGGTCGGCCTCTGCTTGGTTAATAAAAAGGAAAGGGGCCTCATGTGAGGCCCCACTTTCCTTCGTCCGTCACAGCGGATCAGTCGTTAGAATCCCATTCAGCGCACACTGTCACCGAACTGACGATCCAAAACTCGCTTTGATGAATTCCCTGTTCAAACGGGCGATATTCGTGATGGAGATCTCCTTGGGGCACTGTACCTCGCACTCTGTGTGATTCGCACACTTCCCGAAGCCCAAATCATCCATCTTCCGGAGCATGGATAGGGCGCGCTTGCCCGCTTCTACTTTTCCCTGGGGGAGGAGTGTCAGGTGGGATATTTTCGCCCCCACAAAGAGCATGGCGGAGGCGTTGGGACAAGCCGCCACGCATGCCCCGCAGCCGATGCATGCCGCAGCGTCCATGGCAAGCTCGGAGTTTTCCTCTGAGATGGGGAGGCTGTTTGCCTCAGGAGCCTGGCCGGTGTTAACAGATACATAGCCGCCCGCCTGGATGATCACATCAAACGCACTTCGATCTATCATCAGGTCTTTCACTATCTCAAAGGGGCGTGCACGGAAGGGTTCAATGACAATGGTATCACCGTCGTGGAAATGCCGCATGTGGAGCTGGCAAAGGGTCGTGCCCTTCCGAGGCCCGTGGGCATAACCGTTGACAACGGCCCCGCAAGCACCGCAGATGCCTTCCCTGCAATCATAATCAAAGGCGATGGGCTCTTTGCCTTCCAGGGTCAGTCCTTCATTGAGGACATCCAGCATTTCCAGGAATGACATGTCCGTAGAGATATTTTCCAAGTTGTGGACTTCCAGGTGACCCTTTTCCTTAGCGTTTTTCTGACGCCAGATTTTTAAGGTGAGGTTGATGGCTCCACTCATTTGTAACTCCTCTGGGTTAGGTGCACATTCTCGAAGGCCAGCGGTTCTTTATGAAGCACCGGGGATTTTCCTTTCCCTGCATATTCCCAGGCTGAGACATAACACGATGTATCGTCCTGGCGGAGTGCCTCGTGTTCTTCCGTCTGATAGCCCACATTGAAATGACAACCGCAGGATTCCTTCCGGGAGATTGCATCTTCTACCATTAATTCGGCAAACTCCAGGAAATCCGCAACCCGCCCCGCCCGCTCAAGGGTCTGATTCAAATCATCCGGTCCACCGGGAACAATGGCGTTTTCCCAGAATTCCTCGCGCAACGGTGGAATCAATTCCTTGGCCTTTAAGAGACCTTCTTCACTTCTGGCCATACCGCAATGTTCCCACAGGATATGCCCGAGTTCTCGGTGTATGTCATCAACCGTACGATGTCCTTTCAGTGCCGATAATTTCTGAATCTTTTCCCTTGCCTGTTGTGCTGTATCCTCAAATGCCGGATGTGTGGCATTCACTTCCGATAGAAAAGTCCCCGCCAGATATCCGCCGATGGTGTAAGGTATAACAAAATATCCATCGGCAAGCCCCTGCATGAGGGCACTGGCCCCGAGACGGTTTGCCCCGTGGTCTGAGAAATTCGCCTCTCCCAGCACAAAAAGCCCCGGGATGGTACTCATGAGGTTATAGTCCACCCACAATCCACCCATCACGTAATGGACCGCCGGATAGATCATCATGGGTGTTTCATAAGGATTCTCGCCCACAATTCGTTCGTACATATCAAAGAGGTTTCCATATTTCCGTTCGATGACATCCTTCCCGTCCCGTTGAATGGGATCTCTGAAATCGAGATAGACGGCCAACCCTGTCGGCCCCACTCCCTTGCCCATGTCGCACTGTTCCTTTGCATTCCGGGAAGCCACGTCACGGGGCACCAGATTGCCGTAGGCAGGATACTTTGTCTCCAGATAATAGTCTCTTTCCGATTCGGGTATCTCATTGGGAGAGCGTTTGTCACCGGAATTCTTAGGTACCCACACCCGGCCGTCATTCCTGAGACTCTCACTCATAAGGGTCAGCTTGGACTGATAGGTCCCATGTACCGGGATACAGGTAGGGTGAATCTGTACAAAGCAGGGGTTCGCGAAAAGGGCACCTTTTTTGTAGGCCTTGAAGGCGGCCGAAACATTTGAATTCATGCCGTTGGTGGACAGGTAATAGGCGTTCCCGTACCCCCCAGTGGCCATGACAACCGCATGGGCGGCGTGTTTTTCGATCTCCCCGGTAATGAGGTTTCGGACGACAACTCCCCTAGCGCAACCATCAACGATGACCACGTCCAATATTTCTCGGCGGGGAAGCATCTCGATATGGCCGGCGGAAACCTGGCGCATCATTGCGCTGTAACAACCCAAAAGGAGCTGCTGTCCTGTCTGTCCCCGCGCATAAAAAGTACGCGAGACCTGTGCGCCTCCAAAAGACCTGTTTGCCAGAAGCCCACCGTATTCCCGGGCAAAAGGAACACCTTGAGCCGTACAGTGGTCTATGATCCGGTTACTTATCTGGGCCAGGCGATAGACGTTTGCCTCACGAGCGCGAAAATCTCCACCCTTGATGGTATCATAGAAAAGCCGCCAGATGTTGTCCCCGTCTCCGGGATAATTCTTTGCCGCATTGATACCGCCCTGGGCCGCGATGCTGTGGGCACGGCGGGGTGTGTCCTGGAGGCAGAAGCTCTTGACGTTGTAACCCAGTTCCGCAAGGGTGGCCGAAGCGGATCCTCCTGCAAGCCCTGTCCCAAGCACGATAATACCGAATTTTCGCTTGTTGGCGGGACTGACAAGCTTTAGATCATCCAGGTACTTGTCCCATTTTTGTTCAAGGGGCCCTCCCGGGACCTTGGAATCTAACTTCATTACGCACTCCTTATGCTGTCAAGAAAAGAAAAGCCGGGATCGAAGAAAAACAGATGCCGATAACAAAAGCAAGAACGATGCTGACCACCTTGATAGCCGGCATGTATTTGGGATGGTTGGCGCCGATGGTCTGAAAGGCACTCCAAAAGCCGTGCCTGACGTGGAATGCCACAACGATGACGGAAAACATATAGAAAACACCATAGAGAGGATTTCCGAAGGCCGTTGAAACCATTTTGAAGAGCCCCCCTTGGGCCTCTCGATCAACAAAGGTGAAGGCGAACAGATGAATGATGACGAATATCAGGATGTACAGGCCCGTATAAGGCTGGAGTCTTGATGAGATGGTCTGCCCGCCGGGAGCATTCTTATGCAGGACACTCTTTTTCATCACATAGCCCTTTGGTCTGGCCATGAGATTCTGAAAATAGAGCAGAACGGCAAAAAAAATATGAAGCAAGGCGAAGACCACAAGGCCCGCCTCTGCCACATGCAGAAGAGGTCCATACTCATGCAGATGAGCGGAATATCCGTTAAAGGCAGACTCTCCAGCATAGATAAAAAAATTACCGATGAGGTGGGTGGCCAGAAAAAGGCAAAATGCCAGACCCGTCGACGCCATCACCAGTTTCTTGCCGATAGATGCCTTAAAGGTCGCTACGAACCAGTTCATTTATTTCTCCATTTCTCAACTTTTATGGAACCGTAAAAAGTCCGTCCCTGGACTTCCAAGGCAGTCGTGACCTCCTTGAGCAGGCAAACCGCATATTCCAGAAGCTACGCTCCCTCCGTCGTCCATGACTCCGGTCGCTGCGGATTTCGACCCTTCCACTGTCCTGTTCCAGGGTCGAAATGACGCCGCTTCAGGAACATCCCGTTCATCTCCGCCAAGGTGTTTAGAAAACATCTGAAAAAGAGTGTCAGGTTCGGCCGAATACCTCTATCGCCTTCGTTGCTCATAGGCTGTCGCTTGCTGAATAAATCAGCTTCTTACGAATCCATTAACCTTTCAGCCGCTCCATATCCTTTACCAATCCTTCCACTGCTGCGGCCGATGCATCCAACGCTGTTTTTTCTTGCGCGGTGAGTTGGATTTCAATGATCTCTTCCATTCCTCCGGCTCCCAGCTTGACCGGGACCCCTATGAACAGGTTGTGAATTCCGTATTCCCCCTCCAGGTAGGCGGCACAGGGAAGAATCATTTTCCTGTCCTTCAGGATGGCTTCCGTCATCTGCACCGCGGAAGAGGCCGGCGCGTAATAGGCGCTGCCTGTCTTGAGAAGGCTGACGATCTCCGCTCCTCCCTGCCGGGTTCTCTGGACAAGGGCCTCTATGCGTTCAGGCTCCAGGAGTTCCGTAATAGGGATGCCCGCCACTGTTGAATAGCGGGGCAGGGGAACCATGGTGTCTCCATGGCCACCCAGGACAAAGGCGTGCACGTTTTCCACGGATACCTTGAGCTCCATGGCTATAAAGGACCTGAAGCGAGCCGAATCCAGGACGCCGGCCATGCCGATAACCCTTTCTCTCGGAAAACCGCTCGCCTCCAGGGCTATGTGACACATGGCGTCCAGGGGATTGCTCACCAGGATCAAAACGGCGTCGGGGGCGACGGAAGCGATGGATTTTACAACGGTTCCGACGATCCCCATGTTCGTGGATAGGAGATCGTCACGGCTCATACCGGGTTTGCGAGGTATGCCCGCGGTTATGATAACGATATCCGAATCCTTGGCTTGACCGTAATCGTTGGTTACCCCAAAGATCTTAGAATCGTGTTTTTCCACGGGAGCCGCTTCCATGAGGTCAAGGGCCTTGCCGGCCGGAACCCCTTCCAGGATGTCCATGAGCACCACATCAGCCAGCCTCTTCTCGGCCACACGCATCGCCGCCGTGGCTCCAACGTTTCCGGCACCCACAACGGTTACTTTTTTCCTCATTTCATCACTCCTTTTTTGCAAATGCGGGTTAGTCGGTTGGCCCGTTCGCCGCTTGGCCCGTTTCGTCTTGCCGTCTCATCCACCGGAGCTCAGGAGAAGAGCCTGAAAAAGAGTGTCAGGATCTCCTCCCATTCCACTTGCTGCTCACGGCTTAATGGGCAAACCGGTCAATGGTTCCCCTTTCCTTACATGGTCTTGCAGACCTGCTCGATGGCGGCGGCCATGGCCTCGTCTTCCTTCCTGATATCCGCCAGTGTCTTGGGCAGCACATCCTTTGGCCGTTCTTCCAATCCGTATTTCCATTTCAGATACTGCTCCCCTGTTCTCGGGTAAAGGGCATAGATGAGCAGATCAAAATCATCCTTGGCCAAGTCACCTATCTTTTTCCTGTCCTCTTCGAGTTCAGGTTCCAGATAGTCTGCGGCGCGACCGGTCACGGGTGTTTGACCCCGTTTGTAGTTTTTCAGGACCTTCTCCTGGACATCAGGGTCTACCTCAGTCGGGGTTTTTCCGTAAAGACCATACACGAGGTCCTTGACTTCGTTGGTGACCATCTTGTATCTCCCGAAGAGGACATTCAACACCGCTTGGACACCCACAATCTGGCTCGTAGGCGTAACCAGGGGCGGCATTCCCAGTTCCTTGCGTGTCACGGCAACTTCTTTGTACACTTCAGGGAGCCTGTCAAGGGCCTTGGCCTGCTTCAATTGATTGACCAGGTTTGAGATCATGCCCCCTGGAACCTGATGGGCAAGGACGCCGGTATCGATGACGGACATCCTGTTCTTGGCCAGATAATCGCGATATTTCGGGGCGACACTCTCAATATAGTCACCCAATTCCAAAAGGAGATGAAGATCCAGTTCCGTATCTCGGTCGGTTTCAAACAGGGTTGCCACCATGGGTTCAACCGCCGGTTGCGAAGTCCGGAGCGCAAAAGGCGCCAGACAGGTATCCACGATATCCACGCCGGCCTCTATTGCTTTCAGGTACACCATGGAGGCCATCCCGCTGGTATAATGGGTGTGCAGGTGAATGGGGATGGAGATCACCTTTTTCAGCTCGGTCACGATTTTGGCAATGTCAAAAGGGGCCATGATGCCTGCCATGTCTTTCAGACAGAGGGTGTCGGCTCCCATGTCCTGAATTTCTTTGGCCTTTTTCAGATAATACTCAAGGTTGAATACCTCTCCGCCCATGCGTCTTTGAGTGAGGGAATAGCAGATCGTCCCCTGAAAGTGCTTGCCATTGGCCTTGATACGTTCCACAACGGTCCTGAAATTTCTGAAATCATTCAAGGCATCAAAGACGCGAAAGACGTCCATCCCCGCCTCACAGGTCTTGTCCACGAACAGCCTGGCCACGTCATCGGCATAGTTCCTGTAACCAACGAGGTTCTGCCCCCTTAACAACATGGTGAATGGGGTTTTCCTGATGTATTTCTTGAGGGTTCGTATCCGATCGAACGGATCTTCCCCCAGGAAGCGGTGCATGGTATCGAAGGTCGCGCCGCCCCATACCTCCATTGCCCAGAAGCCCACATCGTCCATCTTTTCGGCGATGGGGATCATGTCCTCGGTCCTCATCCTTGTCGCCAAAAGAGATTGATGTCCATCACGGAAGGTGTTGTCCTGAATTTTCAGCGGGTTTTTTGTGCCCCCTTCCAAAAAGTTGTCCATTTCTAAACCTCCATACTGTAGATATACTCATTGTGATTGAATCTCATTATTCCCTTGCTTCCACCGTGAACCCTAAACACCTGAAATTCGAATGGGGATAATTCTATTTTCCCTCATGTGTTTATGCGTAACTCCTGAGAAGAAACCTGTCAAGCCTCAAAGTTTGAACCTTTTTTATTTTATATTGACCCTATAGAGGTTTTGGCATAAACTGTCAAATAATTTGCATATATTTTACGAACAGCGGGCGAATTGCTTTCTCCAGATGGATGAAACGTCTACCCGAGGGTTTTTTTTATATGGCAGAAGAAGGCGAGTAAAGGTATGTTACCGCAAGATCAGCTTTTCAAAATTCCTCCTTAAATCTTTAAGAGCATTTAGCTTCGGTATCAAGTCATTTATATAAATAAACTCTAATTAATTTTAGTTGAGGGGGTAGTGAAATGAAAAATCTGGCAAGATGTTTGTTGATTACCTTCGTCGCACTGGGAATGGTTTTTACATTGGGGACCTTTGCCAGTGCAAAGGTCATTAAGTTGGGGTGTGCAATATCTTTCACGGGCGGAAAGAGCAGAACCGGGAAAATGTACAGGGATTCGTACAACATGGCGGTAAAACAAATCAATGATTCGGGAGGAATAAAAGTCGACAATGAAAAGTATATGTTGAAGATTGTCTATTATGACGACAAGAGCAACCCAAATGAAAGCTCCCGGTTGGTTGAAAAACTCATAAATGAAGATAAGGTCGATTTTTTGCTCGGTCCTTATTCAAGCGGGATTACCATTCCCAACAGCATCGTTGCCCAGCGTTACAAGATTCCTATGATAGAAGGAGGCGGGGCGTCGGGAAAAATTTTCAGCCGGGGGAACAAATATATTTTCGGAACCCTTCCACCGGCCGGACAATATTTCCAGTCAACTCTCGAAATGCTGGAAACTTTCAAGCCTGCACCGAAGAGCATTGCGATACTTTATTCAGATGATAAATTCGATATCAGTGTTGGAAACGGCACAAAAAAAATCGCAAAGAAAATGGGTTTTGATGTGGTGCTTTTCGAGAAATATGCTGAAAATGCATCAGATTTTACCTCCGTTTTGACGAAAATTAAATCCATCAACGCGAGCGTCGTTCTGGTTGCGGGTCATACCCAGGAAGCGCTCAATTTTACACAGCAGGCAAAGGAATTGAATGTCTGCCCAAAACTGATCAGCATGACTGTGGGGCCCTCCGAGGCGGATTTTCGTAAATCCCTCGGCAAAGATGCTGAATACATCTATGGGGTCGCGAGCTGGTCTCCCCAAATGGATTTTGCGGGGTATCTGTTTAAAGATACCAAAGAATTTCTAAGCCTTTTCAAAAAGAAATACAACTATGATCCGGACTATCACAATGCCAGTGGAATTGCAGATATAGCTGTCTTTAAGGATGCGATTGAACGGGCCAAAAGTTTGGATCCTGCAAAAGTGCGGGATGCGATCGCCGCCACGTCTCTGAACACAATCTATGGGCGTGTGAGATTCAGCCCGAATGGTCAGATAATGGGGACAAGCGTTGCCCTGCAAATCCAGGGCGGAGAGGTGTATCAGGTCTATCCCGGTAGTCACAAAAAGCCTGTTTATCCAGTTGCCTGCTGGAAGGACCGGAAGTAGTTTTTGCAGTAATGGCCTGCTATCGCGGGACTCGTTACCGAAATTTGCCCGATTCTCTTTGTTGAGGTCAAAAAAAACCGGCCAGGCGGGAGAGAAGGAGATAAGCACCCTTCTTCCCGCTTTGGTGTAACCAGGGCCAATACCTTAATGATACTTCAGATAGTTATCAATGGGCTTTTGAAAGGTGGACTGTACGCCTTAATGGCAATGGGGATGTCTCTCATCTGGGGGGTCATGGATATTATCAATATTGCCCATGGTTCTTTCATTATGTTGGGGGCATTTACAACCTACTGGCTTTTCACACTTCTCGGGATTGACCCTTTCCTTAGCTTGATCGCCTCGATCGGGTTTCTTTTCGTTTTCGGATATATTGTTCAAAAATATCTGATAAACCTCATCATCAGGGCCAGCGCCTTTATAACCCTGGTCCTGACTTTCGGCATTGAAATTTTCATAAACAATCTGGCCCAGGTATTGTGGAGTGCGGATGTGAGAATGGTTCAGATCCCCTATGGGGCTGCAAATTTCTCTATCGGCAGTTCGGTAACAATACCTATTATGCGCCTTATTGCCTTTCTGTTGGTCATCGTTATCAGCATTATCTTATTTTTCATTCTCAACCGAACAAATCTGGGACGATCCATACGTGCCACATCTCAGGACCTCGATGCCGCCCGTCTGGTGGGAGTCGATGTGGCAAAGACCTACTCTGTAACATTCGGCCTGGGGGTAGGTGCTGCCGGAGCTGCAGGGACCTTGTGGTCCATTCTCTTTCCGATCACCCCCATGATGGGAGGGATATTAACGCTGAAATCTTTTGTGGTCGTTATTATCGGGGGATTGGGAAGCATGCTGGGACCACTCATCGGTGGCCTGATCCTGGGAGTGACGGAGTCGCTTGGAACGAATTGGCTCGGAGCAACGTATGAAAATCTAATCGGGTTTACGATACTTGTCCTAGTCTTGATCATGAGGCCCAAAGGGATCATGGGAGGCGCTGATTAGGTATGGGAAATAAACGCCTAAGAAATTATCTCATTTGTGGCCTCATCTTGCTCGGAGTGGCAGTCTTTCCATTGCTTTTCAATAATTTCGTTATCCGCTTCGGCACTGACATCCTGATGTTTGCGATCATGGCAAGTGCCTGGAATATTATAGGTGGCTATACCGGATACGCGTCCTTCGGAAATGTCGTTTTTTTTGGCATCGGGGCATATACCACGGCAGTACTAATGGAAAAGGCAGGCCTGAATTTCGCCTTTGCCTTCATCGCGGCCGGCATGGGGTCGGCACTATTCGCAATCATCATCGGGCTCCCCGTACTTCGTTTGCATGGCCACTATTTTGCGATCGCCACGTTGGGTGTAGCCGAGGCGATGAAGGCATTGGTTCAAAATCTGGAAATAACAGAAGGAAATTCAGGGATATACCTCCCTATGCTCGATCTTTCCGTTAAGGCTCAATATTGTTTCTTCTTTTATGTGATGCTCGGGACATTGATTGTAACATTAGTTGCCACTTATTTTCTTTTAAACGCAAAATTCGGATATTCTTTGATCGCCATCAGGGAAGATGAAGATTCAGCTAATTCTATTGGTATCAATACGACCGCAGCAAAAACAATCGCCTTCGCCTTGAGCGGTTTATTTACCGGCCTCGCGGGCAGTGTCTATGCTTATCAACAGGCATTTATCAAGCCGGGATCCGTGTTTACTGTAGAAAGCACACTTAAGATGATCGTCATGGCGATTTTTGGAGGCATCGGGAGGCTCTTTGGTCCCTTATTGGGCGCAGTCAGCATAGAAGTTGTTTCAGAAATACTTTCCAATTATTTCCTGGTAGCCCATACGCTTTTTTTCGGTGCCCTGGTTATTCTCTCCATTGTGTTTATGCCCAAAGGCATTGCAGATATGCTCACACAGAAAAAGTTCGGCCTGATCTACTTTCTGCAAAATATCCGAAAGAATCGAATCTAAGGTTTTCATATGGCCATTTTAGAAGGGAAGAATATAACAAAAAAATTTGCCGGTCTCATCGCAGTGAATGAAGTGGATTTTGAACTGGAGCCAGGAGAAATTCTTGGATTAATCGGCCCTAATGGTGCCGGAAAAACAACGCTTGTCAATGTCATTGCCGGAACGTATCCACCGACCGACGGAGCGGTTTTTTTTAAGGGAGAACGGATTTCAGGCCTCAAGCCATACCGAATTGGACGGCTTGGCATAGGTCGAACATTCCAAATAGTGAAACCTTTTCCGGGTATGACAGTGAAAGAAAATGCTTCGGTAGGGGCCATGTTCGGGGCTCGGGGGAACCGCTTGTCGGCCAAGGAGGCCATAGAAAAAGCTGAAGAGATACTGGAGTTCGTTGATTTGGGAAATCAGATGGATGTATTGGCTGATAAGTTAAGCGTGGCGTCGAGAAAAAGGCTGGAGATCGCCAAAGCCATTGCAATGCGCCCTGAGGTTGTTCTCTTCGATGAAGTCATGGCCGGCCTCAATTTTACCGAAATCGACCATGCCATAGAATTAATAAAAAAGATCAGGGACAATGGCATGACGATCCTGATTATTGAACACGTTATGAGGGCTATCAAGCGTGTGTGTGATCGTATTTTTGTCTTGCACCACGGCCAAAAGATTGCAGACGGCCCCACCGAAGAGGTCCTTAATGACAAAAAGGTGATCAAGGCCTATCTCGGAAGAAGGTATAAAGAACTCGTTGGTTAGCAGTGTCCATCCATAAATGGCTATTTTGCCCGATATCGTCGTTATGCTCAAATTTTAATCCTCGAAATACCTCAATGTATTCCTGCGGTTAAAATTTTCGCATGCCTTAATCTCGAACAAACTATCTCATTTATGGATGGACACTGGTTAGGAGGGAAGGCCGTTGCTCTTGCTGGAAATAAACAGTCTCGATGCTGGATATGGGGATATCCAGGTTCTGTGGGATATTACTCTGCAGGTTGAGGATGGCAATATAGTAGCACTGGTTGGATCAAACGGTGCCGGAAAAACAACCTTGCTCAAAGCCATATCAGGCCTGCTTCCTCCTCACAAAGGCGGAATTATTTTCCGGGGAGAAGATATCACCCGGCTTCCTTCCAAAGAGATCGTGGCCAAAGGAATTATTCACGTACCCGAAGGAAGACGGCTGTTCTCTCAAATGACCGTTGTAGAAAACCTGATGATGGGGGCATTCAGGCGCAAGAAGTCAAAAGAGCTCAACCCGCAACTGAACAGGATATATGATACTTTCCCGATACTGAAACAACGTTTTAAACAGCAAGCAGGAAGCCTGTCAGGAGGTGAGCAACAGATGTGCGCAATTGCCCGCGGGCTTATGGGAGATCCAACGTTGCTCTTGATTGATGAAATGTCCTTGGGGCTTGCCCCGCTCGTCGTTGACGATCTCATTGATATTGTAAAGGAAATAAATGCCGGTGGCACTGCGGTATTACTTGTGGAACAGGATGTACAGTTGGCCCTGGATAATTCCAATTACGGGTACGTTCTTTCAACAGGCAGATTAGCCATGGAAGGCCTGTCCGGGAATTTGATACAAAATAGAGAAATCAAAGATGTTTATTTGGGGCTATGAATCCAACTTTTCCCTTCAACTGTCATGTGCCATACTCTGCCCCGACGTATTGAGGTAGTGCCGTTTCCGTTCAATATCCCCAATTTTCCAACCAGTTCACGGGATAGACAAGATGCCTGGTGGCGTTTTTTCTCGGCCAAATCACCTCCGGTTTTCCATTGACCCACTGAACCACATAGGTGGCAGCTTCATTCTGATTTTTCATTTTTCCCCAGGTACCGAACTTCACCGGACCGACAACCGTCATCATGTCCGTCGCCAGGAGCGCGTCCCGAATGTCAGCACTCTCGAGGGATTTTGCGCGACTCAGGGCGTCCGCGATTACATGGCAGGCGGCGTATGCCTCGGCACCATGGTAGTCTACGGAGGTATGGTATCTTGCTTCGAACTTGTTGTAGAAGTCCATGGCCCCCGGGAAAGGGAGGGTCTGATGCCACAGGGTGCCTGAAATAACGTTTTCTGCCGCAACCCCGGCTCCTTGTTGAAATGCGGGGGATGAAAAAGCCTGCGTGCCTCCCACAAACATTTTCGGGGTCAATTTCAAATCCTTCGCCTGCCTCATAAGCAAAGACCCATCCATGGCATTGGATATTATATAGATAATGTCAGGGTTTTTGTCTTTGATCATTGTAAGCAGGGGCGCGAAATCAATTTCACCATATTCATATTTTTCGTTCATGACCACTGTCATGCGAAACTTTTGGCAAATATTCTCAAAATATTGGGCCTTTTTTGAACCGAGAGGCGAATCTTCACGCAAAATGATAGCCGTCCTGGGTCTGATGATCTCGGAAAAAAGGGATTCCATCCCACTTGCATATTTGCTGAACGGCGGATTCAGGCGGAAAACATAATCCCATCCCGACGCAGTAATCTTGTCGGCAGCAGCCGTATTGATCAGAAAGGGGATTTTATTTTGCTGGCACACGCGGGCGATCACATACGCCACTGAGCTGCTGCATCCTCCCCCAACCAATTGGACCTTGTATTTTTTGATAAACTTTTCAACAACCGTGCGACCCACATCCGGACGGCTCGACGTGTCTAAAATGACTAAATGTAATTTTTCCCCGTCAATTCCGGTCGCTGCATTAATTTTATCAATGGCCATCTTAAATGACCGGCTCTCAATTTCTCCGATTTTGGCCAAGGTTCCGGTGAGCGGGAGTGCTATCCCGATCTTTACCACATGGGCCGCTTGAACAGAGGACGTTCCCGAAATCAATGAGAGAGTGAACAATAAGACAAGCCCTATAGAAAGAACCTTCCACCTTGCCATCATATCCCCCTTTTTTTCCTGCTTATCGAGATCATTGTGATGCATTCAAAAGGGGGTAGCATTTTTGTCATTACAAGGCAATCCTTTTCCCAATGTAGTTCTTCTTTCCTGAGAGCCTCTTTACTTGGCCTCCACTTGGTGATACGTTGCTACGGACGGAAGCGGAAGCAATAATGATGGAATCGTAAAAAGCTGGTTTATGCCGCAAACGGCAGCCTATGAGCAACGAAGTGGAGCCGGGCGTGAGACTCTTTTTCAGACCCTTTCTAAACACTTCGGAGGGGATGGACGCCGATTTGGGGTTTAGCGTAAATTCATAGAAGCGCGTGGGGTTTGGGAGGCGTAAACCCCAAATAGCCGTCCATGTCGGTGTTTGGTGCCAAGTGCACTATGAGAAAGGGTCTGAAAAAGAGTCTCACGCCCGGCTCCTTGACTCCGGCGAAAGAGACGACTTCGTTAGAAGCCCATCCATGGACTTTGTACTCAAGGAAAACAAAAAATGATCCAGAAACTAGGCCACAAAATAGATCTAAAGCCGTCACGGGTTTCACTTGACAGATTGAGCCCTGAGCCGGGACCTTTTGCCATGAGTTACGGCTTCGAACTTGCCCCACTCATCAATTCGCTGCAGAACATCGGGCTTGTCAACAATCCCATCGTCACGGAAGGGGAGGGCGGGGCCATTCATATTGTAACGGGGTTCAGGAGAATAGCGGCATTCCGTGCAATGGGAAAAGAGTCCATAGGGTGCAGGATGTGCATACAAGATGCGATTGCGCCCCCTGATGCCCTTTTGATCAATTTTTTTGACAACCTTACAACAAGGCAATTTAATCCAGTGGAAAAAGCCATGGCATTGACCAGACTGGCACGTTATTTTCCAAGAGAGGAAATTCTTGCAAGATATATGAGCCTCCTGGATCTCCCGCTGCATGCATCGGTGCTCGATACCTACCTCTCTTTCGAGAGAGACCTGGATGAATCAATGAAACAGGCCCTGGCCCGTGGTACGATTTCAGAATCAACCGCCACAGCCCTTTTGGAATTGGTGCCGGAGGAAAGAAAGGTGGTTGCCTCTCTTTTCTTAAAGTTAACTTTTAACATTAATCAACAAAAGCAACTTATTGAATTATTGTATGATAATTCGCGAATATCAGGGACCTCAATTGCTGAAATGCTCGAGGCAAAACCGTTTCGCGATATTCTTGCCACTCCTTCCATGAATCGCCCCCAGATGGCCCGCACACTTCTGGCCCTCTTCAGGTCCAGGCGTTTTCCTCGATTGAACCGTGCTGAAGAGGTGTTCAAGAAAAGGGTCGCAAAACTGCAGCTTCCCCCTGAAGCTCGCATCCAGGCCCCCCCGTATTTTGAATCAGAGATTTATCGCATGGAAATTTCTTTTCGAAATGGGAAGGATTTGAAGGGAGTCATTGACCATCTTGCGAAAATCGAGAGATTGCGCCAGTTCAAGAATCCCTGGGAAGAGGGCGCATGATGGTCGGTTTTCCCATCAACAGGATACTCGTGGAAGAGGGTGTGGAGAAGTACCGGCTTTTCTCACGTATTTCCAGGAAAACAAAAGGTATTCCACAGTTTCGGAAAAAGGAATCCGGATACGCGGCAGCGGAAAATCCTGACATGGGCAAGAAAACGCTCCATCTGCTCGAATACAGCGGTGATATTTTGAAGCCATGTCCCGGCACAAAAAATCATATCTGCTGTGGATACCAGATCCTGAACGTGGCCATGAATTGCCCGCTTGACTGCAGTTACTGTATCCTGCAATCATATTTCAATCAACCGAACCTCAGGGTCTTTGTGAACCTTGAGGAGCGCCTTGAAGAGATTTTCAGTCTCATCGATCGCAATCCTGACAGGATTTTTCGCATTGGCACCGGGGAATTTACAGACAGCCTGGCCCTTGATCCTCTTATCGGTTGGACCGATATCCTGGTGCCTCCGTTTTCCAATAGAAAAAACGCCATACTGGAGCTGAAAACCAAGACCTGCAATATAAAGAGGTTGGCTGCATTACCCGAACGTAAACAGATCATCATTTCTTGGTCACTCAACAGTCCCTTGATTTCCTCCAGGGAAGAGCACCAGGCAGCAAGCCTGCGACAAAGGCTTGAAACAGCCGCACTGTGCCAATCTGAAGGCTTTATCGTGGGGTTTCACTTTGACCCGCTTATTCCTCATCCCAACTGGCGGGATGAGTACCTGCGAACTCTGGATCTGATGGACAGGTATATTGATCCCGGGAGAGTTATCTGGATCAGCATGGGCTCTTTCCGGTTCATGCCCCAGCTGAAAACTGTTATCCGTAAACGCCACCCTCACACAACTGTTCTCGACGGAGAATTTATCTCCGGCCTTGATGGTAAGATGCGCTATTTCAAACCCATTCGAATGGAACTTTACCGATTCATGCGAGAGCACCTGGAAGC
>Ga0315556_1000663_pt1 | contig 21424 bp, 18 predicted proteins | sample SalMarSW160310MG_FD_202112 | JGI IMG/M metagenome (GOLD analysis project Ga0315556, IMG submission 202112) | Salt marsh sediment microbial communities from the Plum Island Ecosystem LTER, Massachusetts, United States - Salt Marsh Sediment SW1603-10 ...
CGGCGACGGCGTCGAGGTCCTTGGTGGTCCAGTCCCACATCTCGACCTGGAAGCCCAGCTCGTGGATGCGGCGCACGCGATCGAGGTATGGCAGGTCGCGGAACAGCATCTCGCTGGTGACCGCGAGCGGGAACATGGGCGTGGCCATGCGGGTTCCTCTCCGGACGGGACGAGGGCCCTCGCGGGCCCGATGGGTGTCGATGGCGTTGCGGGGGGCGCACTGCGCAGCGTACGATGTAATCGGTTACGTGCGCAACTCCGCGGGCCCTCGCGGCGGGCCGCCAGCCGTGCTTGAATCGCCAGACACACGCTCGTTGGAGGCATCCATGCTCCGCGTCGCACTGTTCGGGGCCGGCCGCATCGGCCAGGTCCACGCCCGCTCCATCGCCGAGCACGGCGAGACCGAGCTCGCCTGGGTCTGCGACCCCATCGAGACGGCTGCCGGCACCCTCGCCGAGCGCTACGGCGCCAGGGCGGCCGGCGATCCGCAGACCGCGCTCGACGACGCGACCGTGGATGCCGTGCTGATCGCGTCCGCAACACCCACCCATGTTGACCTCATCCGCCGCTCCGCGGTCGCCGGCAAGAAGATCCTGTGCGAGAAGCCGATCGACCTCGACCTCGCGAAGATCGACCAGGTCTGGCGGGACATCGAGCCGCTCGAGCCGTTCGTCATGCTCGGCTTCAACCGCCGCTTCGATCCCACCTTTCGCGAGATCAGGACAAGGGTTCAGGCGGGAGAGATCGGGACGCTCCGCACCCTGCGCATCACCAGCCGGGATCCCGAGCCGCCGCCGGCGGCCTACCTCGCCATCTCGGGCGGCATGTTCCGGGACATGACCATCCATGACTTCGACATGGCCCGGTTCCTGCTGGGCGAGATCGCCGAGGTCCAGGCGATGGCCACCGACAACGAGCTGGCGACGTTCAAGGATGCGCATGACCATGCCCAGGCCGTCGTCGTCATGCGCGCCACCTCGGGTGCTCTGTGCACCATCGTCGACAGCCGCTCCTGCGCCTACGGCTATGACCAGCGCCTCGAGGCGTTCGGTGACCTCGGCGCGCTCCAGGTGGGCAACCTGACGGCCACCTCGGTCCGCGCCTTCAGCGCGACGCAGACCGAGGCCGCTGGTCCGGCGCTCAACTTCTTCCTCGAGCGCTACACGCCGGCCTACCAGGCGGAGTTTGCCGAGTTCGTGGCTGCCATCAACGAGCGCCGCGAGCCGGCGGTCGGCTTCGCGGACGGGCGTGCCGCGCTGGTGCTGGCCAACGCGGCCGCCGAGAGCGTCGCCACCGGCAAGGTCGTCAAGGTCGCGGGCGGCTGACCGCGCTCAGGCCGTCACCTCGTCGATCCGCACCGGGCGGCCCTCGCGCCACGATCGGGCGGCTGCGACCGCCAGCCGCAGCGTCTCGAGCGCGTCATCCGGACCCGGCGAGACCGGCCTGCCGGCGCCGAGGTCCTCGAAGAACACCTCGAGCTCGCGACGGTAGGCCACCTCGAACCGATCCGGGAAGCTCTCGTACAGGTCGCCCTCCCAGCCGAAGTTGCGGGAGATCGTCGCCGGTGTCTTCTGCGCGCCATCGATGACGACCTTCGCCTTCGCGCCGGCCACCTCGGTCCGGATGTCGTAGCCCCATTCGGAGTGGCGCGAGGTCTCGAGCACGCCGAGCGCGCCGTTCCGGAACTTGAGCACCGTGAGCGACGTGTCCCAATCGTTCGCTTGGGCGAAGCGGTCATCGAACAGGACCGATGCCCACGCGTGGACCTCCTCCACCTCGCCCACCAGGAACCGTGCGAGATCGAGGTCGTGGACGGACATGTCGAGGAACGACCCGCCGCACGAGAGGAGGTACTCGACCGGCGGCGGGAACGTGTCGCGGGACAGGGCGCGGAACTGCTCGATCCTGCCCAGCTCACCTCGGTCGATCAGGTCCTTGGCGCGGACGTAGCCCGGGTCGAACCGGCGCATGAAGCCGAGCTGGACCGGGATGTCCGCCTCGCGCCACAGGTCGACGATCCGGCTGGTCTCGGCGATCTCCTGCGCGATCGGCTTCTCGCTCCACACGGCCTTGCCGGCCCGCAGGGCGGTCTCGATCAGGGCTGCGTGGGTGTCGGTGGGGGTCGAGATCACGACGGCCTCGACGTCGGGGTCGAGGATCGCCTCGACCGGGTCGGTCGAGACCCGCTGCGCGCCGGCGAGGTCCTTCCCGGCAGACGCGTTGTCGAGGTTCGGATCCGCCACCACGACGATCCGGGCGTTGGGGATCGCCGCCATGTTCCGGACGTGCGTCTGGCCCATCCGCCCCGCGCCGAGGAAGGCGACGCCGATGCTGTTCGGATCGCGAGGCTTGAAGTTGCTCATCGATTTCTCCTTGGACGGCTCGATCAGGCGGACACTGAAGCGGCGAGCGTCCGGCTGACTCGATCGGCGATCCGGTCCGGTGTCAGGCCGAACCGCTCGAGCAGCCAGGCGTTGGGGGCCGACTCGCCCCATTCGTCATCGATTCCGATCGCCTCCACCCGGCGCGGCTGCGCCCGGGTGACGATCTCCGCGACCAGGCTGCCCAGGCCACCGACGACCGTGTGCTCCTCGGTCGTCACGATCAGCGGCGCCGTGGCCGCAGCCCCCGCGATCGCGTCGGCATCGACCGGCTTGAGCGACGGCACATGCAGCACCCCGGCCTCGATGCCGTCGGCGGCGAGGAGCCCGGCGGCGGCCAGGGTGCGGGCGGTCTGCTGCCCCGTCGACATCAGCACGACGTCAGTGCCGTCGCGCAGGCGCAGGACGCGGCCGGGGACGAACTCGTAGTCCGGGGGCACGATATCCGGGCCGCCCTCGCGACCCAGCCTCAGGTACACCGGGCCGGGCGTCGCCGTGGCCCATCGCACCATGGCGGCACACTCGGTCGCGTCGCCCGGGGCGAGCACCGTCATGCCGGGCATCGCCCGCATGATCGTCAGGTCCTGGACGTCGAGGTGGGTCTTGCCGGTGAAGCCCGTCTGGACGCCGGCATAGGCGGCACCGATCTTGACGTTCGCGTGGGTCTGGGCCACGGCCATCCGCACCTGGTCCAGGGCACGATGGGTGAAGAACACGGCGAACGACGAGAGCCACGGAACGAAGCCCATGGCCGCCAGCCCGACGGCTGTTCCGACCATTCCCTGCTCGGCGATCCCCATCTCGTAGAAGCGGTCAGGATGGGCACTCGCGAACCGGTCGGCGCGGGTCGAGGTGGCCAGGTCGCCGTCGAGAACGAGCACGCGCGGATCCTCCGACGCTACCTCGATCAGCGTGTCCGCCCACACGTCGCGCAGGGGCCGGGTCACGGGACGACCTCCCCGATCTCGGCGCGGGCGGCCTCGGCCTCGGCCATCGTGGCCACGCGGCTGTGCCACTCGAAGGTGCCCTCGGTGAAGCTGAAGCCCCGGCCCTTGACAGTGCGCGCGAGGATCGCGGTCGGGACGGCACCCGCCCCGGTGGACCGCGCATCCCCGCAGGCGGCGAGGATCTCGCCCATGTCGTGCCCGTCGATCTCGAGCACGCGCCAGCCGAACGCCTCGAACGCCTGCCGCACGGCCACCTCGCCGAACGGGTCGCGACGGTCGCCCCGGTGCCGCTCCCCTGGCCGGAGCGGCCAGCCGTACTGCTGCAGGCCGTTGCGGTCGATGATCGCCGTGAGGTTGCCCAGGCCGTACTTCGCGGCAACCGGGATCGCCTCCCAGACCTGGCCCTCCTGCATCTCCCCGTCGCCCAGCAGGACCCAGGTGTGGTTGTCCAGACCCAGGCGCCGGGCGCCCATCGCCATCCCCACCCCGATCGAGAGACCCTGGCCCAGCGAGCCGGTGGAGGTGTCGAGACCGGGCAGGCGGGTCATGTCCGGATGGCCCTGGAGGCGCGTCCCCGCGGCGTCGAACGTCCGGAGCTCGTCGACCGGGAGGTAGCCCCGGAGTGCCATCGCCACGTACAGCCCGATCGAGGCGTGACCCTTGGACAGGATGAACCGGTCCCGCTCGGGCCAGTCCGGTCGCGATGGATCGATCCGCAGCACCTGGAAGTAGAGTGCGATCAGCAGGTCCATCGCCGACAGCGGCCCGCCCACGTGACCGGCGCCGGCGCGGGCCACGCTCTCGATCACGAGCAGCCGGCCACGCCGGGCGAGCGCCTCGAGGTCCGCGTCGCGACCGGGAACGGCCTCGCCGGCACCCTCGGCCGGGCCGCTCATCGCGCGCTGGCCGGGACGGCCAGCAGCCGCTCCAGGTACTCCCGGTTGGCGCGGGCGGTCTCGGTCGGGTCGCCCGGCGCCGTGTCCTGCTCGATGACGTACCAGCCGTCATAGCCGGCGGCCTGGATGGCCGCGACAACCTCCGGGATCCGCGCGATCCCCTCCCCCAGCGGCGGGAAGATGTAGGCGGCCAGCGCCTGGCCGAAGCTCCAGCCCTCCGCCTTCGCCCTGCCCAGCACGTCGCCGTCGACGTCCTTGATGTGGACGTGCCGAACGCGATCGGCATATCGCGGCAGCATGTCGATCGCGGCGCCGCCGCCGTACGCCAGGTGCCCGATGTCCAGGCACCAGCCCACCAGCGCCGGGTCGGTCTCGTCGAGCAGCCGTGCCATCTCGGCCGGGGTCTCGACGTAGGTGCCGACGTGGTTGTGGAACACCAGCTCCATACCCATCGGCTCGAGGCGCCGGGCGAGCTCGTGCAGGCCGTCGGCCAGGTTCCGCCACTGGGTGCCGGTGAGGCCCCGCGACTCGTCCACGTGACCCGCCTCGCCCCGGCGGCGGTCGTCACCGGCCTCCGCGGCGATCAGCCGGGTGCCGCCGTTGACCGCCAGGAACCGGGCGATGCCGAGTGCCCGCTCGAGCTCGGCCTCACGCCGGTCGGCGTCGCGAAAGCCGAGACCGACGAACGCGCCCACCAGGTCCAGACCGCGCGAGCGGAGGTCATTGCCGAGCACCTCGGGGTCGGTCGGCATCGAGGGACCCCATTCGGTGGCGTCGTACCCCGCCTCGACGAAGTGGTCCATCGCCTCGCCGTACGGGATCCACGGGAAGACATCGGGGATGTCGGGGTTGTTCCAGTTGACGACGGCCGTCGCGATCCTCACGCCAGCTCCCTCCGCTGCCGCCCCACGGCCTGGTCGTATTCCTCGCGGGCAGCGCGCACGTCGCCCTGTCCGCTGGCCGCCGCCGGTGGCACGTCCCACCAGCCCTCGTAGCCCGGGGCACGCTTGTCCGGGGAGACGTGGACGTGGATGACCGTCGGCCGGTTGGCGGTCCGGGCCGCCGCCAGCGCGGCGCGGATCTCCTCCTCCGTGTGGGCGGTGACGCCGATCGCGCCCATCGCCTCGGCGTGCTTGGCGAAGTCCACGGGGATGTAGCCGCCGGTCAGGCGATTGCGCTCGGGGTCGCGGAACCGCAGCTCGTTGCCGAACTGCGGCACGCCCACGCTTGCCGCGAGGTCCTTGATGCACTGGTAGCCGTGGTTGTCGAACACGACGATCGTGATCCGGATCCCCTCGGCGACGGCCGTCACGATCTCGCTGTTGAGCATCAGGTAGGTCCCGTCGCCGATCGCGACGACCACCTCGCGCTCGGGCTCGGCCATCTTGACACCCATGCCGGCCGGGATCTCGTAGCCCATGCACGAGTAGCCGTACTCGAGGTGGTAGGCCTTGCTGTCCTCGGGCCGCCACAGCTTGAGCAGGTCGCCGGGCAGGCTGCCGGCCGCACACACGACGGTGGCGTGGCCGCCGACCGCGTCGTTGACGATGCCGATGACCTCCGGCTGGGCCAGATCGGCCGTCTCGCCGCTGGGCGTGCGGTGGTAGTCGACGCGGGCGTCCCACTCCTCCTTGAGGTCACCGATGCGATCCCGGTACGCCTGGCCCGTCCCTGCATAGCCCGCCGCACGCAGCGACGCCGTCAGCGCGGCCAGCGCCTCCCGCGCGTCCGCGACCATCGGCACCGCGCGCAGCTTGATGGCATCGAAGCCGTTGACGTTGATGCCGACGACCGTCGCGTCCGGGTTCTGGAAGATGCTCTTGGACGCCGTGACGAAGTCGCCCAGCCGGCCCCCGATCGAGATGACGAGGTCAGCCTCCTTTGCCAGGCGGTTGGCCGCCAGACCGCCGTTGGCGCCGATGGGTCCGACGTTCATCGGGTGGTTCCAGGGGAGGACGCCCTTGCCGGCCTGGCTCTCGCTGACCGGGATGCCGAACGCGGTCGCGAACGCGTCGAGGGCCGCCTCGGCGCCCGAGTAGATGGCGCCGCCGCCGGCCACGACCAGCGGCCTGGTGGCTGCCTGGATCAGCTTCGCGACCTCGGCCACGACCTCCGGCTCCGGCAGCGGCCGCCGGATCCGCCACACGCGCCGCTCGAAGAACCGCTCCGGCCAGTCGTAGACCTCGGACTGGACGTCCTCGGGCAGCGAGATCGTCACCGCGCCGGTCTCCGCGGGATCGGTCAGGACGCGGAACGCATCGGGCAGGCTGGACAGCAGCTGCTCCGGCCGTGAGATGCGGTCGAAGTAGCGCGACACGGGGCGGAAGGCATCCGACGCGGACACGTCGTGCTCGATGGGATGCTCGACCTGCTGGAGGACCGGGTCGGGCAGGCGGTTGGCAAAGTAGTCCGACGGGAACAGCAGGACCGGCAGCCGGTTGACGGTCGCCTGGGCCGCGCCGGTGATCATGTTCGTCGCGCCGGGCCCGATGGAGCTGATGCAGGCGAACGTCTGCATCCGGTTCTTGTGCTTGGCGTACGCCGACGCCAGGTGGACCTGGGCCTGCTCGTTCTGCGGCCGGTAGTACGGCATCTCGCACTCGTCGCCCAGCTCCTCGAGCGCCTGCCCCAGGCCCGCGACGTTGCCGTGCCCGAAGATCCCCCACACCCCGGCGATGAACCGGCTCTGAACGCCGTCCCGCTCCACGTACTGCTGGGACATGAACTTGACGATGGCCTGTCCGACCGTCAGGCGAACTGTGCTCAACACGGGCCTCCGCTCGCTGCGTTTGCCGGCGCGGAACCGGGGGCGTCCGATTCGGCTGGACGACGCTCCGGGTAAGCGCTTACACTCGGGTGACATGCCCAATGTAATCGGATACATCGGCGGCTGCAAGACCCAACGTCGAGCCCTGTCGGCCGGGACCGGGCTGATCGCCTTGGGGTGCCGCCTCCGATGACCGGCGAGCCGCGCGGCCGGCGGCGCCGGCCACACCCGATGGGGCGCCCCGCGGTGACCATCGACGACGTGGCCGCCCGGGCGGGTGTCTCGATCGCCACCGTCTCGCGCGTGCTGACCAACGCCAAGGTGGTGCGCCCCGAGACCCGGAGCCGGGTTGTGGGTGCCGTCGAGGCGCTCGGCTATCGACCCTCGGGCCCCGCCCGCGCCCTCGCCCGGAGCCGGACCCACACGCTGGGCCTGATCATGACCGACCTCGCCCAGCCCTTCTACGCGGAGCTCACCCGCGCCGTGGAGGCGGCGGCCCGGACCCACGGCTACGCGCTGGTACTGGCCAACGGCGCCGGCGACAGCCGGCGCGAGGCGTCGTACCTCGACCTGCTCGCGGAGCGCCGCGTCGACGGCATCCTGGTCGCCTCGTGGGGCATCACGGAGCGGCACGTCGACTGGCTGGTCCGGGCGCCGGTCGAGGTCGTCCTGGTCTCGTGCCGGGCGCCCGGCGTCACCCTGCCCGGCATCGTGGCGGCCAGCCGTGACGGAGCGCGCCTGGCCGCGGAGCACCTGCTCGCGCTGGGCCACCGGCGGCTCGGCGAAGTCACCGGTCCACCCCACAGCGCCGCGGCGCCGGACCGCCACCTGGGCGTGCTCGAGGCGCTCGCGAGCGCCGGGATCGCGGCGGACGGGCTCGCGGTCGCCCACTGCGACGGGGACTTCGAGTCCGGCGAGCGGGCGACCGCCCAGCTGCTCGCGCGGTCGCCCCGGCCGACGGCCGTGCTCTGCTACAACGACCTGGTGGCGGCCGGCGCGCTCAAGGCGGCCCGTGCGGCCGGGTTGTCGGTACCCGGCGAGCTGAGCGTGATCGGCTTCGACGACGTGCCCCTGGCCCGCATGGTCGAGCCCGCCCTTACCACCGTCGCGCAGCCCGTCGCCGAGATGGGCGTGTGGGCGGTGGAGCGGATCCACGCCGCGCTGACGACGCCGCTCGACCCCGCCTCCCGGCCCGAGTCGATCGGCCCCCAGGTCGTCCGCGGCCCCGCCGTGGTCGAGGCGCCGTGCCGGCTGGTCGTCAGGGACAGCACGGCACTGCCGCGGGCCTGACCGGCGGCCCCGGGCGCGCGGCGCGCTGCGCAAAGCCTCGATCGGTGGTCAGCCGACCGTGATCGCCACGCGGTCCGGCGCGGTCGCCGGCGGCGAGGGTATCCGCACGATGACCGCCAGTCCGAGCGCAAGCATCCCCAAGACCAGCAGCCAGGCACCGACGACACCCGCGAGCCCGACCACCAGGCCGAGCCCAAGCGGCGCCGAGAAGATCGCGAGACCCGATGCGGCCGGGAGCCATGCGCTGGCCAGGACCGGTGTGTCCTGCGCGTGCGCGATGGCGAGGCTCGCGCCCAGCGGGTACGCCGGTGAGATCCCGACCCCGCCGAGCAGCAACCCCAGTCCGGCCAACGTCGGGTCGGCGGCCAGCAGCGTGAGCGCCGCGCCGGCCACGGCCAGGATCGTGGACGCTCGCAGCACCGTCGTTTGCCGCCATTCGGTCGCGAGACCGGTCGACAGGGCGAGCCGGCCGGCGATCATCCCGGCCACGTACAGCGACGCCAGCCCGGTCGCCGCGACGTCACCGATCCCCGCCCGGGCCGACACGAGCTGCGAGCCCCAGACCACGAACGAGAACTCGGCACCGATGAGCACGACCATGAACAGCCAGCTCAGCCAGTAGGCGCGGGGCAGCCCGGCCAGGACGGTCTCACGGGCGGGCGACGGATCGGCGTTCCGCGCCGCGGGCGGGTCGGGGTCAGGCGCGGCCGGCCGGTCGCGGGCCGGCGACGGCGGCAGCGCCAGCGCCAGCATGGCCAGGAACGGCACCGGCGCGAGCAAGCCGAACCACCAGCCCACCCCGGTCGCGGCCGCCGACAGGACGAGCGGTCCCGCCAGCCCGCCCGCCACCGACCACAGGTTGGCTCGGGTGAGCAGGGTTCCGCCTCGCCGCCCGCCGCCCAACGCGCTGTTCACGTGCACCAGCACGCCGCCGATCGAGGCCCCGAACAGAAGCGCCCCGAGCAGGACCGGCAGGATCGAGATCGGGGTGGCCAGCAGGAGCGCGGACAGGCCCATCAGCGCCGTCCACGCCCGGACCGCCGCGCGCGGCCCGATGCGAGCGTTCAGCCGCCCGGACAACACGCTCGCGCCGACCAGACCCACCGCCATCACCGAGCTGGGCAGGGCCGCCAGCCACGGCGGCACGCCCAGGTCGTGACGGAGGAACGGGGCGATGAACCCGACCGCGTAGATCAGGTAGCCCTCGCATGCCATCAGCAGGTAGGCCGTCCACGTCAGCAGCGACAAAGGCCCTGGTCTCCGAGTGAGGTCCCGTCGGTGCCGCCGGCCGGCAGGGACGGGCGCTAGAGTCATCGCTTACATGATGCAGCACCGCGCTCGACGGCCGATCGTCGCTCGGTGCGGGGCCGGTGCCCAAGGAGCGGGACCCATGGAACGCATGTCAGAGCTGTCGGGCCAGGTCGCCCTGGTCACGGGCGCCTCACGGGGCATCGGCCTCGAGCTCGCCCGCGCGCTCGCCCGATCCGGCGCCACCGTGCTGGCCGGCGTCCGCCACCCCGAGCATGCGCCGGCGGGCGAGGACGGCGCGATCCGGCCGCTGGTGATGGACGTCCGCGACATCGCCGGCACGCGCAACGCGATCGACCGCGCGGTGGCCGAGCACGGCCGGCTGGACATCCTCGTCAACAACGCCGGGATCGGGCTGGAGCACGATTCGCTCGACGTCAGCGAGGCCGACTGGGACACCTTGGTCGATGTCAACCTCAAGGGCGCGTTTTTCACCACGCAGTCGGCGGCCCGACACATGCTCGATCATGGGTACGGCCGGGTGGTGATGATCAGCTCGCAGGCAAGCCTGGTGGGTCTGCCACGGTCGACGGTGTACTGCGCGACCAAGGCCGGGCTCAACGGCATGGTGCGCGCGCTCGCCGTGGAGTGGGCCGGCGGCGGCGTGACGGTCAACGCCGTGGCTCCGACCTGGATCTATACACCCGGCACCGCCGGGCGGCTCGATCAGCCGGCATTCCTGCGCAGCGTCATCGATCGGATCCCTGTCGGCCGTGTCGGCACCACCGCTGATGTGGCCGCGGCCGTGCTCTATCTCGCCTCACCGGAGGCGGGCCTGGTGACCGGCACGGTGCTGCCGGTGGACGGCGGATGGACGGCGCAGTGACAGAGCCCGCCCCGAGTCCCTAGCCCGACGGCGGCGGTGCTTCAGGCTCGGCACTGGCGGCGGACGCCTGCAGCTCGTCGAGCTCGCGCGACAGATCCTCCAGCTCCTCGCCGCCACCCATCAGGCCGAGCAGCTCGTTCATGCCGACCTCGCCGCGCTTGAACACGCCGAGGCTCTGGCCGTGGCTCAGGATCGTGAACTTGTCCCCCACCGGCAGCGCGTGCTGCACGTTGTGGGTGATGAAGATCACTGCGAGGCCACGCGACCTGGCCCGGACGATGTGTCGCAGCACAATCGCGGCCTGCTTGACCCCGAGCGCTGACGTCGGTTCGTCGAGGATCAGGACGCGGGCGCCGAAGTACTCGGCACGGGCGATGGCCAGCGTCTGGCGCTCTCCGCCCGACATCGTCCCCACCAGCTGGCTGGTGTCGCGGACCTCGATCCCGATCTCACGCATGTGCTCCTGGGCGGTACGGTCCGCGTACGCCATGTCGAACCGCCGGAACGGCCCGCGACCCTTCGTCGGCTCGTTGCCCAGGAAGAAGTTGCGGCTGACGCTCATCAGCGGCAGGACGGCGAGATCCTGGAACACGGTGGCGATCCCGTGCGACTGGGCGTCGTGCGGCGAGGACAGGGTGACCGGGTGGCCGTCGATGAGCAGCTGGCCGTCGTCCGGCCGGTGGACGCCGGACAGGGTCTTGATCAGCGTCGACTTGCCGGCCCCATTGTCGCCCAAGAGGCAGTTGACCTCGCCGGCCTTGACGGAGAGCGACACGTCCTTGAGCGCCACCACGCGCCCGAAGTACTTGGAGATGCTCTGCGCCTCGAGCACCGGGATGTCGGAGGCGGCGGCCGAGGCGTCGGTGGAGGTGGAGGGTGCGGTCGTCATGATCGGGCTCCCGAGGCGCGGCGCAGGATCCAGTTGTTCACCAGGGCGGCGACGAGCAGGAGGGCGCCGAGGACGAACGCGTACCAATCGGAGTTGAACCCCGGTACGAAGAAGATGCCGAGCTGGGTCACGCCGAGGATGAACGCGCCGAACGCTGACCCGAGCGCGGAGCCGTACCCGCCGGTCAGCAGCGTCCCGCCGATGACCGCGGTGATGATTGCCTCGAACTCCTTGCCGGTGCCACGCAGGACGTCAGCATTTCCGACGCTCAGGACCTGGATGCAGGCAAACAGCGCGGCCGACGCCGCGGTCGCCATGAACAGCAGGATCTTCACGCGATTGACGGGCACCCCGATGTTCCGGGAGGCTTCCTTCGATCCGCCGACCGCGAAGATCCAGTTCCCGAATCTCGTCCGCAGCAGGATCCAGGTCGAGATGCCGACGACGGCGATCCACCACACGAGCTCGATCTTGAAGTCACCGCCTTCGATCGTGAACAGGACGGCATTGAACAGCTTCGAGATGGGGTCATCCGCGGCAGCCGTACCGACCCCGCTGACGATCGTCTGGCCGTTCGAGACCAGCCTCGTCAAGGCAAGGCCGGCGCCCCGGAGCATGTACAGGGAGCCGAGGGTCACGATGAATGAGGGCAGGCCGGTCCGCACGACGATGTAGCCATTGAGGGCGCCGACGGCCAGGGCGAATGCGAAGGTGATGATGAGCCCGAGCCACAACGGCAGGCCGAACTGGGTGATCGAGAGGCCGAGGATCAGGCCGGCCGCGCCGACCATCGAGCCGATCGAGAGGTCGAACTCGCCCGCGATCATCAGCAGGGCGACGGTGGCGCCGAGGATCCCGACCTGGGCCGCGACCTCGATGTAGGCCGCAAACCCCTGCCAGGACATGAAGCCCTTGCCGACCGTGAAGCCGGTGAGGGCCCAGAAGACCACGAAGATGAGGATCGCCCCGACGATCGACCCGAACTCGGGCCTCGTCAGCAGCTGGCGAAGGGGACTCGCCCGGCGGAGCCGCTGGGCCTCGGAGCCAGTGCCATCGACCGTCGTCATGGGCGTCCCTCGGAACTACCGGTCAGGGCCACCCGAGTCGGGCGGCCCTGACGCTTCGGTTACGCGCAAGGCTAGCGGGTGGTACCCGTGTTTGCCTGGACCGTTGCGACGTTGTCCTTGGTCACGAAACCCGGGCCGGTCGCGACCGGCTGGCCGCCACCCGGCATGAGGCCGTAGAGGTTGTACAGGGTGAGGAACGTGATCGGCAGGTACCCCTGGAGGTACTGCTGCTGGTCGATCGCGAACAGCATGGAGCCGTCGGAGATCGCGGCGAGGACGTCCTGCGAAAGGTCGAAGGTGCCGACCTTGATCGTAGTGTTGCCCATCTGCTTGAGGGCGGCGATCGTCGGCGTCGAGCCGGTCGGGCCGAGGGCCATGACGGTATCGATCGTCGGGTCGGCCGTGAGGGCCGCGGCGATCTTCTGCTGCGCGGTCGTCGGATCCTTCAGGTCGACCTGGAGGACGGTCGACGTGCCGGGGGCGAACCCTTCGGCGAAGCCGTTGCAGCGGGCATCGAGGCCGGCGTTGCCAACCTCCTGGTTGACGCAGATCGCGTTCTTGCCGCCAGCCTCCGCCATGCGCTCGCCGGCCGCCTTGCCCGCCTGCGACTCATCCTGCCCGACGTGGGTCAGGATGCCGAGTGCCTTGTACGCGTCGGAACCGGAGTTCGCGGAGATCACCGGAATACCTGCGCTGACGCACTTGGTGACGCTCGGGCCGAGCGCCGTGGCGTCCGGAAGCGAGATGACGAGGCCGGACGGCTTCTTGGCGCAGGCAGCGTCAATCAGCTGGCCCATCTTGACCATGTCGAAGGTGTCGGGGGCGCTGTAGTTGGCCGTCACGCCCATGTCCTTGGCGGCCTGCACGACGCCGTTCTTGAAGATCGACCAGAACGGATCCGACGCCTGGCCGTGCGTCACGACCTCGATGTCGATGCCGGCACGGTCACTCGACCCGCCGCCACCGGCGCTCGGTGCCGGCGTCGCCGAGTTGGAGCAGGCGGACGCGGCGAGCGCGACCGCTGCCAGGCCGATTGCCCATTTGCTGAACTTCATATGGTCTCCTCACGTCGGATCTCCGGGCCGTCGACCGCCCCGGTTGCTTCCGCTCCTTGCGGTGCGCAATGTCTCCTCGCCCGCGATGCGGGCCTTGCGGCACCAGTGACGAACGCCCTCCTTTCCCCAGTCGGGTGCCCAGGGATTCCGATGGGACGCGCCTGCTCGGAACGATAGGTCCACCGTCAAGGTAACCGATTACACGTGCCGAGATCCACTACTGTACCGATGTCGATACCGGAGGGCAACCCTCCCCGCGCTCCCGCCTGCCCGCTTGACGCTCGGGTGTCCCTCCGGTATCCTGCGCAATCGATTACGCCGTGGCCAGAAACCATCGCCAGGTTCCGTGGACGGGCACGGTCCAGAGGCAGGGGATGAGCGGTTCCAGGGTCTTACCCGATCCGATCCACGCCGAGCGCCGTGCGCCTCCGACCATACGCGACGTCGCCCTCAGGGCCGGGGTGTCGACGGCAACGGTGAGCCGCGTCCTGGCGGGCATCGGGAATCCCAGGCCGGAGACCTCGGACGCCGTGATGGGCGCGGTCACCGCCCTGGACTACCGTCCCTCGGGCGTGGCGCGCTCGCTGCGCATGAAGCGCACCCGGACGCTCGGCCTGATCGTCACCGACATCCAGAACCCGTTCTTCCCCGAGCTCGTGCGGGCGGCCGACCTCGCCGCACGCGGGCTGGGTTACTCGATCCTCCTGGGCAGCGCGGCCTACGACGAGCGCCGGGCGATGCACTACCTCGGCCTGATGGTCGATCGGCGGGTCGACGGCCTGATCGTCGCCTCGAGCCAGGTGTCCGAAGAGAGCCTCAAGTGGCTGCTGTCCTCCCCCGTCCCGGCCGTGGTCGTCAACGCGGAGGCGGACGGCCTGCCGGTCGAGGTGATCACCAGCGACAACGTCGGCGGCGCACGGTTGGCCGTCGATCATCTGGTCGGGCTGGGTCACCGCCGCATCGCCTACGTCCGCGGCCCGGCGACCTACACGGCCGACGCGCCGCGTGCCGAGGGGTTCCGGTCGGCCTGCCGGGATGCGGGCCTGTCCCCCGCCGAGACCCTTGAGGTCGCCGGGGATGGGGCGTTCGAGGGCGGCGAGCGCGCGGCCGCCGAGCTGCTGGCGCAGGGCCGCGATCTCACGGCGATCGTCTGCTACAACGACATCACCGCGATCGGGGTTCTGCGCGCCCTTCGCGCCGCCCGGCTGCGCGTCCCCGATGACATGAGCGTGGTCGGGATCGACGACATCGCCGCCGCCGCCTGGGTCGCCCCGGCGCTCACGACCGTCGCCCAGCAGAAGGCCGAGATGGGCCGTCTCGCGGTGGAGCGGCTGGCCTCGGTGTTCAACGCCCCATCGCATCCGCCGACACCGCAGACGGTCCGGCTCCCGATGGTGCTCCGAGTGCGGGAGTCCACGGGCCCGGCACCGACGGTCTGACGGTCGTGACTTGAAGCGTCATCGCTCGGCATCGGGGCGGCACAGCTCCGGGCCGTTGCCAGGGAGTGAACGGATATGGTTCGCATCGCCAACGCGCCCTGCTCGTGGGGTGTGATCGAGGGGATCGAGGGTGACCGGTCGGGCTACGTCCGCGTCATCGACGAGATGCAGGAGACGGGATACGTCGGCACCGAGCTCGGCGACTGGGGCTTCATGCCCACCGATCCCGACGAGCTGCGATCCGAGCTCGATGCCCGCGGCCTGGCCCTGGTCGGCTCCTGGGTCAGTGTCAACCTCGAGGATCGCTCGAAGCACCAGGCGTCAGCCGATGACGCAGTGCGGACGGGCAGGCAGCTGGCCCGCGTGGGTGGCCCCGAGGCCGTCGTGGTGCTGGGCAACGATCCGTACGGCAATTTCCACCGAACCAGGATCGCCGGCCGCGTGACGCCCGCGGACGCGATGTCCGAGGACCAGTGGGCGGTGTTCGCCGAGGGGGCCAACCACGTCGCACGGCGGGTCATGGACGAGGCCGGGATCCGGACCGTCATCCACCAGCACATCGGAACCCTGATCGAGACCGAGGCCGAGGCGCGCCGGCTGTTCGACATGACCGATCCGTCGGTGCTCGGGCTGTGCCTCGACACGGGCCACTGGACGTTCGGCGCCGGCGGTGACCCGACGGCGGCGATCCACGAGTTCCGGGGTCGCGTCTGGCACGTCCACTTCAAGGACTGCGACCCGGCCCTGATGGGCGCGTCGCGCGCCAACGGCTGGGACGGCCCGGAGTCGGTCGGGCACGGCGTGTTCTGCGAGCTCGGCAGGGGGTGCGTCGACTTTCCGGGCGTTCTCGAAGCGCTCGACGACATCGGCTACGGCGGCTGGATCGTGGTCGAGCAGGACGTGCTACCCGGGATGGGCCATCCTCGGGAGAGCGCCCGCCGCAACCGCGAGTACCTACGCTCGATCGGCGTCTGACGCCTCGCTGGCGCGGAGCTCTCGCGCGCTCGGCCTGACCGCTCCGCCTAGCGTCGCTCGCCCGCCGGCCAGTCCGCTGGGAGTGGCGCGGGCCGATCGAACGTGGTCGAGAGCCGCACAAACGTGCTCTCTCGCGCCGAGGTCAGCATGGCCTCCATCGCCTCCAGCGCGTGGAGCGCCATCGCCCCGCTCGCCCGCGCAGGTCGCCCGTCGCGGATCGCGTAGGCCATGTCGACGAGCCCGATGCCGCGGCTGTTGTCCGCGTGCGACTGCGAGCGGAACGGATGCTCGATGGGGACCTCGGTCCAGTCGGACAGGGGCTCGGACCGGGGCATGCCCCGCCAGCGTGATGCCTCGGCATCGCGGAACAGGACGCGGCCGCCGAACAGGTTCGGCCCATCGAGCGGGTCGATGTCCGCGATGCAGATCGTGCCCCTGGTGCCATAGATCTCGAGCCTCGGGAGCTCGGAGTCCCAGACGTCGAAGCTGGTGATGAGCGTCGCCAGGGCCCCTGACCCGAAGCGCAGGACGCCCGTGACGTGGGTGTCGACCTCGACCTCGACCGTCTCGCCCCGATGCGGCGCGGTTTGGATCGTCCGGGTCGGGAACGTCCGGCGGCCCATCGCGGCCGCCGTCTCCACGGGCCCGAGCAGGGCGAGCAGCGCCGTCATGTAATACGGGCCGATGTCCAGCAGCGGGCCGCCGCCCGGCTGGTAGAAGAAGGCCGGGTTGGGATGGTGCCATTCGTGGCCATGGCTGACCACGAACGCGCTCGCGCCCACGACCTCGCCCAGCCGCCCGTCATCGAGCAGCTTGCGACAGGTCTGCAGCCGGCCCCCCATGAACGTGTCGGGCGCGCAGCCCACCGAGTGACCCTGCTCGGCGGCCGCGTCCATCAGCGCACGACCCTCGCCGAACGTGGCAGCGAGCGGCTTCTCGGAGTAGACGTGCTTGCCGGCGCGGATCGCGGCCAGGTTGAGCGCCGCGTGCGCTGAGGGCGTGGTGAGATCGAGCACGATGTCGATCTCGGGATCGGCGAACAGGTCGTCCGGCGTGGCGTAGGCTCGCCTGAGCCCGTGCCCGGCGGCCATGCGGCGAGCCCTGTCGAGGTCACGGCCGGCGCATCCGACGACATCGACGATGTCCGGGTAGCGCTGGAGGTTGGCGACGTAGACGCCGAAGATGTCGCCGATCCCGACGACGCCGACCCTGAACACGGTCACCGTGACGCCTCCCCGCTGATGCCGGCGGGGCCTCCTCGTTGCCATCTCCGATGGCGGGCGGCGACCCCTCCACGGAGATTACCCGTTGAGCAGCACGAGCGGGCAAGCCCGCCCGTGCCCGGAGGTGACCGCTACGCGTTGCCCGGGAAGACCAGGGACAGGGGGCCTTCCTTGCCCGGCTCGGGCCAGCGCTCGGTGATCATCTTCTGCTGGGTGAAGAAGCGGATCCCGTCCTCGCCGCGCATCGCCAGGTCGCCGATCGCCGATTCCTTCGCGCCGGTGAAGCTCATGAAGCCCGCGGGCACCGGGATCGGCACGTTGACGCCGATCATCGGCACCTCGACCTCGAGCTTGAACCTTCGCGCGGCACCGCCGTTGGTGGTGAAGATCGCCGTTCCGTTGGCGTACTTGTGCCCGTTCACCAGGCGCATCGCCTCGTCGAACGTGTCCGCATGGACGATCCCGAACACCGGGCCGAAGATCTCCTCCTGGAAGATCTTCATGTCCTCGGTCACGTGATCGAACAACGACACGCCCAGGAAGAAGCCGTCCGGGTTGGGACCCTCGAACGTCCGGCCATCCACGACCAGCTCGGCACCCTCGGACTCGCCGACGCCGATCCAGTCGATGATCGACTGGCGGTGCTCCGCTGTGTAGATCGGACCCATGTCCATGCCGGGCTCCATGCCGTTGCCGACCTTGAGCCTGGCGATCCGCTCCAGGACCTTCGGGCGCAGCCGCTCGCCTGTGTCACCCACGGCGACCATCAGCGTCTGCGCCATGCACCGCTCCCCCGCCGAGCCGAAGCCCGCGGCGACCGCCGCGTCCGCGACGAGGTCCATGTCCGCGTCGGGCAGCACCACCATCGCATTCTTGGCCGAGGTGTACGAGCCGACCCGCTTGCCGCGCCGGGTCCCTTCCTCGTAGACGTAGCGCCCAACCGCGGTCGACCCCACGAACTGGATCGCCCTGACGTCCGCGTGCTCGACGATCGCCTTGACCGCCTCGCGGCCGCCATAGACGACGTTGAACACGCCGTCGGGCAGGCCCGCCTTGGTCCACAGCTCGGCCTGGAGCTGGCTCGCACCCGGCGTGTGGCTGGACGGCTTCCAGACAACGGTGTTGCCGCACATCATCGCAATCGGGTAGATCCACATCGGGACCATGACCGGGAAGTTGAACGGGGTGATCGCCGCGGTGACGCCGAGCGGCGCCCGCATCGTGAACGCGTCCACCTTGGTCGACACGTTGGGCGTCATCATCCCGGCCAGGTGGACCGGCAGACCGCACGCGAAGTCGACCGTCTCGAGGCCGCGCATGACCTCGGCGAGGGCGTCGGGGAAGGTCTTGCCATGGTCGCGCGTGATGAGCGCGGCCATCTCTTCGCGATGCTCGTACACGAGGTTCCGGTAGGCGAAGAAGATGTTCGAGCGCGCGATCAGCGGCATGTCGCGCCACGCCGGGAAGGCCGCGGCCGCGGCCGCAACCGCGGCATCGACCTCGGCCTGGCCGCCGCGCGGCACGCGAGCGATCACATGGCCGGTGGCCGGATTGTAGATGGGACCGGTGTGCTCCGGCAGGACCTCGACGGCCGTGCCGCCGATCCAGTGCGACAGGATCGGCAGGGCCGCAGCCTGGTCGGGGGTTTCGATGGTCATGGACTGTGCCTCCGGTGTGGGTTCCGCGCGTCGGGACGCCGGCCCGGGCAAGGAGCCCGAGGCTCGCGAGCCGGAATTCCCGTTTCGGCGCTTGAAGCGAGTCGCCGCGTGTGCGAGGATGTAATCGGTTACGCGGACGTGGTCGAAGCGTAGCACCACGGCCGTGAGTGTCAACGGGCGCGGCGCCCGATCGGGTCGCACCGGCCATCAGCGAGGAGGTTGCAGCGTGACCGCAGTGAGGAGCCGGCAGGAGTTGCCCCTGGCCGCCAGCCCGCTGGGCCGGACGATTGCGGAGACGGCGACCGACATCTGGAACGACTCGTGCGCCGTCGACGAGCTCGAGTACGCGTTGAGCTACGGGGCGGTCGGCGCGACCGCCAACCCGACCATCGTCGTGGACGTGTGGAACAAGGAACCGGGCTTCTGGCGCGACCGGGTGGCCGCGCTGGGCGTGAAACGGCCGACCGCGACCGTCGGCGACCTGGCCTGGGCCGTCGTCGAGGAGATGTCGATCCGCGGCGCCAGGCTGCTCGAGCCGGTGTTCGAAGCGCAGGCCGGCAAGCAGGGCCGCCTGTCGGTCCAGACCGACCCCACGCTGTTCCGGACCCCGGTGCGGATGGTCGAGCAGGCCGTCCACTTCTCTACCCTGGCGCCCAACATCATCGTCAAGCTTCCCGCCACCGCCGCCGGCATCGAGGCCATCGAGGAGGCGACCTACCGCGGGGTGAGTGTCAACGTCACCGTGAGCTTCACCGTGCCCCAGGCCCTGGCCGCCGCCGAGGCGATCGAGCGGGGGTTGCGGCGTCGTGATGCCGAGGGCCTCGACACCGAGCACATGGGCCCGGTGGTGACGATCATGGTGGGCCGGATCGAAGACTGGCTCAAGGTCGTCGTCGATCGTGACGCCGTGACGGTCAGGCCCGACGCCCTGCCGTGGAGCGGGGTCGCCGTGTTCAAGCGGGCGTACGGCCTGTTCCGCGAGCGCGGCTACCGCGCACGGCTGCTCGGCGCCGCCATCCGCCACCAATACCACTGGTCGGAGTTCATCGGGGGCGACGTGGTGATCACGCTGCCTGCCGCCTGGCAGCGCCGGTTCAACGCCTCGTCCGTCGAGATCCGGCCGCGGATGGACGATCCGGTGGCGCCGGAGCTCGTCGAGGAGCTCCAGGCGCGGCTGCCCGACTTCACCCGCGCCTACGAACCCGATGGCCTGGCGGTCGCGGAGTTCGACGCCTTCGGACCGACGGCACGGACGCTGCGCTCGTTCATCGGCTCCTACCAGGACCTGCTTCACCAGGTGACCGACGCGCTCATCCCCAACCCGGACAAGAAGCGATGACGCAGACCCCGATCACGAACGGGGCGCTCCACCGGCCGGCCGGATCGACGGCAGCCGACGGCTGGGCGACCGTGATCACGCCCGAGGACGCGGGCTGGACCTACTCGGGGCTGCGGATCGCCAGCCTCCCGGCCGGTGGCCGGACGGCATTCTCCACCGGCGACGACGAGGCGATCGTGCTGCCGCTCGCGGGCGGCGCCACCGTCACCTGCGACGGCGAGACGATCGAGCTCGCCGGGCGTCCGGACGTGTTCAGCGGCCCGACCGATTTCGTCTATCTACCGCGTGGATCATCGGTCGAGCTCGCGAGCCGTGAAGGGGGCCGGTTCGCGGTCGCCACGGCTCGGGCGGAGCAGCGACTGCCCCTGCGCCACGGCGCCGCGGCCGGCGTTCCCGTCGAGCTGCGCGGGGCCGGGGCCTGTTCGCGCGAGGTGCGCAACTTCGCCGCACCGACCACGTTCGAGGCTCAGCGGCTGATCGCAGTCGAGGTCATCACGCCGGGCGGCAACTGGTCCTCGTACCCGCCCCACAAGCACGACGAGGAGCGACCCGGCGAGGCGATCCTCGAGGAGATCTACTACTACGAGATCGCAGCCGGTCCCGCGGGACCCGGGATGGGCTACCAGCGCGTCTACGGCACCGATGACCGGCCCGTCGACGTGCTGGTCGAGGTCCGGGACGGGGACGCGGTCCTGATCCCCCACGGCTGGCATGGTCCGGCGATGGCGACCCCCGGCTACGACATGTACTACCTCAACGTGATGGCCGGACCCGGACCCGAGCGCGCCTGGCGGATCACCGACGATCCGGCCCACGCCTGGATCAGGGACACCTGGCCCAGCCAGCCCACCGACCCTCGGCTTCCCATGGGCAAGCCCGCGGGCTGACGCTTCGGGGCCTCGGCGTGGCCGGACGACCCGACCTGGCCCCGCCGCGCGAACGCCGACGCGCAGGCAAGCGGGCTCAGGACCGTTGGGGACGGCCGTCCGTGGTCCGTGCGCGGGCGACAACGCTGGACGCGAAGTAGCGCGCCTTGCGCGCCATCTCGGGCATCGGCGCGGCGTACGCGTCCATCTCCTGGCGCAGCTCCGTCGCGATCCCGCGAAGCCCCGGATCGGAGCCCGCGTACGCCGCCACCCGGCGGCTCACCCGCTCGAGAGCGTTCGAGGCCTCGCCGTACCGGCCTTCGCGGTTGAGTCGCACGGCCTCCTGCTTGGCCCGCTCGGCGAACAGCCGCGCGACCACCCGATCAACGTCCCGGTCCCGAGGCTGCTCGTCGTTCGCGGCGTGATCCGCATACGTCCACACGACCGTGATCGGGTCGGGAGCAGAGCGGAGGTCCTCGAGGATGCCGTCACGGTCGG
>Ga0315556_1000664_pt1 | contig 21404 bp, 23 predicted proteins | sample SalMarSW160310MG_FD_202112 | JGI IMG/M metagenome (GOLD analysis project Ga0315556, IMG submission 202112) | Salt marsh sediment microbial communities from the Plum Island Ecosystem LTER, Massachusetts, United States - Salt Marsh Sediment SW1603-10 ...
ACGGCACCCTGCAACGGCTGCGGACCACAGACACCTTGGCCGGCGAGGTCTATCACACAGGCCAACCCTTGCTCCGCAAACCCCAATGGGATGGGGGACCGGTCAAGGTGCAAACCGGCTTCCTCGTACAATCGCTGATCAAGGTTCCCATCCGGGTTGGCAAGGATGTTGTGGGGGTCCTGGGTGTCTACAATCGTTTGGCACCAAGATCGTTCAATGAGCATCATCTAGGTGTGCTCATGGCCCTGGCCGACTGGGCCGGTGTGGCGCTCGAACACGCAGCGCGACCTCCCGCCCCGGCCCCCACGCAGCCGCCTCCGGAAAGCCCGCCCGACCCGGCTGAAGCGCCTGAGAAACGGGATAGGGTTTCGGCTGTGCCGGCTGGGATGCTCAAGGGGCTGAAGTCGGCGCGACAGCTTGTGCATCGGTTGGCAAACGACCCGGCCGGTGGGAATCTGACTCAGGAACAACGCCAGCTGCTCGCCACCCTATCCAAGATGATCTCCGATCTGGAGCGAATGCCCCTGACTGTGATCGACGATCAACGTGCCAAGGGTCTAGTCAACCTATCTCAGGTCAGCCGCAAAGTTGCTGAGGAGCTGCAGATGGCGGCTTCGCAGCGGGGTCTCCAGCTCGCCGTGGAGCCCGGCCAAGGGCTGCCTCTGGTGAATATCGACCAGGATCAAACCCAGCGCGTAGTGCAGGCACTGACGGCGGCTGCCATCCGGCGAACGCGGCGGGGACGGGTTGTGCTGGAAGTACACAGCTTCCAGGTCACTGCCGGCCGGAGCGACGCTTTGCCGCTTCCGAATCGCCCAATCCTGAAGGACGGCCTATGGTTGGCGATACGAGTGGCCGATACGAGCGGCGGATTGTCGCCAGATACGGTTCGGGCCTTCGAGGAGCGGGTACCTGACCCCGGTGCGGGCCGGCTAGGCCCGGGATTGTCGATGGGTGAAATCCGCATGATCGTTGAGAGCATGGGCGGACATCTGTGGCATGAACAGACGCCTGCCAGCACCGCCATCGTCTTCGCCATTCCGGCTCAGTGAAAGCAGGCAAGCCATGTCATCCAACAGACCGATTTCGGTTGAGGTCTACACCGCCGACCATCGCATTCTCGGCCGCGTGCTGCCTGGATCAGGCGGGTTGTACAGCTACCTGAACATTCCTACCCGCTCCTCGATAGAGATCGACGGTGCGCATTTGAGCCGGCTGCATCAGCCGGGACGCCTTGTGGCGCGCTACCCCCGCATCTGGCTGGCCAAGGACCGTATCGTGGCAGTGCTTCTGAGCAGCCGGTCCGAGATTGGCCCAGTCTCCATCGCACGCGGCGGCTACTCTACGCTTGTTACCCACTACGTCCACATCTTGCTGGAAGGGTACGAAATCAAGGGGGGGATGGAGACGCCGGGCAAGGTCGATTTCGCTTCAATCCTCGCCGAGAAGGAGACTGGGTTCTCGCCGCTGCTCTCCGCCCACCTGGAGGCAGTTATGTCATCCGACATCAGAGCCGAAGCTCCGGCAATCCTCTTCAATCACACCCTCGTGAGCGGGATGGCGCTGCTGCCCAAGGAGGAATTCGAGGGCAGCTAGCCCCCTTCTCCTTGCGAATACTCGATCGACGGGAGAGCGAATGACAAAGAAGTACGTTCAGGATTACATGCCCGACAATGTCTGTTTTGGTTGCGGGACGCAGAACCCAGACGGACTGCAAATCAAGAGCTTCATCGAAGGGGATGAATGCGTGTGCGTGTGGGAGTCTCAACCCAAGTACCACGGCTGGGAAACCGTGATCAACGGTGGGATCCTTGCCACCCTGATTGACTGCCACTCCATGGCCACCGCCCTATCGGCCGCCTACGATGCAGAGGGCCGGCCGTGGGGCTCCGAGCCGGTCTACCGCTATGCGACCGGGACGATCACGGTGCGGTACCTCAAGCCAACCTCCAACGAGCATCCCGTCACCCTGCGCGCACGGCTGGTCAGCATGACCGGTCGCAAGAGCCAGGTTCATTGTGACGTCTTCGTTGAGAATGAGAAGACCGCTGAAGCGGACATTGTCGCCATTCGGGTGATGGAAGGCCCTCCCGAGAGCGAAGAGACACCATTCCGCTAGTCGATTCGCTGGGTCTCGTCTGCCCCAAGCATTGAAACTACATCAGGCGTCCGTGTTCCACACGGATGCACCGATCCTGGATCATCGGAACGCCAGCCCTATCGGCCAATCTGGCCGCCTCTTCACTTCGAATACCCAATTGAGCCCAAACGACTCTCAGGTTGGGGAGATTGTCCACGGCCGCCTCTACAATCGGCGGCAGAGCCTCAGACGGCCTGAAGATATCGACGATGTCGATTATCTCCGCCTTTTCCGGCGGCAGGTCGGCCAAGGATGGGTAGGCGTCTTCTCCCATCAAACTGTTCGCCAGCGGATTGATGGGCACGATTTGGTAGCCCTTGCTCATCATGTACGAGGTCACACTCCGGCTGGTCTTGGTCGGGTCCCTTGAGAGACCAACCACCGCGATCACTTTGCTTTCTTGGAGTACGTTTCGAATAGCATCATCGTCTTTCATTCGCACCTGCTCTTGAATTCTGTACGTTGGGAACCGTTGACTCCATCATAAGTCATCTACAGATCAGGTCATCCCCTGCTGCCCTCTAGCCAACCCAGTCTTGGCCAACTGGTCGATCGTTGCAGCCTAGCCGGCATCATCTGGGGAGCTAGACAGAGCCTCTATGATAGGATCACGCGTCGCTCGCAGAGGGGGGATGCATGACGCTCTTCTGGCTCAGCCTGGCGTGGATGGCTGGCATCGCCATCTCGCTTCCGGCCGGCCTCACCAGCCCACAGTGGGCAAGTCTGGCGGGCTTGGGCCTGACGGCCTCGCTCCTGTACCGAAAACGCAGACTCCAGCGCTGGTTGTTTGTGATACTTTTCACAATATGCCTTGGCGCGTGGCGCGCGCATGTCACTCAGCCAATCATTAATGAAACCCATGTCAGCCGCTTCAACGATTTCACGCGTCCGGTGCAGCTCACAGCCGTGGTTGTCGATCCACCGGATGTGCGCGACAGCTACATCGGCCTGCGTGTTCATGCGGAGGCCATCCAAGCAGGTGGAGATACATCAAGGGAGGTGCACGGCCTGGTCCTGGTCCAGGCCGAGCGCTACTTGCCCTGGGCCTACGGTGATCGAATCCGAGCTTCGGGCTACTTGAACACGCCTCCGGATGAAGAGACTTTCTCCTATCGAGACTACCTTGCTCGACAGGGCACCTTCTCTCTGCTCCGTTCGCACGCTACCGAACGGCTGCAAACAGGCCAGGCCAATCCCGTCTTGGAGCGCCTGTATCAACTGCGGAATGCGTTCCACCGAACGGTTGAAAGCCCTTTCCCTGAGCCAGAAGCCAGCCTGCTGTCCGGCATTCTACTGGGGATTGAGAGCGGAATCAGCCCTCAGATCCGAGAGGCCTTCAACGCCACCGGGACCACACACATTATCGCCATTTCCGGCTTCAATATCACAATCGTTGCCGGACTGTTCATCTCTTTCTTCGGCCGGGCGTTTGGATCCCGCCGCGGCACGCTGGCAGCTGCCATCGGAATCCTCGTCTATGCCGTCCTGGTCGGAGCCGACCCGGCTGTCGTCCGTGCCGCCGTGATGGGCGGCTTATCCCTGTTGGCGCTAAGGCTCGGCCGACGGACTCACGGTCTGGCATCTTTGGGGCGGCGGGCATGGTCATGACCGCCGCCAGCCCAGCCACACTCTTTGACGTGGGGTTTCAGCTCTCGTTTGCCGCCACCCTGGGGATGATCATCTACGCCCAGCCGCTCCAAGAGTCGTTTGAATCCTGGCTCACGACCAGGTGGACAGTCGCTCCGGCACGTGCCGCGGCTGTGGCCGGTCCGGTCGGAGAGTATTTCCTCTTCACCCTAGCCGCCCAGGTGACAACCCTCCCGCTCACGGTCTACTATTTTCACCGGCTGTCGGTGGCACCGGTGCTTGCCAATCCCACCATTCTGCCGGCGCAGCCGGCTGTCATGGTCCTGGCCGGCCCGGGCTACGCTGGTCGGGTCAGTCTGGCTGGCAGCCGGCCAGATCCTGGCCCTGATCGCCTGGCCCTTCGCCGCATATACCATCCGCGCCGTGACCTGGTTCGCCGCACTCCCGATGGCGAATCTCGGCCTCGGATGGGTCGATCCGATTTGGGTGGCGGGTTTCTACGGGCTCCTTTTCGGGGTCACGTCCGCCGGGCACCTTCCAAGCTTGCCAAAGCCGCGTTGGCCGTCCATTCCAGTGGTGGTCGGCCTGGGAGCCTTGGCCGTGGGCGTCTTCGTCACATGGGACAACGTCGGCCGCCGTCCCGATGGACGCCTCCATCTCTCAATCTTCGATACGCACGGTGGTCAGGCTGCGCTCTTACGGACCCCATCCGGCCAAGCGGTCTTGATTGACGGAGGGCGGAGTCCGATCACGCTGCAGCACCAGCTGGGGCGCCGCCTGCCTCCCTTCAACCGGACCATCGACTGGCTTGTCCTTGCCAGCTCCCAGGAGCAGGATCTGCTCGGCCTGACCGACCTTACCGATCGCTTTGCAATGCGAGGCGTGCTCGCCGACGACAGCGCCGGCGATGGTCCCTCCTGGGCATTGATGAGGACGCTGCATGAAGATGGCACCCCCTTCGCTCCCTTCCAGTCCGGCGCGGCGCTTGACCTTGGCGGCGGAGCTCAGCTTCCGATCTTGAGTGCCGACGAGGGCGATGGCGCAATCTCGATCACAATGGATCGTGCTGGGTTCGTGATGGTCTCTGGGCCTCAGATCGACGCATTTGCCCACTTGCCTGAGCAGAACCCGGGGCAAGCATCCGTCGTCATTCTGAGACAAGCCGGCGAGGTCACGCCAGAAACGGCACAGTGGCTAGTCGGATTGGCGCCCTCGCTTGTCGTCCTGGCGAGCGAATCGGGCGACCAAACTAGTCTTCCATCACCGGCTCTGGAATCGGCGTTCACCGCGGAGCGCCTGTTGCGCACGGACTAACTTGGCACGATCGAAATCATGACGGACGGCACGCACCTGTGGGCCACTAGTGAGCGAAAGCCCAGGGGCCTTCCCGGTCACTAAGATCCTCCTGCCAGATTTGAATCCGCCCGCAAGGCGGCCCTAGCCGAGGAGACAAACTGACAACAACAACTGCTTCTTCTGTCGAGTACCGGAACAAAGAAAAGGGAACCTCGGGCCAATTGACCGATGCTCCTTTTTGAGTCAACGTTGCAGGGGGGTCAGTCGTGAATACCGAACTCGCCTACCGGCTGTACATCGACAGGGACACCCTCGATTTCATCCGGAAGAACGTCCTGAGGTTGAACATCGGCCGCCGGCAGCTTGACCTTCACCATAACGACAATCGCCACATCACGAGTCGGTTTGCCGCCAACCTGGCGAAACCCGACTCCAACCCCGACGACGTTGGCTTTGGTCAGCAGCTCCGATTCGTGGGCTTGCTTGATGGATCGGGCACGTTCCAACTGCGCCTGGAATGTAGCCTGTGGATCGCTCACATTTCCACCTCAAGGGCGCTGAGCACGTCCTCAATCGGATTGAAGATCGTGGCCTGGTCAGATCCGGCAAACAGCAGGCCGACTGCCTTCATCGAATCTCCCGCAACGAGCAGCGATCCAGAATCGCCGGGAGACGACATGGGGCTGCTGATGATCTGGCCCTCGAACCGCGCTCGGCGGGAGGTGCCGTAGCCCACAGTCACAGTGGCCTCCAAGACGCTGATCTCGCCCGATGTGAAGCCGGTCGTTCGTCCCGACTTCCGGACTGTGAGGCCAAGCTCGGCGGGTCTCGTGCCTTCCACGGTTCCGATTTCGAGGATCTGATCAGAGATCATTCCCGGATCAATAGGGGTAGCCACGGCTGCGTCGGCCCGGTTGACCGCGTTGGGGTCCGTGAAGTACGCCTGCAAACGGTGCTTGGATCCAAGCCCGCGCGCCAGGCTGTTGCCTAGCCAGGCCACAGCACTCGCAATGGAACATGAGGATGGCGCCACAGTAAACTGGATTGGCACGAAGCGCAGCAAGTGGGCCAGCGTATCCTGGTCAGGACGCCCGCCATCTGCCGCGCCGGGTTGAAGAATGGCATCGCCAATCTGCGCATCGTTGCTGTTGGCCAACACATGGTTGTTGGACAGGATCAAGGAATCACCGGTGGCCTTGTCACGAACCACGGCGCCGAAGGTGCCGGCCGTGACCTGGTAGTGCCCAAGGCTAACGCCCGGTGGTGCTGGCCGCACCTTCTCAGTGCGCGAGGCTTGGGCAATGAGCTCGCCCACTTCCACAACATCCGTCTCCACCCCATCAACGTTCTTCGGGACCAGGGCATGCGGCTCAAGGGCGGCGCCGGGAACCTTGCGCCGAACGAGCACCACCATGCACATCTTGTCCGTCTTGCGCCCTTTGACCGTCTTGTAGCCACGCCCTACGCCCACGACATTCGTCTTGCCCATCAACGCGGGTGTGTGCTTGGCCTGCGCCTGGGAAATGGAGGACACATCTGACATCAAACGCTCTCCCTGATCAGTGGGTCTCAATCGGCCCGGCAATCGAAGACCGGGATTTCAGATCCGGGTTATCAGGCGGGCTGAAAGCCAGATGTCCAAATCCGACATGATCTGGCCCGGAATGGTGTGGCCCGTCTCATACTCTCGGTAGAAGACATTCGCCTGTAGGCTCATCAGCCGATCACGAACGCGCTGCCCTTCCTCAACTTTGATCACGTCATCCTGCGTGCCATGAGTCAGGAAGATCGGAAATCCGCTGACCGCTTCGCGGCCTGCGAGCTGGCGCGTGATTGGGCTGCTGGTTGCCAAAAGCTCTCCCGGTAGCATTCCGCTCATTGAAATAGCTCCGGCGAGTACATCTGGACGGGTCAGAACCATGAGTAAGGCCAGGATTGCCCCCTGGCTGAAACCCATCAGGTACACCTGTTGGGGATCCGTGCGGTAGTGCTGTGCAGCCTGTTGAATGAACTGGATGAGTCTCTGACGGGTGGACTCTGCACTCTCCGCGCGTATCTTCGAAGCATCGACAGCGAATTGTGTCTCAAACCAGCTGTAGCCCCCTTGACCCAGAGCATGAGGACCGCGCAGGCTTAAGACATGAAATCTGGGGTCGACGGCCGAACTAAGGGCGAACAGATCGCGTTCGTCGCTGCCGATGCCATGCAGCATGAGGAGCATCGGTGGCAACCGATCTGATTTTGTTGTCGGCGGTCTACCCACGTGTTCGAACGGCAGGGATTTGAGAAGCATACAACTCTCTCGATATCGAGAATGTCCACCGTGCATGTACCCAACACGGTATCAGCAGGCAAGAAAGCCGGCACTTCCGCGCCCAGAATTGTTGGCTAGCATATCACATACATAACACCGCATCGCCTGGTCCGTCTGGGCTAGTCTCATCCATTTGAGATGCATGCGCGCCCCGGAGGCGAGGGCCCCCGGCAGCGATGACCGGCGACCATCCTCACCCACTCTCAGTACCAGGTGAGCCAAAGAAACAGCGCCCGGGCGTGTGCCCGGGCGCTGCTCGATCCACTTGCGCTGTGCGGCTACTGCGTTCCCTCAGGCATGCCACCGGTCACCGGAGTGGGTGTTGGCAGCGGCAAGAGGAACGGATTGTCACTTGGAACCAGCATCACCTGAATATTGGGCGATAGATTCTTCACGTATTCGTATGTGATCAAGTTCTGATTGGCCTGCAGAGCATTGGCTATCTTCGTGAGGGCCTGAGCTTCGGCGTCGGCCTCGATCAGCCGCGACTGGGCTCGCCCCTGAGCGCCGATAACTGAGGCATCCGCCTGCCCTTGCGCCACCTGCCGCGCCTGCTCGGCTTCCTGCCGCTTCTGTTCGACCGTCAGCTTAGCCTCCTGCGCCCTCTGCTCAGCGATCTGCTTCTGCTCAACTGACGCGGCGTACTCGGGCGTGAAGGTAATGTTCCTCAAGACGAACTCTTGGAGCACAAGGCCATTGTCCTGCAAACTCTTCTCAAGCCGGTCTCGGATGCCATCAATCAGCTCTTGCCGTTTCTGGCTCACAATGTCCTCAACCCCGTATTTCGAAGCTTCATCACGAATGATGCCGCGGGCCAGCGGGCGGACCAGATCATTTTCATAGCGACTTTGCCAGTCAATATGGACCTGGATGACCTGACTCGGGTCGACAGCGAAGATCACCGTGGCATCGATGAAGACTTCCTGCCCGTCGGAGGTTCGGGCCGTAACCGAATCATCTCCCTGGACTGTGCCTTCCTGGGGGGCAATCGACATGGTGTAGGTTTGCCGAGAGATGGGATACACGATCACGGACTCGGCGAATGGGACGATCCAATGCAGGCCAGGTTGCAGCGCCTGCTGCCGGTAGCCCTCAGGGGTTACAGCGGAGATCACAACCCCCCGCTCCTCAGGCTGGACGAACACCAGACCTGCGCCGACTGATGTAAAAACGACAGCCAGGGCAAGAGCACCGAGCACCAGCCCTACAGCCGACTTCAAAGGTCGACCCCGTGAAGCACGAAGTATGGCAATGACTACAACGACAATCGCCCCTACCCAGGCAAGAGTCGCCAGACCCCTTGATAGCTCTGCTACGTTCACGTCGCCCTCCTGATGAGCTGTGAAGTTGGGAATTGCAGCTTCCAGTGCTGGCAATCCGGGCGGATTATAGCATGCAGGCGAATCCCCCCCAGACACGTGCCTGACATTGCTCTGCCACCCCGCGCATGCTAGCATCGTCGCATGCCAGCCACTGAATTCAAGGTAGAAGCCCACGCACTTGACCAAAACCGCCGCGTGTCCGTCCGATTGGTCGGGGGTTCGGGCGTCGAGGTCCGGCCTGGCCAGATGTTTGCAGGCTACCGCCCTGGACATGATTGGCGCTGCCACACGTTGGTCCCGACAGGGCTGTCGACGTCAGGATTCTCAGTGCTCCTGCCTGAGGGAGTAGACTGGCCTCCAGGATCCACCCTGGCTCTGCGCGGGCCGATGGGCGATGGATTCTCGCCCCCAAAGTCGAGCCGGCGATGGTTGCTCATCGCATTCGGCGGTGCTGATCCCTATCTCCGTCCCATGGTTGACTTAGGGTTGGCCGAGGGCCGCGCAGTCGCCTTTGTTTCCGACCGCCAAACTCACCCGCTGCCGCCGGCTGTCGAGGTCCTTTCAGATCCGGAGGAAGGCTTACCTTGGGCCGACTACATCGCCATAGGTTTGCCCTTTGACCGGCTTGACGACCTGTCTGCCCGAATGCGGGGTGATGCTTGGCACATGCGGTGTCTCTCGCAGGATGATGTCCTCGTGGTGGGCCCGACACCCTGCGGAATGGGCGGCTGCCAAGCCTGTGCACTTGAAGGCCAAGGGGCACGGCGACTGCTTTGCCTCGATGGGGCGGTATTGCGTCTGCGGGATATCAGGATCTGACGTGCTGATTTCTTCCGGCAAGCGCGAGGCCATCATCGATCCCCCCTTGATGAACACGGCAGGGGCACTCGGTTTCTCGGATGAAACCGCTTCCAGTGTCGACCTTGGCCGCCTGGGGGCCTTCGTCACCCATCCGATTTCCTATGCACCGCGCATGGCCACACGGGAAACCCGCCTGCACGATTTCCCCGGTGGATTCCTGCTTCATACAGGGCTTCCTAACCCAGGTTTGACAGCGGTTCTGCGAGAACATCACCGCCGATGGCGCCGGATGCCCGGTCCGGTCATCGTGCACCTCATCGTTGACGACCCCACCCAGCTGCGCCGAATGCTGCTTCAACTTGAGACGGAGGAATCCGTCTCAGCAGTGGAATTGGGTTTGAACACCGAAGACCCAGCTTTGATCGCGCGTCAGCTCTCGCCGGTGATCAGCAGCGAACTCCCGATCATCGCCCGTCTCAACGCCGGCGCAGGCTGGCCGGCAATAGAGGCGGCCAGCGCGGCTGGGGCCGCCGCCATCAGCTTGGTCCCTCCGCGCGGTGCGTTCAGGGTCTCGGAACGGCACCTTTCTGGACGGGCAATGGGGCCTGGGCTATTCCCTATCATGCTGGAAAGAACGTCAGCCATCGCAGCCGCCCTGGATAAGCCCCTGGTTGTTTCAGGAGGCATCCGGAATGCGACTGACATCGGGAGCCTTGTTCATTCAGGTGCCGATGCCGTGCAGTTGGATTTCGCGCTCTGGACGAATCCCAGAATCCTCGAAACGTACTCCCCGCAAGGCGCATGACATCTGACGCACGTCGAATTGAAGATCTTCCTTGAATCTTCAGCTCGGATCGGGTATATTTGGTGAGCTTTAGTGAGATTTACACAAATTTGCTTCTCTTGCGTAAGGTGCGCAAGGACTGCAATCAACAAAGGGGACGACGCGTGCCCTCAGAGTTAGTTCCCCTCCCAAATTGGCTGAGTACTTCGCAGGCCGCGGAGCATCTCGGCGTCCACCCGAACACCATCCGCCGCTGGGCGGACAGTGGCAAACTTTCGGCCATGATTACCCCCGGTGGGCACCGCAGATTTGCCTTGGACGATCTGCAGGCATTCGAGTGGCGACAACGCAATGAGGCCCATTCGGAGCTTGGGAGCAACTGGACACATCATGCCCTAACGATCACCCGAAGCGAAATAGCCACAACAAGCGATGCCAGCTGGCTGCAAGCCTACGACGACGCTGCACGTGAGCAGCAGCGCGACCTGGGACGACGCCTGCTCGGGCTCATCTTGCGCTACGTGTCGGGAGATTCCAGCGACCAACAGGTATTGGAAGAGGTGATGTCTATCGGGCACGAGCACGCCGAAACAGCCCGACGGATCGGCCTTTCGCTGGCGGAGGCAATGCAGGCCAGCTTGTTCTTTCGCGACCGGGTCATCGAGACGGCGTTCGGCCTGTCGGCCGGCGATCCGATCCCGGGCGGAAGCCACGGCCCGCTCTTCGGGCGGCTGACTAAGTTGCTGAACGTTTACCAATTGGCCGTGTTGGACGGATTTGAACCCCAGCCGTGAGGCGCCCAGGAAATCCCCGGTAGAGTCGGGAGGACATGTGACTCAACAACTCATAGAGAAGGATGCATCTGGAGCTGCCATGGAAGAAGCTGAAGAGCGTGGCCGAGTAATCGTGAGAGGCAAGTCGCATATGCCTACGGACTCCATGCTGTTTGAGCGTGTCATTCCAGTATTGTTGGCCGCCCTCGGAATCGTCACCGTGGTCTTGATTCTCTTCGCGGCCGGCGTTCTTCTGGGAATAGTCCCCTTTCGATAGATCTATCAGGTTGACCCAGAACCCATCCCATTTCAAGGAGTGCAAAGAATGAACGTGAACCAAATTCTGCCGTTTGTTTCAACCGCCGTGATGTTGGTATTCACCCTGGCCGTATTCCAGCGATTCATCGTTCGGAGAAAACTCCACTTTCTCTATTGGGGAATCGGTTTGGCCATGTTTGGCGCGGGCAGTTTCGCAGAAGCCTACCTATCACTCGGCTGGAATCGATGGGTGTTCTTCGTATGGTATCTGTTCGGGGCCGCTCTCAATGCCGCCTGGATTGGCCACGGAACACTTGCCCTTCTGTACCGCAAGAAGTGGATGCACGTCATCACGGCGCTGTTGACGCTTGGGAGCCTGGTCGCACTCTACCTCATGTTGAGTATCATGCCCCGCCTGGACATTTCCCACTTCACGACCGCGCTTCCGATCAGCGACCAGTACCGTGACATCATGCCGGCAATCGCCGATGGCGCCACAGTTCGGCTTTCAACGCCATTCTTCAATATCTACGGGTTGCTCACACTTGTGGGAGGCGCGCTGTGGTCGGCGTTCCTCTTCTGGCGCAAGCGCGTCATGCCCAATCGGGTGATCGGCAACGTGCTCATCGCCGCCGGTGCGCTCTCGATCGGTGCCGCCAGCACACTGACTCGCTTGGGCTACGGTCAATTCCTCTATCTCGGCGAGCTTTTCGCAGCCATCCTGATGTTCATCGGATTTCAGGCAGCCGCTCGGCCGGAGCCTTCTGAAGAGCCCGCTCGAGCCCCTGCGATGCAAACGTCAGCCTAGCTCTTGTGACCCCCGGGAGCAACTTCCCAGGGGTCATTTTTCCATTAAAATCGTAACCGGCCCGTCGTTGTCAATTTCCACCAGCATGTGAGCTCCGAATTCCCCCATCTGGGTCGGGATCCCCGCTCGCGCCATTTGATCGGCAAATCGGTTGACCAGGGGTTCGGCGTTCTCCGGGGCGGCGGCATGAACGTAGCTGGGGCGCCGGCCTTTGTCGGTGTCCGCCAACAGGGTAAATTGAGAGACAACCAACGCCTCGCCACCGACATCCCCAAGGGACAGGTTCATCTTGCCCGCGGAGTCATCGAAAATTCGCAGCCCGGCGCATTTGGCTGCCAGCCAATCAGCCTGCTCCAACCCATCCCCTTGCTCGACCCCGACCAGAATGACCAAGCCTGCTCCAATCTCAGCCACGACTCTATCGGCCACCGTGACTTTCCCTCGCCTAACCCGCTGCAGGACCAACCGCATCAGATCCCATGCCTTCCCAAGACTCAGCCCCTGAACCTACTGCTTCTCGGCCAGCAAAGCCACCAAACGCTCAGGGTCGATGTGAGTGCCCGACGCCAGTTTTGAGTGCAGCAATTCTCCATTGACTGTGACTTCGAAACGGCCGCCATCTGCAGGTACCAGCTCCAATGACCGAATCTGACGCTCGTAGTTCTCCAGCAACTTGACCGCCAAACTGACGGCCTTGTCTCGGTAATTTCATACGGCACAGTATTCAACGCGAATATCGAACATCTCCTACCTTTCTTCTCGGCCTTATTGTGGGCAATTCCTTTGCGAATAGAGTCTACCCTCTGGAGCGGAGTTCTGCCATTTCTGGTCAGGATCACACACGAGAGTCTTCAGATGTATGGTTTAATCGGAGGCACACAGGAGGTGAGACACATGCGCCGAATCATGAACTTCACGCTGGGCGCCTTTTGCGGCGCTCTGGTTGGATCCGTTGTTGCCATCATGCTCGCCCCGGCATCCGGCGATGAACTGCGATCGACGGCGATGGACCGCGTCAAATCTCTGCGATCCGAGATGGGTGACGCCTATGAAGCGCGAAAGGCCCAGTTGGAGGCCGAACTGGAAGCGCTGCGGCGACGCCCACCCGAAGCCTCCTAGGTCCACCACCACCGATCACATTGCAGGACGCCGGGTCTTTTCGGCCCGGCGTCGCCATTGCACTTCAAAACCAGACAGCTGGTTGATGAGTTACGGCGAAATCGAAACCGTGTAAGGGGTTTCCTGCCATGTATGGCGCGTGGTGCCGATAACCATCAATATCACCCGATCGACATCACCGCCGATGCTCACCGGGATATCGGCATCTCGATTGTCATCCAGCGAGACGACTTGCACGCTTGGCGCATTGCCTTCAGTGATTAGGGCGACTTGGTACGTTTGTGGCAAGCGATTGTACAGGCGTACGAAGCCGTCAGCCTGCCATCCCCCGTCATCCTGCTCGAAGCCTTCCCTGTAGTTAATGGCATCGATCGAGAGATCGTCGAGGAGGAAGCCCTCGCCATTGACGGCTGCGTCCGTGACGTACTCAAATCGAAGCACGATCTGCTTGCCAGCGTAGTCGCTCAAGTCCACCGATTCTTTGATCCAGGTCGCTTGCTGGCTGCTCCCGCCGCTCAATCCCGTGTATCCCCACCCGTAGGCGTTGCCAGACGGATCACGATCCGTACCCGAGGGTGTCTTCAGGATTTTCCACGTCGTCCCATTGTCGTCGGACGCTTCCAGGTACACATAATCCCAACCATCTTCAATGTCGAACCAGGTCCAATAACTGAAATCGATCGAGCCTACAGTCCCGGTGAAATCGAATGACCTTGTCAACGTCATATCGGATTCGTCACCCTTGTTGGAGTAAAAGTCGAAACCTCCGGTGTGAGGGTCAGCCGGCATGACCGGGGCAAGACTAGCCCCGTTGAAATGGATAGTGTGTTGACCTGTGCAGGTGATTTCCATGTAGTCGACGCCGTACTGATTGACGGTCCGATCTTGGGGCCCCATGGGGCAGGAATCAAACTGATCGGTGACCGCTGCCCGAGGCGCCGAAGAGTATTCGGTGATGGCGTATCGGCCGTCGTCCATGGCAGCATCTTGGAGCACCATCGCCGCACCCCAATCGCGGTACACATCGTCCGCCGTGATGGGATCCCCGGTCTGCGGATCAGTTTCGTTGAGAGTCTTGAGTGTCTCATCGACCGAGTCGAGCCCGTTGTCGGGGTTGGCGACCAGCGCCTGGGTGGCTTCGTGGCCGAAGCGTTGGAGGAAGTAGCTCAGGAACAAGAATGAATGGCCGTAGTAGGCACCTGTCGTGCCTGGCTCAGAAGGCCAATAGGTCAGGTTCTTGTCTGTGTCCTGCGCATACAGGTAGTCAAAACCACCAACATCATAGTGATTCAGCAGCGAAGCGAGCTCTGAGAAGCCTTCATTCATCCAGGTTTCTTCGTTGCGATCCAGATGCCAATGAATCATATGCTGGAATTCGTGTGCCAAAACACCGTAGGTGAACTCATCCGAGAGATTCAGATTGTCTGCACTGAGGTAGAACATCTCGTGCTGATTGGAATACTTATGAACCTGAGAAGAGTAAGAGTCTTGAGACGAGAAATAGCCAGCGATCGAGTTGCCCAAGCCACGCGCAAAGAGCAGGTAGAGATGGACGTCACCATCTACGCCAGGCGACCATTCGCTGCCGAAGAACTCCCGATCCGTCGGGTAGATCTTGTTCTCGAAGGTATCCATCAGTTTCTTGACGTCGCTCTGGTTGTAGTTGACTCCCTGCTCAACCCAGAAATAGGCATGCGCCGTCGCGTAGACGAGCTTGGCTTGGACCTGGAAGTTGCTCTGGGTCTCCGGATCCGATGCCCAGAAGGACTCGACCGTTCCTAGGTCCACAGGCGCGGCTGATGTGGCCACAACCTCGGGGATGTTCTCTACGCCGCGAAATCTCTCGGCCAACGAGATGGGATCGGCGATCGGGACTTCGGCCTTCATGAGGGTCTTTTCACTTTCGACCGCAGCGTCCGGGATAGGTGTTGGCGCAGACGTCGCCTGGGGAGCGCCGAATGGGGTGGAAGGTTGAGCCACTGACGTCACCGGTACCGGTCCATTGCTCACAGAGCCCATCCGATTGAGAAACAGGACCGATCCGGCGCCAGCCACGAGCACGAAGCACATGCAGGCGAACAGCGTGCCCAACAGGCCGAACACCAGCCACTTTCCCGCAGAACCTTTCTCAGAACTCATGCAACCCTCCCAAGCACAAACAAGTGGCGGATTATATCATCGGCGCCGAGCTTGGGTCGTATCGTTGGGTTTTGAGAGGGGCAGCACGATGGTGAAACGACTGCCCTCGCCGGGCGAACTCGCGAGGTCGATTCGGCCTCCGTGTGCGCTGACGATCTCGCGAGAGATGGCCAATCCTAGACCGGACCCACTCCCCTCGCCGCTCGCGCGCGCCTTGTCGATCTTGTAGAAGCGCTCGAAGATCCGGTCCTGGTCTTGGCGGGAGATGCCCGTGCCATGATCTTCAACCGCCACTGTAACTCCACCGTCGACGACATTGGCAGTCACTTCAACTTGGCCCCCGGTAGGTGAGTGGCGAAGGGCGTTGTCGATGAGATTGATGAAGACCTGCGAGAGCCGATCTCCGTCTCCGAGAAGGCTTGGCAGATCTGAGGGCCAAGATCGCACAATTTCAATCTGTCGTTCCGCTGCGACGACCGCCTCCTGATCCGCTACTCGTGTCAGAAGGGCAGGCATGTCTACAGGCTGTCGAGCCATGTCGCTTTGCCCTGATTCGAGCCTGGTAAGGTCTAGAAGTGCCTCGACCAGGCGAGTCAGGCGTTCAGCCTCATCGTGAATGACCTGGGCGGCATGGCGTCTGCCCTGCGCATCCGAAACCGTCTCGTCCTTAATGGCCTGTGCAAATCCCTGAATCGAAGTTAGCGGAGTCTTCAACTCATGGGAGACGTTGGCGACAAAGTCGCGTTGAACGCGCTGGCTCATCTCGACTTCGTCGACCATGTGGTTGAATGCCAGGGCCACATCCTGAGCCTCCTGGGGTCCACCGGGCGCAATCCGCGCGGCATAGTCGCCGGCCGCGACCTGACGGGCTGCGTGCGACATCCGCCTTAGCGGGGCCGAGATCCAGCGGGCTAAAAGCCAAGCCAGGGCCAAGGAAACGATTAGCGCCAATCCAGCCGCTGCCAGAAGCGGGCCCGGCAGCCCTTCCAGCGCCAGGGCATAGGAGACCGTGCGCAGGGTCAGTCTGGGCGCTGAGACCACCAGCGTCCGTCGCACTGTCAGCGGCCTGGCAACGTAGAGCCACAGACGCCCAGAATCATCCGCATACCGTCCTTGCGTCGCATCCGGCTGGCCGGCCAACCCTATCAGATTTGCCTTGGAGGGAAGGGCGGCCTGGGGATTAGTGTCGAGCAAAACATCACCCGCACTGGAGAGAACCAGGGCACGGGCCTGAAAACGGCCCCCGAGAAGGGTGAGCAGGCGATCCATGGTCCGAAGTTGGTTGGCTGGTGCAGCCGCGTTCTCGCGCAGAGTGACCGTGGTAGCGATGGTCTCCAAGCGCTGGTAGACGATGCGGTCCCCAAACGGGTTGCTCACGAGGAAAGTGAAGAAGCTTATTCCGACCAGCGCCAGGACCAGCCCGGCCACCAGGAGGTAGCTCAGGAGAAGTCGGGACCGAAGCGAGGCCAACATCAATCGGCCACCAGCTTGTACCCCACTCCGGTGATGGTTTCGATCCGAACCGCTTTGGAAGGGGCGAGGTGCTTGCGCAGTTGGACAACGTGAACATCGACCGTGCGCGTCTGGCCGAAGAAGTCATACCCCCAGACCTGATCCAGGAGTTTCTCTCGGGTGAAGACATATCCGTGGTTTGCGGCCAGCGTTTGGAGCAGATCGAATTCCTTAGCACGCAGCTCGATCGCTTCACCAGCAACAGTGACCTCGTGGCGACCAGGATCGATGCGTAGGTCCCCAACCCTGATAGGTGCCATGGGTTCAGCCGTTGCCGGGCGCGTCCGGCGGAGGATGGCTTTGGCACGCGCCACAAGCTCTCTCGGATTGAAGGGCTTCGTCAGGTAGTCGTCCGCCCCGAGCTCAAGACCGACGATCTTGTCAACATCTTCGTCGCGGGCGGTAAGCATGATGATCGGCACGTCCGATTCCGACCGCAAAGTGCGACATACTTCGTAACCGTCGAGCCCTGGCAGCATCAGATCGAGAACGATCAGATTGGGCGGGTCAGATGCGGCCTTTTCGAGCGCATCTGGGCCACTCTCGGCGGTCTGGACGCGAAATCCGTCGCGCTCGAAATACATCCGGCACAAGTCGCGGATGTTGGCCTCATCATCAACCACCAGGATGAGCTCACCGCCCATAGTCCAACCTGTCTCTATGCACCCTTCAACCGAACCGGAAAACGCGCCGGCCTAGCCTCCGGCTCCGTCGGGGACAGCGGCGATAGCCTCGATCTCCACGCGTGCCCCCTTCGGCAATGCGGCAACTTGGACGGTTGACCGCGCTGGGGGCGCAGCGCCGAAGTACTCCGCGTAGACGGCGTTCATGCGAGGAAACTCCCCCAAGTCGGCCATGAACACTGTAGTCTTGACCACCTGATCGAGGCTCGCTCCCCCCGCTTCAAGGATCTCGCTCAGGTTCTGCATCGTCTGACGTGTTTCGGCTTCTATGCCCCCAGGCACAAGCTCGCCTGACAATGGATCAATCCCGGCCGACCCCGACGCGAAGACGAACGGCCCAAATCCGATGGCATGGGAATAGGGACCAATTGGAGCGGCTGCGCTCTCGGCCCGGATCACACGGCGTGAGTGCTGATGGTTCATGTTGTGTACCTCCCGATGTATGTGTGTTTGGATTCTACGTCAAAAGAGTCGGGGCACAGTGATGCTGTGCCCCGATTAACGGACGAGCAAGAATATGAGCGAATCTGATCGGGCCAGGCGGGCTCAGACCACGATGTTCACCAGGCGGCCGGGGACGTATATTACCTTGCGGGGCGGCTTGCCGGCCAGATACTCCTGCACCGCCGGGTTGGCCAGGGCCATCTCTTTGGCAGCCTCTTCTTGGATGTGCGCTGAGACCACAATCCGCTCGCGAACCTTGCCGTTGATCTGGATCACAAGGGTGATCTCATCCTCCTTGGCCGCCTCAGTATCAAACTTGGGCCAGGACTGTTGATGAATGGAATACGGAAAACCCAGCCGAGCCCATAGCTCCTCGGCGAGGTGGGGAGTTACCGGAGCCATCATGCGCAGCAATCCGTCGATGGCCTCTTTGAAAGCCGGACTGCCCGCCTGACCAGAATCACGGGCAGCCGTCAGGGCGTTGGTCAACTCCATCAGGGCCGACACCACGGTGTTGAACTCGAAACCATTCAGGTCATCCGACACCTGGCGGATTGTCTGGTGCAGCTTGCGGCGCAGATCGGCCTCAGCTTCCGCGGAGGCTTGGGCATTGGCGTCCGCAGTTTCCAACACCAAATTCCAGACGCGGTTCAGCCACCTGACAGCCCCCTGGATGTTCTCGGCCCCCCAAGGGCCACCTTCCGACCAGCGGTAGCCGAACATCAGATAGGCGCGCACGGTATCGGCGCCGTAGGCTGCCACCTGCTCGTCGGGATCAATCACATTGCCCCGAGACTTGCTCATCCGCTGTCCATCGGGCCCAAGAATCTGTCCCTGGTTGCGCAGCTGCAGCATCGGCTCGGGCCCTTGTGTCACGCCGATGTCGCGCATCGCCTTGTGGAAGAAGCGCGTGTACAGCAAATGCATCGTGGCGTGCTCGATGCCGCCTGTGTAGCAATCGACCGGCATCCAGTAGGCATACTGTTTGGGATCAAATGGCCCTTTGTCGAAGTGCGGGCTCAGGTAACGCAGGTGATACCAGGACGAACACATGAAGGTGTCCATGGTATCCGTGTCGCGCTCGGCTGGCTGGCCGCAGATAGGGCATGTCGTCTGCTTCCAAGACACATGCAGCTTCAAAGGGCTTTGGCCAGTCGGCAGCCATTCGACCTCATCGGGTAGACGGACCGGAAGCTGATCATCTGGGACAGGTACCTGGCCATGTTCCGGGCAGTAGACGATGGGAATCGGCGCACCCCAATAGCGCTGGCGGGAGATCAACCAATCGCGCAGCCGATAACTCACCGCGCCTTCCCCGATATCATGCGACACCACGTACTCGATGGCAGCGGCCATCGAGCGATCTCCCGGCGTCCCGGTCAAGCTGCCCGAGTCCACCATCGCGCCGTAGGCGGGCACGGCCTCCGTCATCGTATCGCCATTCAATGCATCGACGCCTTCCGGCTGGATCACCGGGCGAACCTGCAGGCCGTATTTGCGGGCAAAATCGAAGTCGCGTTGATCGTGAGCCGGGACGGCCATAATGGCGCCAGTGCCGTAGCTCATCAGCACGTAGTCGGCGATCCAGACCGGAATGCGCTCGCCGTTGACTGGATTGATGGCGTAGCCTCCGGTGAAGACACCACTCTTGTCTTTGTCGGCAGCTTCGCGCTGGATGTCGGTCTGTCGAGTGGCTTGGGCGACATACGTTTCAACCTGCGCCTGCTGTTCGGAGGTTGTCAGCTTCTCAACCAGCGGATGCTCAGGCGCCAACACCATGAAGGTTGCGCCCCACAGAGTATCGGGCCGCGTTGTGAAGACCTCTATCGGGTCACCGGCTTCGGTCTTGAAGGTGACATTGGCACCTTCGCTGCGGCCGATCCAGTTGGTTTGGAGCAACTTGACTGGCTCGGGCCAATCCAGGTGCGAGAAGTCCAGAAGCTCATCTGCGTAGTCCGTAATCTTGAAGAACCACTGCTCCAGGTTCTTCTTGACCACCGGCGTCTTACACCGTTCGCACAGACGCTCCTCGCCGATGACCTGCTCGCGAGCCAAAACCGTCTGATCCTTGGGGCACCAGTCGACGGGCGACATCTTCTTGTACGCCAGACCATGCTTGAAGAGCTGGATGAAGAACCACTGCGTCCAACGATAGTACTCAGGGTCGGCCGAAACGGCCTCCCGTGACCAGTCGAACATGGTACCCATCGACCGCAGTTGACGGCGCATGTTGTCGATGTTGGCGTAGGTCCATTCTTTGGGATGAATGCCGCGCTCGATTGCGGCGTTCTCGGCTGGTAGACCAAAGGCGTCGAAGCCGATGGGAAACATTACGTTGTGGCCGTTCATGCGAAGAAACCGGGCGCGCGCATCGGAGGGGGCCATGGCGAACCAATGCCCGATATGCAGGTTGCCAGACGTGTAGGGCAGCATCGTCAGGAAGTAGAATTTCGTCTGTGCGGGCTCAATTTCGGCCCGGTAGAGATCATCCTGCGCCCAACGCGACTGCCAGCGGGATTCTATCTCCCGGGGATCGTAGCGGTCGATATAGTCATCTTCAGCCGCCTCAACCGTGGCTGTCTTCTCGCTCAACGCCCTACCCTCCGAACCGTCCGGCGCGTCTTCGGCGTCGGCGGCCCTTCTCGTCTACCGGAATGGGAACCCAGTCCAGTTCCTTTCGACCCAGAAGCTCCTCGAGGGCGTCGAGCGCCGCCCGCCAGGTGTCCTTCAAGCTTGGTCTTTTCTTCTTTTCACCCATGCAGCACCTCCCGGGCACTGGAGAGCCAAACAAAACACCCCTTCGTCAACTCAGGGACGAAGGGGCCTCCGCGGTGCCACCCTGCTTGCCCGCCTAGGGCGGGCCGCTCAACGCGATAACGGGCTGAACCGCTTCTGGCTACCTAGATTCACCAGAGGCGCCTGCCCCGCGGAGATCCTGCGAGGCGACGGGCGAGTTCGACCATATGTGGCACGCCGCTGGTGCCTTGTCGGGCTTCCACCATGTCCGACTCTCTGACGGCTCGTCTACTGCTCCCGCCTTGGCGATTATTCAGTTGAGTGGACCCAGTGGGATTCGAACCCACGACCTTCTCAATGCCATTGAGACGCGCTCCCAACTGCGCTATGGGCCCATGCGGTTTTCCAGTGGACCTGGCGGGATTCGAACCCGCGACCTCTTCAGTGCGATTGAAGCGCGCTCCCAACTGCGCTACAGGCCCCCGCTGGGATTGAGTGATTGTATCTCACGCCGAGGAAGGGTGTCAAGGCGGCCACCTCAGATTCAAATGTGACCGATTTGTGATGGTTTTCACAAACCATCGAGGAGGCCACGGCCCGGCTGATTGGGTGTGCGATCTGGCTTGCTACATGTGCCCTCTCACGCGACAATGACCGAGTACTAGCCCGGGCAAGATTGGTGAAACCG
>Ga0315556_1000665_pt1 | contig 21392 bp, 25 predicted proteins | sample SalMarSW160310MG_FD_202112 | JGI IMG/M metagenome (GOLD analysis project Ga0315556, IMG submission 202112) | Salt marsh sediment microbial communities from the Plum Island Ecosystem LTER, Massachusetts, United States - Salt Marsh Sediment SW1603-10 ...
CGCCGGGCGGCTGCGCGGCAAGCCGGGCGTGGCCGAGACGAGGGTATCGAAGTAGCGCGCGGCTTATAATGCGCGTGCTTTGTCGCTGCACCTCGAACATCTCAATCCCGAACAGCTCGCCGCGGTCACGCTCGGGGACGAGCACGCGCTCATCCTGGCCGGCGCGGGCAGCGGCAAGACGCGCGTGCTCACCACGCGCATCGCCTGGCTGATCAAGAACGGGCGCGTGACCCCGGGCGGGGTGCTCGCCGTCACCTTCACCAACAAGGCCGCGCGCGAGATGCTCACGCGCCTCACCGCCATGCTGCCGGTGAATCCGCGCGGCATGTGGATCGGCACCTTCCACGGCCTGTGCAACCGCATGCTGCGCGCGCACCATCGCGACGCCGGGCTGCCGCAGACCTTCCAGATCCTGGATTCGCAGGACCAGCTCGGTGCGGTCAAGCGGCTGGTGAAGGCGCTCAACGTCGACGAGGACCGCTTCGCGCCGCGCGAGGTGCAGTACTTCATCAACGCGAGGAAGGAGGAGGGCCTGCGCGCGCGGGACGTCCAGTTGACCGACGAGATGACGCGCCGCTTCGCCGACCTCTATGCCGCCTATGACGAGCAGTGCCAGCGCGAAGGCGTGGTGGATTTCGCCGAGCTGCTGCTGCGCAGCTACGAGCTGCTGGCGCGAAACGAGATCCTGCGCGAGCACTATTGCGCGCGCTTTCGCCACATCCTGGTCGACGAGTTCCAGGACACCAACAAGCTGCAGTACCGCTGGTTGAAGCTCCTCGCCGGCCGGCAGGGCGCGGTGTTCGCGGTCGGCGACGACGACCAGTCGATCTACGCCTTTCGCGGCGCGAACGTGGGCAACATGGCGGATTTCGAGCGCGATTTCAGGGTGCAGAAGGTGGTCCGCCTGGAGCAGAACTACCGCTCGCACGGCAACATCCTCGATGCCGCCAACGCTCTGATCGCCAACAACCGCAAGCGCCTGGGCAAGAACCTGTGGACCGCCGCGGGCGAGGGCGAGCCGCTGCGCGTGTTCGAGGCCGAGACCGATGCGCTCGAGGCGCGCTGGCTGGTGCAGGAAGTGCAGGCGCTGGTGGACGACGGCGCGCGGCGCTCGGACCTCGCGGTGCTCTACCGCTCGAACGCGCAGTCGCGGGTGCTCGAGCACGCGCTCTTCTCCGCCGGCATCCCCTACCGCGTCTACGGGGGCCTGCGCTTTTTCGAGCGCGCCGAGGTGAAGCACGCGCTCGCCTACCTGCGGCTGATCGCCTCGGGCGACGACGACAACGCCTTCCTGAGGGTGGTCAATTTCCCGCCGCGCGGCCTCGGCGCGCGCACGCTCGAGCAGATCCAGGACGCGGCGAAGAGAGCCGGGACCTCGCTCTTCGCCGCCGCCGCCGAAGGCAAGGCGGCGATCTTTTGCCGGCTGATCGAGGAGCTCAGGCGCGAGACCGCAGAGCTGCCGCTCGCCGAGGCGGTCGAGCACGTCGTGGCGCGAAGCGGCCTGATCGAGCACTACAAGGGCGAGCGCGAAGGCGCCGACCGGATCGAGAACCTCGAGGAGCTGGTCAACGCGGCGACGGCCTTCACCGAAGAGGAGCGCGCGGTGGAGTCGGGCGAGGAGACCGACCCGCTGACCGCCTTTCTCACCCACGCCGCGCTCGAGGCGGGCGAGCACCAGGCGGGCGAAGGCCAGGACGCGCTGCAGATGATGACGGTGCACTCGGCCAAGGGCCTCGAGTTCGAGGCGGTGTTCCTCACCGGGCTGGAGGAGGGCCTGTTTCCGCACGAGCAGAGCGTGATCGAGCGGGACGGCCTGGAAGAGGAGCGGCGGCTCGCCTACGTCGCGATCACGCGCGCGCGAAAGCGCCTGTACCTGTCGTTCGCGCAGACGCGGATGCTGCACGGGCAGACGCGCTACAACCTGCCTTCGCGCTTCCTCGAGGAGATTCCCGAGGGCCTGATGAAGTGGCTCACGCCGCGCTTCGCCGGCCAGCGCGCGCGCCAGGCGCTCGCCGCGGTGTCGCACGACTGGACGGCGCCAAAGAGGAAGGCGCCAGGATTTGCCAGCCCCGCCGCCGCAGGCGGCTTCCGGGTCGGGCAGAACGTGCTGCACCCGAAATTCGGCTCGGGCGTGATCATCGATGCCGAAGGCCAGGGCAACGACGCGCGCGTGCAGGTGAACTTCGGCGGCCAGGGCGTCAAATGGCTCGCGGTCGCGGTCGCCAAGCTGCAGGCCGCATAACGCAACGCACACGGAAGGAACGGATCATGGAACTCGGAAAAGTCGCAGTGGTCGGCGCGGGCACGATGGGCAACGGCATCAGCCAGGCGCTCGCGGTGGCGGGGATCGACGTGGTGATGACCGATATCGCGCAGGCGCAACTCGAGCGCGCCGTCGCCACGGTGTCGGGCAGCCTCGAGCGGCTGGTGAAGAAAGACAAGATGAGCGCCGAGCAGAAGGCCGCCGCGCTCGCGCGCATCCGCACCTCGACCGACGTCGGCGCGATCAAGGACTGCGGCCTGGTGATCGAGGCCGCGACCGAGAACCTGCCGTTGAAGCTCAAGATCTTCGCCCAGCTCGACGAGCTGGCGCCGGCCGGCGCGGTGATCGCCTCGAACACCTCGTCGATCTCGATCACGCGCCTCGCGGCCGCGACCAAGCGCCCCGACAAGGTGGTCGGGATGCACTTCTTCAACCCCGTGCCGGTGATGGCGCTGGTCGAGCTGATCCGCGGGCTGCAGACCTCGGAGGAGACCTACGCCGCGGTCGAGGCGCTGACCAGGAAGATCGGCAAGTCGCCGGTGCAGGTGAGGAACTCGCCCGGCTTCGTCGTCAACCGCATGCTCTGCCCCATGATCAACGAGGCGATCTTCGCGCTGGCGGAGGGCCTCGCCACCGCGGAGCAGATCGACCAGGCGATGAAGCTCGGCGCCAATCATCCGATCGGCCCGCTCGCCCTGTGCGACCTGGTCGGCCTGGACGTCGAGCTCGCGGTGATGCAGGTCCTGTTCGAGGGCTTCAAGGACCCCAAGTACCGCCCCGCCCCGCTGCTGGTCGAGATGGTCGAGGCGGGCTACCTCGGGCGCAAGACCGGGCGCGGCTTCTTTACCTACGCGTGAGGTCTCAGGCGAGCGCGACGTCCAAGTACATCATCGCCAGGAAGCCGACGAACAGCATCGCGGTTGCGCTCGCCTCGCGGCCGGCGCGATGGGTCTCCGGGATGATTTCCTCGCTGATCACGTAGAGCATCGCCCCGGCGGCGAAACCCAGACCCCAGGGCAGCAGGCCGCCGGCCAGCGCAATCGTCGCGGCGCCGAGAACGGCGCCGAGCGGCTCGATCACCCCGCTCAAGACGCCGATCGCGATGGCGCGGCTGCGCAGGTAGCCCTGCGACAGCAGGGCGGCGGTGACCGCCAGCCCCTCGGGGGCGTTCTGCAACCCGATGCCGAGGGCGACGCTCACCGCGTTGGCCGCATCGCCCGAGGCGGCGGCGACGCCGGTCGCCATGCCTTCGGGCAGGTTGTGAATCGCGATCGCCAGCACGAACAGCCATACGCGCTTGAGGCGCTCGCAGCCCTCGCCCTCGCAGCCCTTGATGAAATGCTCGTGCGGAACGAACCGATGGATCGCCCACAGCGCGGCCGCACCGGCGCCGACCGCGAGCGCCATGGCGAGCGCCGCAGAGGACTTCGAGCCGGAGGCGGACGAGGCGAGCTCGATCCCGGGCAGGAGCAGGGAGAAGAAGCTCGCCGCGAGCATGACGCCGGCGGCGAAACTTAGCAGGGCGTTGTTCCGTTTCTCCCCCAGCGCGCCGAACACCAGCACCGAGAGGGAGCCGGCGCCGGTCAACACGACGCCGGCGACGAGGCTGAACACGAAAGCCGCCAGGACCGGCGAGGCAACCAGCCAGGCCTGCAGCCCGGCGGGAAAGAGTCCTGTGCTCATCGATGAAAATGGAACACGGCGATGGTGCCGATCCCGGCGAGGAGCAGCGCAAGCTGGCGCCAGCCTCCGGTCGGCCGGCGGTGCAGGCCAGGCAGCAGGTCGGCGACCGCGATGTAGATGAAGCTCGATGCCGAGAGGGCGAGCACGTAGGGCACCAGGCCCTGGACGTCGGCGAGCCAGAAGTAGCCCGCCAGCGCACCGGGCAGCGTCGCCGTCGACGAGAGCGCGTTGAGGGCGAGGGCTTTCCGGCGGCTGTAACCGCCGTCGAGCAGGATGGCGAAGTCGCCGACTTCCTGCGGGACCTCGTGCGCGGCAACTGCGAGCCCGGCCGCAATGCCGAGCGGCACCGAAGTGAGGAACGCCGCGGCGATCACGACCCCGTCGACGAAATTGTGGAACGCGTCGCCCACCAGGATGAGCGGCGCCGCCGGATTGGATGAGCCGCCGGCTTCGTGGCCGTGGCGCCACAGCACGAGCCTTTCGAGCAGGAAGAACAGCACGATCCCGGCGAGCACTGTTGCACTTGCCGCCCTGACGGGCGCATTGCCGACGGCGGCCGGAATCATGCCGAGGAAGGCCGCGCCGAGCAGAGTCCCCGCCGCGTAGGCGATGAGCGCGGGCACGAGACGCTGGCGCACTTCGTCAGGAAAGGCGAGCAGCAGCGCCGCGCCCCCGACCGCGCCGAGGCTGCCAAGCAGGCTGAAACCGAGAATCCAGGCCAGGAGCATCGACATTCCTCAGGGTTTTACGGCAAACATAAGTATTATCGGATGGTTCATCGACTGATCGGGAGGGCGCCATGCCGCTCACGGACCAGCAGATCGAGCAGTATCGCCGCGACGGCTATGTGTGTCCCGTCCCCGTCATGCCGGCAACCGAGGCGGCGGGACTGCGGCGCAGGCTCGAGGCCTTCGAGGCCACGCAGGGCGGCCGGCTCGAGCCGGGCCAGCGCAGCCGCGCGTTCCTGCTGTTCAAGTGGCTCGACGACCTGATCCGCGATCCGCGCGTGCTCGACCCGATCGAGCAGCTGATCGGGCCGGACATCCTGTGCTGGAGCACGATCTTCTGGATCAAGGACGCAGGCTCTAAGAGCTTCGTCTCATGGCACCAGGACAACACCTACTGGGGGCTGTCGAGCCGCAACGTCGTGACGGCGTGGTTCGCGATCGCGGACGCGAGCGTCGAGGCCGGCTGCATGAAAGTGATGCCGGGCACCCACACCGGCGACACGCTCCCGCACGAGGACACCTACGACTCGGACAACATGCTCACCCGCGGGCAGGCGATCCGCGGCCTGGACGAAGCGCGCGCGGTGAGCATGCCGCTCGCCGCGGGCGAGATGTCGCTGCACAACTATTGCCTCGCGCACGGCTCGGGGCCGAACCTCTCGTCCGACCGCCGCATCGGCGTCTCGATGCACTTCATGCCGCCCGACACCAGGCAGGTGGTGGGTGCCTGGGACTGCGCCGCGCTGGTACGCGGCGCCGACCGCTTCGGCCATTTCGCGCACACGCCGGTGCCGGCGCGCGACTTCGACCCCGAGGCGGTGGCGTTCCACGCCCGCGCCGCGGGCGCGATGCGCGAGGTGCTCTATGCGGGCGCCGCCCGAAAGGCCCAGAGGCTCTGAGCTGCGATCGCCGACCAGAGCACGGTTCGCAGCGTCATGGCCGCCACCGTGCGCGCTTCGAATTCGCCGCCTCCGGCGACGTGAAGGCCGAAGGCCGCAAACACGAGCGCCGTCGCCCCCGCGATGACGAGCGCAAGCCATGCCGACCAGCGCTGCCAGTACCATAGCCCCGCGCCCGCGGCGACGTAGGCGAAGCCGGCAAGAAAGTTGAACCAGACCACGAACGGCACGTAATGGCCGGCTGAAGCGCGCGCGGCCTCGGAGCCGAACAGGACACGCCCGCCCGAAGCGATCGTGAGTGCGCCGAACACGAGCGTGACGAGTGCGGCGAGCGTGGCCCAGATCGGGCGCCCGCGAGGGGCTTGCGTCATTCGGGTCTCCCTGCCTGCTTCCGCAATGTTGTCCGACTCAGGCCGAGGCCCGTGCCACCTCGACCAGTGCGGATCGGGACGGGCCCTGGACGAGGATCTCGCGCACCCTGCCCTGCCAGAGCGCGGCGAAGCGCTCGCGTTCGGCGGGCGACGCCCGCGCCGAGCTCGCGTGCATGAGCGCCTGGCGCAGCGCGGGGTCGCCGGCGACGCGCTCGGGATGGAAGTCGAGCTCGGCCGACGCGCCGGTATCGGTGCGCGTGAAACGCACGAGCCCCTCCATCGGCACCCCGAAGCTGAGCAGGCCGCGGCGCACGAATCGTCCGCCGATGCCCTTGAAGCCGCCTTCGCCGGCGGCGCCGGTAATGAGGCCGAGCACGCCGGCGATCACTCCCGTCACCCCCGCGTCCTGCGGATCGCGCATCTCCACCCTGATCGCACCGCGCTCGGGGATCGCGTCCGGGTAGAGCAAGGCAAGCGCCTTCGCGGCGAGCAGGTGCGCGCCGGCCACGGTCGGGCACGAATGGCCGGCGAACTTGACCGAATCGGCGTAGGTGTACTCGATCAGCCCTTCGCGCACGGCGCCGAGGAACTCGGCAAGCGGGTCGCGCAGCCGAATGCGCGGTGCGCGTTCGAAGAAGTCGGGCGTGTCCATGACGCACTCACAGTGTTTTGCGATGGCGGGAGTGTGCTCCGCGAGGCAGGCGGGAGACTTAATTTCGATCAAGTCCTGCTGTGGCCGCGGCGCGCGCAACGTGCCAGAAGAACGAGCAGCAATGCGTAGGCGGCGCTCCAGCACAGCGCGGCGATCCAGAGCCACCCTGGAGATGCGAGCGCGGACTCGCCCGCGTACGCGCGCGCGAGCGTGGCCACGGCGATGAGCAGCGTCCCCCACACCGGAATGCGCGCGCGCGCGGGCTCGAGACGCGCCTTGAGCATCGCAGTCGTGGCCATCACGTTCAGGGTGAGCGTCCCGATTCCCCCGACCGTGATGAGGTGCAGGGCTGCAGTGCGATCCTGCCCCGCCGCAAGTGCGACCGCGTAGAACAAGAGTCCGAGCGCGACCCAGCCGTATCCTGCCGATAGACAGAGCAAGTCGGACCGGCCGCGCAGTCCCCACAGCCGCCAGCGCCAGAGCCGCACTGCGGCGAGCAGGCCGCAGGCGCCCGTCGCGGCCGCGGTGAGCCAGCCAAGGCCGGGGCGTCCCCAGATCGCGGAACCCACGGCGAGGGCCATTCCGGCGATCAACCCGGCCTCGATTGCCGGCTGGACTCGCGCGTCGAGCTTTTTGCCCTGGCGATAGTACTGGCCGGCGACCGCAGGGGCGATGATCCGCCCGCCCATGAACAGCATGAGAAGCGCGAACAGCAGCACCGCGGCGGCGAGGCTGCCCTCGGGCGCGGCGGGAAACGCCGCGGCGGCGGCGCAGATCGCGACGAGCACGAGCGGCAACGCCTGATTGCGCCACTTCTTGGCGGCGCGGAGCAGGCGCGGTGCGATCTGAATCGCGAGCAGCGCGGCGAAGGCGGCGTTTGCAGCCGCCGCGGGCGTCGTCTGCGGGGCGAGGAGGAAGCCCGCCCTCGCGAGCAGCCATACGCCGAGCAGGCCCGCGAGGCGCGGCGCGCTGCCCGGACCGACCTGGTTGCCGGCAACCACCGCGAGCGCGAAGCCGAAGAGCATCTCATGCGCGTGGCCCGCGGGGAAGGCAAGCCCCGGCAGCAGCCGGGCGTGCCCCGCCATCGCGTAGATCGAGGCGGGCAGCACCAGCAGCGCGTAGGCCGTCGCCGCCGGGTAGAACAACGCGCTGGCGGCGACGGGTTTCATGCGCGGCGCGTTCGCGCCTGCGGAAGGACCAGAATTCGGGCGAGCCGGGATCGGGTCGAGAGCAGGTCGGCGAGCGTATGGCGGTCGAGCTCCGCGAAGAAGGCGTCCAACGCCCGCGCCAGGACGTCCTTCAGGACGCAGGCCGGCTCGATGCGGCACTCGGAGGTCGCCTTGTCGAAGCACTCGACGAGCGCGAGATTGTCCTCGGTCCGGCGCAGCAGCCGGCCGATGTTGATTCGCTCGGGCGATTGCGCGAGACGCATGCCTCCGCCCTTGCCGCGCGTGGTCTCGATATAGCCTTGCTGCGACAAGTAGTGGACCACTTTGACCAGGTGGTTATCCGATACGGCGTAGGCGGCAGCGACCTCGCCCACGGTCGCGAGGCGATCGTCGTGCGCGCCGAGGTACATGAGCACCCGCAGGCTGTAATCCGAGAAGGCGGTCAGGCGCATGGGCTGGCTCCGGTGGCGGCTCTTAAGATGTATTGAAGATATTGATTATCCGCCGAAGACGTGCTAGTTTAAAGCTGCATTGCACATACACCTTTGGAGCCCCGCGCGAAATGGATCCTTTGCCGAGCGAACAGGCCGTGCGCCAAGCGCTGCGCGCGGTCGACGACCCGGAGGTCGGGATGAACGTCGTCGATCTGGGCCTCGTCTACCGCATCGACGTCGGGCCGCACGGCGTCGACGTCGAGATGACCATGACGACTCCGGCCTGTCCGATGGGCGGAATGATCGTCGACGAGGCGCGCGAGGCCGTTCAGGCGTTGCTGCCCGATGGCGCCGCCGCCGAGGTCCACCTCGTCTGGGAGCCGCCGTGGACGCCCGAGCGGATGTCGGCCAGGGCGAAAGAGGTGTTCGGCTGGACGGAGTGAACCCGATTCCCGGACGCATTTTCAACCGCAACCGAAGGAGATCGCATCATGGCTGCAGACACCCCCGCTACCCTCGACGTGCGCACCATCATCCCGCGCGAGCGCCATCCGCTGATTTTCGGCACTTTCCGCAAGCTCGCGCCGGGGGACGCGTTCCTGCTCGTCAACGACCACGACCCGAAGCCGCTCTACTACCAGTTCCAGGCCGAGCTCGGCGAGCCGTTCCAGTGGGAGTACCTGGAAAGCGGGCCGGAAGTCTGGAAGGTGCGGATCGGCCGGGGAGCCTAGCGTCACGCGCGGCTGAAGGGCTGCAGCACCGGCCACAGCCGCAGCGTGAAGGCGAGCAGCGATGCCCACAACAGCGCCCCGCCGGCGAGCTGCGCGCCGAGCGCGAACAGCGCGATGCCGGCATCCGCGCAAGCGAGCTGCGCGAGCGACCAGGCGCCGCCGCGGATCGGGCGGCCGGTGAAGCGCGGCAGCATGTGCGCGCCCAGCGCATAGATCAGGCAGAGCACGAAGCCGCCGAACAGGTGCATCGGGGCTGGCGCGAGCAAGGAGCCAGAGACGAGCATCGTTGCGCCCGCGGCGAGCAGCCAGACGAGCGCCGAAATCGCGAACAGGCGCTCGTCGCGCCCGAGCAGCAGGCCGACGTGGCGCGCCGCGCGCACGGGCCGGTCGGGCGCTGCGGCCACCATTTTGCGAGCGTCGGCGAGCGGCAGCACGCCCACCGCCTTGAGCTCGCCGTCGACGACCAGGGCCGGGATGCTGCGGATGCGCAGCTCGCGCGCCAGGCGCTTGCCCTCGGGCTGCGCGAGATCGAGCACCGCGTAGTCGATGTCCTTCTCCGCGGCGACCGTGCGCCACACTGCCTCCGCCGCCGGGCAGGTGACGCACCATTCGGATACCAGAAGCTCGACGCGCATTCCTACTCCGCGCAGCGCATGCACTCGAGGTCGTAGCGGTCGATCCAGGCCTGCAGCCCTTCTTGCGCGGCCTCGCCGCGCGCGAGCGAGGCGAGCGCGGCCTGCGGGTCATCCGGCTTCATCAGCACCAGCCAGGCCTCCGTGTAAGGCGCGACGTTGATCAGTCCGGGCTCGGCCGCGACGCGCTCGTTGACCGCGACGATGGTGCCTTCGAACGGCGCCGGCACCCCGCCTGCCCACTTGCCCGACTCGAGCCGGGCGACCGGCTTTTTCTTCGCCCGGCGCGAGCCGACCGGCCGGAAGGTCGCGTACTGCACCCGGCCGGCCATGGTCTGCGCCGGGTCGGTGATGCCGACGCGGAAGCTGCCGTCGGCTTCGGGCCTCACCCAGCAGTAGTCGAGGTCGTACCACAGGTCCTCGGGCAGCTCGCAGCCGCGGTACTCGCTCATTCGGCCTCCGCCGGCGGCGCGAAGCGGACCGTGAACACCACGTTGACGCCGAACGCGAGCATCGCCGCGAAGCTCAGCGCGCCGCCGAGCGTGACGGCCCAGTGCAGCGTCGCCAGCCAGCCCGCGACCATCAGCGGCAGGCCCGCGTTGGCGAGCCAGAACTGGACCCACGCCAGGCGCTCCGAGCGCAGGGCGTAGCCGCCGAAGCGCGGCAGCACGTGCAGACCGATGCCGTAGATCGACATGAGCACCAGCCCGAGCAGCATCAGGTGGGCGTGCGCACGCACAACGTCTCCCGGCACCAGGCCGGGCGCGAAAAGGGTCGCGAGCGCGAGGAGCCCGCCGGCGAGGCCGTAGACGAGCGCGAGCGCGACGAACAGACGGTTGCGCGGGTGCACGCGCTCAGGCTAGCGATCGACTCACCGCATTCCTTGCCTTAAATCAAGAAAAGCGCGACAGGTCCTCGCGAAGCAACTCGCCGATGCGGCCGATGGTCACGTCGGCGGCGGGGTAGTGGGCCGTCGTCTCCCCGTCGTTGGCGTAGTGTCCCTGGCGCGCGAACACGGTCGTCACGCGCTCGCCCCAGGCTGCCTTGATGGCCGTGAGGATGCGAAGCTTGTCGTCCACCATCACGTAGCGCCGGGCCGGGAACAGGCGCTCGACGTCGTCCAGCATCCGCTCCTTGTGGACGTAGATCAGGACCTGTCCGTCCACCTCGTCCCAAAGGCCCGAGCGCATTACCTTGCGCGGCTGGAATACGGCATCGCCGTCGGAAAGGATGACCGTGCGCACCGCACGGCGGGCGTGCCGCAGCACCTCGACGGCCCCGGGATAGAGCCGCTCGGCGAACGGGTAGTCGACCAGCCAGCCCGACAGAGCGAGCACGCGCGGGTCGTGCAGCCGCTCGAGCCGGTAGCGCTCCAGCGCGCCGAGGTAATCGACGTAGCCGAGCTCCTCGCGCAGCTGCTCGAGGAGGCTCCAGTAGCGGTCGCGCGCCTGCTCGCCGAACCGACTCGCGATCTCGTCGCGCAGATCCTGCTGGATGCGGTCGTTGTCGAGCAGCGTATTGTCGACGTCGAACAGCACCACCAGGGAATCGGCCTCCCCTTTGGTCGGCCCGGGCGTCACGTGCCCTTGCCTCCCGCGGATTTCTCCTTGTGGCCGCCGAACTCGTAGCGCATCGCCGAAAGCAGCTTGTCGGCGAACTCGCTGGCCCCGCGCGAGGCGAAGCGCGCGTAGAGCGCCGCGCTGATCACCGGTGCCGGGACGCCTTCGTCGATCGCTGCCTGCAGCGTCCAGCGTCCTTCGCCCGAATCCGAAACGCGGCCGCCGAACGCCTCGAGCGCCGGGTCGGCGCGCAGCGCGCTCGCGGAGAGGTCGAGCAGCCAGGAGCCGATGACGCTGCCGCGGCGCCACAGCTCGGCCACGCGGGCGACGTCGATGTCGTAGCGGTAGCGCTCGGGATGCCGCAGCGGCGTGGTCTCGGCGTCGACCTCGTCCTGGTGCTTGCCGATGGCGGCGCCCTTCAGGATGTTGAAGCCCTCGGCATAGGCGGCCATGACGCCGTATTCGATGCCGTTGTGCACCATCTTGACGAAATGTCCGGCGCCGTTCGGGCCGCAGTGCAGGTAGCCGTTTTCCTCGGCGGCGGCCGCGCCGCTGCGACCCGGGGTGCGCGCGGCGGCTTCGGCGCCGGGCGCGAGCGCGCGGAAGATCGGCTCGAGCCGCGCCACCGCCTCGTCCTCGCCGCCGATCATCTGGCAGTAGCCGCGCTCGGCACCCCACACGCCGCCGCTGACGCCGACGTCGACGTAATGAAGCTTCTTCCCGGCAAGCGACTCGGCGCGGCGCAGGTCGTCGTGATAGTAGGAATTACCGCCGTCGACGACGCAGTCGCCCGGCTCGAGCAGCGGCACCAGCTTGTCGAGCACCGCGTCGACCGCTCCGGCCGGCACCATCAGCCAGACCGCGCGCGGTTTGGCCAGGCCGGAAACGAAGTCCTCGAGCGCGGTGGTGCCCAAGGCGCCTTCCTTTTGGAGCGGGCGCACTGCCTCGGCGTGGCTGTCGTAGACGACGAGCTCGTGGCCCGCCTTGAGCAGTCGACGCACCATGTTGGCGCCCATGCGTCCCAATCCGATCATTCCGAGCTGCATGCTGGTTCTCCCGATGGATGCGTAGGCCCCGCGCGCAGGCGGCCTCAGCCCGCCTGCATCCGCCGCAGGCCGTAGATGGCCGCGCCGATCAGCGCGGCGCGCGCGACGATGACGTGCACCGGAATGCCTTCGAGCATTCCGGCGAAACGTCCCTTGTTGACGAAGGCTTGCGCAAATACGCCGTCCTCGAGCCGCGGCAGGATGCGCGGCGCGATGCCGCCGCCCACGTACACGCCGCCGGTGGCGAGGACCTTGAGCGCCAGGTTGCCGGCTTCGGCGCCGAGGATCGAAACGAAGCTGCGCAACGTCAGCGCGCACAGCGCGTCGCCGTCGGGCTCGCGCAGCGCCGCCTCGACGATGAGCGGCGTGCGGTCGGACGCCTTCTCCAGTTTCGTGGCGAGCTCCGGGGACGGCGTCGCGCGCCCGGATTCGCGCAGGAAGTCGTAGATGTTCGGCAGGCCCATGCCCGAGCACAATCGCTCGTAGCCGACGCGCGCGAAACGCCCGCGCATGAAGCGCAGAAGCTCGGTCTGCAGCTCGTCGCCCGGGGCGAAGTCGGCGTGACCCCCCTCGGAGGGGCAGGCCATGTACTCGCTGCCGCTCCAGACGAGGAAGGCCTCGCCCAGCCCGGTTCCTGGCGCGATCACCGCCTTGGCGCCGTGCGGCTGCGCGCGGCCGGGCTTGATCGTGTGCAGCTCGTCCGCCTGGAGGTGGGGCACCGCGTGCGCAATCGCCCGCAGGTCGTTGAGCAGCGTCGCCCGCTCGAGCCCGAGCCGGCTGCACAGCGCCTTCTCTTCCAGGATCCAGGGCAGGTTGGTGAGCTGCGCGCGCCCGTCGATCACCGGGCCGGCGACGTCGAAGCAGGCGGCGTGCGCGCGCCCGCGATGGCGGCCGAGGAACTCCTCGACCATGCTCTCGAGGCCCTCGTAGCGGGCGCTCGGGAACTCGTCCTGCGCAACGGGCCGGCGCGGCCCCTGCGCGGGGTCGTACAGTGCGAGCAGCGTCTTCGTGCCGCCTATGTCTCCCGCGATCAGCATTTCGCCCGATTCTAGGCCAAGCGGCTTAACTCGGCCTTAGCGCGTCCCTATCCCCTCCCGGATCCATGGGATTGACAGCCCAATGCACCGTCAGCACAATCCGCGCCCAGCGTGTGATGGGTATCGAGTGACGGAAGCAAACGAAGCAATGAGCGCAAGTTTCTACACAACCGGATGCACACGGGCGATGCTCGCCCCGCTGGGCGGCGATCGCGTCAAGCCCGCAATCCGGACAAGGGAGGACAGCTAGAGCGTAGCGATGCTCGTGTCCTTCCGAAGCCCGGATTGCGCCGCAAGGCCACCGGGCTTTTTTGTTGCCGGTGGCAGTCTCAAGCAAGGAATCCGGCCCGACGGCACGACAGGCGCGGAAAAGGGATAGGGCACGACAGTGGTGAACGACATGACGATGGATGTGGCGGTGCGGTTGACCGCGCGGGAGGCAGAGGTGTTGCGGCTGATCGCGCGCGGCCTCACCTACGCGCAGGTCGCCGAGCGGCTCGGCATGTCGGCGCACACCGTGACCTCGCACATCAAGAACGCGTACCGCAAACTCGACGTTCACTCGGGGCCGGCGGCGGTGATGCGCGCGATCGAGCTGCGTCTGCTGGAGGTGGCGGTTTGACGCTGTGCCGTCAGGACAGCTGCGCCACGAGCAGGTAGCGCGCGAGGCGCCCGGTCGCCATGAAAGCGAGGGCGGCGCCCCAGTTGACGCGCAGCCAGCCCGCCGCGAGGCAGAGCGCGTCGCCGACCAGCGGCAGGAAGGCGAAGAACGTCGCCGGGCTGCCGTAGCGCTCGATCCGCCGCAAGGCGCGCTCGTCGAGCTTGTGGCGGGTGCGCTCGGGCACCAAGCGCCCGAGCGCGTAGGTCGTCATGCCGCCCGCGGTGTTGCCGAGCGTCGCCAGCGCGATCGCGATGACGGCGTGTTCAGGGAAGAGCCGGAGATAGCCGAACAGAACCGCTTCCGAAGACAGCGGCACCAGCGTCGCGGCGACGAAGCTGGCAATGAACAGGCCTGCAAGGCCGCCTTCAGGCGAGAGGAGCGTGTTCAGGGTGTGCTAGTCTTTTCGGCGTGAAACGAAACGATTATCTCGAGCGGATCCTCAAGGCGCGAGTGTACGACGTGGCGATCGAATCGCCGCTCGAGCGCGCGCCGGGATTGTCGAAGCGCCTGCGCAACACGCTTCTGCTCAAGCGCGAGGACCTGCAGCCCGTATTCTCGTTCAAGCTGCGCGGCGCCTACAACAAGATGGCGGGCCTGCCGCCGGAAAAGCTTAAGAAGGGCGTGATCGCTGCCAGCGCCGGCAACCACGCGCAGGGCGTGGCGCTCGCCGCGCAGGCGCTCGGCTGCCGTGCGGTCATCGTGATGCCGGTGACCACGCCGCGAATCAAGGTCGACGCGGTGGCGGCGCGCGGGGCCGAGGTCGTTCTGCGCGGAGATTCGTATTCGGATGCCTACGCGTACGCGATGCGGCTCAAGCGGCGCCGCGGCCTCACTTTCGTGCATCCCTACGACGATCCCGATGTGATCGCCGGACAGGGGACGATCGGCATGGAGATCGCGCGCCAGCACCCCGGGCCGATCGACGCGGTCTTCGTCGCGGTCGGCGGCGGCGGACTGATCTCCGGCATCGCGGCCTATCTCAAGCGCCTGCGTCCCAAGGTCAGGATCGTCGGCGTCGAGCCGGTCGACGCCGACGCGATGGCGCGCTCGCTCAAGGCGGGGCGGCGCGTGGTGCTCGAGCAGGTCGGCCTGTTCGCCGACGGCGTCGCGGTGAAGCAAGTGGGCAAGGAGACGTTTCGGCTGGCGCGCGAGCTGATCGACGAGATGATCCTCGTCGACACCGACGAGATGTGCGCCGCGATCAAGGACGTCTTCGAGGACACGCGCGTGGTGCTCGAGCCGGCCGGAGCGCTCGCGATCGCCGGCGCCAAGGCCTGGGTGGAGAAGCACGGCGCGCGCGGCAAGACGCTGATCGCGGTGGCCTGCGGCGCAAACACCAACTTCGAGCGCCTGCGCTTCATCGCCGAGCAGGCCGAGCTCGGCGAGCACCGCGAGGCAATCCTCGCGGTCACCATTCCCGAGCGCCCGGGCAGCTTCAAGAAGTTCTGCGCCACGCTCGGCGCGAAGAACATCACCGAGTTCAACTACCGCATCGCCGAGTCCCGCGAGGCGCACATCTTCGTCGGCATCGAGACTGCAAACCGCGCCCAGACCGAGAAGATCGTGCGCAACCTCGAGCGCCACGGCCTGCGCACGCTCGATTTGTCCGACAACGAGATGGCGAAGACGCACCTGCGCCACATGGTCGGCGGCCGCGCGCCGTGGTCGGGCAACCGGCGCGCCGCGCGCGCGGCGAACGAGCTGCTCTACCGTTTCGAGTTCCCGGAGCGGCCGGGGGCGCTGATGCGGTTCCTGAACAACATGCGCAGTGACTGGAACATCAGCCTGTTCCACTATCGCAACCAGGGGGCCGACTACGGTCGCGTCCTGGTCGGCATCCAGGTGCCGCCCGGCGAGATGCGCGAGTTCGCACGCTTCCTCGCCAAGCTCGGCTATCCGTACGTCGACGAGACCCGCAACCCCGCCTACCGGCTGTTCCTCAGCTAGCCTTGCCGAAGTAATCGGGGGCGATTTCGCCCGCGTAGCACACCGGCGAAGCGAGCGCGCTCGGCTCGCCCGCCGGCGGCGCGCCGAGAAAGACCAGCCCCGCCGGGTCGCGCCGGTAGACGCCGCACTCGGTGACCACGTAGTCGAGCGGGATGTCCCATGGCTGCGGATGGATGGTCTCCATTCGCGCGAGCTCGTAGCTCACGCCGACAGTGACCGGCGTCTTGGCCAGGCTCGCCAGGGTACGGTCGAAGAAGCCTCCGCCGTAGCCGAGGCGGTAGCCCTGCGCGTCCCAGCCGTTCATCGGCAGCAACACCGCGTCGGGTGCCATCTCCGCCGAGTCGACCGGGTAGGGAATGCCCATTGCGCCTTCGGCGAGCTTCACTCCGGGGTGCCACTCGCGGAACACGAGCGGTGTCTTGGGCGCGATCACCACCGGCAACACGGTTCGCGCGCCCCGCTCGCGCAGCCGGCGGGCGAGGTGGCGCGCGTCGTATTCGTTGCGGATCGGCCAGCAAATCGCGACCGTGGCCTTGGTGAGCCCGGGGAACGACCGCTCGATATGCGAGTCGATACTTTGGCGCCAGGACTCGAGCTGGGCGGCATCAACCGCGAGGCGGGCCGCGACCAGCCGCTGGCGTTGCTCGCGGCGCCACAGGGTGAGCGCTTGAATATCCATGAGCGTGGTATGCTTACTTCATGATTTTGCGGCGTTTCCGCAATATAGCACTAGCCCTGTGCGTGGTTGCGCCGACGGCGTTCGGGGCTGCGGACTCGGCGGCGGATGAAGCCCTCCTGAAAGCTTACGACGCGTACAACGCGGGCGACCCGATCGCACTGGCGCGCTACGTGCCGGCGCTCAAGGGCAGCCTGCTCGAGCCCTACGGCGAGTACTGGACGCTCGAGCTGCAGCTCGAGGACGCCCCGGCGGCCGACGTGCGGGCGTTCCTGCGCGAACAGGCGGGAACCTACCTCGCGCAGGCGCTGAGAATCGACTGGGCGAAGCAGTTGGGCAAGCGCGAGGACTGGGCGGATTTCGAGCGGGCGGTCGCGCCGCTCGGAGCGCGCGATCTCGAGTTGCGCTGCTATGGCTGGGCCGCACGGCTCGCGCGCGGCGACGCCAAGGCGGCGCGGCACGCGAAGGCCATGTGGGACACGCCGGGCGAGCTGCCCGAAGGCTGCGAGGCGCTCGCCGACAAACTCGAGGCGCGCGGCGCGATCCGCGCGAGCGACATCTGGCGGCGCGCACGCATGCTCTTCGAGCGGGGCCAGATTACTGCCGCCAAGTCGGCACTCGGCTACCTCCCGGCCGGTCAGGCTCCGGACGAGGTGCTGCTCGCCCAGGCCGCGACGCATCCGCAGCGCGTGCTCGAGCGGCTGCCGCGGCATTTCGGGCGCCGCGCCACGCGCGAGGTGGCGGTCCTCGCGGCGGTGCGGCTGGCGCGCCAGGATCCGCGGCAGGCGGCCAAAGCGCTCGCCGGCCCGGTCGGCCGGCGGCTCGATGCGAAGGACCGTCGGTATCTCTGGGGACGCATTGCGCTCGAGGGCGCGCTCGAGCACGACGACGAGGCGCTCGAGTGGTACGCGAAGCTGGGCCACGCGCGACTCGGCTACGAGCAGGTGGCCTGGAAGGCGCGCGCAGCGCTGCGCGGCGGCGACTGGCGGTCGGTGCGCAGTGCGATCGACGCCATGTCGGGGCCGGACCGCGGCCAGTCGGTGTGGGTCTACTGGTACGCGCGCGCGCTCGCGGCCGAGGGCAAGCACGATGCAGCGCGCGCCGACTATCGGCGCATCGCCGATGGGACGGACTTCTACGGTCTGCTCGCGACCGAAGAGCTCGGTGAGCGGGCCGCGTTCCCGGCATCGAACTATGTGCCGAACGACGACGAGGTGGAGGCGGCGCGCCGCGATCCCGGTCTGGCGCGCGCACTCGCACTCTACCGTCTCGGTCTGCACGCCGAGGGAACGCGCGAGTGGCTGTTCGCCATCCGTGGCATGGACGACCGGCAGCTGCTCGCTGCGGCCGAGCTGGCGCGGCGCGAGGGCGTGTACGACCGGGCGATCAACACCGCCGAGAAGACCGAGCGCCTGCACGATTACCGGGTCAGATACCTGGCGCCGTTCGAGGGGATGTTCGAGGGCTACGCGCGCACGCAGGGTCTGGACGAGGCGTGGGTGCTGGGGTTGGTGCGCCAGGAAAGCCGGTTCAGCGTCGATGCCCGCTCGGACGCCGGCGCGCGCGGGCTGATGCAGCTGATGCCCCGCACCGCGCGCTGGGTCGCGCGCAAGATCGGACTGGTGACGTTCGACCCGAGCGACGTTGCCAAGGTCGAGACCAATATCACGCTCGGCACCGGCTACCTGAAGATGGTGCTGGACGATCTCGGGCACGAGGTGCTCGCCTCGGCCGCCTACAATGCCGGCCCGCGCCGGGCGCAGCGCTGGCTCGATGAGAAGCCGCTCGAAGGCGCCATTTACGTGGAGACCATTCCGTACGGCGAAACGCGCCGATACGTGAAGAAGGTGATGGCCAACGCGGTGATCTACGCAAGCCTGCTCGGAGGCCCCCGCATCTCGCTGCACGCCCGGCTGGGCGTGATTCCCGCCAGCGATGCGGACGCGCGCGACGAATAATTGCTTCCCTGAGAATCGGACCCTCATGCGCTACGAAGACATCCTTGTTCTGGGCGGCGGCGGTTTCGTCGGCCGCCATCTCGTCGCCGCCCTGGTTGCGCAGGGCGCGCGCGTCACCGTCCCGGCGCGGCGCCGCGAGCGCGCCAAGCACCTGTTGCCGCTGCCGACGGTCGAAGTGGTCGAGTGCGACGTCAACCGGCGCGGTACGCTTTCGGCGCTGATCGCCGGGCGCGATGCGGTGGTCAATCTGGTGGGCATCCTGCACGGGCCGGGCTTTGCGCGCGCGCACGTCGAGTTGCCGCGGGCGCTCGTCGCGGCTTGCCGGGAGCACGGCGTTCGGCGCCTGCTGCACATGAGTGCGCTCGGCGCCGCGCTCGAGGCGCCCTCGGAATATCTGCGTACCAAGGGCGCCGGCGAGCAGGCGGTGCTCGGCGCGGAAGACCTGGATTCGACCGTGTTCCGTCCCTCGGTGATCTTCGGGCCGGAGGACGAATTTCTGAACATGTTCGCCGGGCTCGCCAGGCTCTCGCCCGTGCTGCCGCTGCCGAATGCGAACGCCCGCTTCCAGCCGATCTACGTCCGCGACGTGGCGCAGGTGATGGTCGAGGCACTGGGAAATAGCAAGTCGTTCGGCCAGTCCTACGACCTGTGCGGACCGAAGGTCTATACGCTGCGCGAGCTGGTCGAGACCGTGTGCCGCCTGACCGGGCGCCGCCGTCTGTTGCTCGGATTGCCGCACGCCCTGGCCACTCTGCAGGCATGGCTGCTCGAGCTCGCGCCGGGCGAGCCCCTGATGACGCGAGACAACCTGCGCTCGATGCAGGTCCCGAGCGTCTGCGACTGCAGCCTTCCGTTCGGTGTCGCGCCCCGGGCGCTCGAAGCTCTGGCTCCGGCGTGGCTGTCGCGCCTGGGACCGCGACAGCGCTACCCGGTGTTCCGCTGGCGCGCCCGGCGATGAGCGGCCTGGTCCTGGTCGTCGGCAACAAGAACTACTCGTCCTGGTCGCTGCGGCCGTGGCTGGCGATGAAGCAGCTCGGCCTGGAGTTCGAAGAAAGGCGGATCTCGCTCTACGTTCCCGGCGCCAAGGAGCAGCTGCTCGGCTACTCGCCGGCGGGCAAGGTGCCGATCCTGATCGACGGCGAGCGGCGCATATGGGACTCGCTCGCGATCCTGGAGTACCTGGCGGAGAGCCATCCGTCGCTGTGGCCGGCAGCGCCCGCGGCGCGCGCGCTCGCGCGCTCGATCAGCGCGGAGATGCATTCCGGCTTCGCCGCCCTGCGCCAGCACATGAGCATGAACATCCGCAAGCGCCACCCGGGAAAGGGCCGGACGCCCGAGTCGCTCGCCGACGTCGCGCGCATCCTATCCATGTGGAGCGACTGCCGGACCCGTTTCGGCGCCGGCGGCCCGTTCCTGTTCGGGGCATTCGGCGCGGCCGACGCAATGTACGCGCCGGTGGTGCTGCGCTTTCGCACCTATGCGGTCGAGCTGCCGCCGCCGTGCCGCGCCTATGCCGACGCGGTGCTCGAGCTCCCGGCGCTTCGCGAGTGGATGGACGCCGCCGAGCGAGAGGCGGAATCGCTGTCGCAGTTCGAGATGTACGGCTAGATGCGTCTTCCCTCGTACGAACCGGCGCGGATTCACCGGCTGCTCGCCGCGGCGGCGCTGGTGGCGGCGCTGTGGGGCGTGCGCGCCGACCTGCCGGCAGGATTTGCGCTGCATTTTCTCGGGGCGGCGCTGATGTACCTGATGTTCGGCGCGCCGCTCGCGCTTGCCGGCATGGCGATCGCAGCGGCGATCGCCACCGTGCTCGGCGGCGGCGACTGGGCGTCATGGCCCGTGCTGTGGCTGGCCGACGGCCTGGTACCCGTCCTTTGCGCGTTCGCCGCGCACCGGCTGGTCGAGCGCATCGCACCGCCGAACCTGTTCGTGTACGTGTTCGGCGCGGCCTTCTCGGGCGCGGGACTGTCGATGATCGCTTCGCTCGCCGCCCATCGACTGCTCGGCGACAGCGTGGAGCCTTTCGTCGCCCTGGGATTGATGCTCGGCTTCGGCGAGGCGTTCCTCACCGGAGGGCTGGTGACGCTGTTCGTGGTCTACCGCCACGAATGGGTCAGTACCTTCGACGATTCGCGTTATCTCGCGCGCCAACAATGAAGGCCTACGTGGTCGGCGGCGCGGTGCGCGACGAGTTGCTCGGCCTGCCGGTGGCCGACCGGGACTGGGTGGTGGTCGGCGCCACGCCCGAGCAGATGACTGCCGCAGGCTTCCGTGCGGTGGGGCGCGATTTTCCGGTGTTTCTGCATCCCGAGACGAAAGAGGAGTACGCCCTCGCGCGCACCGAGCGCAAGAGCGGGAGGGGGTACCGGGGATTCACCGTCTACACCGCCCCCGAGGTAACGCTGGAGGAGGACCTCGGGCGGCGCGACCTCACGCTCAACGCGATGGCGCGAACGGAAGACGGTGCGCTCATCGACCCCTTCGGCGGCGAGCGCGATCTGCGCGCCAGGGTGCTGCGCCACGTGAGCGAAGCCTTCGCCGAGGACTCGGTCCGGATCCTGCGCGTGGCGCGCTTTGCGGCGCGCTTCGACTTTCGCGTCGCCGAGGAGACGGCGGCGCTGATGCGGCGCATGGTCGAGGCGGGCGAGGTCGAGGATCTGGTGCCCGAGCGGGTCTGGCAGGAGTTCGCCAGAGGCCTCGCCGAGGCACATCCGCGCCGCCTGTTCGAGGTGCTCGCGGACTGCGGCGCGCTGGCGCGGCTGCTGCCCGAGCTGGTTCCGGACGAGGTGCTCTACGCCGCGCTGGCACGCGCGGCGAAAGACGGCGCGTCCCTCGCGGTGCGCTTCGCGCTGCTCGTTTGGAGGCTGGACGAGGCCAAGGCCAGGGCGCTATGCGAGCGGCTGCGCCTGCCTAACGAGGTGAGCGAGCTCGCGCTCACCGCCTGCC